>Ga0187809_10000277_pt1 | contig 30696 bp, 28 predicted proteins | sample NC_wetland_sal_i_8_FD_132415 | JGI IMG/M metagenome (GOLD analysis project Ga0187809, IMG submission 132415) | Wetland sediment microbial communities from Neuse River Estuary, North Carolina, USA - ASW_4 | ecosystem: Environmental > Aquatic > Freshwater > Wetlands > Sediment | place: USA: North...
AAGTCGGTCTTGCGGTCGATCGGGCGGAAATTGCTCATGCGGGCGGTCCGGACTGGCTGCGAATCGACGTTGCGATTCTAGTACGGTTGCCGCCCTCGTGTTAAGTCCGACAGGCTGCTAGGTGCGATGCGGTGGGGCGAAGCGGGCACACCGTCGGAGCGGATTGGGCACGGTGCGGTGGGGCAGCGGCGGGTCGCCTGGCTAGGCCGCCTTGCTGTCGCGTGACCAGCGGCGGGTGACATCGTCCAGGCAAGCGGCCATGGCATGCGGCAGTCGCGCAATGACCGTGTCCAGGCGCGCGATCAGCCCCTCCGCGGCTTCGCGGTCGTCGCGCGTCGCGGCATCGGCGATCTCCTCCAGCAGCTCGCCCAGGGCCAGCGCGCCGCAGGTTTCCGCCATGCCGCTGATCTCCTCGCAACTGCGCAGGATGGCGCCGACCTCCCAGCCCGGCAGCAGCTCGCCCAGGCGGCGGCAGCGGACGGTGGCGCCGGCGATGAATTCCGCCACGCAGGCGCGGGCGCGGTCGAGCCCGACCACCGCAACCATCTCCTCCAGGAACGCCGCCGACACGTCCGCCACGTAGTCCATCGGCTCGATGCTCACCGGTGGCTTGCCGACGTTCTCGCCAACCCAGCGATGCAGGCAGGCGGTCAGCCGCTCCATGTTGACCGGCTTCTCCAATACTGCGGTGAATCCCGCCTCGGCGCAGCGCGCGCGCAGCGGGGCGCCCTGCAGCGCGGTCAGCGCGGCGATCGGCACTTTGCCCGCATGCCCGGGCATCGCCCGGATGCGGCGGGTGGCCTCGAACCCATCCAGCTCCGGCATCTGCAGGTCCATCAGGATGGCGTCGAAACTGTCACGCCCCGCCATCCGCACCGCCTCCTCGCCGTTGCTGGCGGTGAACACGGCGAAACCGCGGCGCGCCAGGGCGGCGGCGAGCAGCGCCTGGTTCGCCTTGTCGTCTTCCACCAGCAGCACCCGTCCACCCGGCCCCACCGAGGCGTTCGGCTCCAGCGCGTCCAGCGAGGGCCGTTCGGCCAGCAGCTGGCGCGCCACCGCAGCCACCTGGTACGGCTCGGGGGGAGCCGGTAGGCTGGCATCCACCGCGGAAGCCTCGCCGTCATTGCCGATCCACAGCAGCACCGCACGCCGGCCGAAAGGCGTGCTGCGCAGGCGCCGGACGAACACCTCGCCCGCCATCCCGGGCATGCTGCCCTGCAGCACCACCAGATCGACCGCCCCCCGCTGCGCCTCCAGCCGTTCCGCCAGCGCCAGGCCGAGATAGCCGTCCGGCGCGGTTTCCACCATCAGCCCCAGCTCTCCCAGCTGGCCCGCCAGCGCACGCGTGGCGGGGGCGTCGTCGGCCACGATCAGCGCCGTGCGGCCGGCAAAGGGCAGCAGGCGGTCGTGCGCCGGCACCCGTTCCGCGGGACATTCGAAGGTGAATTCGCTGCCGACGCCCAGCGCGCTCTCCAGCGTGAGGCTGCCGCCCATCAGCGCCGCATTCTCCCGGCACAGCGCCAGGCCCAGGCCAAGTCCGCCCTGGCCGTTGTTCTCGTTGGCTCGGCCGCGGCGGAAGCGCTCGAAAATCAGCTCGCGTTCGGCCGGGTCGATGCCCGGGCCGGTATCCGACACCGCAATGCGCAACCGGGTCTGTCCATCGCTCTCCGCCGCGGAAGCGCGGATCTCCACCCGCCCGCTGGTGGTGAACTTTACCGCGTTGCCCGCCAGGTTGAACACCAGCTGGCGCAGCCGCCCGGGGTCGAGCTGCCATTGCCCGCGCAGCAGGTCGTCGCAGCGGATCCGCAGTTCCAGGCCCTTGTCGCGCGCCTGCGGCCGCAGCACGTTCGCCACTTCCTGCAGCAGCGACGTCACTTCCACCGGCTCGCGCAGCAGCGTGCTGCGGCCGGCCTCGTCCCCGGCCACTTCCAGCAGGCCATTCAGCATCGCCAGCAGCGCGCCGCAACTGCCGTGCATGCGTTCCAGCCAGGTGCGCTGCTCCGCCTCGAGGTCGGCATCCAGCAGCAATTCGCAGATACCCATGATGCTGGTCATCGGCGTGCGGATGTCGTGCCCGAGCGAGGTCACCAGGCGCTGCTGGTCATGCCGAACCCGGGCGGCTTCCGCCTCGGCCGAACCGCGGGCGGCGGTGGCGGCAACCTGCTCGCTGACGTCACGGCCGCGGCAAATGAAGCCTTCGCCGGCCGCCGGCATCAGCGACACGTCGTAGCTGCGGCCTGCCACTTCCGCCCGCAGGGTTTCCGCCGAATGCTGCCGCAGGGCGGCCGCCAGCCGGTCGCCCGCAGCAGATTCCGGGGCCACCCCAAGCGCCTCCTGCAATGGGACGCCGCGTTGCGCCGCCAGGTTCCCCGGTGCGATGCCCTCCACCGACTGGAGGCGTCCGCGACCATCCAGCACGCATTGCCAGTCGATGCCGAAGCCGACCGCGGCCGGTTCGCCGGCTGCCGCGGAACGGCGCCAGATCGCGGCCGCGCACAGCAGCCAGGCCAGCAGAACGGCAGCGCCAGACAGCAGGATCGGCCAGCCAAGCCCGGTTGCCGGCAGGGCGGCGGCAGGGGTCATGGTGGTGACCACCCTGGCGTCGAGCGTGCCCAGCGGCGTCGCGGCGCTCCAGTCCGCCGGCTGGCCCAACCAGCGCAGCACTGACCGCAGCCCCTGGGTCATCCAGGATGGGCCGGCGAGCACGGCAGGCCCCTGCGCGGTCGCCAGATCGCCGCCGTCTGCGTCGCCTTGCAGCACCGCGGAAAGCCCCGCCGGCAGCCAGCCCGGAGCAATCTGCTCCGCCAGCTCGCCTTGCGGCAGGATGGCACCGATCACCCCTGCCGGCACGCCGGAGGAGTCGGTCACCCTCCGGCTGATCACGATGCCCTTGTCCATGGCGAGCCAGGGCTGGTCCAGCGGCTGCAGGAGGATCGCGTCGGAAGGTTCGGCCAGCGCGCGGCTGAACCATGGCGCCGCGGCGACACTGGCGTCCTTCGGCAGGAAGGGGGCCGAGGCGGTGTGCAGTCGCCCCTTGGGGTCCAGCATGAAGGTGGCGCTGGCCGCTGGCAGCAGCGTCTGCAGCCGCAGCAGTTGCGCGGTCTGGCCAACCCGGTCGCCGGGGGCGAAGTCCGCCGGAGCCGCGGCCGCGATCTGATCGGCAAACCGCCGGAACGTGGCATCGATCGCACCCGCGATGCCCTCGGCCGCCAGCCGAGCCTGCACGCCGGCAGCGCGGTCCGCCCGCAACAATGCCATGCCGGCCATCCCCGCCCAGGCGCCGAACAGCAGGACGCCCAGAACCAGGATCGCCAGCCATCTCGCGGCCGAACGTCTCAACGGCCTGGGAACGGAGCCTGGAGTCACCGTGACCGTCCCTCCATCAACTGGGGCCATCGTACAAGCCGGCTGGTTGCACGCACATTCAAGCTTCTCGTGCGCTGAGACAGCGGTGTCACACTCAGATCACGAGACCGCGCGCACAACCGAACCACCGCTGCCCGCCACTGCCGGAGGCGGAAAGATTTAAAATCGGCAGGTTATTCTCCGGTGATTGCAGGTCCAGCTCGCCGCCGCTCAACAGCATCAGCACCCGGCTGAGCGAGTCCAGATCGCGCCCCAGCGTGAACACGATTTCGTGGGCGCCGCCCGGGCGGCCCGGCACGCTCCACGCCCCGGCCGGCCCGTGGAACCGGGCGACCGGCCTGCCGGACGCGCGCTCGGGCAGCGTCATGCGCAACCGGATCGGCTGCTTGCGGCGGACCGCGACCAGCAGGCGGGCATGGCCGGCGGCCGCACTGGCGAGGCAGGCGTCCGCGGCGGTCTGGAACGACCAGTTTGCATGCAGCGTGGGGCGTTCGGCGGCAGCCTGCGGCGGGGGCGGCGGCACCACCGCCGGGGGTTTGGGCAGCGGCTTGGCGCAGGATGCAAGCAGCAGGAGGGCGGGCAGCAGGAGGGCGGGCAGCAACGGAGCCATCCCGCTCCAGAGCATGGTCCACGGCCGGGTTCGGCAGGACTTCGGGCGCATCGTCCCGCAGCCTTAGCACAAACGCGCCTGGAATTGTTCTTCTATTGCAGCAGGGTACAGGAATGATCCTGCAGTGCCTCGCCGTGCCCCCGATCTCCGGTTCCCGGGCCGGCCTGCCCGTCCAGCAGGATGAACCCGGGCTGGTCGCCGAACATCGCCCCGGCGACCACCAGCGTGTGCCAGCGCATCTGGTCCGCCGGCACTGTGCCGGCCAGCAGGCGGAACGGATCGAGTCCATGCAGGTCGGTCTGGGCGATGCGCATGGCCCGGTAGTCCTGGCCGGCAAGCGGGACCGGAAAAGCCGACCAGTGCGGGCCGATCACGTCCAGGTGCTGCGCCAGGGCGGTCCGCACGCCCGGGCTGATGCAGTCGATATGGATGTGCAGCTGGTCCTGCGAGCGGCCGGCGGCGGAATTGATCGCCAGCGACAGGATATCGCGCGGCACGGCGTGGCCGGCCCGCTGCTCCAGGAAGCGGCGCGACTGCCAGGCGGCCTGCCAGTAGTTCGGCGCGTTCGCGGCAAGGATCGCCGGATCGTCGATGCCGCTGACCCGGGCCGTCGGGATCAGCAGGAACTGATACTCGCCGGTCAAATCCTTCAGCACCGCGTATCCCTGCTGGAGGTCCACCCCGGCACACGGCGCCGGATCGTGCTTCCGCAGCTGGTCGGGTACGCACTGTCCGTTGACGACGTGCCACAGGGCGGAGGGATCGGCCGCGGCACGGATCGCCGTTCCCACCCCCAGCAGCACGGCAAGGCAGGCGGCAAGCAGCCAGCCCGCCTTGCGCCACGCGGCGCCTGGCGCCGGCTTGGGCCCCAAGGCACCTGATGCCGGCGTCGCGCCGGGGCCACCCAGCGCCGGCTTCGGCCCCAAGGCACCTGACGCCGGCGTCGCGCCGGGGCCACCCAGCGCCGGCTTCGCGTCCCTGGCCGTGGACATGCATCGCCTCCGTTCCGCACCTGCGGCTCGGGTGCAGATTGAACGGTCGGGCGGCGGCTGCACAAGCACAGTTCACCGCCCGCGCCTGTCGGCGGTGGCACCGCATGCCCAGGTGAGCGTGTGCCCTTTCGCACACCGCAACCGTACGGTCTCGTGACGTGTCCCTGTTTTCCATGCACGGCCTGGCGCATCTGGCGCAAAGCTATGGGCCCTGGCTGGTCGGCGTGGTCATCCTGCTGGAAGCCATGGGCCTGCCGCTGCCGGCCGAGAGCGTGCTGATCGCCACCGCCGCCTATGCCGGCACCTCGCACAAGCTGTCGGTCGCGTGGATCATCATAGCAGCGGCGGCCGGCGCGATCATGGGCGACAACCTTGGCTACCTGATCGGCCGCACGCTCGGTTGGCGCGTGCTGCGCCGCTGGGGGCGGCACATCGGCCTGAGCGAGGACCGGTTGACGCTGGGCGCCTACCTGTTCCGCCGCCACGGCGGCAAGGTGGTGTTCCTGGGACGTTTCGTTGCCGTGCTGCGCACCCTGGCGGCGATGCTGGCCGGCGCCAATCGGATGAACTGGTGGTGGTTTCTGCCGAGCAACGCCGCGGGCGGCATTGTCTGGACCTGCGTCTACACCCTGGCGGCCTACTGGCTCGGGAAGACGGTCGAGCGCATCGCCACGCCGGCCGCCCTGGGGATCGGCGCGGTCGCCGCCGCAGTGCTCGTCACCGTGTTCCTGCTGATCCGCCGCCGCGAGCAGGAACTGACCGAGCGGGCCAGGCGCGAGATGGGGCCGGGCTGACGAATCTCCCTCTCCGCCCTCGGCGGCGGAGAGGGGTGGGGTGAGGTGGGGGAGCCCTCCGCCAGCCCACGCATCCGCCGGACACGGGCCGGTTTCAGGCCCAGCCAGTGCATGCTACACGACGCCACGACACAGCATGGCCGCATGATACGATGAACGAGCAGAGCGCCCTCGCCAGCCAGCACCGTTTCTTCACTGCCGGCGTGGCGGAGACCGACCCCGAACTTGCCGCCGCATTGGACGGCGAACTGGCCCGCCAGCAGGACGGCATCGAGCTGATCGCCTCGGAGAACGTCGTCTCTGCCGCGGTGCTGGAGGCGCAGGGCTCCACCCTGACCAACAAGTACGCGGAAGGCTATCCGGGCCGCCGCTACTACGGCGGCTGCGCCCAGGTGGACATCGCCGAACGGCTGGCGATCGCCCGCGCGCAGCAACTGTTCGGCTGCGGCTTCGCCAACGTGCAGCCGCATTCCGGCGCGCAGGCCAACCAGGCGGTCTTCCTGGCGCTGCTGCAGCCGGGCGACACCATCCTGGGCATGAGCCTCGCCGCCGGCGGCCATTTGACGCACGGCGCGGCGCCGAACCTGTCCGGCAAGTGGTTCCACGCGGTGCAGTACGGCGTGCGCCGCGAAGACGGCGTGCTGGACTATGCAGAGTTGGAACGCCTCGCGCGCGCCGAAAAGCCGAAGCTGATCATTGCCGGCGGCTCGGCCTATCCGCGCTTCATCGATTTTCCCCGCATTCGCAAGGTGGCGGATGAGGTCGGCGCATATTTCATGGTGGACATGGCGCATTTTGCCGGACTGGTGGCGGCGGAGCTGTTCCCCAGCCCGCTGCCGCACGCGCACGTGGTGACCACCACCACCCATAAGACCCTGCGCGGGCCGCGCGGCGGCATGATCCTGGCCAACGACCCGGAGATCGGCAAGAAGATCAACAGCGCGGTGTTCCCTGGCCTGCAGGGCGGCCCGCTGATGCACGTGATCGCCGCCAAGGCCGTCGCCTTCGCCGAAGCGCTGCGTCCCGAGTTCCGCACCTACCAGAAGGCCGTGGTGGAGAATGCGCGCGTGCTGGCGGAAACGCTGCAGCAGGCCGGGCTGGCGATCATCACCGGCGGCACCGACTGCCACCTGATGCTGGTGGATTTGCGCCCGAAGCGCGTCACCGGCAAGGCGGCGGAAGCCAGCCTGGAACGCGCGCATATCACGACCAACAAGAACGCCATCCCGTTCGACCCGGAAAAGCCGGCGGTCACCTCCGGCATCCGGCTCGGCTCGCCGGCCGCAACGACGCGCGGGTTCGGGGCGGCGGAATTCCGCGAGGTGGGGAACATGATCAACGAGGTGCTTGACGGGCTGGCCCGCTCCAATGACGGCAGCAACGACGCGGCGGAGCGCGCGGTAGGCGAGCGGGTGCGGGCGCTGTGCGCGCGCTTCCCGCTGTACCGCGCGGGCTGACCCGCGATGCGCTGCCCGTTCTGCGGCCATGACGACACCCAGGTGAAGGACAGCCGTCCGGCCGAGGATGGCAGCGCGATCCGCCGCCGCCGGTTCTGCGGCAATTGCGGCCAGCGCTTCACCACGGTGGAGCGCACCCAGCTGCGTGAGCTGACGGTGATCAAGCAGGACGGGCGCCGGGTGGCGTTCGACCGCGACAAGCTGGCGCGCTCCATCCGCATCGCGCTGCGCAAGCGGCCAATCGAGGAGGAGCGGATCGAGCGGATCGTCAACTCGATCGTGCGCAAACTGGAAGCGTCGGGCGACGCGGACATCCCCAGCAAGCAGGTCGGCGAGCTGGTGATGGACACGCTGAAGGAGCTCGATCCGGTGGCGTACGTGCGCTTTGCCAGCGTGTACCGCAATTTCCGCGAGGCGAAGGACTTCGAGGATTTCGTCGGCTCGCTGGGGGAGCGGGTGTGAACCGAAACAGGGCAGGCACCAGGACCACAAGAAGACTCCTTTGCGGTTCCCGCCCTCTTCTCCGCCTCCGCTGAATGCCGAACCCGGACGACATCGCCCATATGCGCGCGGCCATCGGGCTGGCGCGCCGCGGCCTGGGCACCACCTGGCCGAACCCCTCAGTCGGCTGCGTGGTGGTGAACAACGGCCGCGTGGTTGGGCGGGCGCTGACGGCTCCCGGCGGCCGTCCGCATGCCGAACCCGCGGCACTGGCGATGGCCGGGACGCTGGCGCGCGGCGCCACCGCCTACGTGACGCTGGAGCCCTGCTGCCATTACGGCCGCACGCCGCCCTGCACCGACGCACTCATCCAGGCCGGCGTGGCCCGGGTGGTGATCGCCGTGCGCGACCCTGACCCGCGGGTGAACGGCCAGGGCATCGCCCGCCTGCGCGAGGCCGGCATCGCCGTGGAAGAAGCCGTGCTGGCCGACGAAGCCCGGGAAACCACCGCCGGATTCCATCTCCGCGTGCTGCAGGGCCGGCCGCTAGTTACCCTGAAGCTGGCCAGCACGCTGGACGGCCGCATCGCCACCCGCACCGGCGAAAGCCGCTGGATCACCGGAGAACCGGCCCGGCGAGCGGCGCACGCGCTGCGCGGCAGCAACGATGCGGTGCTGGTGGGCGTCGGCACGGTGATGGCGGACGACCCGGACCTCACCTGCCGCCTGCCCGGCTATCGTCCGACGCCGGTCGTGCGGGTGGTGGCGGACAGCCATCTGCGCACGCCGCTGACCATGCGGCTGATCGCCACGGCGAAGAGCACGCCCACCTGGATGCTGATCCGCTCCGGCACCGATCCGGACCGCCGGAATGCCGTGGCCGATCTGGGCGTGCGGCTGCTCGAGGTGCCCGGCGCGCCCACCGGGGTCGATCTGGCAGCAGGATTGCGAGCGCTCGGGGAGGCGGGGATCACCCGGCTGCTGGTGGAAGGCGGCGCACAGATCGCCGCCGCCCTGCTGCGCGCCGGGCTGGTGGACCGCATCGCCTGGTTCCACGCGCCGGCGGTAATGGGTGGCGACGGCTGGCCGGCGGTCCAGGCGTTCGGCACCGAACGTCTGGCCGGCATGCCGCGCTTCCGTCGCCGGCGGGCGCTGCCGCTGGGCGAGGACATGCTGAGCGAGTTTGTCCGGGAAGCCTGACCGCCCGCTTGCGCCGGCTGCGAGATGGCGCCACGACGCGGCTCGCGTGCGGTTACCAGCGACGATTGTCGGTTGCCTGCCGCCGACCGCCGAACGGCGGATCGCGTAGAATCCCGGCCTCCATCCAGGGGTTGCCTGAGCGGCGGTTGCCATCCCACTATCCGCGCAGGAGAATCATGATGGCAGAACAAGAGGTCGAATGGCGCCGGCTGCGTGCCGATCAGCTGCGTGCGCAGGCACAGCAGGACGCGATCGTCATCCTGCCGGTCGCCTCACTGGAACAGCATGGCCCGCATTTGCCGGTGGAAGTCGATTCCGCACTCGGCGAGGCGGTGGCCGAACGCGCCGCCCGCAAGATGCTGGCACGCGGGCAGGCGACGCTGGTGCTGCCGGTGCTGTGGACCGGATTGTCCGAACACCACATGAGTTTCGGCGGCACCGTCACGCTGGATTTCCCGGCGTTCAGCGCGCTGGTCGAAGGCGTGGTGCGCTCCGTGCTGCGGCACGGGTTCAGGCGCGTGGTGCTGCTGAACGCGCATGGCGGCAATGAGAACGCGCTGCGCACCATCACCGACGAACTGACGCCGAAGCTGGGCGTGCCGATCGTGCAGTTCACCTACTGGTACGCCGCCGCGGTGCCGATCGCGAAGATCCTGGAGACCCAGGGCGGGCTGCAGCACGCCTGCGAGGCGGAAACCTCCATGATGATGGCGGTGCGGCCGGAGCTGGTGGCGACGGACCGCATCGGCATGGCGAAGGCGAACACCACGCCCGATACCGGCGACGTGGCGGGTGGCGGCGTGTACCGCTGGCGCACCATCGCCAGCCGGTCGGGATCCGGGGTGATCGGCAATCCTGAAGCGGCGAGTGCGGAGAAGGGCGAGCGGTTGTTCGATGCGATCTCCGACGCCGTGGCAAACAAGCTGTGCAATGCGGAGCTGTGGGAGCTTCCCTGGGAGAGCTGATGCGCGGCGGCGCCGGATTTTTCGCCGCACCTGATCCCGCCTGCGGCGAGCGCGGCGTCCGGGTCCTCTTCCCTGGGGCGGCATTTTTGCCCGCGGCAAAGCAGCAAAGGCTGAACGCAAAGAACGCAAATGGCCGCAGATGAACGCGAATAGACTAGGGGTCGTCTTGCAGTCCCTCTGGCCTCATGCGCCTCATTGCGAACGCTGCGAGATGTGCCGCCAGAAAGTTTGATTGCGGCCTCCGGCCGCGCTGCCGTCTCTGCGTCTCCGCTGATTCTGCGCATGGAATTGCCGGCCAGGAACAAACGCCTGCGCCGCGGTTTGACCCCCGCTGCCGCAGCGGCCCGGCTGTCAGCGACATTCGATCCTCGCCGAGACCATGTGGTGCCGTCGGAAGCATGACTTTAAGTCATGTGAAGCGGGACAATTCATCGTTTGTCGCGCTGCGCCGGAAGAGCCAGCTTCACGGCAGACGACACCACAGAAAACAGGAGTTTCGCGATGACCGCGATCGCTCATGGACACCTGATATTTCGTCAGCCGTCATCGACCCCGGAGCGGGCCGCCGGGAGGCCGCCGAACCTGGCCGAACGCTTCGCTGGCAAGCTGCGCCTGTGGCGTCGGCGCATCCGGGACCGCGAGGCGCTGCTCCGGTTCACCCACCGCGACATGCGCGACATGGGCATCACGCCGGCGGACATTTCCTGGGAAGTGTCGCAGCCCTTCTGGCGCGAAGCACCGCGCCGCTGACCCAGCCAGAACCCGAGGACCCATCATGCACAGCTTCGACGCCCTTCCGCATGTCGCGGGCACGCTGAATTACCTCGCACCGATGACGGAGCGTCCGCGCACGCTGGCCTTCGAGCCACCTGCCGGCGTGCCGGGAACGAACATCGCGCCGGAACCCCATCTGGTGCCGATCCATGACGCACGTCCCGTCGCATCGGACATCAGCCTGGACCGGGAAGGCTTTGCCGTCCTGCCGCATGTCAGCCTGACGCGCGACTTCTACGATGACGACGAGGTCCGCCGGACCTACTACCCGGAAGCCGAACGCCTGCTGCAGCAGGTGACGGGCGCCAGCCGGGTGTTCGTGTTCGATCACACGGTGCGCCGGCGCGTACCCGATACGGCGGACCGCGCCGCCGGCGCGCCGCGGCAGCCGGTTGGCCGCGTCCACGTCGATCACACCGAAACTTCCGCGCCGCAGCGCATCCGGGATTTCCTGGGCGAAGAAGCCGAAGCGCTGCTGCGCGGGCGGGCACAGGTGATCAACATCTGGCGGCCGATCCGCGGACCGTTGCGCGACGCGCCGCTTGCGGTCTGCGACGCCGGCTCGGTGGCCCCGGAGGACCTGATCGCCTCCGACCTGGTGTACCGCGACCGCGTCGGCGAGACCTACTCCGTGCGGTACCAACCGCACCACCGCTGGTTCTACGTTCCCGAGATGCAGCGCGACGAGGTGCTGCTGCTGAAGTGCTACGATTCTGCCCGGGACGGGCGAGCCCGGTTTGCGCCGCATACCGCGTTCGAGGATCCCACCGCGCCGGACGGCGTGCCGCCGCGCGAAAGCATCGAGCTGCGGGCTTTCGTGTTCCACGCGTGATGCGGGCGAGCGGCACCAGCCCGGGGGCCGGTTCCGCTCGCAATTTCCACAGTGTGGCGGCAAGTCGCGTTCCCGATGCCGCCACGCTGCGGCAAGCCGGGCAGCATTACGATGCTGGGGCCGGCCACTTCGCAGCGGGATCGGCGGCGCCGGGCTAGGCCGCGCCGGCTACGTAGGCGCGCAGGCTGTCCACCTCCGTCTCCTGCTGCATGATGCGCGCCTTGACCACGTCGCCGATGCTGATCAGCCCGACCAGCACGCCATGGTCCACCACCGGCAGGTGACGGAAGCGGCCGGCGGTCATCATCGTCATGACCTCGATCTCGCCCATCTCCGGGTGCGCGACCTGCAGCGCCCGCGTCATCAGCTGGCCGGCCGTCATCTCCAGCGTGCGCGGCCCGTTCGCCGCCAGGCTGCGGATGATGTCGCGCTCGCTGACAATGCCAAGCAGCTGCTCCGCCCGGTCCAGCACCAGCACCGCGCCGATGCGGCGCTCCGCCAGCACCTCCGCCACGTACGCGACCGTCGCGGTGGGGTCCACCGCGGTGATCTGGAAGCCCTTGTGCTTGAGGATTGCCGCAACCGTCATGGCCCCTGCTCCCTTCGGTTGGGCGGGGCAGTCCGGTGCCGGATGGATCGGTAGGCCGGGCCGGATCGCGCATCCGCCGCTGCTCGTGCGGGCATCATGCGCGATCCTGCCGCTACATTGCAAAATCTATCCGTGCAATGCAGCAAATTTCGCTACCATAAGGTGCTGCCGGCCATCAGTCCGGCAACCAGCAGCACGACGAAGATCACGATGGCGATGAAGAACAGGATCCTCGCGATATCCGCCGACGCCGCGGCGATGCCGCCGAAGCCGAAGATCGCCGCGATGATCGACACCACCAGAAAGAACAGGGCCAGTCGTAACATTGGAGAGTCCGCTCCTGCGGTCTGTTTCCGATACGACCCACTATGACAGGTGCGGTAGCGTTCCGTTCCTCACAACCGCTTGACATTGATCACTCCGCCGCCACCAGGGCCGGGGCGGCAGGCGCCAGCTGCGTCTCCACCAGCGCCGCGAAGCGCCCGCGGCGGGCCAGCAGTTCGGCGAAGCTGCCGCGCTCGACGATGCTGCCGTTGTCGAACACCAGGATCTCGTCGGCGTCGCGCACGGTGGACAGCCGGTGGGCGATGATGAAGGTGGTACGGCCGGCCATCAGCCGGCGCAGCGCCTGGCCGACGCGCGCCTCGGTGGCGGCGTCCAGCGCGCTGGTGGCCTCGTCCAGGATCAGGATGCGCGGGTCCTTCAGCAGCGCGCGGGCGATCGCCAGCCGCTGGCGCTGGCCGCCCGACAGCTGGGTGCCGCGCTCGCCGACCAAAGTGTCGTAGCCATGCGGCTGGCGCACGATGAACTCATGCGCGTCGGCCATGCGGCAGGCCTCCTCGATTTCGGCCTGCGTGGCGCCCGGCCGGCCGACCAGCAGGTTGTCGCGGATCGAGCGGTTGAACAGCAGGCTCTCCTGGAAAACCACGCCGATATTGCCGCGCAGGCTGTCCAGCGTAACCTCGCGCAGGTCCTGGCCGTCGATGGTGATGCGGCCCTGGCTCGGGTCCCACAGCCGCTGCAGCAGCGCCATCGCCGTGCTCTTGCCGGCGCCGGTCTGGCCGACCAGCGCCACCGAGCGGCCGGGCTTCGCGGTGAAGTCCAGCCCGCTCAGCACGTCCTGGCTGGCGTTGTAGCTGAAGGACACGTTGTCGAACTTCACCTCGCCGCGCGGCGCCCACAGGGTACGGGCACGCGGGTGTTCAGGCACGGTGGACTGCGCGTCCAGCACCTCGAAATACTGCTCCAGCACCGGCATCTTGAAGAACAGCGAGGAGACGAACGACGCCGCGGTCTCCAGCCGGCCGATCAGCAGCATGGCAATGCCCATGAAGCTGACGATCTGTCCGACGGTCGCCTGGCCGTGCATGTGCAGCCAGGCGCCGACGGTGACGATGGTGATCACCGCCAGCGTGCTGGAGGCGCGGGTCATCACGTTGACCAGCGCCCACCAGTTCAGCACCGGGAACTGATGGCGGATCAGCGCCTCGGCGATTTCCCCGAACTGCTTCACCTCGGCGGCGAGGCGGGTGAAGGACTGCACCACGGTGACGTTGGTCAGCGCGTCCTGCGCGGTGCCGGCCAGCGCGGCGTTGTAGCCTTCCACCCGGCGCTGGCTGGCTTCGGTCTTGCGCACCACGAAGGCGGTGACGGCGATGAAGATCAGCACCAGCACGATCAGCACCAGCGCCAGCCGCCAGTTCAGCAGCAGGGTCAGCGGCAGCAGCACCACGGCGGACAGGAAGGTGGCGAGCTGGTCGCGGAAGAACACCAGCCAGGTGCCGAACAGCGCGTCGGTGCCGGTGAGCATGACCTTGATCAGCCGGCCGGACTGCGTATCGCCGTGGAACGCCGCCGGCAGGTTGAGCACGTGCCGGAAGTAGTTGCCCAATGCGGCGATGCGGTGACGGTGCGACAGCCGCTCGGTCTGCACCGAGACGAAGATGTCGCACAGGATGCTGCCGATGCCGACGCCGGCCCAGATCGCCAGCAGCCAGAACCCGGCGGTCCAGAAGCTGTTGGCCGCCATGGTGCCGGAGTGGGTCATCAGGGAGATCACGCGGCCGAACAGCACCGGGTCGAGGAACTGCAGGCCGGCGACGATCAGGTTGGCGCCGGCGAGCAGGCCGGCGACCCGCACGTCGCGGCCAAGCATCGCAAGAACGCGGGCATAAACTCGCAGGAAGCGCATTGGGTCCGTCCCGGGGAGAAGGGGGTCTCGCTCAGTCCGGGAAAGTCGCAGCCTCGTGTGGCAGCAACACGGCGGAACCTGGGAACGACGCTGGTATGTCGTTACGTCTTCCGCGTGCGCGGCCTGGCCGGCCGCTTGGCGGTGGCGGCGGGCGCCTTGCGCTTGCGGGGGCTGTGCGCGGCTGCCGGCGTGGGCTGCTCCTCGCCCTGGTCGGTGAAGCGGCCGGGGAATTCCCCCAGATTCGCCTGGATTTCTGCCTCCTCCACACCGGTTTCGCCGGGGGCGTCAGGGTGCTGCATCGGATTGGGCCTTAGCGCCGCGCCGGCGTTTTCCTCCATGGCGATCAGCTCGCGGGCGCGCTCCCAGTATTCCTGATCACGACCGTGTGGGCGGCCGTCCTGTTCCCACAAATGGTAGGCGCGCTCGCGGATGCGGTGTTCGCGGGCGGCATCCGGCTCCAGGGGGTTGTCGGTCATGGGGATCGCAAAGCTCCTTGGTCGTCGCAGGAGCCGAGGTAACGGTTGCGCCGGGCAGGTGAAAGGCAATCCGGGGCAGGCTGCAAAATTTGACCGGGCGCGGCCCGCAAATGTGGCAGCGGAGGGTTTCCCCATTTCACCCTGTCCCTTTCAGCCCGCAGGACGAACGGGGAATTGCGGCAAGGGGTCCTTGCGGTGGCGGCGATCGGCCGACGTCCAGCCGCCGATTGGCCAGCTATTCGGCGGCGATCTGCTCGGCGTGGCCTGGGCAGTAGAGGGGAAGATAGCCCTCCACCATCAGCTCCCGGCCGGGGGGCTCGGGCAGAGCGTCGCGCAGCCGCTGCCACAGCCCGTCTTCCTCGCAGGCTCGGCGGATCGCCGCGGCCAGGGCGCGGGGATCGCCCATTTCGAAATGCAGCCCGTCCACCTCGTCGCGAACGCGCTCCGCCATGCCGCCGACGTTGGAGCAGATCACCGGGCGGCCGAACATCCACGCCTCGGAGATCACCAAGCCGAAAATCTCCCACCACACGGAGGGCACGATGCACCAGTCCACCCGCGCCATGCGGGTCTGCAGCTGGTCCACGTGGTACGGGCCGTTATGCGTCACCACCCGTTCGGCGAGCGGACGTTCCGCTTCCTCGGCCAGGAATGACTCGATCTCCTCCCGCACCGACGGCGAGGCGAATTCGATGTTGGCGCCGTTCAGCTCCACCTGGAATTCGGTGAAACCGTCGGCCAGCAGCAGTTGCACGGCGCGCAGCAGGATGTGCACACCCTTGTCGTCATGGATCTGGCCGAAGAAGCCGAAACGGTTGCGGGTGCGCCGGGTGCCGCGCTCCTCCGGCGGCATGCCGTAGCGGCGCTGGCCGTTCGACACGTGGAACAGCTTGTCGCGGGCCAGACCCCATTTGACGTAGTGCTCGATCATGAAGCGCGTCGGGCAGGTGAAGGCGTCCACGTGCTGCAAATGCTGCATGAACCACATCTTGCGCACCAGGAACTCTTCCGGCCCGCGCTCCGGGAAGCACTGATGGCAGCGCACCTGGCTGGCCTGGCTGCACAGCGAGCGGTCGGTGCGCCGCACCATGTGGCCGTCGGCATGGCAGATCGCCAGGAACTCGTGGAAGGTGAAGACGATGCGGCATTCCGGCAGCACGCGTCGCACCACGCTGACCAGATCGATGCCGAAGGTGAGGAAGTGGTGAAAATGCACCACGTCCGGCTGCAGCGTCTGCAGGAACTCGATGAAGGTCTCCACCAGCAGCGGCTCGCCGACCTTGTGCCACCAGTGGTCGTAATCGCGGCTGAGGAACAGGTACTCGTCGTCCCGTCCGTCGAAACCGGTGATGCGGGCGCCCGACTTGTACAGGCCCGGCTGGGTGGCGTCGGTGGAGGCCAGCAGGAAGCACCGCAGCTCGGGTCGCTCGCGCAGCGCCTGGAACAGCTCGTAGCAGACCTGCTGGGCGCCGCCGCGCACCAGCTCGGGATGAAACAGGCTGATCAGCAGGACCTTGGTTTGCATCGGGACTAGACCGGCTCCGGACAGCAAATTGCAACCACGGACAAACATGGTTGAACACCCATGGCGCGGTGAAGCGCCACCTGCGGTGTGTATCCTCCGCCTAAGGTGGCATTTATTATTGCCGCAGCCGAATGGTAGCGCGCTTCCAGGCTACGGTTCACTGGAAACCATCGGCATTCATCCCTGTGCATCCGTGGTTCCAATGGCTCTACTTTGAACCGACGGCCTGGACCGGCCGTATGCGGGCGCCGCGCCCGGCGGCGGCAGGACGGCGGGGGGCCGTAGGCTCCGGTTGCACCGCTGCGGCAGCCAGCCGCGGATTGCGGCCAATCAGGTCCGGCACCAGCGTGCGCTCCCAGGTCCTGGTGAACAGCCAGCGGTTCACCAGCGAGCCGCCCTCATGCTGCGGCAGCCGGCGCGAGCCCTTGCCTTCCAGATGCCACATCGGCAGGTCGTGCAGCCAGACCGGCGTGCCGGCCTGCAGGCTTTTCAGGCACAAATCGGCGTCCTCGTAATGGCCGAACACGTAGCTGTCGGTGAAGCCGCCGAGTTTCTCGAACCAGGGGCGGTCGATCGACATGAAGGCGCCGGTGACCGCGGGCACCGGACGCGAGGCGACGTATTGGGTCGCCCAGGGCGGGGCGCCCTTGCCGTAATGCTCCACCCGCAGCAGCGGCCGCTGCGCCACCCGGCCGGCGGCCGGCATGATGCCGGTGTCGAGGTCGAAATACATCCCGCCATGCATCAGCGAACCGTCGTCGTAGAACAGCGACGCGCCGAACATCCTGGTCTGCTCCGCTGGCAGCGTGTCCAGCATGCCGGTGTGCCGCTGCGCCCAGTCCGGATCGCGCGGGAACACGTCCGGATTGACGCACAGGATGCGGTCGCTGCGCGCGAATTGCACGCCGACATTGTTGGCCATGCCGAAGCCGGCATTGTCCGGCAGGGTGACCAGGCTGACCGACAGGCCGTAGATCATTTCAGCGATCCGCGCCTCGCGGTGCAGCTGTTCCGCCAGTTCCGGGCTGTTGATCACGTAGATGAACTCGTATTCCGCCATCCCGCGGCCCTGCGCATAGGCGCAGTTCTGCAGGAACAGGTAGTCGCCGATGCCGTACAGCGGCACGATCAGCGATGCGCGGTAGCGTGGCCGCTGCGGACCGAAGCGGGATACAGTGGCGCCGCCCACGATGCCGTGGGAGATCGCGCGGTTGAAGCCGACGAGGGCATCGCCGGCGCCGGTGTCCAGGCTGTTGAACACCTCGGCCGTGCGGTTGCCGCAATAGCTGGCGCCGGCCAGATAGCCCATCGCCATGTCGCGCAGGTCGACGTCGGCGCAAAGCCCGGCCATCCGCCGCACGGCAACCGAGGTGCCATCGGCGAAGCGCGCCTCCAGGACACATTCGGCGCCGGGGCGAGCGATGCTGGCAGCCATGTCCGAACTGCTGCCGAACAGCCAGAAACCATACTGGTACGGACGAGACCCGCCCACCGCCGCTTCGGCATCGAGCCGGCGCACCCTGGGAATGCGGGTCCAGGTCCAGCGCAGCCCGGCGCCGCATTGCAAGCCCACCGCCGCCAGGGCCGATTGGCGATCGTCCGCCCAGCCGGCAACAAAGACCGCGCCGGAGCGGGACAGGGCGACCGCCTCCAGGCTGACCGTGGGGCCGGCGGCAGGCTGAACGGAACCTGGCGCCAGCCTGGCCTCGATTTCGGGAAGCGGCCGGCCCAGGTGGCGGCGGTATTCCGGCCGCTGCAGCCGCTGCTCGACGCGCCCGGCCAGACGGTAGTGTTCAATGGCGGAGCCGATGTCGCCGCGGCGGATCGCCTGCGCCACGTCCGGAAAGGCTGCGAGATAGGCGGCCTCGTCGAAGCCGTCTTCGGCGTCGCTGACCTGCGCCGGCGGCGCCGGGCGGGGCCGGCGAGCCTTGGCCGGTGCTTTCATCAAGGCTGGACCGGCGTCATCCGGCATGCGATCGAATCTCCTTTACCACGCCGCCAGACATCGCACCGCCGGACATCGCAGCGCCAAACATAACACCGCCCAACACCGCGCCGCCGCGATACCACGCCGCCGATGTCCGGCCCGAGCTCGGCGGATTCCGCCAAGCCGCCAGGACCGCCGGGCATCCCGGCCCGCGCCCGGCCGAACTGAGTCGCACAGCGACGAAAGCCCTTCGCGCCACCTTATTGCTGGTCTGGAACAGGGAACCCCGGCACTGGCCGGCCAGCGCTGATGATCCGATCCTATATCGCAGCCGGGCAGGCGCTCGCAACGTTGTGTAGCGGCTCACGGCGATTCATCGTCGTCCGGCGGGAACTGTGCACCAGACGCATCATGACTGGTTCCGGTCCGGGCGGAAAAGCTGTAACCTCGTTACACCGGCCCGCGCCAAGCGGTGCTTTTGCGGATTGAGCAAAGCATTACATGGACCTTTCTCCGCCTCCGGCGCTCGACCGTTCTGCCACCGACGCGGAACGCCTGGCCGCTGAAACGCATGTCCTTCAGCTCTACCGCTCGCTGCTGAGGCGTGAGCCGGGCGACGAGGAGCGCGAGGGATGGGTCGGTGCCCTGCTGCACGGACTGAGCTTCGAGGCAGCGCGGTCGGCTTTCCTGGCCTCGCCCGAATACCAGGGATTGCGCCGCGGCGCCGAACATGCCGAACGTGTCGCCGCCACGGGACTGTTCGATGCAGCCTGGTACCTGGCGCGCTATCCGGACGTGGCGGCGGCGGGATTCGATCCGCTGCGGCACTACACAGGGCCGGGCTGGGAGGAGCAGCGGGCGCCGAACGCCTATTTCGAGCCTCTTTGGTACCGGGGGCATGCCGGCATCGGACCGGAAGTCGACGCGCTGCTCGACTACGCCGAACGGGGCGAGGCCGCCGGGGTGCCGCCCGGGCCGCATTTCGACCCGGCCTGGTATCGCGCCGCCTATGGCCTGGAGGCCGGGGCTTCCCCGCTGGCGCATTTTCTGCGGCATCGCGGCAGCGGCGGGTTCGCGCCCTCGCCGCTTCTGTGGGGCGTGGCACAGCACCCCTCGCCCGATCCGGGCGATCCGTTCCTGCCCTGGCTGGACATGCCCGGCGATCCGCTGGGGCAGGCCAGGGCGGACATCGCGCTGCTGGCGCCCTCCGGATTGTTCGACGCGAACCACTACCAGATCGTCAACAACGACGTGTTCGAGTCCGGTGTCGATCCGCTGGCGCATTATTGCGCCTTCGGCTGGCGGGAGCACCGCAACCCGAGCTTCTACTTCAGCACCAGCTGGTACCTGGCGACCAACCCCGAGGTGGCGCAGCTCGGCGTGAACCCGCTGGTGCACTACCTGCTGGCCGGCGAGGCGGCCGAACGGCGGCCGGTGGTGTATTTCGAGCCCGGCTGGTATCGCCGGACCTATGGCGTGCCGGCGGGGCAGTCCGCGCTGGCGCATTACCTGGCGCACCGGCATAGCGGCACGCTGTCGCCGAACGCGCTGTTCGATCCGGTGTGGTACCGGGCGCATTGCGGCCGGCCCCTGCATCCCCGCCGCGATCCCTTCGCGCATTACCTGGTGGCGGGCATGCGCGCCGATCTGTCGCCCTCGGCGCAATTCGACCCGGCCTCCTGGCGCGCCCAGCGCCGCGGCCGCCGCAGCCGCCACTTCACCCAGACGCTGACGCCCGAGCGCGACAATCCGCTGGTGGACTTTCTGCTGCTGCATTACCGCTAGCGGCCGCTCGCCCGCGTGGGCGAGGCGGGAGATCTGGCGGCCGAACATCGCCGAACCTGTGCGCGTGCGCCGCAGCACGGCGGCGGCATCCGCTATGGCGGAGGTTTGTCCATCTCACCCCAACCTTCCCGCCCTGGATCTTTTGCATCCATTGCGCCGTTGAGGTTTCCGTCGATCGGGCCGAGATGCCGGGAGCTGCCATCCGCCCTTGCGGCGAGCGCCACCGGCGCGGGGGTTTCGTGCGTCACCCCTGCCAGACCGAGACATGCGTCTCCGCGCCCGGCCGCGCGGCCGGGGATCCGCCGCCGACCTGATGGCCGAGGTACATGAATCCCAGAACCTCGTCGTCCGCATCCAGGCCGAGCGCCTGCTTGACGTAGGGATCGTAGGCGGGGGCGCCGGTTTTCCACATGGCGCCGAAGCCCTGCGCGTTGGCCGCCAGCATGACCGTCTGTGCCGCAGCGGCGGCGGAGGCCATCTGCTCGACCTCGGGGATCTTGTGGCCGCGCTGCACATGCGCGGCGACCACGACGATCACCGGCGCCCGCATCGCCTTGTCGCGTTCGCGCTGCAGCGCGTCCGCCGAGGCATCGGCCTCGCGGCGGCGCATCGATTCGGCCATCACCTCGCCGAAGCGCGCGCGCCGGTCCTCGGGGATGACCACGAAGCGCCAGGGCCGCAGCCGGCCGTGGTCCGGGGTGCGCACCGCGCTGCGGAAGATCGCGTCCAGCGCCGCCTGGTCCGGGCCGGGGGGTTCCAGCTTCACCGCGGATTCCCGGGTCAGCAGCAGTTCCATTGCATCCATCGCCCACCTCCCGTGCAAGCCATCATCCTAGCGGCTTACTTCGCCGCCGCCAGTTCCGGCATGAAGCCGCCCGACTGGCGCTGCCACAGCCGCGCATAGGTGCCGCCGGCCGCCAGCAGTTCCGTGTGCGAGCCTGACTCGACGATGCGCCCGCGGTCCAGGATCACCAGCCGGTCCATCCGCGCGATGGTGGACAGCCGGTGGGCGATGGCGATCACCGTGCGGCCGTCCATCAGCGAGTCCAACTGCTCCTGGATCGCCGCTTCCACTTCGGAATCCAGCGCCGAGGTCGCCTCGTCCAGCACCAGGATCGGCGCGTCCTTCAGGATCACCCGCGCCAGGGCGATGCGCTGCCGCTGCCCGCCGGACAGCTTCACCCCCCGTTCGCCGACATGCGCGTCGTAGCCGCTACGGCCGAACCAGTCCTCCAGGCCGAGGATGAACTCGTGCGCCTCCGCCCGCCGCGCCGCGTCCAGGATCATCGCCTCGGTTGCCTGCGGCCGGCCGTAGCGGATGTTGTCGCGGATCGAGCGGTGCAGCAGCGAGGTATCCTGCGTCACCATGGCGATCTGCGCGCGCAGGCTTTCCTGGGTGACACCGGCGATGTCCTGGCCGTCGATCAGGATTCTTCCCGTCTCCGGATCGAAGAAATGCAGCAGCAGGTTCACCAGCGTCGATTTGCCGGCGCCGGACGGGCCGACCAGGCCGACGCGCTCGCCCGGGCGGATCAGCAGGTCGATGCCGTGCAGCACGCCCTTGTCCTGCCGGCTCGGGCGGACGCGGCCGTAATCGAAATGCACGTTCTCGAAGCGGATTTCCCCGCGCGTCACCTGCAGCTCGCGCGCGTCCGGCGGGTCGGGCATCTGCCGCGGCACGTCGATCGAGCGCATGCCGTCCTGCACCGTGCCGATGTTCTCGAACACCGAGGTGACGCTGCGCGCCACCCAGCCCGCCATGTTGCTGAGCTGCCAGGCGAGCGGGATCGCCGTCGCCACCGCGCCGACCGCGATGCGGCCGATGCTCCACAGCCAGATCGCCAGGGCGGCGGTGCTGACGATCAGCATGGCGTTCATCACGTTCAGCGTGATGGTGTAGCCGGTGATCATGCGGGTCTGGTCGCGGAACGCTTCGGTGTGGTCGTTCACCGCGTCGCGCACGAAGGCGTCCTCGTCGCGCGCACGGGCGAACAGCTTCACGGTCAGGATGTTGGTGTAGCTGTCCACCACGCGGCCGGTGAGCTGGCTGCGCATCTCCGACACGCGGCGCGAGCGTTCGCGCAGCCGCGGCACGAACCAGCGCAGCATGAGGGCATAGGCGGCGAACCACACGATCATCGGTCCGGCGAGCCGCCAGTTGATCGAGCCCATCAGCAGCGTGGCGCTGGTGCCGTAGACAATGATGTACCAGACAGCGTCGAACGCCATCACCACGCTCTCGCGCAGTGCCGGTCCGGTCTGCAGCACGCGGTTGGCGATGCGGCCGGCGAAGTCGTTCTGGAAGAATGTCCAGCTCTGCCGCACCACGTGCCAGTGGTTCTGCCACCGGATCAGGTTGGACAGGCCGGGATTGACGATCTGGTTCACCAGCACGCGATCGGCCAGGAACATGGTGGGACGGGCGATCAGCAGGACCGCGGCCATGACGGCCAGCTGCGGCCAGGCGTCGCGCAGCAGCGTGGCGGGGGTGTGCGACGACACCAGCGTGACCACGCGGCCGACGAAGGTGGGCAGCGCCAGGTCGAGCACCGCAACCAGCCCGCCGACCACGAACAGGGCGACGACGAGCCAGCGCTCCTGGCGGATGAAATGCCAGTAGAAGCGCGACAGGCCGGCATTGGGCGGCGGGGTCGGCGCCCGTGCGGTGGGTTCCAGCAGGTGTTCGAGGCGGCGGAGCATGCGCGCACGGGTGGACCAACGCGGGGGTGGCGTCAATTGGCGGAGTGCTGTGTTGCAAACGCCTCGCCCGGCCTTGACCCGGCTACGTTGCGTTGGACAGCAGGAGCCGAACTCGTCGCGAGCTGGTATCCGGGATACGGCGCTCCGGCGGCGACGATTGCTCAGGTGTAGAACACGATTTAAACGGGCAGGACACGGCCCTGACAGTATAAATCAAGTAAGCGCAGATTGACCGCGCATGAGACCACGCGTATCCACGGTTGGTTGACAAGCCATCCGGGTACGTTCAGCCTTTTCACGCTGCGAGGCGACGCTACGTGCTAGCGCCGTTACCTGAAGTGCTTTGGAGTGAAAAACCAATAAGCCGGCGCGGCCAATGTTCCGCGCTCCGGATCGGAGGAAGAAATCCATGCTGACACGGGATATCGCTATCAAGCCGATCAGCGGCGCCCTGGGCGCCGTCATCGAAGGCGTCGACCTGGGCCGCGAACTCGACAACTACGCGGTGGAGACCATCCATCGTGCGCTGCTCGATCATTGCGTGATCTTCTTCCGCGACCAGACGATGACTCCCGAGCAGCATATCGCGTTCGGCCGACGCTTCGGCACGCTGAATGTGCATGACTACGTCAAGGCAATGGACGGCCATCCGGAGATCATCGTCGTCGCCAAGCACGAAAACGACACCAAGAATTTCGGTGGCGGCTGGCATTCCGACGTCACCTACCTGGAAGAACCGGCGCTCGGCTCGATCCTCTACTGCCTGGAGGCGCCCGCCTATGGCGGCGACACGCTGTTCGCCAACCAATACAAGGCCTACGACGCGCTGTCGCCGGGCATGAAGCGCATGCTGGATGGTATGCAGGCGATCCACACGGCGCGGGATGTCTATGGTCCGCGCGGCCGCGCCTCGGTGACCTACGCGAAAGAGCTGACCGCCATGGAGATGTACGCCAGCACCGAGGCGGAGAAAGAAGTCGCGCATCCGGTGGTGCGCACCCATCCGGAAACCGGACGCAAGTGCCTGTACGTGAACCCGGGCTTCACCGTGCGGTTCCAGGACATGACGGTTGAGGAAAGCCTGCCTCTGCTGGAATACCTCTGGGCACACTGCACCAAACCTGAATTCACCTGCCGATTCCGCTGGGAGCGCGGCTCGGTGGCTTTCTGGGATAATCGCGCGCTGCAGCACTACGCGCTGAACGACTATCACGGGCAGCGGCGGGTCATGCACCGCGTAACGGTCAACGGCGATCGCCCGGTCTGATCGCGCCTGCATCCGACAACAATAAAGCGCGGCCCGGTCATCGCAACCGGCCGCCATGAGGAAGGTCCGTAGAATGCGCAAAGCCTGGCTGTGCAGCCTGATCTTGGTTCTCTCGCTGGGGATGGCCCGCGCCGCAGAGCCGCTGCCGGTGGTGATCGGGGTGCAGACCGACGCCGACTGGCTGACCATTGCCGCACAGAAATTCCACATCTTCGAAAAGGCCGGCCTCGCGCCGACCTACATCAAGTTCGCCGCCGGCGCGCCGATGATGGCGGCGGCGCAAAGCGGCAGCATCGACGTGGCGACGCCCGGCCTCGTACCGTTCCTCGCCGGGGTCGGCGCTGGAATTCCATGGGTGGCGATCGGCATCGACACCTACGGGCCGGCCGGCGAGGGCTTCATTGTCCGCGACGATTCCGGCATCAAGACACTGGCCGACCTGAAGGGTAAAAAGATCGGCTACTTCCGCTCCTCGACCGCGCATTACGGCCTGTGGAGCGCGCTGCAACAGAACCACATCCAGGACAATCAGGTCACGCTGCTGTCGATGGCGCCCGTGCAGCAGGTCGCGGCCATGCGGGCCGGGCAGATCGACGCGGCCGAGGTCTGGGAGCCCTGGATGCACACCATGGTCGCCGACGCGCACGGCAAACTGCTGGCAACGGAGGCCGACATTCATGTGAGGACAGCCGCCGCGGTCATCGCGGTGCGCCGTGAGTGGCTCGCCGCCCATCGCGAGACCGCCGAACGCGTGCTGCAGGCGATCATCATGGCGGCCGCTGACGTGAAGAAGAACCCCCAGCCGGTCATCGACCAGTTCGCCAAGGACACCGGCATCACGCCTGCCTGGTCGGCCGACGTGTTCAAGGAGGCTCCGCCGGAGGAGCCCGCCCGCTGGACCGACCCGAGCTATCCAGGCCTGACGCTGCTGCCGGACGGCAGTTTGCAAAAGGCGCTGGAGGGTCTGGCGTCGTTCATGCTGCAGCAGCACATCGTCCCGAAGCCGCTCGACCTGAAGAACGTGATCGATGCGTCGGTCATCACCGCGGCGGTGAAGGCGGAGCACGGCCGGTGAGCGACGCAGCCTCCCGCGCTGGACAGCATCGCGCCGCGGCCGCACCGCTCAAGACGCACGCTGGGGCCGCGCCTGCCGTTCCAGGCCGGTGGGACAGGCTGCGCTATCCGGCGATCAGCGTGCTTTCGGTGACAACGCTGCTGACGCTGTGGGCGGTGATCGCCAACGTGTTCCACACGTCGCCGATGGTTCTGCCGTCGCCGCAGGTCATGGTAGAGCACCTGCGCGATATGCTGGCCGAGGGCTATGCCGGCAAGCCGTTATGGGACCACATCCTCGCCAGCCTGCTTCGCACACTGATCGGCTTTTTCCTCGGCATCGGCGTGGCGATCCCGATCGGCCTCTGGATCGGCTACAGCCGGACGATGAACGCGGTGTGCATGCCAATCCTCGGCTTCATCCGGCCGATCCCGCCGATTGCGTTCATCCCGCTGGTGATCCTGTATTTCGGCATCGGCGAGGTGTCGAAGATCCTGCTGATTTTCGCCGCGTCGTTCAACTTCACCGTGCTGGCCAGTGCCGCCGGCATGCGCTCCGTGCCGGAACAGTTGATCCGTGCCGGCATCAATCTGGGCCTGAGCAAGCGGCAGTTGTTCACCAGCGTGATGCTACCGGCGGCGATGCCGCAGATCTTCACCGGCATCAAGACCTCGATCGCGGTGAGCTGGGCGGTGGTGGTTGCCGCGGAACTGATCGCCGCCCAGGCGGGGCTTGGGTTCATCATCGAGGACGCCGGTACCTTCTTCCGCACGCCGGAAGTGCTTATCGGCGTCGGCATCATCGGCGCGATCGGCCTGTTGTTCGAGATCATCGTCACCATGATCGAACGGCGCGTGCTGCACTGGCAGGGCAAGGCCTGACCAAGATGGGCAAAATCTGGGTCGACGGCGTTTCCAAGTTGTTCCCCGACCGGTCCGGCGGCGCGGTGCGCGCTCTGGACGAGGTGCACCTGTCGATCGAGGAAGGCGAGATCGTTTGCCTGGTCGGCCCCAGCGGCTGCGGCAAGAGCACGCTGCTGAACCTGCTTGCCGGCTTCGACGTGCCGTCCACCGGCCGCATCCTGATGGACGACGCCGTGCTGGCGGGCGCCGGACCCGACCGTAGCGTGGTGTTCCAAAGCCCGTCATTGTTCCCCTGGATGACGGTGCTGGAGAATGTCACCTTCGGCCCACGCAAGCGCGGCGTGCCGCGTGACGAATACGATCCCGAATCGCACCGCATGCTGCGGGCGGTTGGGCTGAGCAACTTCTTCCACCACTATCCCTACGAACTATCCGGCGGCATGCGGCAGCGCGTGCAGATCGCCCGGGCCCTGGTGAACCGGCCGCAGGTGCTGCTGATGGACGAGCCCTTCGCCGCGCTCGATTTCCAGAATCGGCTGGCGATGCAGGAATTGCTGCTGCAATTGTGGGAGCAAGTGCGCTCCACCATCTTCTTCATCACCCACGACGTCGAGGAAGCAATCTTCCTGGGTGACCGCGTTCACGTCATGACGGCCTCGCCGGGACGCATCAAAGCCACCATCGAGGTGCCGTTCGCCAAGCCGCGCGCGATCGAGGTGGTGACAACGCCCGGTTTCGTCGAACTGAAGGAACAGGTCCTGCGGCTGATCCGTGACGAATTCGCCCGCAGCGACCGCGCCGCCGCGGAACGGCAGGCGGGGCGGATGGCATGAGCCAGCGGATTTACGCAATCATCGCCGGCGTCACTGCCGGCGAGCCGAACCTCATCCTGGCGGCACGAATTTCCCGCCGTGAGCTGAACAGGGGGTAGCGATGGACGTGGCAATACCGCAACCGGTCGTGTGTTCGCAGCCGATCGAGGACGCCAGCGCCTGGCGCGCGGCCGATTTCGCGCAAGATCGCAGCTGGATCGTCACCTGGTCGGACGCCGACCTTGCCGAACTGGACGGCGCGCTGCGGCATGCGCACCGGTTGGGAATGAGCGCGGACACAGTGACAAGGGAGGGCTTTCCGCTGCCGTCACTCTCGCCGCGCCTGGCAGCGCTTCGACGGGAGCTGGAATACGGCCGCGGCTTTACCCTGTTGCGGGGCATTCGGCTGGACGGCTACACGGACGCCGATGCCGGCCTGCTGTTCCGCGGTATCGGCTGTCATTTCGGCGAGGTGGTGGCGCAGAACGCCAAGGGCGACGTGCTCGGGCATGTGCGCGACCTCGGCTATGACGACTATCGCGGCCGCAGCGACGTGCGTGGCTACCAGACCCGTGCCCGGCTGGAGTTCCATACCGACGTGGTCGATATCGTCGGCCTGATGTGCCTGCGCGCTGCGCGCGAGGGCGGCCACAGCCTGATCGTCAGTTCCAGCACCGTGCATAACGAAATGCTGCGCGACACTCCTCTGCTGCTGGGGCTGCTCTACGGCAATTTCCTGTTCGATCGGCGCGGCGAGGAACTGGAAGGCGAGAACCCGTACTTCATCAGCCCGGTGTACTCGCTGTATCAGGGATGCCTGAGCTGCCGGCCGGCGGTGATCGAATACATTTACTCCGCCGAACCGAAGACCGGCATTCCGCTCAGCGCCGCCCAGCGCTCCGCGCTCGAAACCTTCATCGGCCATGCATTGCGCCCCGACCTGCAACTCGGCATGGACCTCGAGCCGGGCGATATCCAGCTCCTGAACAACAGCGTGATCCTGCATGCGCGCACCGGGTTCCTGGACCATGAGGAACCGGAACGCCGGCGGCACCTGCTGCGGCTGTGGCTGAATGTCGAGGGTGGCCGGCCGGTCGATCCGCTTGCCTACCCGTACCGCCGCGGCGTCCCAACCGGCCGCGCCCGCTCTGCCGTGCACAATTCATAAGGCTTGCCGATCAGGCGGCGGCGCCAATGTGCTCGGGGCCGCCGCCCGGGATCGCCGAGTCCAGGTGGCGAAGTCTGCCCGGCCCGGTGGGAGTCGTTCAGTACGACCGCGGCATGCCCAGCACGTGCTGCCCCACATAGCCCAGGATCAGGTTCGTGGAGATCGGCGCGATCTGGTAGATGCGTGACTCCCGCCACTTCCGCTCGATCTCGTATTCCCGCGCATAGCTGAACCCGCCATAGGTCTGCATGCAGGTATCCGCCGCCTTCCAGCACGCCTCGCTGGCCAGCAGCTTGGCAATGTTCGCATCCGCCCCGCACTCCTTGCCGTCCTCGAACACCGCCGCCGCGCGCCCGCAGTCTATGTCCGCCGCCTCGAGCTCCGCCCAGGCGCGGGCGATCGGGAATTGCACCGCCTGGTTCTTGCCGATCGGCGCACCGAACACCACGCGGTCGTTGGCATAGGCCGTCGCCTTTTTCACGAACCAGCGGCCGTCGCCGACCGCCTCGCTCGCCACCAGCACCCGTTCGGCGTTCATGCCGTCCAGGATGTAGCGGAAGCCACGCCCCTCCTCGCCGATCAGGCTCGACGCCGGAATGCGGAAGTTGTCGAAGAACACCTCCGTGGTGTTGTGGTTGATCATCGCCTGGATCGGCCGGATCTCCAGCCCCTTGCCCTGGTTCTTCTCGCTCAGGTCGATCAGGAACACGCTCAGCCCGTCGCTGCGCTTCTTCACCTGGTCCACGGACGTGGTGCGCGCCAGCAGCAGCATCATGTCGGAATGCAGCGCGCGCGAGGTCCACACCTTCTGCCCGGTCACCACGTAATGGTCGCCGTCGCGCACCGCGCGCGTCTTCAACTGCGTGGTGTCGGACCCGGTGGAGGGCTCGGTCACCCCGAAGGCCTGCAGCCGCAGCCGCCCCGCGGCGATCTCCGGTAGATACCGCCGCTTCTGCTCCTCGCTGCCATGCCGCAGCAGCGTGCCCATGATGTACATCTGCGCATGCCCCTGGCTGGCGACGCAGCCGGAGGCGTTGATCTCCTCCAGGATCACCGCCGCGGCGCGCAGCGGCAGGCCGGAGCCGCCGTACTCCTCCGGGATCAGCGCGGCCAGGAAGCCGGCCGCGGTCAGTTCGTTGACGAATTCGGTCGGGTAGGCCTGCCTGTCCTCCAGCCCGCTCCAATAGCTGCCCGGGTACCGCGCGCAGATGCGCCGCACCGAGTCACGCAGCTCCGGAAAATCCTCGCCGAGTGCGACCATGGTGGCGTCCGACATGCTCCGCTCCTTCCGTGCTGGCTGGCCGTTGCGGCTGGCCATGATGGCTGGCCGTACTGACCGGCCGCACGCTGCCCAACCGCATGCACAGCGTCAAACCGTCACCTCGCGCCGGTAGCGCAACGCTGCTATGGGGCCGCTTCAATGCGCATCCTGTTCGTCACCTCCAACCGGCTCGGCGACTCGGTGCTGTCCACCGGATTGCTGGACCACCTGCTGCGCGCCCTCCCGGATGCGCGCTTCACCGTGGCCTGCGGCCCGGTGGCGGAGGGCGTGTTCGCGCGCATGCCGCGGCGGGAGCGCACCATCGTGCTGCGCAAGCTCCCCTACGGCCGGCATTGGCTGCCGCTATGGGCGGCAACGGTGACCACGCGCTGGGACCTGGTGGTGGACATCCGCGGATCGGCGCTTGCCTGGATGGTCCCGGCGCGCCGTCGCGCGGTGATGCGCCGCGGCCCGGGGCACAAGATCGAGCAGCTGGCCGCGGTGCTCGGGCTGGATCCGCCGCCGCTGCCGGTGGTGTGGACCGCGCCGGAGGACGCGGCGCTGGCGGAACAGATCCTGCCGCGGGATCGGCCGCTGGTCGCGCTGGCGCCGACCGCCAACTGGGCACCGAAAGTCTGGCCGGCCGAACGCTTCGCCGAACTGTTCGCCGCGCTGCGGCGGGAATTGCCCGATCCGGCGGCGGTGGTGCTTGCCGGCCCGGGTGAGGCGGAACGGCGCATGGCCGCTCCCCTGCTGTCCGCGCTGCCGGACGCCCTCGACCTCACCGGCCGGCTGAGCCTGCCGCAGGCCGCCGCGGTGCTGCGCCGGACGACGCTGTTCGTCGGCAATGATTCCGGGCTGATGCACCTGGCGGCGGCGGCGGGCGCACCCACGCTTGGCCTGTTCGGTCCGACCAGCGCGGCGGAATACGCTCCGGCCGGCGCCTGCGCCGAACCGGTGCTGGCCGACGCAGCCGAGATGTCCGGCCTGCCCGTCGAGCGGGTACTCGCGGCGGCGCAACGCCTGCTGCGGCGTGAGGCCGTGGCACAGGCCGTGCCCGATCTGTGACGATTGCCCGCGGGCGGCGGCATGCCGGGTGGACTTCGCCAGCTTCTGATCCGCCGGCGCATTGCAGCGAGAGCGGCGCGTCCCCATTGCTACCGTTCAACCGCCGAGGAACGCCTGTTTGCCCCTGCCGCAAATCGAAGCACTGGCGATCCTCGCCGGCATGCTGGTGTTGTTCGCCTCGGACCGGCTGCGCTACGATCTGGTTGCCGCGCTGGCCCTGTGCGCCGCGGTGCTCACCGGCATCGTTCCGGCGGACAAGGCGTTCAGCGGGTTCTCCAGCCCGGTGATCGTCATCATCGCCAGCGTGCTGGTGGTGACACGGGCGGTCGCGGCCTCCGGCCTGGTCGATGTCTGGATGCGCCGCCTGCTGGGCATGCTGAATTCCACCACGCTGCAGGTCGGGGCATTGACGGCCGCGGTCACCGCGCTTTCCACCGTGGTGAAGAACATCGGCGCCCTGAGAGGCTGACCGAAAAATCGGGGGTTGAGTGATTCCAGCCGGTACGATTCCGTGAGCTTGCAACAGACTCTGGATTCGCGATGGCCTGGACTGAAATCACTCGTCCTCAGTATCAGCGGG
>Ga0187809_10000278_pt1 | contig 30678 bp, 29 predicted proteins | sample NC_wetland_sal_i_8_FD_132415 | JGI IMG/M metagenome (GOLD analysis project Ga0187809, IMG submission 132415) | Wetland sediment microbial communities from Neuse River Estuary, North Carolina, USA - ASW_4 | ecosystem: Environmental > Aquatic > Freshwater > Wetlands > Sediment | place: USA: North...
GATGAACGCGGTCAGCCCGGCCCACACCCCGGTCAGGCCCCAGTGCAACGGGAGGGTGAGCAGGCACAGCGGGATGAAGCCGAGCCCGGCCGCGGCCAGCGTGACATTGCGGATGAAGGCGTTGTCCCCGGCGCCGAGCAGCACCCCGTCCAGGGCGAACACGATGCCGGCCGCCGGTTGCATGCCGAGCAGCCACGGCCACAGCACGTGGGCCTGGTCCCGAACCGCGAAATCACCCGTGAACATCGCGGGAATCACCGACCAGCCGGCAGCCAGCAGCAACGCGAAGACCAGGCCGGCCCAGATGCTGTAGACGCTGACTCGCCAGGCGGTGCGCCGGGCCACCGCGACATCCCCGCCGCCCAGCGCCGCGCCGATCAGCGATTGCGCGGCGATGGCGAAGGAATCCAGCAGCAGGGCCACGAACTCCCACAGCTGCAAACCGATCTGATGCGCAGCCAACTGCGCCGAGCCGAGCCGACCGGCCACCGCCGCGGCGATCATGAACGCGGCCTGGAAGGCCACGGCCCGCACAACCAGATCCCGGCTGACCACGAGCTGGGAGCGGATCACCGGCCACTGCGGCGCCGCAGCCACCCCCTGCCGGCGCAGGGCCCACAGGCACAGGGCTGCCCCGAGCCACTGCGCCCCGACGTTGGCGAAGGCCGATCCCGGCAGGCCCAGCCCAGCCGGATACACCAGCAACGGCGAGGCAATCGCCGACAGAACGTTGGCCACGGTGACGATCAGCACCGGGGTGCGGGTGTCCTGCACGCCCCGCAGCCAGCCGTTGCCGGCCAGCACCAGCAGCACCCCGGGCAGGCCGAGAATCGCGATCCGCAGCCAGCTCTCGGCGGCACTGGCCACTGCTCCCGGGCCACCGGTAACCAGCCGCACCACCGGCCCGGCTACCAGTTCGCCGACGAGCACGGCCAGCAGCCCGAGGCTCAAGGCCAGCCACGAGGCCTGCACCCCCTCGTTCACCGCCGCCGCCCGGCGACCGGCACCGAACAACCGCGCCGCGCGGCCGGTAGTGCCGTACTCCAGTGAGCTCCCGACGATGGCCAGCAGCGTCATCACCGTGCCCGCGGCACCCAGCGCGGCCAGCGGCACCCGGCCGAGGTGCCCGACGACCGCAGTGTCGATCAGCACGAACAGTGGCTCGGCGGCCAGTACTACGAAAGCCGAAGCGGCCAGGGCGATGATCCGCCGGGTACTCACGGCCGGTGCCGGCGTGAACGCCATGTTCAGCCGGTGAGGTCGGCGTACATCACGAGCAGGTCGACGTAACCCTGTTCGGGGTGCCGGAACGCGCCGGGCACCCGCCCGACGATGTCGAAGCCGAGGCCCCGGTAGAGCTTCACCGCCCCGAGGTTGGATGCGGCGACCGCGTTGAACTGCAGGCCTCGGTAGCCCTGCTCGGCCGACAGAGTCAGGGAATGCTCGACCATGGCCCGGCCGACACCGCGGCCGCGGGCGGCGGCGGTGACCATGTAGGACGCGGTGGCGACGTGACGCCCGGGTCCGAGCCGGTTCGGGCCGGTCTTGTAGGTGCCGAGCACCTGACCGTCCGTTTCGGCGAGCCAGGTCGAGCCGGGCGGGTGGGCCAGCCACAGTTCGGCGGCGGCGTCGGAGGCCATCGGCTCGTAGGTGTAGGTGTCGCCGGCCGCGACGACCTGCTCGAAGATCGGCCAGATCAGCGGCCAGTCAGCCCGGCCGGCCGGCCGAAGCTCAATCGTCATTCTTCGTCGAGATCATCCTCGAGCACCCGGGGCTTGCGATACGGGTCGGCTTCACCGGCATACACCGCTCCGGTGCGGCTGCGCTCCACCTGAGCATCGGCCTGCCGGGCGACCGCGAGCAGATCGTCGATGTGTCGCGCCGACTCCGGCAACTCGTCGAGGATGAAGGCGATGGTCGGGGTGAACTTCACCCCGGTTTGCCGGCCGACTTCGGTGCGGATCTGGCCGCGGGCGGCTTCCAACGCCTCGGCCGAGTCCTGGCGGGACTGGTCGTCGCCGTACACCGTGTAGAAGACAGTGGCATCGTGCAGGTCACCGGTCATCCGCACGTCGGTGACAGTGACCATGCCCAGTCGCGGATCCTTGAGCTGGTTCTCGATGTAGGAAGCGACGATCTGCCGGATCCGTCCGGCCAGGCGGCGAGCCCGAGGCGAGTCGGCCATGACATTCCCCTTTCGTTGCAGGCACATCACGAACGAGGGGCCGGCCCACCTGAGTAGACCGGCCCCGTTCGGCAACCTAGCCGCGCGGCTTCTCCCGCAGCTCGAAGGTCTCGATCTCGTCACCGATCTTGATGTCGTTGAACGAGCCGAGCCCGATACCGCACTCGAAGCCCTCGCGAACCTCGGTGGCGTCGTCCTTGAAGCGTCGCAGCGAGTCGACCGAGAGGTTCTCGTTGACCACGATGCCGTCGCGGACCAGCCGAGCCTTGGAGTTGCGTCGGATCGTGCCCGAGCGGACCAGGGCACCAGCCACGTTGCCGATCCGCGGGACCCGGAACACCTCGCGCACCTCGGCGGTGCCGAGCTGCACCTCCTCGAACTCCGGCTTGAGCATGCCCTTGAGAGCCGCCTCGACCTCGTCGATGGCCTGGTAGATCACGGTGTAGTACCGGATGTCCACGCCCTCGCGCTCGGCCGCCTCGCGAGCCTTGCCCTCGGGGCGGACGTTGAAGCCGATGACCACGGCATCGGATGCGATCGCCAGGTTGATGTCGTTCTCGGTGATGGCGCCGACGCCCCGACCGATGACCCGCAAGGACACCTCATCGTTGCCCTCGCCGATCTCAATCTTGAGCAGCGAGTCCTCCAGCGCCTCGACCGAACCGGACACGTCGCCCTTGATGATCAGGTTCAGCTGCTGCACCTCACCAGCGGCCAAGGCCTTGTCCAGATCATCGAGGGAGATCCGGCGCCGGGCCGACGCCAGCTGGGCGTTGCGCTCCCGGGCCGATCGCCGGTCGGCGAGCTGGCGGGCGATCCGATCCTCCTCGACCACGATGAAGGAGTCACCGGCACCCGGAACCGAGGTCAGGCCAAGCACCATGACCGGTGTGCCCGGCCCGGCTTCCTCGACGTTGTTGCCGTCGTCATCGAGCATCGCCCGCACGCGCCCGAAGGCGTCACCGGCCACGATCGAGTCGCCGACCCGCAGCGTGCCGCGCTGCACCAGCACGGTCGCCACCGGCCCTCGACCGCGGTCCAGGTGCGCCTCGATGGCGATGCCCTGGGCGTCCTGATTCGGGTTGGCCCGCAGGTCCAGCGCCGCGTCGGCGGTCAGCAGAATGCCTTCCAGCAGCCCGTCGATGTTCAGGTTGGACCGGGCCGAGACGTCGATGAACAGCGTGTCGCCGCCGTACTCCTCGGCCACCAGCCCGTACTCGGTCAGCTGCTGGCGCACCTTGGCCGGGTTGGCGTCCTCCTTGTCGATCTTGTTCACCGCAACCACGACCGGCACGTCGGCCGCCTGGGCGTGGTTGAGCGCCTCGATCGTCTGCGGCATGACGCCGTCGTCGGCGGCGACGACCAGCACCACGATGTCGGTCGTGCTGGCACCACGGGCCCGCATCGCGGTGAATGCCTCGTGACCCGGGGTGTCGATGAAGGTGATCGCGCGGTCCTGGCCGTCGTGCTCGACGTGCACCTGGTAGGCCCCGATGTGCTGGGTGATCCCACCGGCCTCACCGGCCAGCACGTTCGACTTGCGGATCGCGTCCAGCAGCCGGGTCTTACCGTGGTCGACGTGACCCATCACGGTCACCACCGGCGGCCGCGCGGTCAGGTCGTCCTCGTCACCCTCGTCGGCACCGAAGCTCAGGTCGAAGGAGTCGAGGAGCTCGCGGTCCTCGTCCTCCGGGCTGACCACCTGCACGGTGTAGTTCAACTCGGCGCCGAGCAGCTGCAGCGTCTCCTCGTTGACCGACTGGGTCGCAGTGACCATCTCGCCGAGATGGAACATCGCGGTCACCAGGGCAGCCGGCTCGGCGTTGATCTTCTCCGCGAAGTCGGACAGCGACGCGCCACGCGGCAACCGCACCACGTCACCGTTGCCGCGGGGAACCTGAACCCCACCCAGCGAGGGAGCCGACATGTTGTCGAATTCCTGCCGCCGTTGCTTCTTGCTCTTCTTGCCGCGGACCGGACGACCGCCACCGCGACCGAACGCGCCGGCAGTTCCACCGCCGCGACCACGACCACCCGGTCCGGGCCGGAAACCACCCGGGGCGCCGCCGCCACCGGGGCCACCGCCGGGACTGCGGAAGCCACCGCCACCGCCACCGCGGTAATTACCACCGCCCCCGCCGGGACGGCCGGCACCGCCGGGTGCGGGCCGGCCCGCACCCGCGCCGGGGCGGGCGCCACCCGGGCGGCCGGGAGCACCGGCCGGACGGTTGGGCATCATGCCGGGGTTGGGCCGCGGCGGCATCATGCCGGGGTTCGGCCGGGGACCGCCGGGGCCACCACTACCACCGGGACGCGGGCCGCCGGGCCGCGAGCCCGGAGCCGGGCCGCCCGGTCGCGGGCCGGCCGGACGCGGCGGCGCCTGGCCGCCGCCGACACCGAAGGGGTTGTTCGCCACGCGCGGCGGGCCGGGACGCGGCGCGGGTCCGGGCCGTGGTCCGGCCGCGCCGGGGCGAGTGGCCGGAGCCTCAGCCGGGGCCGACGTGGCCGCCGGCCGCTCGACGGCCGGGGCGGGACGCTCCACCACCGCTGGGGCCTCTACCGGCGGAGCCGCCGGCGCCGGGGCGGCCGGGGCGGCTGTCGCCACCGGTTCTGGCGCGGGCTTGGCCGCCGGCTTGGCCGGGGACTTGGCTGGTGCCTTCTTGGCCGGCGCCTGCGCCGGGAAGGCTTCACGAAGCTTGCGCGCAACCGGGGCCTCGACGGTCGAGGACGCGCTCTTGACGAATTCGCCGAGCTCACCGAGCTTGGCCAGAACTTCCTTGCTGGTTACCCCGAGCTCCTTCGCGAGCTCATGTACACGGGCCTTGCCTGCCACTGGACTCCTTCAGTTCCGGGACCAGCGGCTGCCCGCAGGTCCCGATTAGGTGGGAAACGCTCTCATGGTTGGCGCTTCATCGGGTGCTCATAGCTCTGTCTCTCACTTTCGCGAGGTACTGGCCCGATCGATTCGAGCCAGACGTCACCTTATCTGTTCGCCGACACAAATTCCCGGATCGCAGTGCAATCGAGCCGGTCGCTGCATCGCAGCGCCCGCCCGAATGCCCGCCGTCGTTCGGCTTGTGCCACGCAGTCGAGCCGTGGATGCACCCAGGCACCCCGACCGCCTGCCGACCGTCGTGGGTCCGGCGCCAGGGCCCGCCCGGCTAAGCCGGCCGGGGCGCTGGAGGTCGGAACTACGACGACGCGAAGCAACTCGGTGGTCGGGGCCCGGCGACGACAGCCGACACAGGTCCGCTCGGGCTGGACCGGCGGTGGGCTGGCGGCGTCGGAACGACGACCATCACCGATTCTAGCGCGCACCGGAAGCGGGATTGCCCGCCGCCGGGGCGGCTCCGGTCGCGGCGCCGCCCGGTGGCTGGCTGGCCGCAGCCGAGGCCTCGCTCGCGACGGCCGTTTCGGCGTCGGAGTGGATGTCGATACGCCAGCCGGTCAGCCGAGCCGCCAACCGGGCATTCTGGCCTTCCCGGCCGATGGCCAAGGAGAGCTGATAGTCCGGCACGACGACTCGGGCCGCCTTGGCCGTCGCATCGACGACCGCGACTTCGCGCGCGCTGGCCGGCGACAGCGCGTTGCCGACGAAAACCGCCGGGTCGTCGTCGTAGTCGATGATGTCGATCTTCTCGCCGTGCAGTTCGGCCACCACGTTGCGCACCCGCTGGCCCATCGGGCCGATGCAGGCCCCCTTGGCGTTCAGGCCGGCCACCGTCGAACGCACCGCGATCTTGGTCCGATGTCCGGCCTCGCGAGCCACCGCCATGATCTCGACGCTGCCGTCGGCGATCTCGGGCACCTCGAGGCCGAACAGCTTCTTGACCAGATTGGGGTGGGTGCGGCTCAGGGTGATCTGCAGCCCGCGCATGCCGCGCAGCACCGACACGACGTAGCACTTGATCCGGTTGCCGTGCTCGTACACCTCGCCCGGCACCTGCTCGGAGGGCGGCAGCACCGCCTCGACCTTGCCCAGGGTGACCAGGACCAGCCCGCGCTGATTGGCCTGGGCGTCGGCCTGGATGATCCCGGTCACCACGTCACCCTCGTGGCCGGAGTACTCGCCGTAGGTGTTGTCGTGCTCGGCATCGCGCAGCCGCTGCATGATGACCTGCTTGGCCGTCATCGCCGCGACCCGGCCGAAGTCCGTCGGCGTGTCGTCGAACTCCTCGATGAGCTCGCCGTCGGGCGAGTACTCGGCCGCCCATACCGTGACCTCGCCGCTCTTGCGGTTGATCTCGACCCGAGCATGCGGCATCGGGTGGTTGCTGTGCCGGTAGGCGGACAGGAGCGCGGTTTCCAACGCCTGCATCACGGTGTCGAAGGAGATGTCCTTCTCCCGCTCGATGCTGCGCAGTGCCTGGATGTCGACGCTGACCATGCTCAGTTCTCCTCGTCCTCGAGCCTGTCCTCGAGCCCGTCCTCGAGCCCGTCCTCGAGCGAGTCCTCGCCCTGATCGGGACGGTTGAACTCGACCTGGACCCGGCCCACTCCGAGCTGGGGCCAGGGGTAGGTCTGCGGCACGCCACCGACCTCGAGCGTCACGCCGGCCTCGTTCAGCGCCCGCACCCGGCCCACAATCGGATCGGTCCCGTCGCCGATCGGCACGCTGACCAGCCGGCCCAGGGCCCGCTGCCACAGCCGCGGTTCGGTAAGCGGGCGATCGACCCCGGGCGAGCTGACTTCGAGCACGAACGGCCCGGCGAAAGCTGCGGCGTCGGCGTCCAGGGCGTCGGAGACGGCGCGAGAGACCTCGGCCACGGCATCGAGGTCGATACCGGCGTCCCCGTCGACGGTGACCCGGACCAGGCTGCGACGACCGGCTGAGGACACCGTCAGGTCGAGGAGTTCGTAGCCGGTGGCCGTGACCACCGGCTGCACGAGGTCGAGCAACCGCTGCCGCTGTTGCGGTGACCGGGTCGTCATGGTGCGTCGCTCCCGTCGGTGTCCAGTTGTCCGTTCACGTTGTCGCCCCGCCTCGTGGTCGGGCCCCAGAACCTGGGCCGCCGCCGGGCTGGCAGTGAGTTTACCGGCATCTGGAAGACTGCTCGCGTCATGGCCGAGATCTCCCGACGCGCCCTGCTTGGTCGCTCCGCCGTCCTGCTCGGGCTGGCTGCCGGGGCTGGCGCGGGCTTCGCTCGCCACGTCCACCACCGGGTGGCGCTACCACCCCCGCCCCCGCCGGCCGCCCTCGTGCAAGCCCTGGCTGCCCAGCAATCCGTGCGGGCCGGGTACGAGCACGCCAGCGGGCTGCCGGCCGGCCTGATCGCGGACGCGCAGGCCCACCGCCAGGCCCTTCGAGCCCTACTGGAGCTGTACCCGGGTTGGCGGCTGGCTCAGGCCGAGCCGGCCCCGGCGGCCGGCGCCCCGACCGCGGGCCCGCCGGTTCCGGCCAACCGACAGCAGCTGGTGTCGGCCGTCTCGGCGCTGACCGACCAGCTGCGCCACCAGGCCGAGGCCTGGCCGGCTACGGATCCCCACGCTGTCGAGGTAGCCCCGGTGCTAGCCAGCATCGCGGCCAGCCTGCAGACCCACCGGATGGTCCTGGGATGAGCGGCGCCGGCCCGAAGGACCTGGTCGTCGCCGGCCTGCAATCCGTCCTTGCCGCCGAGCACGCCTGCGTCTACGGCTACCCCGTGATCGGAACCCAGCTGTCCGACGCCGGCCAGCGCGGGCAGGCGCACGCGGACGAGGCCGCCCACCGGCTGGCTCGCGATGCCCTGGCGGCCCAGCTGAACGCGCTTGGCGTCACCCCGGTCGCGGCCGACATCGAGTACCAGCCGCCGAACCCGGTCCGCACGGCTGCAACCGCCCAGCAGTGGGCGGTGCAGCTGGAGGATCGGCTCGCCGCGGCCTACCGCTACCTGGTGCTGTGTGCCGTCCGGGCCGACTCGGCGCCAGCACGCAAGCAGGCCGTGGACGGCCTGATCGGCGCGGCCGCCGGGGCGGTCTACTGGCGCCGGCTGTCCCAGCCGGACGCGCCGACCGTGGCCTTCCCGGGCACGGGCTGACTCACTCGGCCAGCCACCGGTCGATCACCGCGACCAGCTCGCCCAGCCGCTGGATGGTCGCATCCGGCGTACCGTCGACACCCAGCTGGTCGGCCGGGATCACGCTGTGCGGCAGGTACACCGCATGCATACCGACCTGGTTGGCCCCGTAGACGTCCTCGAACAGGCGGTCGCCGACGTACACGGCCTGGCTGGGATCGGTCACGCCCACGGCGTCCAACGCAGCCCGGAACGCCTCCGGGTGTGGTTTGGCCCACGGGATCTCCGACGAGTAGACCGCCCCGTCGATCAGGTGATCGACCTCGTCCCGGACGAAGATGCGCGCGTGCTGGTCCTGGGGCCAGGTGGTGTTGGACAGGATTCCGACCCTGAGCCCGCGTTCCCGCAGCGCCTCGAACAGGGCCGGCACCTCGGGATCGGTGTAGGAATGCTCGTCCCACCATCGGTAATAGCGATCGAGCTCGGCCTCGGTCAGGCTCAGCTCGGCCAGTTCCAGGATCTCGGCCAGCGTGCCGCTGCGGTGCTCGTGCCGGACCCGTTGCCAGACCTCGGCTTCGGCGCTGCGAATCGCCTGCGCGCTGGACTGGTCGCCGGTCACGGCCAGCCAGCACTGGTAGGGATCGATCACGTGCCACGGGGTCAGCGTGCCGCCCCAGTCGAAGATCACGGCCTGAAGTTGCATGTCCGACTTGGTATCACGAACCGCTGACCGCCAGCATCGGCCCCCGGGCTAGAACAGGATCGTCCGCAGCGTCGCCAGCTGAACGAAGCCGAGCCGGTCATACAGCGCCCGGGCCGGAGCGTTGTAGTCGTTGACGTACAGGCTGACGCTCGGAGCCCGGGTCAGCGCCAGCTGCAGGACCGTCGCCATCGCCGCGGTCCCGACCCCGCGTCCGCGCCACTGGGGGTGGACCCACACACCCTGCAGCTGGGCGGTGCTGGCCGCCAGCGCGCCGATCTCGGCTTTGAAAACAACCTGGCCGCGCTGGTCGAAGCGCGCGAAGGCCCGGCCGGCCCGGATCAGTTCGGCCACCCGGTGGCGGTAGCCCCGGCCGCCGTCGGCCCCGATCGGTGATGCCTCGAGCTCCTCGGTGAACATGGCGATGGCCGCGGGCAGAAATCGTTCGGCCTCGCCTGGATGCACCGGGCGGACCTGCGGGTCGGACGGCACCGACGCCGGCCGGCGGGTGACCAGCAGTGGCTGGCTGACCCGGATCGCACGCGGTCGACGCCAGCTTCCGGCCAGGGCCGGCCACAGCGCGCCCACCGCAGCCGCGGGACCGACGATCGACGAACAGACCCGGGCGGTGCGGGCCAGCTGGGCCCCGAGCGCGGCCAGAGCGTCGAGATCGTCGCCGACCGGGATCAGGTTTCCGCCGTGGAAGGCGGCCGCTCGCAACCGGCCGTCCGCGCCGTCGAGGCCCCAGACCACGCCGCCGAAGCGCCGCGGGTCGAGGTCGGGCACCTCGGCCAGCCGCGCCTCGAGCACGCAGTTGATGACCGGATCGGCCGCGACCAGCGCGTGCAGCGCCGGGGCGTCGGCGTGATTCAGCACCCGTGGCTGGGCCTGGATCACGGTCACCCTGTCAACCTACTCGCCGCCGAGGCTCAACCCGGCACTCAGAAGTCGGTGCCGAACGCCGGGGCCCGGCCGGCGTCGAAGGCGAGATCCAACCGGGACAGCCTGGCCGTATCGTCGCAGCGCAACTGGCCGGCGCGGGCCAGCGTGCTCGGCCGGTGACCCCCCAGGTAGATCGCACCGAGGCCGGGCCGGTCGAGCCAGACCTGCGCCGGCTCGTCGGTCGGCAAACATTCGGCCCCGTCCGGGCCACCGCGAAGGGCGACGCGCTCGCCGGCGACGTCGAGCACGACAGCGATCTCCACCGGATACCGCCGCTGGGCCAGCAGCCCGACCACGTCGATCGGGCGCAGCCACATGCCGTCCTTGCTGCCCCGGATCTGCAACCGCCGGGAATCGTGGAGCAACAACGGCAGCGGGTCGTCGAGCGGGAGTTGCCAGCTCTCGATGCTGGCAAAGAGGTCCAGACCGAGCAGCACCTGCCAGATGGCGGCGTGGGCCTCAGCGGTGAAGATCTTGTAGTCGGTGATCACACAGGTGCTCATCGGCAGCGCGTCCTGCCAGCTTTCCCGGGCCCGGTAGGCGACGTAACCGCCGGGATGGACCAGGTAGTGCCGCTCGGTCATGCCGTCCCGGTCCTCCGGCCGGTCGCGCAGCAGCAGCGTCCACCACTTGTCGTCCCGGCTCAACGCACCGGGCATGTCCTGCTCCCATTGCTCGTGCAGCGCCGGCAACCGGTCTCGGGCCTGCTCCCCCGACAGGAACTCCACGGCCGAGGTGTCCACCGGCCGCACCGGACCGGTCAGCCGGCGGTCGAGGCAGACCTTCACGGTCCGGGTCGCCACGCCGAAACCGAACCGGCGGTAGATGCTGCTCTCGCTGGCGGTCAGGACCGCCCCGGGGTCGCCGGCCGCCGCATACCCGTCGAGCAGAGCGGTCATCATGGCCGTCAGCACGCCCCGGCGCCGGTGGGTCGGCAGCACCGAGACCCAGGTGATGCCCGGGACGTTCAGCTTGGCGCCACCCGGCACGGTCAGGTCGAACCGGAAGTCCCCGCTGACGCCGACGATCCGGCCGGCAGCGGTGGCCACGGTGAAGTTGATCTCCCGCTCGGCCAGGTCGGCCAGGTGCTGCTCGGTATAGCTGAACCCGAACGATATGCCGTCGACCCGGGCAATCTCCGGCAGGTCGGCGGCCGTGCCGGGACGTACTTGGATTTCCACGGAATCGAGTCTCGCAGGGCCGGCCAAGCGGGTTTAGGCCCGGATCAGCTGATGGAGACGGTGGGTTCACCCGAGCCGAGGCCGGCATCGGCCATCCCCTCGGCCAGCCGGATCGCCTCCTCGATCAGGGTCTCGACGATCAGGGCCTCCGGCACGGTCTTGATGACCTCGCCCCTGACGAAGATCTGACCCTTGCCGTTTCCGCTGGCCACTCCCAGGTCGGCCTCACGAGCCTCACCGGGACCGTTGACGACGCAGCCCATGACGGCCACCCGCAGCGGCACCTCGATGCCTTGCAGGCCGGCCGTCACCTTGTCGGCCAGGGTGTAGACGTCAACCTGGGCCCGCCCGCAGGACGGGCAGGACACGATCTCGAGTTTGCGCTGGCGCAGGTTCAACGACTGCAGGATCTGCAGGCCGACCTTCACCTCCTCGACCGGTGGCGCCGACAGCGAGACCCGGATCGTGTCGCCGATGCCGCGCGAGAGCAACGCACCGAACGCCACCGCGCTCTTGATGGTGCCCTGAAACGCCGGCCCCGCCTCGGTCACGCCGAGATGCAGCGGGTAGTCGCAGCGCTCGGCCAGCAACTCGTAGGCCCGGACCATGACTACCGGATCGTTGTGCTTGACCGAGATCTTGAAGTCGTAGAAGCCGTGTTCCTCGAACAGGCTGGCCTCCCACAGGGCCGACTCGACCAGGGCCTCCGCCGTGGCCTTGCCGTACTTCTCCAGCAGCCGCTTGTCCAGCGAGCCGGCGTTCACCCCGATCCGCAGCGAGGTGCCGGCCGCCTGCGCCGCCCGGGCGATCTCACCGACCTTGTCGTCGAAGGCCCGGATGTTGCCCGGATTGACCCGGACCGCGGCACAGCCGGCGTCGATCGCGGCGAAGACGTACTTGGGCTGGAAGTGGATGTCGGCGATCACCGGGATCTGCGACTTGGCCGCGATGGCCGGCAGCGCGTCGGCGTCGTCCTGGCTCGGGCAGGCGACCCGGACGATGTCACAGCCGGCGGCCGTGAGCTCGGCGATCTGTTGCAGCGTCGCGTTGATGTCCGCGGTGAGCGTCGTCGTCATCGACTGCACCGAGATGGGAGCATCGCCGCCGACCAGCACCGAGCCGACCTTGATCTGGCGCGACTTGCGGCGCGGGGCCAGCACCGGTGGCGGCGCGGCCGGCATGCCCAAGGAGATCGGGGTGCTCACAGCTTGGCTCCTCGCGAATTCACCGGAATCGGGACCTCTCCAGCCTACGACGGCCGCGCGGAACCCTTGACCAGCGCGAGCCCGCCTCCTCCGCTCAGCGCAGGTCGAGCAGGTCGACCACGAAGATCAGGGTCTCGCCACCCTTGATCACGCCACCGGCCCCGCGCTCCCCGTAGCCGAGGTGGGGCGGGATGATGAGCTCGCGCCGGCCGCCGACCTTCATGCCCTGCACGCCCTGGTCCCAGCCGGCGATGACCCGGCCCTCACCGAGCCCGAAGACGAACGGGGTTCCCCGGTTGTAGCTGGCGTCGAACTCCTCGCCGGTGGAGTGGGCAACCCCGACGTAGTGCACGACTGCCTGCTGGCCGGCCGCGGCGACCGGACCGTCGCCCTCGATCAGGTCGCGAACCTGCAGCTCGCCGGTGAGCGGCTCGGACGGGAACTCGATTTCAGGCTTGGTCACGGTGCTCCTCAGCCGCGAGGTTCACGGCGCTAGTTGGTGAACGAGATCGGTTTCACGATATCGGCGTACATCACCAGCGCGGAGAAGGCCACCAGGAAGCCGGCCACGACGTACATCACGGGCACCAGTTGGGCCACGTCGACGAAGATGGTGTGCTCGCGGTGGCGCAGCCGAGCCCACCCGCGCCGGATCGACTCGACGATGGCGCCGGCGACGTGGCCGCCGTCCAACGGGAGCAGTGGCAGCAGGTTGAGGAAGAACAGCAGCAGGTTGACGCTGGCCAGCAGGCTGAGCAGGGTGAACAGCTTGTCGAGGGCATTCACCTTGGGACTGTCGGCGATCTGGCCGCCGATCCGACCCAGGCCGACGACCCCGATCGCGCCGTTCTGATCACGCGGCTTGCCCTCGAACACGGTGCCGACCAGGCTGCCGATCTTGGCCGGGAACTGCTTGAGCGCATCGACGCCGAGCCCGAGTTCACTCCAGATCTGGCTGGCCACCTGGCTCGGCGGCAGCGCCTGGTAGGTCTGGGTCGTGCTCACCCCGATGAAGCCCGCCTGCTTGGTCGCGGTGCCGGTGCTGTTGGCGTACTTGGTGTTCTCGACCGGGGTCAGCTCGAGGGTCTGGGACCGGCCCGCCCGGATCACGTCGATGGTCGTCGCCTTGTTGGCTGAGGCCTCGATGATCGAGACCGCCTGGTCCCAGTTGTTGATCTTGGTGCCGTTGATCGCGGTGATCTTGTCCCCGACCTGCAGCACCCCGGCGGCCGGCGCCTTGCGGTAGTCGGCCGAGGTCGGCGCCGGGCAGCTGGTCGCCGTCGAAGTCTGGGAGACCACGCACTCGCTGACCGTGCTGACGGTGGTGGTCGGTGTCTTGAGCCCGACGATGCCGAACAGCAACACGCTGATGATGAGGAAGATGAGCAGGTTCATGGTCGGGCCACCGAGCATGATGATCATCTTCTTGCCCGGGGTCAGCCGGTAGAACTGCCGCTCCTCGTCGCTCGGACCGACCTCGGTCCGGCTGGCGGCCCGGAACTCCTCGACCAGGGTGCCGAGCCGGCGGGGCCAGCGCGAGCGCTTGCCGTCCTTGCCCGGCGGGACCATGCCGATCATGCGGATGTAGCCGCCGAGCGGGATAGCCTTGATCCCGTACTCGGTCTCGCCCTTGTGCCGGGACCAGATGGTCGGCCCGAAGCCGACCATGTACTGGGTGACCTTCACCCCGAACAGCTTGGCCGGGGTGAGGTGACCGATCTCGTGCAGCGCGATCGAGGCCAGCAGCCCGACCGCGAACACGATCACGCCCAGCGCGTACAGCACCTCAGTCAATTCCTTCCCGCGGCCGGAGTCAGCTCGGGGTCGCTAACAGACCCATCGTCAATTGTGCCTGCCAGTCGAGGCGCAGCGCCCCGAGCCGAGGCTTTCTCACCTGGCTCAGGCTCGACTCACAGCTTCTCGGGCGTGGGCCCGGGCCCAGTCCTGGGCCGCTTCGACCTCGGCCACGTCGGCCGGCAAGCCCGGCGAGCCGGCCAACCAGCGCTCCAGCACCGCCGCGGCCCCGTCGACGATGTCGAGAAACCGGCAGCGACCGGCGTGGAAGGCCTCGACCAGCTCTTCGTTGGCGGCGTTGAACACCGCCGGCGCCGTGCCTCCGGCTTGCCCGGCCTGCCGGCACAGCTCGATCGCCGGGAAAGCCTCGTTGTCGACCGGCTCGAAGCTCCACTGCTGGGCCCGGCTCCAGTCCACGGCCGCAGCCGCGCCCGGTACCCGGTCCGGCCAGCCCAGGGCGAGCGCGATCGGCAGCCGCATGTCCGGCGGGCTGGCCTGGGCCAGCGTTGCCCCGTCGCGGAACTCGACCATGGAGTGGATCACCGACTGCGGGTGGACGACCACGTCGATCGCGTCGTAGTCGACGTCGAACAGCAGCTTGGCCTCGATCAGTTCCAGCCCCTTGTTGACCAGGGTCGCGGAGTTGGTGGTGATCAGCCGGCCCATGTTCCAGGTCGGGTGGGCCAAGGCCTCGGCGGGCGTGACCGCGTTCAGCTCGGCGCGAGTCCGGCCCCGGAACGGACCGCCGCTGGCGGTCAGCAGCAGTCGCTGCACCTCCGTCGGCCCGCCACCACGCAGGCACTGCGCGATCGCCGAGTGTTCGGAGTCGACCGGGACGAGTTGACCCGCCCGAGCCCGCTCCAGCACCAGCGAGCCGCCGGCGATCAAGGACTCCTTGTTGGCCAAGGCCACGGTGCGACCCGCCTCCAGGGCGGTCAGCGTCGCCCGCAGGCCCTGCGCCCCGGCGACCCCGTTCAGGACGATGTCGGCCGGCAGGGCGGCGAGCTCGGTGGTGGCGGCCGGCCCGGCGTGAACCTCGGGTAGCGGTCGGCCGGCCGGCCACAGCCGGCTCAGGTGCCGGCGCAGCTCGGGCAGCCGGCTTTCGTCGGTGATGCCGAGGTGGCCGACCTGATGCCGGGCCGCTTGCTCGGCCAGCAGTTGCGGGTTGCCGCCGCCGGCGGCCAGGGCCACCGCGACGAATCGGTCCGGCGCGTGCTCGATGACATCCAGAGCTTGAGTGCCGATGGAGCCGGTGGCGCCGAGCAGGGTGATGGTGCGGGGGGCGGACCGGGTGGGCATGGCTCCGATTCTTGCCGACCCTAGCCCGGGCCGGTGAGCCGGTGCGGTGGCCCGCGCCCGACGATGCCAGAATGGGCTTATCTGATGGAGCGAGCGTGGCGGGAGTGATCGTCGATGTCCGGTGACAGCGAGTCGCACGGAGCTGTCGAACATGCCAGCGGGCACGACGGTCCGGGTGCTCCGGAACGCTGGGGTTGGCATCACGAGTTCCGCAGCGGCCGCCAGATCGGCGGCTGGCTGTCATTCCTGGTCTTGCTCGCGCTGCTGACGACCACGCACTACAACAACGCCGGTTCGCTGGCCATCATCTTGATGATGATCGTGCTTGCCGGCGGGCTGATCTGGGACCGCCAGCGTCGCAAGACCGCCTACCGGCGCTAGCGGCCGACCTCCATCACGCCCCAGGGCGAGTTGTAGCCGTCGCGCAAGAGGTCCAGGAACGGCACGGCGTCGAACGCTTCGGGTCCGAGGACGCCGGCGCCGGACCAGCTGCCGTTGGCGACCAGTTCCAGCGCGACGATCGGGTTGACCGCGGTCTGCCAGACCACCGCCTGCGAGCCGTACTCGCGCATCGACCACTCGTTGTCGACCACGTGGTAGAGGTAGGTCGAGCGCGGCTGGCCGTCGCGGCCGGTACCCCGCGCCCACAAGCCGGCGCAGGTCTTGCCGCGCATCCGGTCGCCCAGGGTGGCCGGATTCGGCAGCGCGGCCGCGACCACGTCGCGCGGGCTCACCGCGACACCGCCGACGGTGAGCTTCTCGGTCGAATCGAGGCCGAGTTTGTGCAGCGTCTTCAGCACCCCGATGAACTCATCCCCCAGGCCGTACTTGAAGGTGACCCGCTTGGCCTTGAGCCAGCGCGGCATCAGCAGCACTTCCTCGTGCTCGACATTGACGCACTCGACCGGACCGATTCCCTCGGGAAAGTCGAACACTTCCGGCTCGCTGAACGGCGCGGTGGTGAACCAGCCCCGTCCCTCCTCGTAGATCACCGGCGGGTTGAGGCATTCCTCGATGGTGGTCCAGATCGAGAAGGTCGGAGCGAAGATGGGCTCGCCGTCCTCGCTCAGCACCTCCAGGTTCGCCCCGTCCCGGGTACCGAGCTCGTCGATCTCGTCGAACAGGTGGTCGCTGGCGTAGCGGGCGAAGACATCGGACAGGCCCGGCTCGACACCGATCCCGACCAAAGCCAGCGCGCCGGCCCTTTCCCACTGTTCAGCCAGGGCGAACTGCTCGTCACCGAGCTTGACCCCGGTTTCGGTGTGCGGGTTCGTCGGGTGCGGCACGGAAAGCGACATGGCCATGTCGAGATAGGTGATCCGGCGCTGCAGAGCCGCATTGAAGATCGGCATGGTGAAGCGCGGATCGGTCGCGCCGAGCACCGCGTCCGCGCCGCTGTCGGCCAGCAGCCCTGCCACCGCGGCCTGGTCGCCGGCGTCGACCTGGGCCGCGCTGAACCGGCTGTCGCCGGTCGCGGCCGCCGCCTGCTCGGCCCGGCCGGCGTCGTAGTCGGCGACCACGACCTGGTCGAGGAAGTCGCGCCGGGCGGCAATCTTGGCCGCGGCCGAGCCGACGCCACCGGCGCCGAGGATCAACAGCTTCATGACAACCTCCGGTTCGGACCGCGCCGGCTGGTCGGGCCGCGGTCGCCTAGCCGCACCCTAGCCCGGACAGCGTCGGTCGAACAACGATCTCACCGCTGATTCAGCAGCAAAACCGGGCTACGAGCTTCGGATTCCCTTGCTGAATCCGCTCGACTCGGGCATTATCGCTGCATGGCAGCCTCCGGCTCCCGGCCCCGCCGAGCTCAGCGTCAGCAGCTCGATGACACCTCCAAGGCGATCATCGAGCAGCTGCAGCAGGACGGCCGACGGCCCTACGCCACCATCGGCAAGGCGGTGGGGCTGTCCGAGGCTGCCGTGCGCCAGCGGGTGCAGCGGCTGATCGAGTCGGGCATGGTGCAGATCGTCGCGGTCACCGACCCGCTCCAGATCGGCTTCGCCCGTCAGCTGATGATCGGCATCAACGTCGACGGAGACGTCGAGGCGATCGCCGATCAGCTCTGTGACATCCCGGAATTGGTCTATGTGGTGTTGACCGCCGGCTCGTTCGATCTGCTGGCCGAGGCCGTGGTCACCGACGATGACCACCTGCTGGAGCTGGTGAACGACCGGATCCGCCGGCTGCCCGGGGTCCGTCGAACCGAAACCTTCATGTACCTGAAGCTGTCCAAGCAGACCTACAACTGGGGGATCGCATGACCACCACCGACTCGTCCGTGCCGGAACCGCGCGGCTACGACCCGAGCTACCTGTCCCAGGCGGCCCGCGATCACCTGTGGATGCACTTCACCCGGCTGTCCTCCTACGACAACGCCGACGTGCCGGTGATCGTGCGCGGCGAGGGCGCCTACGTCTGGGATGTGCACGGGCGCAAGTATCTGGATGGCCTGGCCGGCCTGTTCACGGTCCAGGTCGGGCACGGCCGGCGCGAGCTGGCCGACGCGGCCGCGATGCAAGCCTCGGAACTGGCCTACTTCCCGATCTGGTCCTACGCCCATCCGGTGGCGATCGAGTTGGCCGACCGGCTGGCCGACCTGGCTCCGGGCGATCTGAACAAGATCTTTTTCACCACCGGCGGTGGCGAAGCGGTGGAGACCGCGTGGAAACTGGCCAAGCAGTACTTCAAACTGACCGGAAAGCCCACCAAGCACAAGGTGATCTCGCGCTACGTGGCCTATCACGGCACGCCGCAGGGCGCCCTGTCGATCACCGGCATCCCGGGCGCCAAGACCATGTTCGAGCCGCTGGTCCCGGGCGCGATCAAGGTACCCAACACCAACTTCTACCGAGCCCCGGAACACGGCGACGACCTGAAGCAGTTCGGGCAGTGGGCTGCCGACCAGATCGAGGCCGCGATCGTGATGGAAGGCCCGGAGTCGGTGGCGGCGGTCTTCCTGGAGCCGGTCCAGAACTCCGGCGGCTGCTTCCCACCGCCGCCCGGCTACTTCCAGCGGGTCCGCGAGATCTGCGACGCCTACGACGTGCTGCTGGTCTCGGACGAGACCATTTGTGGCTTCGGCCGGCTCGGCCCGATGTTCGGGGCCCACAAGTTCGAGTACCAGCCGGACATGATCACCTGCGCCAAGGGTATGACGTCGGGGTATTCGCCTTTGGGAGCCTGCATAATCTCCGATGAGATTGCCGCTCCGTTCGAACACGGCGCCGACTATTTCCCGCACGGCTACACCTTCGGCGGGCACCCGGTTTCGGCGGCGGTGGCCATGGCCAATCTCGACATCTTCGAGCGCGAAGGCCTGAACCAGCACGTGCTGGACAACGAGAACGCGTTCCGGAGCACCCTGGAGAAGTTGCGTGACCTGCCCATCGTCGGCGACGTGCGCGGGGACGGGTTCTTCTACGGAATCGAACTGGTCAAGGACAAGGCGACCAAGGAGACCTTCAACGACGAGGAGTCCGAGCGGCTGTTGCGCGGGTTCCTGTCCAAGGCCCTGTTCGAAGCCGGCCTGTACTGCCGGGCCGACGACCGCGGCGACCCGGTGGTCCAGCTCTCTCCCCCGCTGATCTGCGGGCAGGCCGAGTTCGACGAGATGGAGCGCATTCTGCGCTCGGTGCTGACCGAGGCGGTCAGCAAGATCTGAGATCGCTCACCAGCCGGCGCCGGCCCGGATGTGCTCGAAGATCAGGTTGGTCTCGGTCAGGGCGACATCCGGGTTGCCGGACAGGTTGACGACCACGAAGTGGCGCAGGTTCTCCGTCGACCGGGCGGCGACATGGACCAGGAAGTCGTCCGCGCCGGCCAGGAAGAACACGTTGAGAACTTCGGGCAGTTCAGCGACCGTGCGGGCGAACTCGGTCAGGTGGCTGCGGGCGTGGGACTGCATCCGGACCGCGATCATGGCCTGGATCGGGCGGCCGATGGCGGCCGGATCTATGTCGGCGTGAAAGCCCCGGAGCACGCCCCGATCGCGTAGCGAACGAACCCGCCCCAGGCAGGTCGAGGCGGCGACACCGACCCGCTCGGCCAGGGCATTGTTCGGCAGCCTGGCATCCGCGCTGAGCGCGGCCACGATCCGGCGGTCGATGTCGTCCAGCCGCGCCGGATCCGGTCGCTGCAGAGTGTTCGGCTCGGGCCGGGCTTTTCGCCGATCTTTCGAACTTCCTGATTGCACAGGCCCAGCCTGGCAGAATCTTGTTCAGTGAGCTAGCAATTTCACGGTCCTTCCTTCATCCTGAGGCCAAGCGACAGCGCTCCCGTCCGCCCGCTGGCGGACACCCTCACCCACCCGCCCACGGAGGCAGAGCAATGAAGGTCGGCATCCCGCGCGAGATCAAGAACCACGAGTACCGGGTGGCCATCACCCCGGCCGGTGTGAACGAGCTGGTCCGACACGGTCACCAGGTGTTCCTCGAGAAGGACGCCGGCGTCGGCTCGTCGATCCCGAACGAGTACTACGTCGACGCCGGGGCGAAGATCCTCGACTCGGCCGACGACGTGTGGGCCGAGGGCGACCTGCTGCTCAAGGTCAAGGAGCCGATCGCCGAGGAGTACGGCCGGATGCGGGCCGAGCAGACCCTGTTCACCTACCTCCACCTGGCCGCCGACAAGGCCTGCACCGACGCCCTGCTGGCCGCCGGCACCACCGGTATCGCCTATGAGACGGTGCAGCTGGCCGACGGCTCGCTGCCGCTGCTGGCTCCGATGTCGGAGGTCGCCGGCCGGCTGGCCCCGCAGGTCGGCTCGTACCACATGATGCGCCAGGGCGGCGGTGGCGGCGTGCTGATGGGCGGCGTCCCCGGCGTGTACGCGGCCAAGGTCGTCGTCATCGGCGCCGGCGTCTCCGGGCAGAACGCGGCCGCGATCGCCCTCGGCATGCAGGCCGAGGTGCTGCTGCTGGACCGCAACGTGGCTCGGTTGCGCCAGATGGATGCCATCTACCAGGGCCACTGCCAGACCATCGCCTCCAACGCCTACGAGGTCGAGCGGGCCGTGCTCGACGCCGACCTGGTCATCGGCGCGGTGCTGGTGCCGGGCGCCAAGGCCCCCAAGATCATCAGCAACGAGCTGGTGTCGCGGATGAAGCCGGGCTCGGTACTGGTCGACATCTCGATCGACCAGGGCGGCTGCTTCGAGGACTCGCGCCCGACCACCCACGCCGAGCCGACCTACCCGGTGCACAACTCGGTGTTCTACTGCGTGGCCAACATGCCCGGCGCCGTTCCGCACACCTCGACCTACGCGCTGACCAACGTCACGCTGCCCTACGCGGTCGAGCTGGCCAACCGGGGCTGGCGCGACGCCCTGTCCGCCGATCACGCCCTGTCGCTCGGCCTGAACACCCACGCCGGCGCGCTGACCAACGACCCGGTGGCCCAGGCCCACGGTTACACCAGCACCGCGCTGGCTGATGTCCTGGCCGGCTGACCAGTCATCCCGCGGGACCGGCTCGGTGAGCGAGCCGGTCCCGAGCCTGTGGCAGGCCACTGCCACCGTTCCCGCCCTCCCCCGTCGCTCCCTGGCCTTCACCGAGCCGGCCGCGCGAGTGTTCGACGTCGCCATCGTCGGGGCCGGCTACACCGGCCTGTGGACCGCGCACTACCTGCATCAAGCCGATCCGTCGCTGCGGATCGCCTTGGTCGACAAGCACGTTGCCGGTTTCGGCGCATCGGGGCGCAACGGCGGCTGGTGCTCGGGGCTCTATCCGGTCAGCCTGACCCGGCTCGCCGCCGAGCACGGCCCGGACCCGGCTCGCCGGCAGTACCGGGCGCTGCACGCCGCGGTGGCCGAGGTCGGGCGGGTCGCGACCGAGCAGGGCTGGCCGATCGACTACGCCCCGGGCGGCACGCTGAGCCTGGCCCGCTCCCGACCCCAGCTGGCCCGGGCCGAAGCCGAGATCGAGGAAGCCCGCCAGTTCGGCTTCGGCCCGCAGGACCTGCGGTTACTAGACGCCGACGAGGCCGGCCAGCGGGTCCGGGCCAGCGCGATCCTGGGGGCGGTGTACAGCCCGCACTGCGCCGCGCTGCACCCGCTGCAGCTCGTGCGCAGCCTGGCCGGGCACGTGGACCGCTTCGCCCCGATCTTCGAGAACACGGCGGCCACCGAACTTCGGCCCGGTCGAGTCCGGACCAACCTCGGCGACCTACGGGCCGACGTGGTGATCCGGGCCACTGAGGGATTTAGCCCATCTTTGAAAGGCCAAACACGCCGCATCGTGCCGGTTTACTCGCTCATGGTGGCCACCGAGCCGTTGCCGGCCGACCGGTGGGACGAGATCGGCCTGGCCCAGCGCGAGACCTTCTCCGATCTGCGCCACCTCATCATCTACGGCCAGCGGACCGCCGACGGACGGCTTGCCTTCGGCGGCCGCGGCGCGCCGTATCACTTCGGCTCCCGGGTTCGTCCTGGCTTCGATCAGAGCGAGACCGTCTTCCGACTGCTGCGACGGACCCTGTTCGAGCTGTTCCCGCAGCGGCCCGAGCTGCGATATGAGTTCGCCTGGGGCGGCCCGCTCGGCATCGCCCGGGACTGGCATCCCTCAGTCGGTTTCGACCGGACCACCGGTCTGGGCTGGGCCGGCGGCTACGTCGGGGACGGGGTGTCCACCAGCAACCTGGCCGGGCAGACGCTGGCCGACCTGGTGCTCAACCGCCGTACCGGACTGACCGACCTGCCCTGGGTCAATCATCAGTCCCGGCAGTGGGAAACCGAGCCGGTGCGCTGGCTCGCGGTCAATGCCGGGCTGCGAGCGATGACCTGGGCCGACACCGCCGAGCGGCAGCACGGCCGCCCGTCGCGGCTGGCCCGGCTGGTCAACGGCATGATGGGCCGGTGACCAACCGAACCACGCCGACGCGGATGACCGAACGGTTCCACTCCGACGCCGCGGCCCTGGCCGAGTTGCTGGACCAGAGCCCGATCGGGCACGTCGGCTTCGTCAGCGACGGCGGCCAGCCGGTGGTGCTGCCGATCGCCATCGCCCGCGACGGCGAGGACGTCCTGTTGCACGGCTCCACCGGGTCCCGCTGGCTGCGGCGGCTGGCTGAAGGGGTCCCGGTCTCGCTGGCCGTGACCGCCCTCGACGCGCTGGTGGTGGCCCGGTCGGCTTTCGAGTCGTCGATGCGCTACCGCAGCGCGGTGCTGTTCGGCCGGTGTGCGGTGCTCGAGGGCGAGGGCAAGCTCGACGCGCTGGACCGGCTGACCGACGCCCTCATCCCCGGTCGCAGCGCCGAGGTGCGACGACCGACCGGCCGGGAGCTGGCCGCCACCCTGGTCTTGCGGTTGCAGGTCGAGGACGTCACGCTCAAGATCTCCCAGAACTGGCCCGACGATCCGCCCGAGGACGTGGCCGGCCCGGCGTGGGCCGGGGTGTTGCCGCGGCAGCTCAGCTACCCGATCGCGTGGCCGGCTCCGGACCTGCGCCCGGAGGCCGAACTGCCGGCCTCGGTGCGAGGCCTGCTCGATCGGCGGGGCTGACTCCGGGCCGCGGTCAGGATACCGAGCGGGCCCGCTGCCGCATGGCCTGCTCGAACGGCTCGCTGCGCTGCCACACCGTGTCGAAGGTGAGCTGCAGGCTGGTGGCCAGGGCGGGGTGCTCGACCAGGATGTTGGTCGAGGTCAGCGCGCCGGCGATCGGGTCGGTCAGCGCGAACAGGGCGCGTTGCCCGTCGGCCAGGCATAGTTTCATGGGCAATTCGTCAATGACCCGGGCCTGCTCCCCGGCTTGGATGAACTGCAACGTCTCGGCCAGCACGTCCGGGCTGGCGAAGATGTCCGGCTCGTAGATGCAACGACAGGTGCCCCCGGCGGCCACGATCCGGCGGGTCGCGGTCAGCCCGACCTCGTTGCTGGCGATCGCGTACGGCGCCTTGCTGAAGGTCAGCAACTCGCGCTCGGCTTCGGCCTGCAGGTCGAGAAATCGTGCGCCGAGCAGGCCCGGATCTCGGACCACCTCCACGTAGTCCAGTGGCGCCGTCTCGGCCCGGCCACTCAGCCAGGTCTCGCGGAGTTGACCGCCCAGGGTGACCGATTCGCTCTCGAGTCCGGCCAGGGCCTGGCGTTGCACCGACAGCAGTCGGTCGACTGCGGCCTGCGGATCGATGGCGGTATAGCGGGTCACCGGGCCGGGCCAATCCCGAACCAGTCCGCGCGATGTCAGCGTGTTGAGCACGTCGTAGATCCGTTGCCGCGGGATGCCGGCTTCGGTGGCCAGTTCGGAGGCAGCGAAGCTCTCCCGATGGATCAGGGCGAGATAGGCCTTCGCCTCGTACCGGGTCAGCCCCAATTCGACCAGCCCATGCACGCGCGAGCCCTGATCGGTCATGAGCCGCAGGCTACCCAGGTGAGCCCCCTGACGGCGAGTGAGAAAGCGTTTTTTGGCCACCGGCTCGAACGATCGCGCCGAGCGGGCCGGCCAAAGGTTCTGACCCGCCGGGTCGATCTCACGCGAGAATTACGCATGTCCAACTATTGACTGCATAGCATCATGATCGCTACCTTCCGGGCACGGCAAACCACTCCTCAGTGGTGACACCGCACAAATCCCCCACATCAGCCACCGCGTGCCTCCGACCAGAGAATCCGCCCACCTCGACGCGAGTACACCCCCATCCCCCTCCGAAAGGTCAGCCATGACAATGCTGTCCCTGTCGCGCCGTGCCGGTGCGATGGTCGGCGCGGCCGGTCTCGCTGCGATCGCCTTGACCGGCATCGCCAGTTCGGCCAGCGCCTCGAGCGCGACGTCGCTCAACTCCGCGGTCGCGAACCCCTACTCGCCGGCCACCGGCCACTCCTACCGGCACGGCGTCATCCCGACCATCGGCCAGCAGGCCAAGATGAAGTCCTTCGCCGCGGCCCATCCGGCTGCTACCGGCTCGGAGACCCTCTCCTACGGCGGCGGCGTCGACGGCATCGGCGTGCAGAGTGGGCATTCCAAGGTGTACCTGGTCTTCTACGGGACCCAGTGGGGCACCCAGTCGACCGACGCCAACGGAAATGCCAAGTTCTCCGGTGACGCCGACGGCGCCGCCGGTGCCGCTCAGCAGATGTTCAAGGGCATCGGTACCAACAGCGAACGGTGGTCGGCGGACCTGACCCAGTGGTGCGACGGCGCCGGCGTGAGCACCGGTGCTACCAGCTGCCCGGCCTCTGGCGCCAGCTACATCCCGTACCAGAGCGGCGGGGTGCTCTCCGGTGTCTGGTACGACAACTCCAAGGCATCGCCGTCGGCGGCCAGCGCCGCCCAGCTCGGCCAGGAGGCGGTCTCGGCCGCCGCGCACTTCGGCAACACCAGCGCAGCCTCCAACCGTTACGCCTACTACGTGATCCTGTCCCCGCACGGCACCAACCCGGACAACTACCAGGGCCAGTACTGCGCCTGGCACGACTGGAACGGCGACGTCGGGGTCTCGTCCTCCTACGGTGACATCGCCTTCTCCAACCAGCCCTACAACATGGACTCCGGGGCCGGCTGCGGTGTCGGCTTCGTCAACAGCCCCGGCACCCTGGACGGCTGGACGATGACCCTGGGCCACGAGTGGCACGAGATGATGTCCGACCAGAACCCGGCCGGCGGCTGGACGAACCACACCGGCTCCTCCTACAACGGCCAGGAGAACTCCGACGAGTGCGCGTGGCTGTCGCCCGGCAGCTCCGGTGGGGCGGCCAACATCTCCTTCGGCTCGTACGGCACCTATGCCGAGCAGGCCAGCTGGTCCAACGACACCAACAACTGCGCCATCAGCCACGCCATCGTCAGCCATGGCGGCACCGGCTCGGTCAGCGTGGCCAACCCCGGCTCGCAGACCGGCACCGTCGGCACGGCCAAGAGCGTGAGCATGTCGGCCAGCGGGGGTACCTCGCCCTACACCTGGACGGCCAGCGGACTGCCGAGCGGGCTGAGCATCAACGCCTCGACCGGCGTCATCTCCGGCACCCCGTCGGCGGCCGGCAGCTTCTCCTCGACCGTCACGGCCAAGGACGCCACCAATGCCACCGGCTCGGTGACCTTCAGCTGGACCATCTCCGGCTCCGGTGGCGGCGGCTGCAGCAACCCGGGACAGAAGCTCGGTAACCCCGGCTTCGAGACCGGCTCGGCCGCTCCGTGGTCGGCCAGCTCGGGCGTGGTCGACAGCTCCTCGGCCGAACCGGCTCACTCCGGCAGCTGGAAGGCGTGGCTGGACGGCTACGGCACCACCCACACCGACACGCTGTCCCAGTCGTTCAGCATCCCCTCCGGATGCTCGGCCACCTTCACCTTCTGGCTGCACATCGACACCTCGGAGACCACGAGTACCACCGCCTACGACAAGCTGACCGTCAAGGCCGGCTCGACCACGCTGGCCACGTACTCGAACCTGAACCAGAACTCGGGCTACGTCCAGAAGAGCTTCACCCTTCCGGCCGGCACGACCAGCGTGAGCTTCACCGGCAAGGAGGACTCCTCGTTGCAGACCTCGTTCGTGCTCGACGACCTGGCGGTCACCGCGTCCTGAGGTAGATCACGCGCCACCCCGGGCGCCCATCGGAGTCGACCGGCTCCGGTGGGCGCCCGTTTCGTGCGCACCGACCAGGCCGCGCTCGGCGGCGAGAACCGATCAGCCGGAAGCGGCGAGTTGGCCGCAAGCCCCGTCGATCTCGCGCCCGCGGGTGTCGCGCACCGTGACCGGCACGCCATGGGCCTGCAGGCCGGCCACGAAACGCTGCTCGACCGGCTTGGGCGATGCGTCCCAGCGCGAGCCCGGGGTCGGGTTGAGCGGGATCAGGTTGACATGAGCCAGCCGGCCCGACAGCAACTGGCCGAGCAGGTCCGCCCGCCACGGCTGGTCGTTGATGTCGCGGATCATCGCGTATTCGATGGAGTAACGGCGACCGGTTCGGGCGGCATAGTTGTCGGCCGCCTCGAGCACCTCGCGGACCGGCCACCGGGTGTTGACCGGGACCAGGGTGTCACGCAGCTCGTCGTCAGGCGCGTGCAGCGAGACGGCCAGGGTCACGTGCAGGCCCTCCTCGGCCAGGCGCTGCATGCCCGGCACCAGCCCGACCGTGGACAGCGTGATCGAACGTTGGGACAACCCGAGCCCAGCCGGAGCCGAGTCGGTCAGCCGCCGCACGGCCGCCACGACCCGGTTGTAGTTGGCCAGCGGCTCACCCATGCCCATGAACACGACGTTGGACAGCCGCACCGGCCGGCCCGACAGCTCGCCGTGAGCAGCGATCCGGGCCGCGGCCACGACCTGTTCGACGATCTCGGCCGTGGACAGATTGCGCTGCAAGCCACCCTGCCCGGTGGCGCAGAACGGGCAGGCCATGCCGCAGCCGGCCTGGCTGGAGCTGCAGACCGTCAACCGCTCGCGGTAGCGCATCAGAACCGACTCGACCAGCGTGCCGTCGTGCAGCTTCCACAACGTCTTGCGGGTGGCTCCCCGATCGGCCTCCACGTGCCGAACCTCCGACACCAGGGCCGGGAAGAGCGCGGCGCCGAGCCGTTCGCGCACCGCGGCCGGTAAGTCGCTCATCCGCTCGGGCCGGTTCTCGAACCGGGTGAAGTACTGCCGAGACAACTGGTCGGCTCGGAAACCGGCTTCCCCCAGTTCGATCACCGCGGACTTGCGCTCCTCGACCGACAGGTCGGCCAGATGGCGCGGTGGGCGGGCGCGTCGGGGGGCGTCGAAGACGAGCGGCAGGGAGGTCATAGCCGCTCCATTGTCCCACGAGCCGCCGATCCGGCCGGCCAGCTGAGGCCGGCCCCGGGTTCAGCGCAGGAAGGCGGCCAGCAGCAGGTAGGCCACCGGTGCGCACGGCAGCAACGAGTCGAGCCGGTCCATGATCCCGCCGTGACCGGGCAGCACCCGGCCCATGTCCTTGATCCCCAGGTCGCGCTTGAGCATCGACTCGCCGAGGTCGCCGAGGGTGGCGGTCACCACTAGGGCGAGGCCGAACAGCACGCCTTGCCACCACGCGTGGTGGAAGCACAGGGTCATCATCAGCGTGCCGCCGATGGCCCCGGCGATGAGGGATCCGACCAGTCCTTCCCAGGACTTCTTCGGCGACACCGTGGGCGCCATCGGATGCCGGCCGAGCAAGACGCCGGCCGCGTAGCCGCCGGTGTCGGAGCAGACCACGACCAGGATGAAGATGATGATGCGGGCCGCGCCGTCACTGGGGTGCACGAGCAGCGCGGCGAAGCCGGCCAGGAACGGCACGTAGAGCGCGACCAGCGCGCTGGCGCCGACATCACGCAGGTAGCCGGCGGCGCCGTCGGCCAGTCGCCAGATGAACAACCCGAGCGCGGTGAGCAGGAAGGCCCCGACCAGGCCTTCCGGGCCGCGGAACCAGGCCGCGGCCTGCATCGCCGCCGCGCCGGCCAGCAGCGGCACGAGCGGGGCGCGGGCCTCGACGGTGGCGATAGCGGTGACGAGCTCGTAGGTAGCCAGGGCGATGGCGGCGACCACGAGATAGACGAAACTCGGGCGGTACAGGCTCAGGGTGGCCAGCACGGCCGCCCCGAGTCCGAGTCCGACGCCGATCGCGGCCGGCAGGTTGCGCCCGGCCCGGGCCGGCTTGGGTACCAGGATCTCGCCTGGTTCGGGCAGCGCCTCGACCGGCGGGACCACGCTCAGGTGCCGGGTGGCCAAGACCGGCTCCGGGCCCACGTCGACCAGCGGCTCGGTCAGGACCTCGGCCTCCGGGCTGGCAACCGAGAGTTCGGCCTCGGGTTCGGCCTCGGCCCGCCGGGACCGGCGGGAGGGCAGGGCCGGCCCCTGGGTCGCGGTGCGCGAGCGGGCGATCAGCTCGGCGACCGACAGCCCGCCGTCGTGGCCGCCGTGGCGACCGCTCGGCTCGCCGGATGAATCTGACTGGGTCATCAGACCTCGAGCAGTTCCGCTTCTTTGTGCTTGACCAGTTCGTCGACCGACGCAGTGTAGCGATCGGTCAGCTTCTGCAGGTCTGCCTCGGCGCGGTGGGCGTCGTCCTCGCCGACCTCGGAGTCCTTGACCAGCTTGCCGAAGGTCTCGTTGGCGTGGCGGCGCACCGACCGGATCGACACCTTGGCGTCCTCGCCCTTGCCCTTGGCGACCTTGACCAGGTCGCGCCGCCGCTCCTCGGTGAGCTGCGGGAACACCACCCGGATCAGATTGCCGTCGTTGGTGGGGTTGACCCCGAGGTCACTGTCGCGGATCGCCTTTTCGATCGCGCCGAGCTGGCTGGCGTCGTAGGGCTTGATGACGGCCATCCGCGGTTCGGGGGTGCTGACCGAAGCCAGCTGCGGCAGCGGGGTGGGTGACCCGTAGTAGTCGATGGCGATCCGGGCAAAGGCCGAGGCGCTGGCCCGGCCGGTCCGCAGGCTGGTCAGCTCGTCCCGCAGCACGACGACTGCCTTCTCCATCTTCTCCTCGGCTTCGAAGAGGGTCTCATCAATCACGGCTATCTCTCCTCGCTACCGGGCCGGCCCGACTCGGGTGCCGATCCGCTCGCCTCGTACCACTCGTTGAATGTTGCCGTCGGACAGGCCGAACACGACGATCGGCATGCCGTTGTCCCGGCACAGGCTTATCGAGGCGGCGTCGGCCACCTTCAGCCCGCGTTGCAGGACCTCGTCGTAGCTGAGCTCGTCGAGCTTGACCGCCGCCGGGTTGCGGTTGGGATCGTCGTCGTAGATGCCGTCGACCCCGCTCTTGCCCATCATCAACACGTCGCAGCCGATCTCCAGCGCCCGCTGGGCCGCGGCGGTGTCGGTGGAGAAGTACGGCATGCCCGCGCCGGCGCCGAAGATCACCACCCGACCCTTGTCCAGGTGCCGCTCGGCCCGCCGGGGAATGTAGGGCTCGGCCACCTGGCCCATCGCGATCGCGGTCTGGACCCGGGTCTGCTGGCCCTCCTTCTCCAGGAAGTCCTGCAACGCCAGGCAATTCATCACGGTGCCGAGCATGCCCATGTAGTCGGCCCGAGCCCGCTCCATCCCGCGCTGCGACAATTCGGCGCCGCGGAAGAAGTTGCCGCCGCCGACCACCACCGCAACCTGCGCACCGAGCCGGACCACGTCGGCAATCTGTCCCGCGATCGACTGCACGACGTCGGGATCCACGCCGACAGAACCGCCGCCGAAGACCTCGCCGGAGAGTTTGATCATCACCCGTCGGTAGGCGACGGCACCAGGAACCTCCGACGACAGAAGGGCCGCCGTCCCGGTCTCGGTCATGGCGGCCCCTCTCGTTGTCCTGCGTTCTGATCTAGATCCTGCCTCATGCCGCGGCGGGCGGCGGCGGGGGCACGCCGGTCACCCGGCCGAGGGATCCGGCCCGAGGCTCAGGCGCCCCCGACCTCGAACCGGGCGAACCCGGTCACGCTGACACCGGCCTCGTCCAGCAACGCCTTGACCGACTTCTTGTTGTCCTGCACGGCGGCCTGCTCGAGCAGCACGACGTCCTTGTAGAAGCCGTTGAGCCGGCCCTCGACGATCCGCGGCAGGGCGGCCTCGGGCTTGCCCTCCTCGCGAGAGGTGGCTTCGGCGATCCGGCGCTCGTTCTCGACCAGGTCGGCCGGGACGTCGTCGCGGGTCAGGTACTGCGCGCGCAGGGCCGCGACCTGCATGGCCGCTCCTCGCGCGGCGTTGACGTCGTCACCGGTGAAGGAGACGAGCACACCCACCTGGGGCGGCAGGTCGGTCGACTTCTTGTGCAGGTACGTCGCGATCCGGCCGTCGAGCTTGACCGCGCGGCGGAGTTCGATCTTCTCACCGATCACGGCGTTGAGGGACTCGATGTTCTGCGCCACCGTCTGGCCGTCGGCCAGGGTCTCGGCCAGCAGGCCCTCGACATCGGTCACGTCCGACTTCACGTAGTGGGCCACGATGTCGTTGGCCAGGGTCTGGAACTGCTCGTTCTTGGCCACGAAGTCGGTCTCGCAGGCGAGTTCGATCATCGCGTTCTCGGCGGCCGCGATCAGGCCATTGCTGGTCTCACGCTCGGCACCGCGCTTGGCGGCCTTGCCCGCGCCCTTGATCCGCAGCTCTTCCACGGCCTTGTCGAAGTCGCCGTCGGCGGCCTCGAGGGCCTTCTTGGCATCGAGCATCCCGGCGCCGGTCGCATCCCGGAGCTTCTTCACGTCAGCGGCGCTTACAGCCATGCTGGGGTTCCTTCTTTCATCGGTTCAGTGCCGGATTGCACCGGCTGGCCTGGTCGAGGCCGCGAGGTCGGACCGCCGGCGGAGCCGGCTGGTCCTCACCTTCGCGCCTCGTACGGGTTCGACCGGAGCTGGCTCAGGAAGCCGGAGTCTCCGTAGCCGCAGCTTCGGTCGCGGGGGCCTCAGTCGCCGCAGCTTCGGTCGCGGGGGCCTCGGTCGCGGGGGCCTCGGTCGC
>Ga0187809_10000279_pt1 | contig 30553 bp, 31 predicted proteins | sample NC_wetland_sal_i_8_FD_132415 | JGI IMG/M metagenome (GOLD analysis project Ga0187809, IMG submission 132415) | Wetland sediment microbial communities from Neuse River Estuary, North Carolina, USA - ASW_4 | ecosystem: Environmental > Aquatic > Freshwater > Wetlands > Sediment | place: USA: North...
GACTACGGCGCCGACGAGATCTTTGCCCGCCAAGTGGAAGCACACGGACGACGTGGTGACGCGCTTGTGTTGCTGTCGACATCCGGCAACAGTGCCAACTTGCTGCGCGCGGCGGAACGCGCCCGCGGCTGCGGGTTGACGTCGTTCGCGATCACCGGCACCGGGCCGAACTCGCTTGCAAACATCTGCGATGAGGCGCTCATCGTGCCTTCGCCGCACACCACGGTGGTGCAGGAGGTGCACCTCGTCGTCGTCCATTTGTTGTGCGCCGCGATTGACACCGCATTGGCCACGAAGGCGCAACGCACGATTCGGCTCGACAGCGAGATCTCGCTGGCGCCAAAGGTGTCCGCATGAGTCGGCCGTCAGTCGTCGTGGTGGGCGACGCGTTGCTCGACGTCGACTTGGTCGGCGCCGCGTCCCGGCTCGCGCCCGACTCGCCGGTCCCCGTGGTCGAGCACGTCGCTGAGTCAGCGCGGCCTGGCGGCGCCGCGCTTGCCGCCGCTTTGACGGCTGCCGACCAGGTCGACGTCACGCTGGTGACCGCGCTGGGTGACGACCCGAGCTCGCGGCGGCTGCGAGACGTCCTGCCAAGCCGCGTTTGCTTGGTGGAGCTGCCGTTGCGCGGCGAATTGCCGCGCAAGGTGCGGGTGCGCGCCGGCGAGCAGTCGCTAGCGCGCCTGGACTACGGAGACGACGCGACCGTCGGCCAGCCCGACGTCGCCCTGCTCGAAGCGGCGATCGAGACGGCCGACGCGGTGCTCGTCTCCGACTACGGACGAGGCGTCACCGCGGCGGTTCACGAGCTTCTCGCCATCGCGGCGGCGAACACCGCGGTCGTGTGGGATCCGCATCCAAAGGGTTCCGTACCGGTGGCCGATGTCGCGACCGTGACACCAAACCGCCTGGAGGCCGCGCTGTTCACCGGTGGCGCGTCATCGCGCTCGCTTACGGACGTCGCGGCCCACGCGAAGACGCTGGTCGGAAAGTGGCGGGCCAAGTCGGTGTGCGTGACGATGGGCGGCGACGGCGCGTTGCTGTCATTCGGCGACGACAGCCCACTCGTGCTTCCGGCGCCGAGGGTGACGTGCGTCGACCCGTGTGGCGCCGGTGACCGCTTCGCGGGCGCGTTCGCCGCGGCGTTGGCGTCGGGCGCGTTGCCGTCAGAGGCCACCGCCACCGCGGTGGCAGCCGCGTCGGAGTTCGTCCGCGTCGGGGTCGCTCGCGCGCTGCGCCCCGCTCCCACGCGACACGACGCCGGCGACAGCGGCGACGCTTTCCAACGGGCACGGCAAGTTCGCGACAACGGCGGCGTCGTCGTGGCAACCGGCGGATGCTTCGACTTACTGCACGCGGGCCACGTCGAGACGCTGCGCACCGCGCGAGCACTCGGCGACTTCCTTGTCGTGTGCCTGAATTCCGACCACTCGGTCTCGCGGTTGAAGGGCGCCGGTCGGCCACTGGTGCCGCAAGCCGATCGCGCTCAAGTGCTCAACGCGCTCGACTGCGTGGACGCCGTCGTCGTCTTCGACGAAGACACACCGACGGAGGTGCTGCACAAGCTACGGCCGCACATCTGGGCAAAGGGCGGCGACTACAACGGCCGCACGCTGCCGGAGGCGTCAGCGTTGGCAACGTGGGGCGGTCAAGCGGTCGTCCTCCCGTACTTGAAAGGCCGATCGACCTCCGCGTTGGTGTCGGCGGCCGCAAACCGCGTTCGTGGATAAGGAGATCTCAACGGTGAGCACGAAGATCGGGACGGTGTTGGTGACCGGCGGCGCGTCCGGCCTCGGTGCGGCGGTCTGCGCGGCGATCGTTGACGACGGCGGCACGGCGTTGGTACTAGATCGCCAGCAACCGCAAGCGAACTGGCCGCATCGGATCGTCGACCTCGCCGACACCCGGTCGGCCGAGGAGGCGGTCCGCTCGCTCGTTGACGAAACCGGCGGCCGCCTCGACGCGATCGTGACTGCCGCCGGCGTCGACCGGTGCGGGAAGCTCGGCGATGTCGACGGCAAGGAATGGGAGCAGGTGATCGCCGTTAACCTGCTCGGCACCGCCGCGGTTGTGCGCGCGAGCCTCCCGTACCTGCAGACAAGCCGGGGCCGGGTCGTCACGGTCGCGTCGACCCTGGGCGTCAAAGCGTTGAGCGACGCCACCGCCTACTGCGCGTCGAAATTCGGCGTCGTCGGGTTCACCCGCGCGCTCGCCGCAGAGACGCAAGGCGAGGTCGGCGTCACCTTGTTGATTCCCGGTGGCATGTCGACGCACTTCTTCGACGACCGGCCAGACCAGTACCGACCTGGCCCGGACGCGAAGCTGAACGCGCCGGAGAACGTCGCACGGGCGGTGCTCTTCGCGCTTCGCCAGCCGGAGGGTTGCGAGTTGCGAGAGCTGGTGATCGCGGCGGCGGAGGAGCCCTCGTGGCCGTGAGTGCCGAGCAGCGCCCCTTGCTGTTCGCGCTTCGCGCGCTGTTTCTCGGCGACTTCCTCGTCGCGGTGCCTGCCTATCGCGCGCTGCGCCGCGCATTTCCCGAGCACGAAGTCAGGCTGGCCACCACCGCCGGTGTCGCGCCGTTGGCGGCGCTGACCGACGCGATCGACAGCGTGGCGCCCGCGCGCGGTCCCGACGACTTCTCCGCGCCAAGCCGCGAGGTCGACCTCGCGGTCAACCTGCACGGTCGTGGCCCGCAGAGCACCGCGGCGTTGCGCGCGTTGCGGCCGCAGCGGCTGTGGTCGTTCGACCTCGCGGACGACGCCGAACCCTCGCCACCGTGGGACGAGCGCTGGCCCGGGCACGAGCGCGAGCGATGGTGTGAATTGCTCGCCGGGTATGGGATTTCGGCCGATCCGATCGACTACCGGCTTCGAACGCCGGAGGTCCGCCCTCCGGCGCACGACGCCACCGTCATCCACCCGGGCGCCGCTTTTGCCGCGCGTCGCTGGCCGGCGCGGCGCCACGCCGAGGTGGCCCGGGCGTTGCGCCGCGCGGGCCACGACGTCGTCATCACCGGCGCCCGGAGCGAACTGCGGCTCGCGACCGCGGTCGCCGAGTTGGCGGGCCTGTCGCCGTCCGCGGTTTTCGCTGGAAAGACGGACGTTCTCGGGTTGGCCGCGCTGATCGCGCATGCCCAGCTGGTGGTCTGCGGCGACACCGGGCCGGCGCATCTGGCCACCGCCTATGCCACGTCGTCCGTCGTGTTGTTCGGACCGACTCCGCCGACCCGGTGGGGCCCACCGAGCGAGCCGCGGCATGTCACGCTGTGGACCCGCACCGACTCCGCCATCGGCGACCCGCGCGGCGACCGGCCAGATCCGGCGCTGCTTGCGATTGAGGTCGCCGACGTGCTGCGCGGGGTGGAACGGGTGCTCGCCGAACGAGCGGACGTCCTCGCCGGTTAACCGGCCGCCGCCTCTTCGGGGTCGAGCGCCAAGATGACGCCGGAGATGTCGCCCCCACCGCCGCGCAGCGGGCTGGCCGTGACGCGGACCGTGATGGGCCTTCCGCGCCGGTTTATGCCGTCGATGTGCACGTCCTCGGCGGGCTGCACCGCGCCGTCGCTCAACACCCGCCGGACGATCGGGCGCAGCTGCTCGACCGGCAGGCCGATGTCGAGGTTGAGCAAGTGCTGGCCGACGACCTCCTCGCTGCGCAGCCCCCACAGGTCGGCGGCCCGCTCGTTCCAGACCAGCAGTTTGAGATCGCGGTCGGTGACCATCACCGCGGCGCGCAGGCTCGACAGGATCGACTCCATGAACCGGTTGAGCTCGCTGACCTCGGTGGTGCGCTCTCGCAGTTCGTCATTACTCGACTGCAGTTCGTCGTTCATCGACTGCAGCTCTTCGTTCATGGTCTCGAGTTCTTCGTTGGTCGACTGCAACTCCTCGTTCGTCGTCTCCAGCTCTTCGACGGTCGACTGCAACTCCTCGTTGGTGGTCTCCAACTCCTCGTTGGTCGACTGCAACTCCTCGTACGCCGTCTCGAGTTGGCGGTTGGCGTATTCAAGTTCGTCTTGCAGTTGGCGGTAGCGGGTGACGTCGGTGAAGAAGATCGAGACGCCGAGGTCGTTGCCTCCGACCGACTGCAGCGGCACCACCTGGACGTCGAAGTGCAGAATCTCGCCGCCCGGACGGGCCAATTCGACGTCGCGCACCCACACCGAATGCCGCTCGGCGGACGCCTGGGCGATGTAGGAGCGCAGCTCCAGCGGGCGATACGAAAGTTCAAGGTCTTGGAACGGCCGGCCAACGTCGCGTTGCGTGACGTTGAAGACCGCCTCCGCCCGCTGGTTGACCAACGCCAGCTTGCCGTCGCGCTCGACGATGACGTGCGCGATCGGGCTGTTCATCACCGCCTCTTGCGCTAACAACGCGACGTCGTTGCCGTCGCCGTTGCCGTTGCCGTGGCCGTTTCGGGCCGCGGCACCGAACAGCGCCCGTTCCCGCGGTTGCTCGATCGAGGTCTTGCGAAAGAACCTGCGCTTGAGGTCGACCGGCTCGAAAAGGTGCGCGTGGCTCAGCAGCATCTCGGCTTTGCCGAGGAAAAGCACGCCGCTGGGGTTGAGCGCGAAATGCAGCCGCTGCAAGATGCGCGACTGCTGCTCGGCGTTGAAATACATCAGCGTGTTGCGGCATACCAGCAGGTCGGTGCGCGAGATCGGCGCGTCTTGCACCAGGTCGTTGCGGCCGAAGATCACCGCGCGGCGCAAGTCTTTGCGGAACGCGAACTTGCCGTTGACCGGTTCGAAGTACTTCTCGACCTGCTCTGACTCGAGGCCGGTCAGCTGCCGGTCGGTGTAGGTGGCCTGGCGGGCGTAAGCCAGCGCGTCCTCGTCGACGTCGGTGGCGTAGATCTTCACCCGGTTGCGGAAGTCGTCCGGGCCCATGAGCTCGGTCAGGGCGATGGCCAGGCTGTACGCCTCCTCCCCTGACGCGCAGCCGGCGCTCCACACCCGCAACACGTCGTCCGGCTTGTCGTTGAGCAGCTTGGGCAGGAACTCCTGCGAGAGGTAGGTCCACGCGTCGGGGTCGCGAAAGAAACTCGTGACGTTGATGAGGATGGTGTTGAACAGCGCGGTGAACTCCTCCGGATGCAGCTCGAGGAAGTCTTGGTACTCGTCGTACGTCGCGACACCCACGGCCTGCATCTGGCGGTCGACGCGCCGCATCAGGCTGGTGCGTTTGTACCCGGTGAAGTCGAAGCCGCGGTTTTCTTTCAAAAACGTCAGCAGCCGCTCGAACTGCGGGCTGGAATCGGCCATCACGTGTCTCCTGGCGGCTAGCGTTTGCTGCCGCAAAGGATAGTTCGCTCTCGGCGGTGAGCGAATCAGGAGGCGTCTGGCATGCCAGCGCTCTCAGCGACGTCCGGCGCGGCGAGGGTGTCGCCCGTCGGCGCCGCGCCACCGCTGCCAGACTCCAACAGCCGTTTGATCGCCTCAGCCGATCTCAGGGTCTCGGCCGCGGTTTGGGCGAACCGGTCGTGCGCAAGCCGCCGGCCCTCGGCGCCGGCGCGCTCGGCCAACCGGCGGCACAGGTCGGCCTTCTCTTCCAGCGTGCGCAACGCGACCCACAACGCGCCCTCGACCGACAGGCCCTGTTGCTGCAGCAAGTTGTCGGCGCCCCAGGCGTGGCCGACCCGGCAGCGAAACCGCAGCAGCGCGGCGTCCTCGACCACGTACAAGGTTCCACTGCAGTCGGGGCAGATATAGCCGCTGGGTGGCCCCAGGGCCCGACCGCTGTGCTCGCTTTCGTCGGCCATCGGATCCTCCACCGCCCGCTCTTCACCCCGCGCCGCGCCGGTCCACTTGCCGATCAGGGTCGCGAGTTCCTCCGCGTTCGCCACCGCGTCCGGCCCGATCCGCTCGATCACTGTTCGCGGCATCGCGGGATAGATGGCGTCGTCGGGGTCTTGCACGAGGACCACGCCTCCGTTTCCGCGCACGGCCGCCGCGCCGGCGGCGCCGTCGTCCAACAAGCCGGAGAGGATCACCGCGACCACGTCCGCGCCGCGCGCGTCGGCCGCCGTGCGAAACAGGACGTCGATCGCCGGCCGGTGACCGTTCTCTCGTGGACCTACCGACAATCTGGCCAATCCGTCGACCACCATGAGGTGATGATTCGGCGGCGCCACCAGCACGCGGCCCGGCGCAAGCGGGTCGCCGTCGACCGCGGTGCGGGCCGGCAGCGGGCCTTTTCGATTGAGGATCGCACCGAGCGCGCTCGGCCCGGTCGGCGGGATGTGCAGCACCACCAGCACGCAGGCGTTCAGGTCGGCGGGCAGCGCGGCCACCACGCGTGACAAGGCCTCGACGCCACCGGCCGACGCGCCAATGACAACGACCGGAACTTGCGGCACAAACCTCACGCTACCCGCGCGCCGCGACGGCAAGCATGGTGGCGCTCACGGCCTGATGCGCTCACACTCGAAAGATGAACGTCGACGGCGCGATCCAACGCGTCCAGCAACTCATCGCCGCCGAAAAGCAGATGGCGGACGACGAGCGGGCCCGCGCAGCCGCCGACAACGAGCGCGCCGCCGCCGCCAGCATGCACAGCCGAGACAGCGCTTCGTACAGCGCGGCCGCCCGAACCCATCTGCGGGCCGCCCAGCTGCATGACGACGCCGCGTTGCTGCAGGCGACGCATCGTGACCACCTCATCGCCTTGAGCGACCGGGCTAGCCGTTCTGCGCAGCTTTCGCGCTGACCTCGGCGACCGCGCGGACGCCAGACTGGCGGCTCACGTCCTCGACGACGAGTGTGGCGACGTCGTGCAGCTTGCGCTGAGAGCGCTGAGAAAGCTGCACCAAACGCTGAAACGCCTCGTCGGGCGTGCAGCCACGCAACGCCATGATGACGCCCTTGGCCTGCTCGATGGTGGCCCGCGTGTGCATGGCGGTGCGCAGCCCGTCGAGCTCGTGCACGGTGGCTTCTAACTCCTCAATCAGCGCGCGAACCCGCTCGGTCGCCGGACCGCGGTCGCGTGCCTCCTGTGCGCGGGCGACCGCCGCGCGGGCCCGCGCTCGCAGCGCCTCAAAGGCGGCCAGGGCTTCGTCGCTGAACCCCTGATGGTGTTGATCGTGATCGTCGAGCACGACGGAATTGTGCGTCAATCGGACGTCGGTTCGCCACCACGTCTTGTGCGAATGATGATCCGACATAGACTGAGGTCGGGTTCAGCAAGCAGCCCTTCTCATTTCATGAGCGCCCACCCCTGGCGGTAGAAAAGCCTGCCCATCTTGTTTGCGGCGCTCTCATCGAGACGGAGGGCTCCGTGAACGCACGACTGAACTACGCCCACACAACCGACCCGCTTCAATGGGTCACGCTCGCGCTTGACTACGGCGTCGAGGCGCTTTCCGAAGCGGAACGTCATGGCGCGACCGCCGGCGAGGTTGTCCGGCTGTGCGACGAGGTGATCGCCCGCCGACTCCAGGTGCAAATGATGCTCATCGAGTCCGGGTGGTCGGCGCCCGCGAACGTCATCGCCCAGATGGACCGCGACCGAGAACTCCTGGACCAGCCATCCGTCCTGGACGAGTGACGGAGTCCGCGATGACCGACAGCATGGAACTCAGCGTCGTCACGTCGCGCGTCGGCGACGAAACCTTCGACATCACTCACTACGCGGTGCGCGGCTGGCAGCTTTTCGTCGTCCGGGGCGACATTCGCGGTAACGCGTGCGACGTCGTCACCGACGTGTTGAACAAGACCGTCGACGACGGCTCGACGAAGTTGATCGTCGACCTGGCGCGGGTCAACGCCGTCGACCCGTCGTGCATCGAGGAGTTGCGGCGAATCGACCGGCAACTCCGGCCCGCCGGGGGCGACTTGCGGCTCGTGGTCGACGGCGTCGCGGTACTTCAAGCGATCCGGCTAGCGGGATTGAGCGGGCGGTTTGAGATTCACCGCTATGTCGGCGACATCGTCGGCGCGGTGCCGGGCATCGACGAGGGCGGTCGCGGCAGGCGACGCGGCGCCATGCCGTCGCCGGTGGTCGCGTACCCGGCAAACCCCCACCGCTAAAGGATCGCGTTCTTTCCGATCACCACAATTCCGTGCTCTGACACGGTGAATCGGTCGCGGTCGTGCTCAGGGTCGACACCGACACGGGCGCCGTCGGGGATGACGACGTTCTTGTCGATGATGGCGTCGCGCACGACCGCACCCTGACCGACCCGAACGTTGTCCATCAGCACGCAGCCTTCGATCGTCGCGCCGCGTTCGACCCGAACGTTGGGCGACAGCACCGAGCGGTTGACCACCGAGTCGGCGACGATGACGCCGTTCGACAGCATGGAGTCGACGACGCGAGTGTCGTCGTGCACGATTTTCGCCGGCGGCAACGGGCGATGGCTGGTATAGATCGGCCATTTTTGGTTGTAGAGATTGAAAATCGGGTGCACCGAAATCAGGTCCATGTGCGCGTCGTAGTACGCGTCGAGGCTCCCGACGTCGCGCCAGTAAGCGTGGTCGCGCTCGGTGGTGCCGGGAACGATGTTCTCGTTGAAGTCGTACACCTGCGCGTCGCCGCGAGAGACGAACATCGGGATGATGTTGCCACCCATGTCGTGTGCCGATCTCTCGTCTGCGGCGTCACGGTTGACCGCGTCGAGCAACGCCTCGGTGGTGAAGCAGTAGTTGCCCATGGAGGCGAACACTTCGTCAGGGGAGTCGGGCAATCCGATGCCCTCGACGTCCTTGGGTTTTTCGAGGAACGCCTCGATGCGACGGCCGGCGTCCGGCCCTGAGTTCGCGGTCTGGATGACGCCGAAGGCGGAGGCGTCCTTGCGCGGAGCTCGGATGCCCGCCACCGTCGCGCCGGCGCCGGACGCGATGTGCTGGTCGATCATCTGCTCGGGGTCCATGCGGTAGATGTGGTCGGCGCCGAGCACCAAGATGTAGTCAGGCTGCTCGTCATAGACCAGGTTCAGGCTCTGATAAATCGCGTCGGCGGAGCCGGCGAACCAGCGCGGCCCCACCCTCTGCTGCGCGGGCACCGGCGTCACGTAGTTGCCGAACAGCGTCGACATCCGCCAGGTGGTGGTGATGTGCCGGTCAAGGCTGTGGTTCTTGTACTGGGTGAGGACCACGATCTTCCGCAGCCCGCCGTTCGCCAGGTTTGACAGCACGAAGTCGATGAGCCGGTAGATGCCGCCGAAGGGAACCGCCGGCTTGGCGCGGTCGGCGGTCAGCGGCAGTAGCCGGGTGCCTTGACCGCCGGCCAGGACGATGCCTAAGACGTTGCGTCCCTTCGCGCCATTCTCCATGGCCGGAACCTACCGAAAACCGCCGCCCGGCGCGATCATTCGCCGGGACAGTAAGGTGAGCGTTCATGCGAGTCGCGCTGCTCACCCGTGAGTACCCGCCCGAGGTGTACGGCGGCGCCGGCGTGCACGTCGAGTACCTCGCCCGCGAGTTGCGGCGGCTGATCGACGTCGAGGTGCATTGCTTCGGCAAGCCGCGCGACGAATCTGGAGTCACCGCCCACGTCGCCGACGCGCAACTGCTCGAGACCGGCGCGAACGCCGCGCTGCTCACCATGTCGACCGACCTGTCGATCGCCGCCGCGACCGGCGACGCCGATTTGGTGCACTCGCACACCTGGTACGCCAACCTGGCCGGCCACGTGTCGAAGCTGCTGCACGACGTCCCCCACGTCGTCACGACGCATTCCCTTGAACCACTGCGGCCGTGGAAAGCCGAGCAGCTGGGTGGCGGGTACGCGCTGTCGTCGTTTTGCGAACGCACCGCGATCGAGCACGCCGACGCGGTCATCGCGGTGTCGGCCGGCATGGCCGACGACGTCCTGCGTTGTTATCCCGACATTGACGCCGCGCGGCTGCACGTCGTCCACAACGGCATCGACACCGACGAATACCGGCCGACCGCGGATCGCAGCGTGCTCGAAGAGCACGACATCGACCTCGACCGGCCACTGGTCATCTTCGTCGGCCGGATCACCCGGCAAAAAGGGTTGCCGTACCTGTTGCGCGCGGCGCACCGCTTCGACTCGGACGCGCAGCTCGTGGTGCTGGCGAGCGCGGCCGACACACCCGAGATCGCCGACGAGGTCGAAGAGGAGATCCACGCGCTGCAAGAGGAGCGCGAGGGCGTGTATTGGATTCGGCGCATGGTGCCGAAGCCGGAGCTGATCCAGCTGTTCTCTGCCGCTACGGTGTTCGTCTGTCCCTCTATCTACGAGCCGATGGGCATCGTCAACCTCGAGGCGATGGCCTGCGAGACCGCGGTCGTCGCCACCCGCACCGGCGGCATCCCCGAGGTCGTCGCGGACGGCGACACCGGCATCTTGGTGCCGATCGACCCCGACCCGTCCGACCCGTACGGCGCGCCACGCGATCCCGCCGCGTTCGCCGGCGCGTTCGCCGACGCGGTCAACTCGCTGGTGTGCGATCCGGCACGCAGCGCGGCGATGGGGGTGGCCGGCCGCAAGCGCGCGGTCGAACACTTCAGCTGGACGGCGATCGCCGAGCGCACCCGCGCGCTCTACGCGTCGCTGTTGTAGAGGTTGCCGTGCGCATCGGAGCCGTGCAGATCAGCGACATGACGGATTCACACGCCGACGCGGTGCTCGCGATTTACCAAGCCGGGCTCGACACCGGCCTTGCCAGTTTCGAAGTCACCGCGCCGGCCTGGCCGGCGTGGGACGCCGCCCATCTGCCCGACCATCGGTTCGTCGCGGTGGGGGACGACGACGTGCTCGGCTGGGTCGCCGTCTCGCCGGTGAGCAGCCGGTGCGTCTACGCGGGCGTCGTCGAGCACAGCGTGTACGTCGCGCCCGCGGCAAAAGGCCAAGGCGTCGGACGACGTTTGCTCGACGCGCTGATCACCTCGACCGAGGCGGCCGGCATCTGGACCATCCAGGCCGGCGTCTTCCCGGAGAACACCGCCAGCCTGGCGCTTCATCATGTCGCCGGCTTTCGGGTGATCGGTGTGCGCGAGCGGGTGGGGAAACACCAGGGCCGCTGGCGCGACGTCGTCCTGCTCGAACGCCGCAGCAACGTCGCCGGCCGGTAGCTCGGCACTGTTGATCTCCCTGGACCCCCGAACTCGCGCTTGGACACCCCTGCAGGCCTGTCCAAGCACGAGTTTCAGGGTCTAGGGCTCGGCCTGGGGCCGATGACGGAGGGCGAGTCAGTCGACGCCGGACTCCATGGCCGCGCGGTCGAGCGCGTCGTCCGAGGCCTTCTCGGGCTCGGCGGCGCCGACGGTGGCGATCGCCGCCGCGCCACCGGGCGGCAGCTCCCCGACCAGACCGGCCCAGCTGTCGAGGTGGCCGTAGGCCGCGTACTGCTCGAGCTTGTTGCGCGAGTCGGAGATGTCGAGGTTGCGCATGGTGAGTTGGCCGATGCGGTCGGCCGGGCTGAACGCGGGGTCGAGGCTTCGCTCCATCGAGAGCCGCTCGGGGTGGTAGCTGAAGTTGGGGCCCTGGGTGTCGAGCACCGAGTAGTCCTGGCCGCGGCGCAGCCGAAGCGTGACGCTGCCGGTGACCGGGTGACCCACCCAGCGCTGCAGGCTCTCGCGCAGCATCAGCGCCTGCGGGTCGAACCAGCGACCCTCGTACAGCAGCCGGCCGAGCCGGCGCCCCTCGACGTGGTACGTGGTGAGCGTGTCTTCGTTGTGGATCGCGTTGAGCAACCGCTCGTAGGCGATGTGCAGCAACGCCATGCCGGGTGCCTCGTAGATGCCGCGGCTCTTCGCCTCGATGATCCGGTTCTCAATCTGGTCGGACATGCCGAGCCCATGCCGGCCGCCGATCGCGTTGGCCTCGCGCACCAACTCGACCGCGTTCGCGAACGACGTGCCGTTGATCGCCACCGGGCGGCCGTTCGCGAACTCGACGGTCACTTCTTCCGGTGCGATCTCGACGTCCGGATCCCAAAATGCGACGCCCATGATGGGGACGACGATCTCGATCGAGGCGTCAAGGTGCTCGAGGCGTTTGGCCTCGTGGGTGGCGCCCCAGATGTTGGCGTCGGTCGAGTAGGCCTTTTCGGCGGAGTCGCGATACGGCAAGTTGCGTTCGGCCAGCCACTCCGACATCTCCTGCCGGCCGCCGAGTTCGGTGACGAAGGCGCGGTCGAGCCACGGCTTGTAGATGCGCAGGTTCGGGTTGGCCAGCAATCCGTACCGGTAGAAGCGCTCGATGTCGTTGCCCTTGAACGTCGAGCCGTCGCCCCAAACCGACACGTCGTCCGACCGCATCGCCCGCACCAGCAGCGTGCCGGCGACCGCGCGTCCGAGCGGGGTGGTGTTGAAGTACGCCTGCCCGGCCGACCGGATGTGGAACGCGCCACAGGCCAGCGCTGCGAAGCCCTCCTCGACCAGCGCCTCGCGGCAGTCGATCAGCCGCGCGACCTCGGCGCCGTAGGAGAGCGCGCGGTCGGGCACCGACGCGAGGTCGGGCTCGTCGTATTGGCCAAGGTCGGCGGTGTAGGAGTACGGGACGCCGCCGCGCTCGCGCATCCACGCCACGGCCACCGAAGTGTCGAGCCCTCCTGAAAAGGCGATGCCGATGCGCTCGCCGACGGGCAGTTCACTTAAGACCTTGGGCATGGGGCGATTATGTCGTAATGGCAGATCGACCCGACCTTCCCGTGCTGCGCCAAGTGGTGCTCGACACCACGGACGCCCGCACGCTCGCCGAGTTCTACCGGGAGCTGCTCGGCTACGAGTACCGCGCCGGTGACGAGCCTCCGGACGACGAGCCGCCGGACTGGCTGGTCATCCGCGATCCGGCCGGCAGCTCGCGCCTCGCGTTCCAGCTCGTCGACGAGCTGCCGGCGTCCACCTGGCCCGCCGCCGGGGTGCCGCAGCAGCTTCATCTCGACCTGACCGTCGACAGCGTGCCGTCGCTCGACGCCCAGCACGAGCGAGCGCTCCGGCTCGGCGCGAGCCTGCTGCTCGACAGATCGGACGACCCGCAGGAGCCGTTGCGGGTGTACGCCGATCCGGCCGGCCACCCGTTCTGCGTCTTCGTCGCGCCGTAGACCCCGAAAGTCGTGCTTCAACCTCGCCATAGAGGTGCCGAGGCACGGATTTCGAGGTCCAGGGAGATCGACTTCCAACAAGGCGCGTTCGGGAACTGGTTAGCCCGATCGGGTGTGTCAACCGAATGCCGGTTAAGTGCTGGCTCGGCCGAATCGATGATGCAGGAGTAGTACGAACGGCCGAGTAGCGCGCTCGTCGCGTGACGGCCGCAGCCGCGCCTCGGAAGGATCGCCGCCGCCATGTCGATTTCCACGCGAAGCACGATCGACAACCTGATCGAGTGGCTGCTCATCCAGATCGCCGAGGACGAGATGAAGGCGCGCACCGCGGGCAGCGAGCCGTGGAAATGGAAGGTCATCGACACCCCGGCGCAACGTGACGCCCTCGTGCGGCCGAACGGCACGGTGTGCGCCGACTCGTGGGGCGCCGACCGCCAGGAGACCGGTTTCCGCGGCGCCGAGGCGAAGGTCTTCATCGAGCGCTTCAACCCCGAGCGGATCCTCGCCGATTGCGAGGCCAAGCGCCGGATGCTGGCCCGCCTGCAGAACCTGGCCAAAGCGTGGTGGACGACGACGCGGTCCGCCGAGGAAGCGAAGTCGGTCATGCGCGAGATGGCGCTGGCGTACCAGAACCGCCCCGGCTACCGCGACGAGTGGCGGCCGGACCTCGGCGTGCGCGCGCTGCAGGCCGTCTCGTCGATGGAGCGGTCGGCTATCTAGCCGCCGCCCGGCTTGAGCGACGAAACGCGGCCCCGGCCGGCGTCGCTAACACTGTCGCCGCCCCTGATGCTCGTTTGCACGCGATCAATCGCGGGCACACCCGGGCATCAACTGGCGCGCCGAGGGAGACAGCCGTGAGCGGGTATCGTCGCGCCATGGTTGACGCACCGGTGACCCTGGTGGTCATCGACGACGCGCCCGAGGTCCGGCTGTTCGTCAAGTCCCAGCTCGGCCGGTCGGGCCAGTTCATGGTGGTCGGCGAGGGCGGCACCGGCCTTGACGCGATCGACTTAGTCCGCGAGCACCAACCCGACGTGTTGCTGCTCGACATCTCGATGCCGATCATGGACGGCCTTGAGGCGCTCCCCCACATCCGCGCGACGTCACCTCGCACCCGGGTCGTGATGTACACCGGCTTCGACTCGCACGGGCTGGCCGAGCGCGCCAAGCAACTTGGCGCGGCCGCGTTCTTGGAGAAGGCGGCCGGCGGGCGGCCGCTGGCCGAGGAGCTGACCCGCGTGCTCGAGCTCGACATCGTCCTCCCCACGTCGAGCGAGACCCGACCGAGCCGGGCGCCCGGCGGCGACACCGTCAACGAACGGTTTCTCGACGAGCACATCGAGCGGTTCCGCGAGGTCTTCGAGTCAGCCGCGATCGGCATGGGCACCATGACCTTGGCCGGCCGGGTGGTCCGCGCAAACCGCAAGCTGGCCGACATCTTCGGCCTCACCACCGACGAGGTTGCGGGGCGGCCGTACGCGGCGCTCGCCGCCGACGAGGACGTCGTCACTGAGGCGGTGATGCGCGCCGCCGACGCCGATCTGACTCAGTTCGAGCACGCCGCCCGCCACCGCACCGACCAGCGGGTGATGGTGACCATTTCGCCGGTGCGCGACGAGGGTCAGCGCCCGCTGTACTTCTTCATCCAGGTGCAAGACGTCACCGGCCAGCGGGCCGCCGAAGAACAACTGCGGCAAAGCGAGGAACGGTTCCGGCTGCTTGTCGAGGCGGTCGAGGACTACGCCATCTTCATGCTCGACCCGGGCGGCCACGTCGTCAGCTGGAACAACGGCGCCCAACGGATCAACGGATACACCGCCGACGAGATCGTCGGCCAGCATTTCCGCGTCTTCTACCCTCCGGACAAACAAGAGTCGCGGCATCCCGAGCACGAGCTGCGCATCGCGATCCGCGAAGGGCACTACGAAGAAGAGGGCTGGCGGGTCCGGAACAACGGCAGCCAATTCTGGGCCAGCGTGCTCATCACCGCGGTTCGAAACCCAGCCGGCGAGCTGGTCGGTTTCGCGAAGGTGACCCGTGACATCACCGAACGCCGCCGGGTCGCCAGCGAGCGTGAGCGCACGATGGCCGCGCTCGGCGACGCCAACCGCCAACTGGAGAAGGCGAACGTCGAACTCGTGCGCGGCGCCGAGCAGCAGGCGCAGTTTCTGGCCATCACCGCGCACGAGTTGCGCACGCCGCTCAGCGTGATCCTCGGTTCGGCGGACTCGCTCGCGTCGCAGCTTGACGAGATGGACGACGCCGAGCGCTCGGAGACGGTGCAGGCGATGCGGTCCAGTGCCGCGCGGTTGCGGCGGTTGCTCGCCGACCTGCTCGCGGCAGCGCGGCTCGAGGCCGGCGTCATGCGGCTGCAAAAGCAACCGGTCGACCTGGCGTCCGTGCTCGACGACGCGGCGATCTCGACGCTGGCGCTGTACCCGAACGCCGACATCCAGGTCACCGGCGAGCGCGGCGTGCGCGCACTGGGTGACCCCGATCGCCTGTCGCAGATGGTCGAAAACCTGCTGGTGAACGGAATCCGCTACGGCGCTGGACCAATCGTGATGCGGGCGACCACCACGAACGACGGCCACGTCCGCGTCGAGGTTCGCGACCACGGTCGGGGCGTCCCCGCCGAGCAAGAACCGTCGCTGTTCCAGCGATTCGCCACCGGCACCCGATCGGGCACCGGTCTTGGCTTGTTCATCGTCCGCGAGTTGGCCCGCGCCCACGGCGGCGAAGCGCGATACGAGGACGCGCGGCCAGGCGCGCGGTTCATCGTGACGCTGCCCGCGGTTCCATCGGCCGCCGACGAAGCCTCCGCCGAGCCAGAAAGCGGGCTGGCCAGGCCCCGATGACCCGAGTCCTGCTCGTTGACGACGCGCCCGAGTTGCGTCGCGCCGTGCGGCTCGCGTTGCGCCGACACGGCGGGTTCGACGTCGTGGGCGAGGCGGGCACGGGGGGCGAGGCGGTGGAGCTCGCCACCGAGTTGCGCCCCGACATCGTCGTCCTCGACCTCGGACTGCCCGATCTGGCCGGACACGAGGTGCTCACCCGGCTGCACGCACTGGCGGCGACCCCGAAGATCGTGGTGTTCTCGGGCACCGAGTCGACCGATCGGCACTGGATTCGCGAGCAGGTCGAGGGCTACGTCGTCAAAGGCACCGACCTCAGCTACCTCGTCAACCTGCTCGCGACCGTCGCCGAACAGCGGTCGGGCGAGTTCAGCATCCGGCTCGCCCGCAACTACGCGAGCGTGCAGACCGCGCGCCGATTCGTCCGGCACGCGTTGCACATGTGGAACGCCGATGACGAGGTCGACGACGCGGTGATCGTGGTCAGCGAGCTGGTCACGAACGCGATCGCGCACGCGCACACCGGATGCGAGCTGCGGATCTCCCGCGACGGCGGCGACCACGCCGACAGCCCGGGCGCGATCTTGCGGGTCGAAGTCAACGACCGCGGAGCGCAGATCCCCGACGTCCAAACCTTGACCGAAACCCGCGAGCACGGCCGCGGCCTGCACATCGTGGCCGCGCTGACCAAGGCGTGGGGGGTCGACACCGAGCCGGACGGTTCGAAGACGGTGTGGGCGGAGCTCGTCGACCGGCGCGCCAAGGACAACGCCAGCCGCTAACCCGCGATGCGGCGGACCACCAGCAGCGCCACGTCGTCGCTGCGATCGTCGTCCGGAATGCAGGTCAGCAGCCGGTCGGCCAGCTCGGCCGCGTCGGTGACCGGCGCGGAGACCGCGGTCCGAACCAATCTGCGGATGCCGTCCTCGACGTCGCGATAGCGGTCCTCGACCAGCCCGTCGGTGTAGAAGACCAGCGTCGCGCCGGCGGGCAGCTCGCCGACCCAGTTCGAGGCCGGGATCGCGGCCGCGCCGAGCGGCGGGGTCGGGTCGACGTTGACCACCGACGCCGTGCCGCCGGTGATCAGAATAGGCGCGGTGTGACCAGCGCTCGCGATCCGCAACGCGCCGGAGACTGGGTCAAGGTCGGCGAACGACGCGGTCGCCACCCGCTCCAATCCCAGCTGATCCCAGGTTCGCTGCAGCGCGTCGATGAGGTCGGCGGGCGACTGCGTGCTCGGCCGCAGCGCACGGCAAACGCTGCGCAGTTGAGCCATCGTCGCCGCGGCGACGGCGTCGTGGCCGGTCACGTCACCGATCAGGATCGCCGCCTTGCCCGACGGCAACGCGACGACGTCCCAGAAGTCGCCGCCGACCTCCGCGTCGCGGGTGCCGGGGACGTAGCGGACCGCGATGTCGAGGCGGTCGATGTGCGGCGCCTCCGTCGGCAGCAGGCTGGCCTGCAAGGTGTGCGATATCGCGCGCACCGCGTCGTAGCGACGCTGTTTCGCGATCACCTGCGCGACCTGCCTGGCCAGCTGCTCGGCCAACGCCACGTCGTCCGGGCCGAGTGTGCGGCCCGACCGGCCGCACAGCAGCGACAGGCAGCCAAGCACCTCATCGCCCGCGACGAGTGGCACCGCCATGAACGAGGTGACGTTAAGAGTCCGCAGGATCTCCAGGTGACGCTGGTCTCGAGTGACCCGGCGCAAGAACTCGTCGGTGACCTCACGGGTCCAGACCGACCGGCGGTCGCGCATGGCCCGCACGCCCGGATGCGACCCGGCGGCGTCGGGCGGGTACTTGCGACGCAGCTCGTCGATGAGATCGGCGTGGCCGGGATCGTTGTGCGCGGCCGCCACCCGCACCAAGTCGCCGCGCTCGTCGACGACGTCGATCAGGCAAATGTCGCCGAGGGTCGGCACGGCGACCGCGGCGAGCGCGCGCAGGGTCTCGCGATAGCCGTTGGCGTCCATGACGACCGCGGCGGCGTCGAGCAAGAATCGCTGTGCCCGGTGGGCGACGGCCAGCTGTCGCAGCAACGCGTCGCGCACCATGCCAGATCCGGCGCGCAACACCACCGCCATCGCGAAATCAACCGGCCCGACCTGGGGGTCGATCCGCGCGAGCGCCGCTTCAAGCTGCACCGGCCGGCCGTCCGCCCGCACCATCGAGAGCGCAGTCATGGCGCCGACGGCGTCGGGTGCGCCGACCGCGTGGGGTGTGCCGACCGCCTCGGGTGCGCCGCCTTCCCAGGCGTTGTCCCACGCCGACTTGTAGGAGGCCACCGACGCGTCGGCGATCAGCTCGACCATCGGCCGCCCCACCAGGTCGCCACCGCCCAGCAGCTGCTCCGCCGCCGGGTTCGCGGCGCGCACCAGCCCGGCTGAGTCGACCAAGAGCACGGCGTCGCCCAGCAGATCGATCACGCTCTGCACGGAATGACGGTACTCGTCGGTCATGGCCCAGGCGGATCATCCCGAGGTGTCGGCCAGGTGACACTGCAGCAACTCCACCTGCCGGGCCACCCTGCTCGGCAACCGGTCGCGGCCGCGCAGCAGCCACGGCAAGCCACGCGCTGTCTCGGCGAGAACGGCCCGCCGCAACCGGTGCCGTCCGGCCTGCGCGAAGACCTCGCGGGTGTGCCGGAACAACAACCCGGCGGGATAGCGAAGCAGCCCGACCCACAACCGGTTGCGCAGCATGATCAGTCGGCGTCGCGAGGGGTCCCGCTGGTCCGAAGGGTGGTGGTGCACGACGACAGCGGGCAGGTAACGCAGCTGCCACCCGCGCACGGCCAGGTCGAGAGCCACCAGTTCCTCCTCGCCACCGATGAAGAAGCGCTCGTCGAACCCGCCGGCCGACAAGAACGCGTCGCGTCGCACCACGCAGGCGCCCGCCAGGAATCCCAGAACCGGGTGGCCGCCGACCTCGTCACCCACGCCGAGCGGACTGTGGGCCATCTGCGCGCAGGTTTGGTCGAGCCGCTGATCTGACCCCACCAGCACCCGGCCGCACACCACCGCGACATCGCGCCGCTGCTCGAGTGCCGCGACCGCCGTCTCCAACGACCCGGCCCCCCACCAGGTGTCGTCGTCGCAAAACGCGACGTACGGCGTGCGCGCCGTGGTCGCGCCTGCGTTGCGACCCGCGCCACCCGCGTTGCGGGCCAACCGGACGACCCGGACGTCGCGGCGGCCCCGTAGAGACCGGGTCGTGCCGTCCGTGCTCGCGTTGTCGACGACCACGACCTCCGGCGCCCCGTCCGCCCGCGCCATCTCGAGCCGGTCGAGCGTGCGGGCCAGCTCGGCACATCGGTTGTGCGTGAGGACGACGATCGTCACCTTCCGCAACAAAGCGCTTCGATCCCTCATGCGCGCCCGGTACCCAACGGGCGCTCATCCGAACGGACCGGACGTCGTCCATTAGGGGGAGTGGACAGCGCGCGGACGGGCGCTGCCGCGCGTGGGCGGCGACCCGACAATGAATCTCATGAGCCTCGCAGAGCCGCTGCCCACCCGGAGGCGGCTTGGCGATTTGCTCGTCGGCAACGGCTTGATCACGCTCTCGCAGTTGCGCGAGGCGCTCGCCGCGCAGAAAGTCCCGGACGACGGCCGCCGGCGCCGGCTCGGACAGGTCGTCGTCGAGAAGGGCTTCCTCACCGAGGCGCAACTCGCCGCCGCGCTCGCCGATCTGCTCGGCCTCGAGCTGGTCGACCTGTCAGGACACAACCTGGAGCTCGGAATCGCGCGGATGTTGCCGCGCCAGGTGGCCGAGCGCAACCGGATGCTGGTCATCGGCCGCACTGGGCCGAACGGTCAGGGCATCCGGGTGGCGACCTCCGACCCGACCAACGTCGTGGCCTTGGACGACGTCCGGCTGTACACCGGCGCCAGCTCGCTCACGGTCGCCGTCTGCACCGACTCCCAACTGCGCGAGCAACTCACCCGAGCCTGGGCCCTCGGCGACGACCAGGTCGAACTCGCCGCGGTGGCCGACGAGCGGGCCGATGAGGCCGACCTGCAGGCCGCGGCGGCCGACGCGGCGCAAGCCCCGACCGTGCGGTTGGCCGCCGGCATCGTCGCGGAGGCGGTTCGGCTCGGGGCGAGCGACATTCACGTTGAGCCGCAGGCGGACGGGCTGCGCATCCGGTACCGGGTCGACGGGCTGCTGCGTGACGTGATGCGGGTTCCGCGGTCGGCCGCGCCCGCGCTGGTGAGCCGGCTGAAAATCGTCTCCGGCCTCGACATCGCCGAACGCCGGCTGCCCCAAGACGGGCGCACCCGCTTGAACATCGAGGGCGCCAGCGTCGACGCTCGAGTGAGCACCACGCCCTCGGTGCACGGCGAGAAGGTCGTGATCCGGCTGCTGGCCAGCGCCGAACGAGTGCCGGCGGTGGCCAAGCTTGGGCTGGACGAGTCGCAACTCGAGACGCTGCTCACCGGAACCCTTGCCGCGCAGGGCCTGGTGCTGATCACCGGACCGACCGGTTCGGGAAAGACACACACGTTGTACTCGGTGCTCTCGCACATCGCGACGTCCGACAAGAACGTCGTCACGTTGGAGGACCCGGTCGAGATTCAGCTGCCGGGCATCACCCAGATCCAGACCAACGACCGGATCGGGCTGTCGTTCAGCAGGGGCCTGCGGTCGGTGCTGCGCCAAGACCCCGACATCGTGCTGGTCGGAGAGGTCCGCGACAGCGACACCGCCGAACTCGCGCTGCAGGCGTCGCTCACCGGCCACCTGGTGCTCACAACGTTGCACACCAACGACGCGGTCGCCGCGTTGACCCGGCTGGTCGACATGGGCGTCGAACCGTTCCTTGTCGCCTCGTCGCTGACGATGGTGGTCGCGCAACGGCTGGTGCGAAAACCGTGCGAGCGATGCGCGGCGCCGTACCGGCCGAGCGCGAAGGTGCTGCAACTGCTCGGCCTCACCGACGACGACATTCGAGACGCGACGCCGCTGCGCGGTCGCGGCTGCGAGGCGTGTGGCAACACCGGTTTTCGCGGGCGCACCGGGATTTTCGAGGTGTTGCCCGTCACCGCGAGCCTGCGCACGGTGCTGCTTCGCACGCCGACGGAGGCGGCCGTCGGCGCCGCCGCCCGGGCCGCCGGCATGACGACGTTGCGCGCCGCCGGGCTGGCCCGGGCGCGGCGCGGTGAGACGACGTTCGAAGAAGTGCTGCGCGTCACCCAGGTTGACGTCGCTGACGGCCGGCGCTGCACGGCGTGCGATCGCGGGCTCGCCGACGACATGGTGGCCTGCCCGTGGTGCGCGACCGTCGTCGACCGCGGCCATTGCACGAGCTGCGCGCGGCCGCTTGAGACCGGCTGGAAGATCTGCCCCTGGTGCCGCACCGCAGCCAGCAGCCCGACGATCGTCGAACGACGCAAGAGCGCGTCACGGATACCGCGGCTGCTGCTCGTCGGCGACGAGGACGGCGTCCGCGAGATCGTCACGGCGGCGGCCGGCGCCCAGATGAGCGTGGAGACCGCCACCACCGGCGACGCGGCCCTCGCCCAGCTGTGGGAGAACGACTACGACGCGGTGGTGATCCAAGACGCGCTCGCCGACTTCGCGGGCACCGAGTTCTTGCGCATGCTGCGCTCCACGGCGCACACCGCGACGTTGCCCGCGCTCTTGGTGAGCGAAATCGGCGACCCGACCGATCGCGACGACGTCAAAGCCCGGCTCGCCGAGCTCGCGCAGCGCAGCCCGCACGCGCCGGTGCGGGAACGCCGACGGTCACGTCGACAGTCGGCCAAGTAGCGCGCCGAGCGCGGTCAGCTCGTCGATCTCGAACCGGTCGACGAAGTGCCGCCGCACGCCGTCCAAATGCACGTGCGACGCGCGACGCAACCGGGCGACGCCGTCGTCGGTGGCGACCGCGTACAGCCCGCGCGCGTCGTCAGGACACGGCTCGCGGCGGACCAATCCCTCACGCTCCAAGCGGTCGACGAGCCGGGTCAGGCCGCTGCGCGACAACACCACCCGCTCGGCCAACTCGGTCATGCGCAAGCGCCGAAGCGGCGCCTCGGTGAGCTGCACGAGCACGTCATACGAGGCGAGCGGCAGTTCCCCCGCCGCGAGCAGTTCGCTCTCCAACCGCCGGACGACGTGCGCGTGCGCGCGCAAAAACGCGCGCCAAGCGGTGAGTTGCTCGGACGACGGGCGGGCGAACGGCGCCTCCTGCACGGAACCGGTCACCTCGGCATCGTAGAGGGCAGTCGGTAAAGCCCGCGCGATATAACGACCGGTTCTGGCCGCCGCGTAGCATCGAGACGTGGATCGGCCAACCCGCCCAACTGAAAGCGACGTCATCGCCGCGCTCGCGACCGTCGAAGACCCTGACATTCACCGCCCGATCACCGAGCTGAACATGGTCGAGAGCGTCGACATCGACGACGCCGGCCGGGTCAGCGTCTCGGTGCTGCTCACGGTGCCGGGTTGCCCGCTCAAAGACCGCATCCGCAACGACGTCGTCAACGCGGTGGCCAAGGCGCCTGGCGTGACGGCGGTGGAGGTGCGGCTCGGGTACATGACCGACGAGCAGCGGGCCGCGCTCAAAGAGCAACTGCGGGGCGCCGCCGGTCCGGAGAAGACGATCCCGTTCAACGAGCCGGCCTCGCTCACCCGGATTTTTGCCATCGCCTCCGGCAAGGGCGGTGTCGGAAAGTCCTCTGTGACGGTCAACCTGGCGGCCGCCCTCGCCCAGCGCGGGCTGTCCGTCGGCCTGCTCGACGCCGACATCTACGGGCACTCGGTGCCGCGGATGCTCGGCATCGGCGCCGACGCGCGACCCACCCAGGTGGCCGGCATGATCATGCCGCCGACCGCCCCGACCGGCGTGCGGGTGATCTCGATCGGCATGTTCATCGAGGGCAACACCCCGGTCGCTTGGCGCGGCACCATGCTGCACCGCGCGCTCAACCAGTTCCTCACCGACGTTTACTGGGGCGACCTCGACGTCTTGCTCGTCGACCTGCCGCCCGGCACCGGTGACATCGCGATCTCGCTCGCCCAGTTCGTGCCCGGCGCGGAGCTGGTCATCGTCACCACGCCGCAGCTGGCCGCCGCCGAGGTCGCCGAGCGGGCCGGCACGATCGCCGTCCAGACCCGGCAGCGCATCGCCGGCGTGATCGAGAACATGGCGTGGCTGCCCTGCCCGCATTGCGGCGAACGCGTCGAGGTTTTCGGCTCAGGCGGTGGCGAGACGGTGGTCGGCGCGTTGAGCCGCACGTTCGGCGTCGACATCCCGCTGCTGGGCCAGATACCGCTCGACCCGCGCATCGTGGCCGGCGGCGACCGTGGCGAGCCGTTCGTGCTCGCGCATCCCGACGCTCCGGCGGCCGCCGAGTTGGTGAAGATCAGCGAATCGCTGGCGATTCGCGAGCGCGGCCTGGTCGGCCGCCCGCTCGGCCTGAGCCCAGTCCAGACCGGCTAGGGCCGGCGGTAGACGACCGAGAATCCGGCCGCCGCGAACGGCCGGGTGGTCGGCGCCGTCGTCCCAAACCCGCCGGGCACGAGCTGGGTGAACGACGTGCTTGTGACCGCGGTGCCGCCCGCGGGCGACGCGGTCGGCGACGGGCCGCTGGGGCCCGGCGACCCGGCGCCGCTCACCGACCCCGAGAACACCGATCCGCCGCTGCCGAGGCCGACGACGACGGACGCCGCGATCCCGGCCGCTGCGACGTAACGAACCCGGGCGATCGACCGGCTGCCCGTCGCGGGCGCGGTGACAACTGAGGCCGGGCGGCCCGACGTCGCCGGCGGTTGCGGCGAGGCAGGTAGCCGCAGCAGCGAGTCGAGCAGCCCGGCGGGCATGGCCTGCACGGTGGGGGCGCCTGCCGCGAACCGCATCCGCGCTTTGACACGGCGCTGCTCGTCGACGTCCGCCCGGCAGTGTGGGCAACCCGCCACGTGCGCGAGCGCCCGCAGGCGGAACTCGACCGGCAGGTCAGCCCACGTGCCGCTCTCGTCGTCGGCGAGCACGGTCGACAGGTCACCCAGATGGTTCATGAAGCGGCGAATCCTGGTTTTGAGATTCCGGACGCGATCCTCGGGATGGTCCGCCGTTGCGGCGCGCGATGGGCGAGCGACTCGCGCAGGTGGGCGCGCCCGCGATGGATCCGGCTGCGCACGGTGCCGAGCTTGATGCCGAGGACGTCGGCGATCTCCTCATACGACAGGCCTTCGATGTCGCACAACACCACCGCGGCGCGAAACTCGGGGGCGAGCGAGTCGAGCGCGCGCTGCACGTCGTCGTCCCAATGCGTCTCGTCGTAGGCCTGCGACGGCGTCGGCTCGTGACCGGCCAGCCGGTCGGGCGCGTCGTCCGACAACGCCTCGAAGCGAATCCGCGCCTTGCGACGCATGTTGTCGAGGAACAGGTTGGTGGTGATGCGGTGCAGCCAACCCTCGAAGGTGCCCGGCGTGTAGGCCGAAAGCGAGCGGAACACCCGCACGAACACGTCCTGGGTGAGGTCTTCGGCGTCGTGCGCGTTGCCGGTGAGCCGGTAGGCGAGCCGGTACACCCGTGGGCCGTGGGTGCGGACGACGTCGTCCCAGGCGGGCGGCTGCCAGTCGGCGGTCACGCCGGCGGCGGGGGTCGTCTCGGGCTCCAGGAGTTCGGTCATCAGGGAGGCACCTCCATGCGTTATGCGCATCTTGAGACCCATTCCTGAGGTTTTCCTGATGACTGCCTGAACGTTGGTTGTAGAACGCGTCACACCGGCCCAGGGTTCCAAGGGTTCCGAGGGGGTTAGGCTGGCGCACGATCAGCGGCCAGTGGATCAGCTACCGGTGCATCAGCTACCGGTGAAGGAGGCCACCATCTCCGGATTGCAGGCGACCTGGGAGTACACCGAGGGCTTCATCGGTGAGGACGACGTGGTGCGCGCGGCCGCCGCTCGCGGTGGCGAGCTTGGCGCCGTCCCGATCAAGCCGGGCGGCGGCGCGGCTCTGCGGTTTCTCGCCGCGACGCTCGACGCGCGCGCCGTCGTCGAGATCGGCACCGGCTGCGGCGTCTCGGGAATTTGGCTGCTGCGCGGCATGAACCCAGCCGGCGTGCTCACCTCGGTCGACGCCGAGGCGGAGCATCAACGGCTGGCCAAGCAGGCGTACGCCGACGCCGGGTTCCCGCCGGCCCGCGCCCGGCTCATCTGCGGGGCGGCGCTCGACGTCTTGCCCAGGCTGACCGACGGCGGGTACGACCTGGTCTTCTGCGACGCCGACAAGACCGAATACCAGGAGTACCTCGACCAGGCGCTGCGCCTGCTGCGGGTCGGCGGGGTGGTCGCGTTCGACAACGCGACCTGGCACGACAAGGTGGCCGACCCCGCTCAGCGTGACAACGCGACCATCACCGTGCGCCAGCTCGGCAAGACGGTTCGCGACGACCCGCGACTGACCTCGACGTTGCTGCCGGTGGGCGACGGGCTGCTCGTGGCGGTGAAGAAGGCGGCGAGCTAGCCCGCTGGCAGATCGTCACGGCGTCGACGGCGCGGGCGCCAGCAGACTGGCGTAATCCGCGAACGTCAGCGGATCCGACGACAGCACCCCGCTCACCAGCGGCACCGCGGTCGGGGTGCCGTCGAGGGTGAACAGCACCGACTCGGTGCCGGGATACGACACCGCGGTCAGCACCACCTGCGCCGAGGCGAGCACCTCGGCCGCGCCGCGGATGTCGCCGAAGCTCGAGCTGAGGTCGATGATCGCCAGCGAGCCCTGGATGGTGATCTTGTTCAGTGCCGGCGAGGTGTTGATCGCGGTTGTCAGCCCGGCCGCCGACTCCGCTTCGGTCGGGCCGATCAGGAGGGTGCGAATCAGCGTCGACAGCGTCGCCGTCTGGTTGCGCGAGCGGTGCACCGCCACTAATCGGTTCGTCGTGTCGTCGACCAAGTACACGGACGCCGCGAGCGTGCCGCTGGTGATCGACGGCGACGACGGCGCGCCGGTGCTCGGCGGCGCGGAGGTCGACGGCTCGACACTCGGCGGCGGCGACGGGCTGGACAGCGGCGCCGACAACACCGAGGGCACGTCGTCGCTCGGGATCACGACCGCGCGCTGCTGCGCGCCGACCCCACAACCGGCGAGCGCCATCGCGAGGATCGCGACCAGCAAGAGGCGCAGTCGCGTCATGACGGTTGCACCGGAAGCTCGATCACGAACCGCGCTCCCCCGCCGGGGCGCTCCTCGACGAACACCCGGCCCTTGTGCAGCGCCACGTGTTCCGACACCAGCGCGAGCCCGAGGCCGACGCCGGTGCCTGGCGCCCGTCGTCCGGCACCACCTCGGGAGAACCGTTCGAACACCCGCTCGCGGTCGGCGACCGGCACGCCGGGACCCGCGTCGTCCACCTCGAACCGGACGCCGAACGGCGAGCGGCGCAGACCCAACCGCACCGCCCCACCGCCGTAGCGGTCGGCGTTTTGCGCGAGGTTGGCGAAGGCCCGCTCGACCCGGCGTTTGTCGATGCACAGCAGCGCGCCGTCGGCGTCCTGCTCGATGTCGACGCACACGCCGGGATAGACGACCGCGGCGACCCGGCGGAGGAACTCACCGGCGATCACGTCGTCCAAGACCAGGTTCGTGGCGCCCGCGTCGGCCCGGGAGATCTCCAACAGGTCTTCGACCAGGCGCTGAAAGCCGGTCACCTCCGCGGTCATCAACTCGAGGGCTTGCCGTTGCGCGTCGGTCCAGCCGCTGGTGTTGCGGTTGAGCACCACGAGCGAGGTGGCCAGCGTGGTGAGCGGTGAGCGCAGCTCGTGGCTGATGTCGGAGGCGAACCGGGCGTCGCGGGCGATCCGGGTCTGCACCGCGTCGACCATCGCGTTGAACGCGCCGGCGAGCTTGGCCAGGTCGGGGTCCTCCGCGACCCGCAGCCGGGTGTCGAGGTTGCCGCTCGCGATGTCGCCCGCGGCGAGCGCGACGTCGCGGACCGGCTGCAACGCCCGCCGGCTCGCCCACATGCCGAGCATCGCCCCCGCGACCGTGGTGACGAGCGCGGCGAAGGCGAGCGACGCCGACAAGATGCGCAGCGTGGAGTCGAGCTCGCGCAGCGAGAAAACCTGGAAGTAGACCGCGTCGACTTCCTTCAGCGGCACCGCGACCGCGATCTGGGTGGCGCCCGCGTAGTCGAACCGCTGGGTCGCCGCGGTGCCGTCGAGCCCTTTGGTGACGATGTCCGCGGGCAGCCGGTCGAAGTTGAGGCCGACGGAGCTGCCGAACCATTGCCCGCGCCGGTAGATCAGCGAGTCCGACTCGCTGCCGGTCGGGAGGGTGCCGAGAAACGTGGTGATGTCGGCGTTGACCGAACGCAGGTCGGAGCGAACCAGCCGGGCGTTGGCGAACGTCTGCCGCTTGGCCGACGTCTCCCGCTCGCTCAGCAGGTACTTGCGGGCCAGGCCGAACGCGAGGGTGGCCATCACCGCGGCCAGTACGAGCGCGCCGACGCTGTAGACCAGCGTCACGCGCGACCGCAGGCCCAACCGCCGACGCTGAAACGGCCAGCTCACGGCTGCAGCTTGTAGCCCAGCCCGCGCACGGTGACCAACAGTTCGGGTTGGCCCGGATCGGGTTCGATCTTGGTGCGCAACCGGCGCACGTGGACGTCGACGATGCGCCCGTCACCGAAGTAGTCGTAGCTCCAGACCTTCTCCAGCAACAGCTCGCGGCTGAACACCCGCTGCGGCGCGGACGCCAACTCGCAGAGCAGCCGAAACTCGGTGCGGGTGAGGTGAATCTGCTTGCCGGCGCGCAACACCACGCCCTCGTCGGGGCGGATCTCGAGGTCGCCGACGGTGATGACCTCGGGGGTGGCCGACGTCGGCCGGCTGCGCCGGCGCAACGCCCGGATTCGGGCGGACAACTCCTTCATCTCGAAGGGTTTGGTGACGTAGTCGTCGGCCCCTGCCTCCAAGCCGGCGACCACGTCATGCGTGTCGGTGCGGGCGGTGACCATGATGATGGGGACGTCGCTGGTGCGGCGCAGCTGGCGGGTGCACTCGAAGCCGTCGATGTCGGGCAGCATCAAGTCGACGAGGACGACGTCCGCGCCGTCCGACCCGAACAGCCGCAAGCCGTCTTCGGCGCGGTCTGCCTCGGCGACGTCGTGGCCCTCGTCCTGCAACGCCAATCGCATCGACGTCCGGATGCGGTCGTCGTCTTCGATCAGCAGGATGCGCGACACGCGCCAAATATGCCATGACGACAGACGGCCCGTCGGGACCGCCGACGGCGCCCGGCTTTCGTCACGCAACCGCAAACAAATGCGTAGGCGGTTGGACACATTGGCCGCTCATGCTCGCTGATACGGAGGACCCAGAGGAGGGACTGACACGATGTACGACACCACCAACGTGAGCGCGCAGAGCGTCTTTCGGTTCGATCTCGAGCGGGAAGAGAACCGGCTCGTGGTCCGCCTCTGGGGAGAACTCGACATCGCCAACGCGCGTCGCCTGCGCGAGGCGTTCGGCGCCCTCGGCGACGGCGAGGAGCAGGAGCTGCTCGTCGACCTGGCCGAGGTCCCGTTCATCGACTCGACCTGCCTGGCCGTGCTGGTCTGGGCGGGCAACCGCTGCCGCGAGCAGGGCCGCCAGCTGGTCCTGCGGGCCCCTACCCGCGCCGTTGTCTCGGCGCTCGCGGCGAGTGGGCTGTTGCGCTCGTTCCGTTACGACGCCTCCAGTCTGGACAGCGCGAAGCCATGGCCCACGCGATTGCCCGCACCAGCCAGCCCTCGCCAGCGGCTGGCGCAGGTCACCCGGATCGGCCCAAGCCTGAGCCCGCTCGGCGGCGTGACGACCAGCTAGGCGCGCAATCCCCGCAGCGGATCGTTTCCCGCCAGCCAGTGCAGCAAGAGCCGGACGCCGTAACCGGTGGGACCCTTGATCACTTCGTGTTCGTCGGCCTCTGCCCGGCCGACGCCCGCGATGTCGAGGTGCGCCCACCGGCGGTCGCCCGCGAACTCCCGCAAGAACAGCGCGGCGACGATCGCCCCGCCCTTGTAGTCGCGGCCGCCGATCGCCACGTTGGCGAGGTCGGCCACCGTGGAGTCGAGCGCGTCGCGGTAATCCTCGACGAACGGCATCGGCCAGACTCCCTCGCCGCTGGCCTCGCCCGCGGCGACCAGCGCCGCGCGCAGCCGGTCGTCGTCGGTGAACAGGCCCGCGTGCCGCTTGCCCAGCCCGCTGCTGATCGCGCCGGTGAGGGTGGCCAGGTCGACCACGACGTCCGGATCGAGGTTGGCGTCGGCGTACGCGAGCGCGTCGGCCAGCACCAGCCGGCCCTCCGCGTCGGTGTTGAGCACCTCGACGGTGGCGCCGCCGTACTGCGTGATGACGTCGCTCGGCCGCTGCGCCGACCCTGACGGCATGTTCTCGGCGGCCGGCACCAGGCCGGTGACCTTGACCCGCACGCCGAGCTCGCGCAGCGCGGACATGGTGGCGATCACCGCCCCGCCAGCCGCCATGTCGGTCTTCATCGCGACCATGCCAGCGGTGGGCTTGAGCGACAGCCCGCCGGAGTCGAAGGTGATGCCCTTGCCGACCAGCACCACGTGCCCTGGCAGCGGGTCGTCAGGGGTGTAGGTCAGCTCGATCAGCCGCGGCGGGTGCGCCGACCCCATGCCGACCGCCACCACGCCGCCGAAGCCCTCCGCGGCCAGCTGACGCTCGTCGCGGACGGCGATCTCAAGCCCTGACGCGCGCGCCACCGTGCGGGCCTGCTGGGCGAGCCACTGCGGGGTTTTCACAGACGACGGGGTGAACGCGAGGTCGCGGGCCAGCATCGTCGCGCTCGCCGTCGTGACGCCCGCTCGCAACGCGGCCTCGGACGACGCGGCGCCGCGCGCCACGATGGTCACCGACGTCAGCGCTGGCGGCTTGGGATTGTTGGTGACCTTGAAGCTGTAGCCGCCGAGCAGCAGGCCCTCGGCGAGAGCGCGCAGTGGCCCGGCGGCGACGCCACCGGGCAGCGCGAAGGCCACGCTTTCGACCGACTTGACTCGCCGGGCGACCGCGGCGCCCGCCCGCCGAAAGTCGCGGGCCGACCCACCGCCGACACCGGCCGCCATCAGCAACCGGTCGCCAACGGGGACGACCACCAGGTCGCCTGGATTGCCCTTGACCTTGTCACGGGTGATCGACGCGGCGACCGCGCCGAGCGCCTCCTCAGCGATGCCCGCCGCGCGCAGATGGGCGCCAGCGCGGGGGTCGAGGACCGCGGTGTCATGACCGGCCGACGCCGTCACGACGAGCGCCGTGGCGCCCGCAGGCGCGGCGGCAGCCAGCTCAACTGCTGGGGGCACCGCTACGGTCAGCCGACGACGTTCTTGAGGGCGTCGCCCAGAGCGGCGGCCTCATCTGCGGACAGCTCGACGACGAGTCGGCCACCGCCTTCGAGAGGAACGCGCATGACGATGCCACGGCCCTCCTTGGTGACCTCGAGCGGACCGTCGCCCGTCCGCGGCTTCATGGCCGCCATGCGTGCACCCCTTTCCCAAGTTCGCTGCTTCCATGATTATCGCGTGTGCATGGGTCCCTGGCGAAACCGGCGGCCAAGATGAACCCGGAAGGAGGCGCCGTGAGCGTCGACGTCACGTCCTCGAGCGGTGTGACGACCATCACGCTGGCCGCTCCTCGGGGGGCGTTGGATCGTGCGACGAAGGAGCGGCTGCGCGACCTGCTC
>Ga0187809_10000280_pt1 | contig 30545 bp, 35 predicted proteins | sample NC_wetland_sal_i_8_FD_132415 | JGI IMG/M metagenome (GOLD analysis project Ga0187809, IMG submission 132415) | Wetland sediment microbial communities from Neuse River Estuary, North Carolina, USA - ASW_4 | ecosystem: Environmental > Aquatic > Freshwater > Wetlands > Sediment | place: USA: North...
CTTGCGAGGTTGGGCCGCGAAGCGGACCGACGCGCGGAGCGAAGCGACGCGGGAGAGGGGCGGCTCATCACGCTGCTGGAGAAGCGACCGCCCCTCTCCCGGCTCACTCCGTTCGCCGCGTCGGTCCGCTTCGCGGCCCAACCCCGGAAGCGGGAGAGGTGAGTTTGTGCTGCGTCCACCATGCTACTCCGCCGCCATGCGCACCGGCGCCGCACCGGAACGCGTCTTGTACGCGGCGATACGCGCTTCCATCTCCGGACGGAAGTGGCGAATCAGACCCTGGATCGGCCACGCCGCGGCATCGCCCAGCGCGCAGATCGTGTGGCCCTCCACTTGGCGCGTCACCTGTTCCAGCGTGTCGATCTCGGACGGCTCCGCTCGCCCTTCCACCATGCGGGTCATCACCCGCCACATCCAGCCGGTGCCTTCGCGGCACGGCGTGCACTGGCCGCAGCTCTCGTGCATGTAGAACTTCGATAGCCGGGCAATGGCCTTGATGATGTCGGTGGACTTGTCCATCACGATCACCGCCGCGGTGCCCAGACCGCTGCGCACCTCGCGCAACGAGTCGAAATCCATCAGCACCTCGTCGCAGACGCTCTTCGGAATCACCGGCACCGATGCGCCGCCGGGAATCACCGCCAGCAGATTGTCCCAGCCGCCACGCACGCCGCCGGCGTATTTCTCGATCAGTTCCTTCAGCGGAATGCCGAGTTCTTCCTCGACATTGCACGGCTTGTTCACGTGGCCGGAGATGCAGAACACCTTCTGCCCGGAATTCTTCGGGCGGCCGAGCGAATTGAACCACGCCGCACCGCGCCGCATGATGGTCGGCGCGACGGCGATGCTTTCCACGTTGTTCACCGTGGAGGGGCAGCCATACAGGCCGACGGCAGCGGGAAACGGCGGCTTCAGCCGCGGCATGCCCTTCTTGCCTTCCAGGCTTTCCAGCAGCCCAGTTTCCTCGCCGCAGATATACGCGCCGGCGCCGCGATGCACGTACAGGTCGAAATCCCAGCCCGAGCCGCAGGCGTTCTTGCCGATCAGGCCTGCGTCGTACGCCTCCTGGATCGCCGCATCCAGCACCAGCGCCTCGTTGTAGAACTCGCCGCGGATGTAGATGTAGCTGGCATGCGCCCCCATCGCGAAGGACGCGATCAGCGCGCCCTCGATCAGCTTGTGCGGATCGTGGCGCATGATGTCGCGATCCTTGCAGGTGCCAGGCTCGCTCTCATCCGCGTTGATCACCAGGTAGCACGGCCGGTCCGACTGCTTCGGCATGAAGGACCACTTCAAGCCGGTCGGGAATCCGGCGCCGCCACGGCCACGCAGGCCGGAGGCCTTGATCTCCTCGACGATCGCGTCGCGGCCCTTTTCCAGGATCGCCTTGGTGCCGTCCCAGTCGCCGCGCGCCCGCGCACCCTTCAAGAACGGATCGTGGATGCCGTAGAGATTGGTGAAGATGCGGTCTTCGTCTTTCAGCATCGTTCAATCTCCCGGAGCAAAGTTCAGCGTGGTCAGCGTGTTCGGCCCGCCCTCCGGCGCGGAGGTCTGCCGCCCGGCCATCGATCCCGGCTTCGGCCGCTCGCCGCGCAGCAGCGCGGACAGCAGCTCCTTCACGCGCTCCCGGTCCATGTCCTCATAGAAGTCGTCATCCACCTGCAGGATTGGCGCATTCACGCAGGCGCCCAGGCACTCCACCTCGGTCATGCTGAAATTGCCGTCGGCACTGGTCTGACCGAACTCGGCGATGCCGGTAAATTCCTTGCAGGCGGCAGTGACCTCATCCGAACCGCGCAGCCAGCACGGCGTTGTCGTGCACACCTGCAAATGGAACTTGCCAATCGGGCGCGTGTTGAACATGAAGTAGAACGTTGCCACTTCATAGACGCGGATCGGCGCCATCCCCAGGCGCTTCGCGGTGGCATCCATCGCCTTCACCGGCAACCACGCGCTGCCGGTCTGCCGCTTCATCTGGTTCTGCGCGATGTACAGCACCGGGATCACCGCGCTGGCCTGCCGGCCGGGCGGATACTTCGCGACGTAGCGGGCGATTTGCGCTTCGCTCTCGTCGTCGAACGCGAAATGCGCCGGCTGTTCGAAGTCGGCCGTGTTGCTTTCAGCCATTGCCTACCTGTCGATCTCGCCGAACACCACGTCGAAGGAACCAATGATCGCGCAGATATCCGCCAGCATGTGCTTGCGGCCGAACTGCTGGATCGATTGCAAGAACGCGAATCCGGTCGGGCGAATCTTGCAGCGATACGGGCGGTTGGTGCCGTCGGCCACCAGGTACACGCCGAACTCGCCCTTCGGGCTTTCGGTCGCGGTGTAGGTGGCGCCCGGCGGCACGTGATAGCCTTCGGTGTACAGCTTGAAGTGGTGGATCAGCGACTCCATGGAGCGCTTCATCTCGGTGCGGCGCGGCGGCGTGATCTTGTTGTCCGGCACCTTCACCGGGCCGGGCTTCATCTTCGCCAGGCACTGCTTGATGATCTTCACGCTCTCCCGCATCTCCCAGATGCGCACCAGGTAGCGGTCGTAGCAATCGCCGTTGTGACCGACGGGAATCTCGAAGTCCACCTCGTTGTACTTGTCGTACGGCTGGGCCTTGCGCAGATCCCACGGCATGCCGGACGCGCGCAGCGGCGGACCGCTCCAACCCCAGCCGAGCGCTTCTTCAGGAGAGACGACGCCGATATCGACGGTGCGCTGCTTCCAGATGCGATTGTTGGTCAGCAGCTCTTCCAAATCGTCGATGAACTTCGGAAAGGCGTCGGCCCACTCGCCGATGCGCGCTTCCAGCCCGGCCGGCAGGTCGCGCGATACGCCACCCGGCCGGTAATAGTTGGAGTGAAGCCGCGCACCCGACGCCGCCTCATAAAACTCCATCAGCTTTTCACGCTCCTCGAACCCCCAAAGGCTCGGCGTGATCGCACCGCAATCCAGCGCGTAGGTGGTCAGGTTCAGCAAATGGTTCAGCACGCGGGTGATTTCCGCGAACAGCGTGCGGATCCACTGCGCCCGCTCCGGCGCCGTGACGCCGAGCAGCTTCTCCACCGCGAGGGCGAAGGAATGCTCCTCGCACATCGGCGAGACGTAATCGAGCCGGTCGAAATACGGCACCACCTGCATGTAGGTGCGGTATTCCAGCAGCTTCTCGGTGCCCCGGTGCAGCAGGCCGATATGCGGGTCGGCGCGCTCCACGACCTCGCCATCCATCTCCAGGATCAGCCGTAGCACGCCGTGCGCGGCTGGATGCTGCGGGCCGAAATTGATGGTGTGGCTGTCGATCTCCACCGTCTGGGTGACGGTCGGCCGAACGTCGGTATCAGACAAATCGCTCATGCAGCCTCACGACTTCGGCGGATCGGTGGGGGTCGGCAGCTTGTTGGCCTTGATGTCCGCCAGACGGCCGGCATGCACCTTCTCGTCGCCGGGCAGCGTGGTCATGCCTTCCCACGGGGACATGAAGTCGAAGCTGCGCCAGTCCTGCGTCAGCTTCACCGGCTCGTACACCACCGCCTTGCGGTCTTCGTCGTAGCGCACTTCCACATAGCCGGTCAGTGGGAAGTCCTTGCGCATCGGGTGACCTTCGAAGCCGTAATCGGTCAGGATGCGCCGCATGTCGGGCTGGTCGGAGAAGCTCACCCCGAACAAATCCCAGGCCTCCCGCTCCCACCAGGTGGCGGCCGGCCAGATCAGGTGCACGGACGGGACCGGTGCATTCTCGTCCGTGGTGACGATCACCCGTGCCCGCTGGTTCAGCGAAACGGACAGCAGGTTGTAGACCACGTCGAAGCGTTCCGGACGCTCCGGCCAGTCCACGCCGCAGATGTCCATCACTTGCTCGAAGGCAAAGCGCGGATCGTCACGCAGCGTCAGCATCACCTGCACCAGCGCATCGCGCTGCACGTCCGCCACGACTTCGTCGCGCTCCAGCCGGGTGCCAAGCACGCCGGGCACGGTGGCGATTGCGTCGGCCAGCGCCTTCATGGGCGCCAGCACGTCTGGAGCCTGCGCCGTCTCACCCACGGAGAACGGTTCCCGTCCGGCGGATTTTCTTTTGCAACTGCATGATCCCGTAAACCAGCGCCTCTGCGGTCGGTGGGCAGCCGGGCACGTAGATGTCCACCGGCACCACGCGGTCGCAGCCGCGCACCACCGAATAGGAGTAGTGGTAATAGCCGCCGCCGTTGGCACAGCTGCCCATGCTGATCACCCAGCGCGGCTCCGGCATCTGGTCGTACACCTTGCGCAGCGCCGGCGCCATCTTGTTGGTCAGCGTGCCGGCGACGATCATCACGTCGCTCTGGCGTGGTGAGGCGCGCGGAATGATGCCGAGGCGGTCGAGGTCGTAGCGCGGCATGTAGGCGTGGATCATCTCCACCGCGCAGCAGGCCAGGCCGAAGGTCATCGGCCAGAGGCTGCCGGTACGCGCCCAGTTCACCAGCTTGTCGACGTTGGCCAGGATGAATCCCTTGTTGTCGATCTCGCCGGTGATGCCCTTGATCACCGCATCCTGCTCGGGACCCGGCGCCAGCGCTTCACGATTCCATGCAACTGCCGTGTCGCTCATGCGGCTACTCCCACTCCAGTGCGCCCTTGCACCACTCGTAGATGAATCCCACGGTGAGAACCGCAAGGAACGCCATCATCGACCAGAAACCGAAAGCGCCGACGCCCTTCAGCGCCACCGCCCATGGGAACAGGAACGCCACTTCCAGGTCGAAGATGATGAACAGGATGGCCACCAGATAATACCGCACGTCGAACCGGCGGCGGGCATCATCGAAGGCCTCGAACCCGCACTCATAGGCGGATAGCTTTTCCGGATACGGCTTCTGCCGCGCCAGCCCCAAGGAGGCGCCGACCATGACGAGGGCGATGGCACCGGCGATGACCAGGAACACCAGGATCGGCAGATAGCCGAAGAGCACAGGTTGCATGTCAGTTCCGATCGACCATGGACACGCGCGCCACGGTCGGAGTGAACCGCAGCGCCACGCGGACTGGACACTACCCCCAAACGTTCCGGCCCGCCATAGACCCGGCGACCCGGCGGTCAAGAGACGCGGGCGAAAATTTCACCGACATCAGGAGACCTGTGCTGCTGGCGCGAGTGACGGGGCTCGAACCCGCGACCTTCGGCGTGACAGGCCGACGCTCTAACCAACTGAGCTACACCCGCAGCGGCAGGGCGCAGGACTTAGGCCGGGCGCGCGATGCCGTCAAGCGCGGGACGGGAGCAAAGTTGCAGCGTACGGTTCGCGATATGACCCGGTTGCGGAGGCGGCGCATTGGGACGGCGCAGGCGTATGGGCGCAAATCTCGCCGCTGGCCGAGCGTGCGATGGCGTGGCGGGTCTTGTGGTCCGATGCCGGTTTACGTCTTGCAGTCAGGGGCCTACCGGCCATTCGCCGGCAGCAAAGGCTGCTGGGCGCTTCTGGAGGGGAACGACCCGACGGCGCCCATCCACCACATTGTTCACATGCCGACGCAACTTCATGGACGCACTCGGCATACACCGAGCGCTGCCGGGCGGCTACGATTGGGATCAGCACCAATCTCCCTGCCATCGGCGCCCAGGGCACCGGCCGTCAGGCCAGGGGGTGCCCCGCTACTCCGCCCGGATCAGCCCCCGATGGCTCGGGGCGTCGATGAAGGCGAGCACCTCGGCGATCAGCGGGTCGTCGCCGTAGCGGACGCGGGTGTCCGCCAGCCGCTGGGCGAACACACCCTCATGCCGGAACATCGAGCGAAATGCGGTGTGCAGCCGGCCGATCTGTTCCTTGTTGAAGCCGCGCCGCTTCAACCCGATCACGTTCAGCCCGGCCAGCCGGGCACGGTTGCCGATGACGCTGCCAAAGGGGATCACATCCGCCTCCACCCCCGACACGCCGCCGATCATCGCGGCGCGGCCGATGCGGACAAACTGATGGATCGCCGCGGCGCCGCCGATCACCACGTGGTCGCCGATGGTGACGTGGCCGCCCATCACCGCGTTGTTGGCGATGATCACGTGGTCGCCCAGCCAGCAATCGTGCGCCACATGGGCCACGGCCATCAGCAGGCAGTCGCTGCCAACCTTGGTGATGCCGCGGCCGGTGACGGTGCCCCGGTGGATCGTGCAGTGCTCGCGGATCTGGGTGCGGGCGCCGATTTCGACGCGCGTCGGCTCGCCGCGGTATTTCAGGTCCTGCGGTGCCATGCCAACGGTGCAGAACGGGAACAGCACGACGTCCGGACCGATGCGGGTATGGCCCTCGACCACCACATGCGACACCAGTTCGGCACCGTCCTCGATCACCACGTCCGGGCCGACGGTGCAGTACGGACCGATCCGGACGCCGCGGCCGAGTTCGGCGCGGCCGTCCACCAGCGCGGTGGGGTGTACGGTGGTGCGGACAGGTTCCAGGAGGATTGCGTCCGGCATTGCATCCATATTGGTGCTATCCTCACCTTTCCGCGGCTTCCCGGCTGGCTATATGGGCGCGCTGCCGGGCGGCCAACTCACTGTTTGTTGCCGGATATTACCAGCAATGTCTCGTAACACGCTGTTTCAGCGGAGATTTTGGCTACTTTACGGCGGGGCACCGGACGCGGCGCGGTTTCCGCCTCAGACCGGCGCAGCACGGTCCATGATCATCGCGGCATAGGTCGCCTCGGCCACCGACACCCCGTCCACCCGCGCCACCGCGTGGAACTTCCATACGTTCCCACGATTGCGCTCCTTGGCGACGTGCACGCGCAACTGATCGCCGGGAACCACCGGGCGGCGGAACTTGGCGCCCTCGATCGACATGAAATACACCACCTTGCCGGCCGCATCCGGCCCCAGCGTCTCCACCACCAGCACCGCCGCGGTCTGCGCCATGCTTTCGATGATCAGCACGCCCGGCATCACCGGGTGGTTGGGGAAGTGGCCGGCAAAGAAGGACTCGTTGACCGAGACGTTCTTGATCCCCACGGCGGAGACATTCGGCACCACGTCCACCACCCGGTCGATCAGCAGGAAAGGGTAGCGGTGCGGAATCGCGTGCATGATGCGCGCGATGTCGATCACGCCGATCGTCGCGCCGGTGGATGCAGGGATTCCGGCCTGCTGCGGTGTCGTGCCGTCCATGGCGCTCAGCCTGTATCCGAATCCGTTCCTGGCTCCGTTCCGCTCGGCCGCTTGCCGCTGTCACGCACCAGACGACGCAGCACGGCGACCTCACGGAAAAACGCGCGCCGCGGCTGGGCGGGGCTGCCAACCACCTCCGCCGCCGCCGGCACGTCCGATATGACCCCCGCCTGCGCGCCGATGCGGGCACCCTGGCCGATCCGCAGATGTCCCGTCAGCCCGGCCTGTGCGGCCAGCACGACGTGATCCTCCAGGATCGTAGAACCGGAGATACCCGCCTGCGCAACGATGACGCAGCCGCGACCGATGCGTACGTTGTGCCCGATCTGCACCAGATTGTCGAGGCGCGAGCCGGCGCCGATCACAGTGTCGTGCAACGAGCCACGATCGATGGTGCTGTTCGCCCCCACCTCCACGTCGTCTTCCAGCACGACGCGGCCGAGCTGCGGAACGGTCAGGAAGCCATCCGGAGTGGGGGCGAAGCCGAAGCCCTCCTGGCCGATGCGGGCGCCCGGATAGACGTATACCCGCATGCCAAGCAGCGCATGCGACAGCGTCACGTGCGGCCCGATGCGGCAGTCCGGGCCGATCACCACGCCGTCGCCAATCATTGCCAGCGGGCCGATGCGGCAGCGCGGGCCGATTTCGGCGCGGGCGCCGATCACCGCCAGCGGGCCGATTTCGGCGCTGGGATGGACCTGCGCGTCCGGGGCAACGACCGCGGCGGGGTGGATGCCGGGCTGCACCGGCGGCAACGGATGGAACAGCGCGGCGACCCTGGCCCAGGCGGCATAGGGCTCGTCGGTGACGATCGGCACCGCGGTGGCCGGCACGCGGGCGGCCATGTCGGGATGCACGATCACGGCGCCGGCCTGGCTCGCTTCCAGCGCAGCGGCGTATTTGCGGTTGTTCAGGAAGCTGACCTCGGTGGGCCTCGCGGTCTGCAGCGGGGCGACGCCGATCAGGCGCAGGCGCCGGGGCGGCGCCTCCCCGCGGGCGGCATCGGCCACCGCCGCCAGGGTGTGCGGACCGGCACGCCGGAAGAAGCGGGGATCGCCGGGAATCTCAGGCCAGTCCATGACGGGCGGGTCCTCCAAACGCGTCAGGCTTGCGCGTGCAGCAACCGCCCTTTCGTGTCACGGCCGCCATCGGCCTCCCGCAAAGCGTGTTCCGTTGCGAGCCGAACCGGCCGGTCCGGGGCAGATGGCCGGGCGCGACCCGGCCCTGACTCCACCGGTCCTGACTCGACCGGTCCTGATGGCACCGGTCCTGAATCCACCGGTCCGAACGCCACCGGCCATCACTCCACCGGCCCCGACGCCACCGGCCCAGACCCCACCGGCCCAAACACCACCGGCCGATGTTCCAGAGGCCTGCCCCCTCGCCTGGCGTCCGGACGCTTTCGCTCTGGCCTGCCGGGTCAGTGCTTACGCTCCGTCTTCGCCGGTGCGGCCTTCTTCTCGACCTTGTCGGAGGACTCCTTCTCGCTCGCCGGCTTCACCGGATGCAACTTCAGCGGCGACTCGCCGGGGGGCGGGACATCCACTTTCGGCAGCATTTCGTTCACCACCTTGGCGACTTCGGGCGACAGATCGAATTCCGGCGTGGCGCCGAGCACCTGGGCACGGTTCAACACGACGTTGATGCCCCGTGCGTTGGCCACCTGCTGCGCGACCACGTCGATGGCCCGCTCGATCTGCAGCCAGACATACTGTTCGGATTCCTGGATGACCCGGGCGCGCTCGCCGAACTTGCGGCGGGACTCGGTGACGCGATCCTGGAATTGCCGCTCCTTCTGGCGGATCTGCTCCGGCGACAGCTTGCTGCGGTCGGTGGCAAGCTGGTGGCTGAGCTCGTTGAGCGAGCGCTCTTCCTTTTGCCGATCGTCGTTCAGGCTCTGCTCGCGGCCCCGCATCTCCTTGACCGCGTCCTGGTACGCCTTGGAGAGCTGCAGCACGGCGGGCACGTTCAGGATGCCGATGATCGCCGCCGGTGGCGGCGATCCCTTGGGAATGTCGGGCACCTTCGGCATCGGCGGCAGCTGCACCTGGATCTGCTGCGGCACCGGCTGCCCGGCCCCCAAGGGCGGCTCGCCGGCAATCGGCGCCGCAGGGGGCACGGCGCGCGGCCCCGGTGCGACCGCACGCGCCGCCGGATGTTGGTTCGGCACGAACCAGCCCGGATTGGACTGGTTCTGCGCGACCGCCGTGAGCGGTTGCAAGGCGAAAACGAGCGCCGTCACGACGGCGGCCGCGGGAAGCCGGGTATGAGCCACTAGAACCTCGTGCCGAAACCGAAGCGGAAAAATTGCGTCTGGTCGTGCGCTTGCTTGATCACAAAGGGCGTCAAGTCAACGTTTATCAGACCGAACTGAGTATGCCAGGAAATTCCCACGCCGATGCCGACGCGCGGCGCGCCGGTGTCGATGATCTGGCAGGGTTGGCCGTTGGTCTCGTGGCAACCTGCCGAACCGAAGGCCGAACTGCTGAAGCTCGCCTGCGTCAGCCCGCCGACATCCATGAAGGCTCGCCCGCTCAGCCCCAGGTCGGGCGACACCGGCAGCGGAAAGCGCAGTTCGCTGCTCTGCGTCCAGATGAAGCGGCCGCCCAGCGGGTCCCCGGAGATCGCGTCATGCGGACCGGCGCCGCCGGTCTGGAAGCCGCGCAAATTGTCGCCGCCGAGGAAGAAGCGGTCGATGATCTGCTCCTGGTGACCAAGCGTGAACAGGTAGCCGGCGCTGCCCGAGAACTTCAGGCCCCAGTCGCTGTTGCCGGTGAAGCGGTCCAGCGGCAGGTAGTACGCCCCGTTCACGTTGGTGCGGATGAAGTGGGTGTCGCCGCCGAACCCGGCGAAGTCGGTGCCCAGTTCGGCCAGGTAGCCGGAATGCGGTTCAACCTTGCTGTCGCGATAGTCCAGGGTCAGCGTCTGGCTCACCTGCGACAGCAGCGTCGTGCCCGCTTCGTTCAGGATGAACGGGCTGGCGAAGCTGTTGATGTTGAACACCGTCCGGTCGACCAGCGAATAGCTCCAGATCTGCCGCAGGTGCTCATTGAAGTTGTAGCCCAGGCGCAGGGCGAAGCCGTCGCGCCGCTCGTCGTACGGCTCGGTGCCCAGGAAGTTCGTCTGGATCAGGAAGACATCCACGCCGCCGATCAGGTTGCGGTCGAGGAAATAGGGATCGGTGACCGAACCGCTGATCGAGGTCTGCCGCTGCGCCAGCACGCCATTGACGTTGGCGGCGATACCGGTGCCGACCACGTTGCGCTCGCCCAGGCCGATGTCCAGCAGCGCGCCGGCGTCGGTGGAGTAGCCGCCGCCCAGCGTCAGTTCGCCGGTCGCCTTTTCGGTCACCTTGGTGGTGATGATCGCCTTGTCCGGCGCGGAACCGGGCGCTGTCGTCGTCTCGACCGAGCCGAAATAGCCCAGATCCTTCAGCCGCTGCTCCGACTTGCGCAGCTCGCCGGCGTTGAAGGGGTCGCCTTCGGCCAGCCTGAACTCACGCCGGATCACTTTGTCCTGGGTGCGGGTGTTGCCGATGATGTTGATGCGCTCGACGTAAACGCGCGGACCCTGGCCGACATCGAAGTCCAGGTTGATGATGTGCTTGTCGGGTTCTTTCTGCAGCAGCGGCTTTACCTGGACGAAGGCGTAGCCGCGGTCGTGCACGTCCTGTTCCATCTTGTCGGCGGTGCGTCCCACCGCGTCGCCGTTGTACCAATCGTCCGGCTCAAGCTGCAGATCCTTGCGCAGGTCGTTGTTCGCGAGGTGCGCCAGGTGCGAGGCGATGGTCACCTTGCCGACGCGATAGCGTTGCCCCTCGTGCACGGTGAAGGTCAGGAAGAACGCCTTGCGGTCGGGCGCCAGTTCCGCCTTCGCATCCAGCACCTCGAAATCCGCGTAGCCGTTCTTGAGGTAGAACCGGCGCAGCAGCTCCTTGTCGAAATTCAGCCGCTCCGGGTCGTACTGGTCGGAGCTGGTGAGGAAACGCCACCAGCGTTCCTCGCGGCTGTTGATCACCTCGGACAGCCGCCCCTCGCTGAAGGCGTGATCGCCGACGAAGACGATCTTGCTGATCAGCGTGGATGGGCCGTCATTGATCTCATAGACGACGTTCACGCGGTTTTCCGGCAGCCGGATGATCTGCGGCTGCACGCTGGCGTCGTAATGGCCGTGCTTGGCGTAGAGGTCCAGGATGCGCTTGCGGTCGGCCTCGGCCAGCGACGGGGTGAACACGGCGCGCGGCTTCAGCTGCATTTCGGGGCGCAGCTGCGTGTCGCTCAGCGCGTGATTCCCCTCGAACGCCACTTGGTTGACGATCGGGTTCTCCACGACGTGCACGATCAGGGTGTCGCCCTGGCGGTCCAGGCGGACGTCCTGGAACAGGCCGGTGGCGTAAAGCGTCTTCAGGCTGCGGTCGAGTCGGCCCGGGTCGAACGGATCGCCCGGCTGGACCAGCATATAGGACAGGATGGTGCCGGTCTCGATACGCCGGTTGCCCTCGACGCGGATGCTCCGGATGGCGCCGGGCACCAGGGTGGCCGCCGCGGGGCGTGCCGGCCGCGCGGCACGGGCCGCGGCCGGGCGCTGGGCCGCGGCAGGGCCAATGCACAGCGAAGTCAGCAGGCATGCGGCGAGTAGCCGCATGAGGATCATGCGAGGCAAACGGCGGCTCTCCCGTTGATCGCCACTGCCTGAGGAAAGCGGAGCAGCAGCTGGAATCGGTCAGAACAGGCGGCGGAGACTAGCGGCGCCGCGGGGACGGCGCTAGGCGGGTTTCGGTTGGATGCGCCTTCGAGCCGGTCCCAGGCGTCGCGGCCTTTGGATCACGAGAGTTGCGGCAGGGCAACCGGCAATCGAATCCGGCGTTGCATAGGCAGCCGTTACCGGAACGATATGCCCTTCCCGCAATGCCGCTGATCGCCTGCCGAGACTGTGCCGCCGTCCAGGAATTGCGGGTGCCGAAGCGCGGCCGCATGGAATGCTGGCAGTGCGGCCGGGTGCTGGAGAATCGCGCCGGCCGCGGTCTGGACGCGGCGCTGGCATGCTCGATCGCCACCTTCCTGGTGCTGTTCCCGGCCAACATCCTGCCGCTGATGACCGCGCACGCGATGGGCCTGAGCAGTACGACGCGCCTCGCGGAAGGTCTGGCGGCGGCCTGGCATCAGGGCTGGCCCCTGGTGGCGATCGTTCTCGGGCTCGAGGGCATTTTCCTGCCCTTCCTGCGGTTCGGTCTGCTCTCGGTCACCCTGGCGGCGATCCGGCTCAGGGCAAAGGACGGTTGGGTGGGACCGGCCTTCCGCCTGTGCGAAATCCTCGACCAGTGGGCGATGGTGGACGTGCTGCTGATCGGCGCCGGCATCGGCTACGGCCGCATCGCCTCGCAGACGCCGGTGCGGATCGATGCCGGCGGCTGGTGCTTCGTCTGCGCGGCGGTGATGACGATGATCACGCGCGCGGCCATGGAACGACGGGCGGTCTGGCGCCGGATCGAGGCGCCCGACAGCTACACCGGCCGCAACCCGATCGCCTGTACCAGTTGCGACCTGGTGCTGCCGCCCCAGGCCGACGGCCAGCGCTGCCCGCGGTGCAAGGCGCGGGTGCACCGGCGCCGGCCGTCCTCGGTGATGCGGACCACCGGGCTGCTGGTGGCAACCGGGCTGCTCACCCCGATCGCCTATGCCTGGCCGATGAGCGAATTCTGGAAGCTCGGCAGCCCGACCCCGCACTCGATCATCGACGGCATCATGCTGCTGTTCCTGCACGGCTTCTGGTATTTCGGCGTGATCATCCTGATGGTTTCGCTGGTCTTCCCGCTGACCAAGCTGGTGGCGCTGACCTGGTTTGTGACCTCGGTGCAGTCCCATTCGGCCAGTCAGCTGAGACAGAAGACCAAGCTGTACCGCTTCATCGACGAAGTCGGACGATGGTCCACGCTCGATCCGTTCACCGTGATGATCTTCGCACCAATGATCCAGTTCGGACAGCTGGCGCATTTCGACTACATGGGCGGATGCCCGGCGTTCCTCGCCACGGTGATCCTTTCCATGCTGGCCACCGAGTCATTCGACGCTCGGCTGTTGTGGGACGCAGCGCAGGCTGGAACGCAGCAGGCGGCACCGCGCGTGTCGGCCCCGGTCCCACAGGCATCGGCGCACGCACGCTGAGCGGCATCAGCGGGTTCAGGCGTCACCTCTCCCGCCTCACTGCATTCCCCGAGCCTCGGGGCAGGCCCATTTCCCGCAAGCGGGTGAGGCGAGCCTGAACCGGGTCATGACTTCCGGCGGATGCACTAGCCGGATTTGCGGCGGGCGGCACGGGCCTGCTGCGCGTGACGCTCACCGTACTTCATGCCTTCGAGCTTCAGCCCGTCGGGGTCGAGGAAGAACACAGCGTAATAGTCGTCGTAGTATTCGTCCGCCGGGTCGACGATGGTGGCGTGCAACTCGTTCGCCAGGAATGCCTGCAGCGCGTCGACATCTTTGCGGCTGCGCAACTGGAATGCGTAGTGGTGGAACCCTACGTCGCCGCTACGGTATTTGTGCTTGCTGCCCTCGGCGTCGGCCGGGCCGATCCAGAACCGGGTCTTGCCATTGGTCCAGCCGATGGCGTCGGGATACTCGTCGGAAATCTCGAAGCCCATGAAGGTGAACAACCGGCCATAGAAATCCTTCGACCGCCGATAGTCGCTGACCCTGATGACCAGATGGTCGATGCCGACGACGCGTACCATGGTTTCCTCCGCTGCTTTGCCTCGCTGCCCTGCCGGGCGGAGAGGAAATCCCGGCGCTGGCCTTCCCGCACCGGGGTCGCTATATCGCCCGCTTCGCGCGGCCGGTCGGGATCGGCGGCGCCAGACAGGAACGCAGAACCATGAAGCCAGGCATCCATCCGGACTACCACGAGATTACCGTCATCATGACCGACGGAACCCAGTACAAGACCCGCTCCTGCTACGGCACCGCGGGCGAGTCGCTGCGGCTGGACATCGACCCGAAGTCGCACCCGGCCTGGACCGGCCAGCACCGCATTATCGACAGCGGCGGACAGGTGGCCAAGTTCAACAAGAAGTTCGCCGGCCTGGGCATCAAGCGCTGAGCAGAACGGGTCCGGCCATGGCGCCGGACCTCTTGAACCGCGCCAGCCGCCTCGCTAAGTGAAGGTCGTTCGGGATGCCCAACCGGGGTTCCGAAGCGTGACGCGGACCGGCCCAACCCGGGCGGTCCACCTACCATGACCTTGCTAGTGCCAGGAGGTTATCATGACCACGTTCGATTTCGCGCCGCTGTTCCGTACGGCTATCGGCTTCGACCGGCTTGCCCGGCTGATGGACACCGCCGCATCCGCGCCCGAGGCGCCCAGCTATCCGCCCTACAACATCGAGAAGACCGGAGACGACACCTATCGCCTGACCATGGCGGTGGCCGGCTTCCGCCCCGAGGACCTCGACCTCACGGTGAAGGAGAACACCCTGGTGATCTCCGGCCGTGTCGGTAACGATAGCCAGCGGGGTGAGGTGCTGTATCGCGGTATCGCCGGCCGTGCCTTCGAGCGCCGCTTCGTGCTCGCCGACCACATCGTGGTGGAGGGTGCGGATATGCAGGACGGCCTGCTGCATGTGGGCCTGAAGCGCGTGGTGCCCGAGGCGCTGAAGCCGCGCCGGATCGCCATTGGTGCCGGTGCACCGGCGGCGATCGCCAACGACCCGCAGGGCGCCGCCAAGGCGGCCTGAACGGTCGGCGCATAAACGAACGAAGGGGCCGGTCACCCGGCCCCTTTTGTTTGCCCAGGGCTCTGATCCATGTTCACCCCGGACTCTGCCCAGGGCGAGCCCCTTGAGCCGCCCCGGGCGCACCTGTCCTAGGGCTTGCCAAAGATCGGCAGCACGTGCCGCTTCCAGGTGCTGTTCACCAACATGGCCGCGCCGGTGTAGTACGCCAGCAGGCTGGAGATGAACAGGAAACAGGCGCCGATCAGTCCGACGATGCTGATGCTGCCGCCGCCTGGTCCCCCGGCCGCGATGTGGCTGATCGTGCCATCCAGGAACGGAATGCCGCCGAGCGCGTAGCCCACCGCCAGCGTGACCAGCACGGCCACCGTGGCGAAGTTGGCCCGCATTGCGCCGAGGCCCAGCGCTGCGGCGATGAACGCGAAGGACTCAAAGAAGAACCCGACGATCAGGTTGCTTCCCTGCGTCGTCGGGATCAGCCCCGCCGCTTCCAGCAGCACAATCAGGCCGAGCACTGTATTGAATGCGCCGAAGCAGCAGAACGCGTTGGCCAGCAACGAATTCACCCGCCGATAGGCGTACAGGCCGGCGATGAACTGCGCCACGCCCGCGAACAGCAGGGCGATCGGCGCGACCGCATTCATGTCGCCATAAGACACCAGCCCACCGACCACGGTCGCGGCGATCCAGGTGCCGGTGGCAAATCCCCAGAGCCCGAGCGGGGTCGAGTCACCCATCGTCGCCATCGAGCGCTCCTCGAGCGTCTCGATGGCGGATTCCGGCATATGGGACGCGACCGGACCGGCCTTCGTCCAACTTTCATGTTTTGCTGTCGGGGCGTAACCCCGCATTTCTGCAACGTCCGCCATTGTCGCCATCCTTTGTCTGAACAACGCGCGGCGCAGCCGGATGGCCCGGCCAGCGCAGCGCCATGCCGTCAGAACGGCCACGGCCCCCGGCTGTTGCCCGTGTGTTCGTTCGCCGACCTTCAGAGGCACGCGACAGCCGAAGCGGAAAGCCTAGCTTTTGCGAAAAAAAGCCTCGGCCGCGCTGCGGTGGCCCTGTTTGCGCTCGATATCCGCCTCGACCCGGGCGATCTCCGCGCGCAGTTCCGCGATGTAGTCGCGCAGCTCCTCCACGCCCAGCGGATCCAGCACCAGCCTCTCCAGACGCACCCGCCGGCGGGGCGGGGCGTCTTCGTCTTCAGCCGCCATCCTCGTTCTCCCTGCTCTGCGGTGGCATCATAATGCCGTCACGCTCCCTTGACCCACCCCCGGCCGGTTGTCATATCCCGTCGCCGGCCGCAAATCCGAGCCCGTTCGTTGCGTCGCCGCGCCGCGGTGGCCACAGGAAGTTGATATTGCCATGACCCTGCCGCTGATGCCCAAGGCCACCGCCGTGTGGCTGATCGACAAGACCGCGCTCACCTTCACCCAGATCGCCGATTTCTGCGGCATGCACCCGCTTGAGGTGCAGGCGATCGCCGACGGCGAAGTGGCGCAGGGCATTGTCGGCTACGACCCGGTCGCCAACGGCCAGCTGACGCAGGAGGAGATCGTCCGCTGCGAGGCGGACCCGAACCTGCGGTTGCGGCTGCTGCCGTCCACGCTTCCGGCGCCGAAGCGGCTGCGCGGCGCACGCTACACCCCTGTGGCCAAGCGCAACGACCGCCCGGACGCCATCGCCTTCCTGCTGCGCAACTATCCGCAGCTGACCGAGGCGCAGGTCGGCAAGCTGCTGGGGACGACCAAGGACACGATACAGAAAGTGCGGGAACGGACGCACTGGAACAGTGCGAACATCAAGCCGCGCGATCCGGTCATTCTGGGGCTGTGCAGCCAGACCGATCTGAACGCCGCGGTGGCCGCAGCAAATGACCGGCTGCAGCGGGAGGGTCAGGCGGTGCCGGTTCCGCCGCCGCCGGAGGCCGAGGAGGCCGCCTGAGCAGCGACGGAGGCGGCAGGATTTTGTCTGCTCAGTGCACCTGCGAGCGGAGCCTTTCGATCTCCTCCTTCACGTGCAGCTTTTCGATTTTCAGCCGGTTGAGGGCTTCACTGTCTGGCCGAGGTCGCTGGTCCTCGTCGGAGATGCGCATTTCGAGAGAGGAATGCCGCTCCTTCAGGGCATCGAGACGGGCCTGCTGGCTCATGGAACCACCTCTTCATGATCAGAGTGTGCGAACCGCAGCCACGGGAGTGACCGCGGCGGCGCAGTGTAGCGCAAACGCCATGTGCGCCGCCAGGGTCAACCGTCCAGACGGCTCTGGGTTTGTTGCGCGGGTGTGTGTTATGGTTGCGCCATGCTGACCGATCGGGACTCGCTGCTGCGCAAACTGCACGAACTTCGCAGCGAGCATCGTGACCTGGACACCGTGATCGCGCGCCTGGCCGACCAGGGTGCGGCCGATCAACTGCACCTGCAGCGGCTGAAGAAGCGCAAGCTGATGCTGAAGGACGAGATTTCCTGGCTGGAAAGCCGGCTGATCCCGGACAGCATCGCCTGAAATGCCGGGCTCCTCCGAACAGCCGCTGGTCGGCATCATCATGGGCAGCCAATCCGACTGGGCCACCCTACGGCACGCGGCGGAGACGCTGGTTCGGCTGGAAGTGCCGCACGAGACGCGCATCGTCTCGGCGCACCGCACCCCGGACCGGCTGCTTGCCTATGCCAAGCAGGCGCGGGGGCGCGGGCTGCGGGTGATCGTCGCCGGCGCGGGCGGCGCGGCTCACCTGCCCGGAATGTGTGCAGCCTGGACCCCCCTGCCGGTGCTGGGCGTGCCGGTCGAGTCGCACGCGATGAAGGGCATGGACAGCCTGCTGTCGATTGTCCAGATGCCAGCAGGCGTGCCGGTGGGAACCCTGGCGATCGGTCGGGCCGGGGCGGTGAACGCGGCGCTGCTCGCCGCCGCAATCCTCGCCGGCACCGACCCGGCACTCGCCGAACGCCTGGACGCCTGGCGCGCGGCGCAGACCGCGGCGGTGGCAATGGAGCCGAACGAGGCGGGATGAGGATGCACGACGGGAGAACGGAATTCCCCCTGCCCCCTAATTCCACCATCGGCCTGGTCGGCGGCGGACAGCTCGGCCGCATGTCCGCCATGGCCGCCGCCCGCCTCGGCTATCGCTGCCACATCCTCACCCGGGAGATGGACAGCCCCGCCGGCCAGGTATCCGCGGCGGTGACGATCAGCGACTACACCGACCCGGTCTCGCTGCGCGCCTTCGCCGAAGCGGTCGACGTGATCAGCTTCGAGTTCGAGAACGTCAGCGCCGAGGGCCTGGAACTGCTCGCCTCGCTCAGGCCGGTGCGTCCCTCGCCCGACATCCTGCGCACCAGCCAGGACCGCATCGCCGAGAAGTCGTTCATCAATCGCGCCGGCGTCGCCACCGCACCCTGGCGGCCGGTGCACAGCCGGGAAGACCTGCAAGCGGCCGTGGCCGAACTCGGCCTGCCGGCGGTGCTGAAGACCACCCGCCTGGGCTACGACGGCAAGGGCCAGGCCATGCTGCGCACGCCGGAGGATTTGGTGCCCGCATGGGACCGGCTGGCGCCGAAGCCGCTGATCCTGGAGGGCTTCATCGATTTCGCCCAGGAGATCAGCGTGGTGATCGCCCGCGGCGCCGACGGGGAAATGGCCGCGTTCGACACCGTGGAGAACCGCCACCGCAACCACATCCTGGACCTTACCCTCGCCCCCGCCCGGATCCCGGAAGCGGTGGACCGGCAGGCGCAGGACATCGCCCGCCGGCTTGCCTGCGCGCTGGACCTGGTGGGCCTGCTCGCGGTGGAGATGTTCGTCGATCCGCGCGGCAAGGTGCTGGTGAACGAACTCGCACCCCGCCCGCACAATTCCGGCCACTGGACGCTCGACGCCTGCCCCGCCAGCCAGTTCGAACTGCACATCCGCGCCATCGCCGGGCTGCCGCTGCCGCCGGCGGTACGCCACTCCGACGCGGTGATGAAGAACCTGGTTGGCCCCGAGGAGACCGCGCTGTGGCCGCAGGTCGTCGCCACGCCCGGACTGATCCCGCACCTTTATGGCAAGCGCGATGCGCGGCCGGGGCGGAAGATGGGACACGTGACGCGGCTGTTCCCGCGCGGCTCGCTGCCCGGGGAATTCGGCGTGCAGGCGGCACTGGGGCCGGCGGCGCCGCGGCAGGAGGAATAACGCCACGTCATAAGTCCCGGCCCCGGATTGCGGGCCAGTGGATCGGCAAGAAAGTTGGAACGCACAAAACGCAAAGAATCGCAGATAAACGCAAAATATTTTTCAAGTTCTTCCGGCGTTGCAAGCCCGCTGTTGGTTACGTCCCGAAGGATTCGGCCTACCAATCCGCGTGGATGCTTTGCGTTCATCTGCGGCCATTTGCGTTCTTTGCGTTCAAATTCTTCCTTGACCCAAAAAAACTTCGAACCAGCCTTTCATCGCCGCCGAACACAGCGTACCGGCCATGAAAGCACCAACGAAACGGCCCGTACCGGTCCAGCCAGGTCACCCCCCACCGGCCGCGGCCCAGCGGTTCAATCCGTTTGGCGCGCGCAGCCATTCGCGCTAGCCTCCCGCGCATGGACAAGAATGTGCCCCGCGCCCACCACGACCTGGGAGGCGCCGCGAAGTTCATGTGCGAGGCGGTGGACACCGAACCGCACGCCCTGACCGATTTCGACAAGGAGGTGGACGCGATCCGCCAGCTCCTGGGTGCCAAGGGCATCATGACCGTGGACGAACTGCGCCGCGGCATCGAATCGATCCCCGAAGCCGAGTACCACCGGCTGAGCTATTACCGCCGCTGGATCCGCTCCATCACCGACAACCTGCTGCGCAAGGGCGTCCTTACCGAGACCGAATTGCGCGCCGCGCTGGAGGCCGGCTGATGTTCGCCCCCGGACAGCGCGTGCGGGTGAAGGACGACTGGCCGGAGACACGTGGCCCCTGCCACATCCGCACGCCGCACTACATCCGCGGCATGCAGGGCACCATCGTCCGTCCGCTCGGGCATTTCGCCAATCCGGAAGACCTCGCCTTCGCCCGGCCGGCGCCGCAACGCGACTTGTACCACGTCCGCTTCGACCAACCTGCGGTCTGGCACGAGGGTCATGCCGGCGACGAACTGGTGGTGGAAGTGTTCGAGCACTGGCTGGAGGCCGCATGAACATCCTGGAAGCCGACAGCGACAAGCTGCTGAACGCGGTGCGCGCGCTGCTGATGCAGAAGGGTATCGCATCGCCGGCAGAGATCGCCGAACGCATCGCAATCACCGACCGCGCCAATCCTGGCCAGGGCGCGCGTATGGTGGCGAAGGCGTGGACCGATCCGGCGTTCCGCGCGTCGATGCTGGAGGACGGATCGAAGGCCGCGGAATCCCTGGGCATCCCGATGCGCGGCATGCCGCCGCTGGGGGTGCTGGAGGATACGCCCGACCTGCATCACCTCGTGGTCTGCACGCTGTGCAGCTGCTACCCGCGCGCGGTGCTCGGCTATCCGCCGTTCTGGTACAAATCCGCCGCCTACCGTGCCCGCGCTGTGCGCGACCCGCGCGGATTGTTGGCCGAGTGGGGCACCGCCCTGCCGGACAGCGTCAGGCTGCGCGTGGTGGATTCCACCGCGGACTACCGCTGGATGGTATTGCCGCTGCGTCCGGCCGGAACGGAAGGCTGGGACGAAACGCGCCTCGCCGCGATCGTGCGCGAGGGCGACATGGTCGGGGTCACCATTCCCACGCTGTGACTCCCGGCGGCCTTGCGCCGTTGCCAGCCCCGGAGGGCCATGCTCGGCCAGAGTGTCGCCTCGAGCAGAAAGCCGCCAGCCCCAGAGAGAGGAAATTCGGATGCGTCCACCAGCCGCCGCCATGCAGGCACTGCTGCGCGAACCCCGACTGCACGTGATGCCTGGCTGCGGCGACGGCATGGGCGCCCGACTGGTCGAGGAAGCCGGATTCCAGCTCGCCTTCGCCTCCGGTTCGTCGATCTCGGCAATGCGCCTGGCGATGCCGGACATGGACCTGCTGAGCTTCCCGGAGATGCGCGACGCGACAGAGACGATCATCGCCGCCGCACCCAAGGTGCTGTGGCTGGCCGACGGCGATACCGGCTACGGCAACGCCATCGCGGTGCAGAAGACCATCCGCGCCTATGCCCGCGCCGGCGCCGCCGCCGTGCTGATCGAGGACAAGATCTGGCCGCGTCCGCTCGGGCATCAGGGCGCCAAGCTGGTGGTCGAGCGCGAGGATGCGCGCCTGCGCTGCAGGGCCGCGGTGGAGGCCTGCCGCGAGGAAGGCATCCTGCTGCTGGCCCGCACCGACGCGCGCCGCTCGCGCGGCTTCGACGAAGCACTGGCGCGCATCGAGGATTTCGTGGCCGAGGGCGCCGACATCTTCTTCCTCGATTCGCCGCAGAGCGAGCAGGAGATGCGCGCGTCGGTGGAGGCCTGCCAGGGCAAGCCGGCGATCGCGGTCACCGCGCCGGCCAGCAAGCACTTCATGCCGTCCGACGCGGAACTGGCGCGGATCGGCATCCGAATCGTGGTGTACCCGCAGGAGATACTCGCCGCGACCGTGCACGCCGTGCGCGCCGCGCTGGCCGGATTGACGGGTGGTCCGAAGGCCACGCTCGCCAGCCCCGACGAACTGGCTGCGGCGATCCGGTCGGCGGAATACCTGGCACTGGACTGTCGCCTGTCCGGCGCCGCCGGATAGAAGCGACCTTTCTCTCCGCCCCCGGGGCGAAGAGCGCCGCGGTGAGGTGGGGGAACCCTCTGCCAAATCGGAGCCAGCCCACCAAGGAGACCCGCCCATGTTCGCTGCGCTGCGCGGAACCAGCATCTATTTCGATATCGAAGGCGCCGGGCTGGTGCCGGATGGCGACCGCATGCGCGAGCGCCCGGCGGCGATGGTGATCCACGGCGGCCCCGGCGGCGACCATAGCGGATTCAAGCCGAGCTTCAGCGCACTGGCCGATCGCCTGCAGCTGGTCTATTTCGACCACCGTGGCCAGGGCCGCTCCGGGCTGGCCGATCCACAAGCCGACCCGGAGCGCTTCACGCTGGACGAGAACGTCGAGGATATGGAGGCGCTGCGCCGGCACCTCGGCCTGAAGCCCGTAGTGTCGATCGGCACGTCATACGGCGGCATGGTGGCGATGGCGCATGCCGCGCGCTACCCGGACTCGGTCTCGCACCTGATCCTGATCGTCACCGCCGCGCATGGCGGCTTCATCCCGCGCGCCGAAGCGATCGTGCGCGAGCGCGGCACGCCGGAACAGCAGCGCGTCTGCGCCACGCTGTGGGCCGGCGGCTTCCGCACCCGCGAGGAGCTGCAGCATTATTACGACGTGATGGGCCCGCTGTATGCGCGCCGCCACGACCCGGCCACCGCGGCGTCCGGGCGCTCGCGGGCGATCCACACCGCCGAACCGCTGAACCGCGCTTTCGGTCCCGACGGCTTCCTGCGCCGCTTCGACCTGCGGCCGGAGCTGGGGCGAATCGCCGCGCCCACGCTGATCCTCGCCGGCCGGCACGACTGGATCTGCCCGGTGGAATTCTCCGAGGAAATCCACGCGCTGATCCCCGGCTCCGACCTGCGCATCTTCGAACACAGCAGCCATTCGATCCGCGTGGACGAGCCGGCAGCGATGTTCGACGCGATCCGCGGCTTCCTGGTGTACCGCCGCCGCTGATCGCGCTGTCAGCCCATGGTCTGCACGCGCAGCGGTTCGATCTCGTAGATCACCCGCACGTCGCCGGCCTGGCCGAAGGGGTACTTGTCCTTGCCGAGGTACTTCTTCGCCAGCGAGTCGATATGCGCCTCGGCGCCCTGTTCGGTCATGCGCGTGACCCGGCCGCGAATCTGCAGGTAGCGGTAGGGGTTGTCCGGATCCATGATGGACACCGCCACGCGCGACCCCTCCTGCATGTTGCGCGCCTTCACCCGCCCCTTCGCGGTGTTCACGCGCAAATGGCCGCCGGTGTAGTCGAACCACACCGGCGTAACTTGCGGCGAGCCGTCCGGCATCACCGTCGCCAGGTGCGCGAAGGCTTTCTTCTGCTGCAGCAGATCCAGGAAGGGGGCGGGAATTGTGGACATGACAGGCTCCTCGGCCATGGGATGATGCAGCCAGAACGGCGAGACACGGTGGCGGTTGGCCGCGGAGGCGGGATGTCGCGCGGACCCGCTCATCGGGATCGACACGTGCCGGATCGTGCATCGGTGGATTGCGTGCGCGCGAATGCGCGAATGCACAAGGCCATAGGTCGCGACCCGTGGAGGCCGCGATAGAGAGCGCTGAGGGTCGTGTGCCGGTCAGCCTCCCCCTACACCAGCACCAGATCGTCCCGGTGCACCATCTCGTCCCGCCCGCGCCAGCCCAGAATCGTGGCAATCTCCTCCGAACGGTGGCCGGCAATCCGCGCCGCATCGCCCGAAGCATACGCACACAATCCATGCGCCAGCGGCGCGCCGGAAGCGTCCACCACCAGCACCGGGTCGCCGCGCTGGAAGGTGCCTTCTACCGCGCGCACCCCGGCGGGCAGCAGCGACCGCCCCGCCCGCAGCGCCCGCACCGCCCCGGCATCAACCGTCAGTGTGCCGAGCGGCGCCAGCGCGCCGGCGATCCAGCGCTTGCGGGCGCTGCGGCCCTCCGGCGCGGGCAGGAACCAGGTGCAACGAGCGCCGGCCTCCAGTGCGGCCAGCGGGTGGTCGGTGTGGCCGAGAGCGATCGCCATGGCGCAGCCGGCCTGGGTGGCGATACGCGCCGCCACCAGCTTGGTGCGCATGCCGCCGCTGGAGTAGCCGGGCGGCGGCTCGCCGCCCATCGCCTCGATCTCCGGGGTCAGCGCGGGCACCACTGCGATGTGTTCCGCCGCCTTATCGCGGCGGGGATCGGCGGTGTACAGGCCGTCGATGTCGGACAGCAGCAGCAGCTGGTCGGCCTGCAACATCTCCGCCACCCGCGCGGCCAGCCGGTCGTTGTCGCCGTAGCGGATTTCCGCCGTCGCGACGGTGTCGTTCTCGTTGATCACCGGGATGCAACCCAGGGCCAGCAGCGTATTCAGCGTGGCGCGGGCGTTGAGGTAGCGGCGGCGGTCCTCGGTGTCTTCCAGGGTCAGCAGCAGCTGGGCGGCAGTCAGGCCGCACGCGGAGAGGGCTTCGCTCCATGCCTGGGCGAGGCGGATCTGGCCGACGGCGGCGGCGGCCTGCTTCTCCTCCAGGCGCAGGCGCTGCTGCGTCAGGCCGAGGCTGCGGCGGGCCAGGGCGATGGCGCCGGAGGACACCACGATCACGTCCACGCCGCGGGCGCGCAAGGCGGCGATGTCGGCGGCCACGCCGGCCAGCCACGCCGCGCGGGGGGCGGCGTGGCGGGAGTCGACCAGCAGGGCGCTGCCGATCTTCACCACGACGCGGCGGGCGGTCGTTAGGGAGGGCACCGTCATTCCGTGTCATTTCCGGGCTTGACCCGGCCATCTGCCTCCAGCGCTGACGGCGTTCCGTTGCGTGATGCCCCGATCAGCGAGGGGTGGATGGCCGGGTCAAGCCTGGCCATGACACGGAGTGGCGCCGGGCGGCCCGCTCCTGTCGCGAGGCGGCTCACGCCGCCTGCTCCCGCCGGCGGGAAGCCAGGCCCCCCGCCCACGCGGCGAGGGGAATCACGCCGCCTGATCCTGGCGGGCGTCGGTGATCATGCCCTGCAGCCGGCGCAGCACTTCGGGCACGCCCTGGCCGGTGGCGCCGGACAGCAGCATCACCGGCCGGCCGGACGCCTTCTGCAACGCGGCTTTCCGGGCGGACGCCTCGCGTGGGGTCATCGCGTCGGCCTTGTTCAGGCCGATCAGCTCCGGCTTGTCCGCCAGCCCGCCGCCATAGGCGGACAGTTCCTCGCGCACCGTGCGCCAGGCGCGCACCACGTCGCCGGCGGCGCCATCGACCAGGTGCAGCAGCACGGCGCAGCGCTCCACGTGGCCGAGGAAGCGGTCGCCTAGGCCGGCGCCTTCATGGGCGCCCTCGATCAGTCCGGGGATGTCGGCCAGCACGAACTCTTCCGCCATCGACAGCCGGACGACGCCAAGCTGGGGGTGCAGCGTGGTGAAGGGATAGTCGGCGACCTTGGGGCGTGCGGCGGAGACAACCGACAGGAACGTGGATTTCCCCGCGTTCGGCAGGCCGATCAGGCCGGCGTCGGCGATCAGCTTCAGGCGCAGCCAAACCCAGCGTTCCTCGCCCGGCCAGCCCTTGGTCGCCTTGCGCGGCGCACGGTTGGTGGAGGATTTGAAATGCGCGTTACCGAACCCGCCGTCGCCGCCGCGCAGAAGCGTCACCCGCTTACCGGGAACGTCCAGGTCGGCGAGCAGCGTCTCCCGGTCGTCGCCCATGACCTGGGTGCCGACCGGCACCTGGACCACCACATCCGGGGCGCCAGCGCCGGTCTTGTCGGAGCCCGAGCCGTTGCCGCCCTTCTTCGCCCGGAAATGCTGGGTGTAGCGGAAGTCGATCAGCGTGTTCAGGTTGGCCATGGCCTCGAACACGATGTCGCCGCCCTTGCCGCCGTTGCCGCCGTCCGGGCCGCCGAACTCGATGAATTTCTCGCGGCGGAACGCCACCACGCCGTCGCCGCCGTCGCCGGAGCGCAGGTAGATCTTGGCCTGATCGAGGAACTTCATGGGGTGATTACCAAAACGAAAAACGGGGGCCGGCGCCGCCGACCCCCGTGACGCGCACGCGCAGGGTGCCGAACGGCTACTCGGCAGCAGCCGGGACGCGAGCGTCCGGTCGGACGGAGACATGCACGCGGTCGTCCGCCTTGCGGGAGAACTCCACCTTGCCGTCAACCAGGGCGAAGATGGTGTGGTCGCGGCCCAGGCCGACATTCTGGCCCGGCTTCCACTTGGTGCCGCGCTGGCGGACCAGGATGTTGCCGGCGATCACCGCCTCGCCACCGAACTTCTTGATGCCGAGGCGCCGGCCTTCGGTATCGCGGCCGTTGCGGGAGGAGCCGCCTGCCTTCTTGTGTGCCATCTCTGCTTACTCCTGGTTGGGCTCTTCCACCGGGGATACGGCGGCGGGGTCCACGCCCGACACAACCGCGAGGTTCTCCGCCACGTCGGCGGCAACCGGATCCGGCTCGATCCGGGCTTCCGCCGCCGCCGCAGCAGCGGCGGGGGGCTGGCCGTCGGTGCCGATGCCGGCGACGCGCAGCACGGTGATGCGCTGGCGGTGGCCGTTCCTGCGGCGGCTGTTCTGCCGGCGGCGCTTCTTGAAGATGATCACCGTGTCCAGCCGGTCCTGGGCGATCACGGTCGCCACCACGGAGGCACCCGCCACGGTCGGCGCGCCGAGGGTCAGGCTGCCTTCGCCGCCCACCGCCAGGACATCGGTGAAGGTGACGGTGGCGCCGGGTTCGGCTTCCAGCTTCTCCACCTTGAGCACCGCGTTCGGCGTGACGCGGTATTGCTTCCCGCCGGTGCGGATGACAGCGAACATGACAGACTTCCCAACAGAGCGCGGACCGCAGGGAGGCCCAGCGGCCGGAAAGCGCGGGTTATAGCGGCCGGGTCCGCAGAGTCAACGCGGCGGCCCAAAAACTCCCTCTCCGCCCCGAGAGGCGGAGAGGGAGTTGCACGCACGGCCGGCATTCAATCCGCCTCGTCCAGAATCCGCAGCACCGGCGGCGAGGCAGTCGGGTCCACCTCCACCAGCGCGCCGTCCGGCACCAGGCTGGTTATGTCGCCAGAGAAGCCGGACATCATCGTGCTGCCGGCGAAGGCGGCGCCCTGCACCATGATCGGGTTCAGCGTGTTGAACACCAGCGCCGCCGGGATGATGCCGCGCGAGGCCATCTCATGCAGCATCCAGGCGGTGGCGACCCCGCCCTTGGCGCGGTCCAGCACCAGCACCAGCCCGACATAGGACCGGCCGGCCAGCTTGTGTTCCGGGCGGGAGAACACGCCGGCGATGCGGTCCAGGTCATAACGGGCGGAAAACCCGTCATTGGCCACCAGCGCCCTGCCCTGCACCTTGGACCCCATCGCGGCGGTCGCGGCGAATTCCAGGGTCATGCGATCCTCCCCGCGCAGGCGGCGTCCACGCATTGCTGCATCGACAGCAGCACCGGCTGATAGCCGTAGCCGCCGATGATGTTGGTCAGCTTGGCGGAGGGCGTGGCGAGGCGGCGCCAGCCGTTCGCCTCGGCCAGTTCGCGGGCGTAGCTCTGGTAGAAGCACATGCCGGACAGCACCATGCCGCCGGCTTGCTCGATGGTGGCGGACAGGCCCATGCGGTCGGCGTCCGGCTTGATCTGCGGGCTGGTGATGGCCAGCAGCGGCACGCGCACCTGCCGGCCGCGCAGCATATCGGCCAGCATCTGCATCTCGATCAGCGACAGTTGCGGGGCGGAGAACACCACCACGTCCAGCTTTTCGTCCGGCCGGTCGTAGGAGGCTCGCAACGCCTCCGCCTCGCGTCGGCCGATGCGGATCGGGGATGGCGGCGGTCTGCCGAACGCGTCGGCCAGGTTGCGCGCCTCCGGGGTGACGCCCTCGATGTGGAACATGGCGACCGAGCCGAAGCTGGCCATCGCGGCGCCGAAATGCTTCAGCTCGTCGGAGCCGGGCACGCGGTCGATGCCGGCGAGCACCGGCACGTTCCAGTAATCGCCGGCGAGCCTGCCGACCACGCCACCGAGCGCGCCCCATTCGTGCAGCGCGGTCGGCGTCCAATCGGTCTGCACCAGCAGTGTGCCGCGCCGCTGCGCATCCAGATGGAAGCCGTAGTTCGGCGTGAACCCGGTCAGTCCTGCTGCCAAGGCGGAGGGTCCGCCTTCGAAATTGGTACGCGCCCCCAGCACGGAGTTGCAGTAGATCGCGACGCCGGTATCGCCATAGGCGACGTGCTCGCCGCGCACCGGCGGCATGATGGTCTGGTAGTTGATGCAGGTGTTGGTCATCAGCACGCCGAGCGCCTCGAATGCATCGGAGGCTCGCCGTTCCAGGGCGACCATCCAATCCTGCTGCTTCAGCCGCGACGATGCGGAAAAGTCGGTGCCGCGCGGGTCGGTGATGGTGGGGATGCGCACGCGCCGTTCGTCCTCCGGCATGCGCACGAAGGATTCCAGGAAATCGACGCCGGTTTCGCCGAGGGATTCGGTGTCCGCCATGATGTGCGCCTGGCCGACGCGCACCAGGTCCTGCGCGCCGAGATACGTCCCCACCCGCATCTGATGTTCCAGCGCCCATTGGCGCGCGCGCCCCAATTCGCCGCGCAGCATCGCCTCCGCTTCGTCGTTGCGTTTCATCGTGTCCGTTCTCTCGTCATGCGGCGAAGCTCGATCGCAACTGTGCCGCCCAGATTCCGTCCAGTTTGGCCACCACCCACAGCGAGCGGAACCGCCCGAGCGCCGATCCGTCCGCGCGATAGCGGGTGAAGGTCACGTCGAGATGCACCTTGTCCGGCGAGACCGCGATCGGCACGCGCGAATCCCAGGCACTGTGGTGCCAGCCCTCGCCGGCGCGCTGCAGGAAGTCGCGAAAATACGTGTCCGGCGTTTCCCACACCCGCATGCGCCCGCCGGACAGCCGGTAATGCGGGAAATGCAGCGTCGCCGCCAACGCGGCATTGTCGCGTGCGTTCAGCGCCGCCATGTGCCGGTCCAGCACGGCGATCGCGGCGGCTTCCGCTTCGCTCTCCGCGGCGGCCATCATGCGGCTCCCTGGTCAGACGCGATCAGGTAGATCGGGCTGGACCATGCCTGGTTTCCATCCGCCTGGGTCAGCCGCACCCAGACCGGGAGGTCCGCCGGCCCGGTGAAGCGGACGTCGTGGCTGAGTGCCAAGCGCTGCGGCAGTTCCTCCGGCAGGCGGTACAGCATGATCTGCCGCCCCAATCCGCCGCATGGGATCACCGTGTCCTCCCAGCCAATCGAGGACGCCGGGAAGCGGCCGCCGCCGAAATTGGTGTCCAGCACGATCGTCTCGGTCTGGCCGTCCTCCAGCCACAGGTCGATGCCCGCCAGGTTGCCGGTGGTCACCGATCGCCAGGCCAACGCCTGACCTTGCTCCGTCTCCTCCAGCGCGTTCTCCGGATTGAGGAAGTTGACCGGTTCGGCACGCAGGAAGCGGCCGTTCGCCACGCGCAGGCTGCCGCGCCACGGCACTTCGCGTCCACGCCCGCGGTATTCCGCGCCCTGCCAGCGCACGCGGATGCGCCGTCCGGGAGTTGGCGCGGTTGCGCGCAGGGTGTGGACGACGTCCTTGCCGAACAGCACGTCGATGCGTTCCAGCGGCGCCGACCCGATCGCTTCGACATCCAGCCGCATGCTCTGCTGTCCTGGCGCGACGATGTCGCCCATCTGCACCGTGTCCGCCTGTCGCGAAGTGGCGGGGCCAAGCGCGGGGTCGCCGTCGTACAGCGTGACGGGACGGCTGAAATGACCGGTGACCGACAGGAACAGCCGCGTGCCCGTGGTGCCGTAATGGTGTCGCCGGCGCAGCGTGTCGAACAGCACCGGACGGCTGAGTTCCGGCATCAGGTAGCAGGTCAGCCCGCCGATCGCGCCGAAATGCGATGCGCCGGGACGCGTGGCGCCCGGGCGTCCCTTGTGGTCGTCGCTGTGGCAGACGATGCCAACACGCAGGCCGAGGTCGAACGCATCATGCGCCAGCCACTCGAAGGTGCCCCAGGTCGAATGCACCTCCACGGTGGTTTCCAGCCTGCCGTCATGGGCGACGCGCAGATCGGCGTAGCGCCCGCCGACATGGGCAATCACCACGGCGTCCTCGCCACGCAGCACCTCGAACAGTTCGCCGGCGGTGTGGCGATCGCTGGCCTGCGGCTGCCCGTCCTCCACCAGGATGCTGGAGGAACGATGGATGGGCCGCCCCTCCTGCGCGAAGAACACGTTGCGGTCGCCGCCCATGCCGGTATTGCCGGACCATTCGTAGCCGGGCACGGCGACGAAGCGCCCGGGTTCGTCATAGCGGCGCGTCAGGCCGTTCAGCCGCTGCCAGAACGCGTCGGTGATCTGGAAGTCGTTGCCCTGGTGACCGGCGATATCGACGAAGGCGCGGTCACGGGCGTAGGCGAAGTACTCCTCCACCGAGTTGGTGCCGATGGTTTCCTCGCTCTGCCCATGCAGATCGCCCCAATAGTGACGCGTCGCCGCCTGCTTCACCACGCGCAGCGGATTGGCCGAACCAAGCGTGCGTCCATCGGCATCGCGGAGGGTCAGGCCGAGATCGCCGGGTAGCTGCGCGACCAGCCCTTCCAGCACCAGCGGCCCATCGCCGCGGCGCAGCGTCACACGTTCCGGCAGATTCAGCACCGGCATGTTCGACGCGAGCAGCAGGTCCCCGTCGGCCTGGTCGGTCGGGTTGCCCCAGCGATCCTCGGCGACGATGGCGAGACGGAACGGCTCCCCGGCCACCGCCAGCGTGGGCCAGATCGCTTTCCAGCGTGCGGGGGCGCCGGGAACCAGGGCGATCTCCGGCGATTGCGGCAGTTCGGTGAATTCATAGGTGGCGAAAGCATCCACCAGCACCTTGAACTCGAAGGTCGGTTCGCAGTTGGTCTGCAAGCGCAGGCCAGGCGAACCCTGGCGGCGGTCGCCGAGGCGAACGGTGATGGTCTCACCGGCGCGCAGGAAGCCGCGATTGACACGGATGAACAGCGTGTTGACCCATGGGCGGATGTTGACGCGATCCACCCGCAC
>Ga0187809_10000281_pt1 | contig 30459 bp, 22 predicted proteins | sample NC_wetland_sal_i_8_FD_132415 | JGI IMG/M metagenome (GOLD analysis project Ga0187809, IMG submission 132415) | Wetland sediment microbial communities from Neuse River Estuary, North Carolina, USA - ASW_4 | ecosystem: Environmental > Aquatic > Freshwater > Wetlands > Sediment | place: USA: North...
CGGTGGTTGCCAGTCGTTCGCACCGGACTAAGGAAACGGATGATTACCTCGCCAAATGTCCGGGCGCGGAGATCCTTTCGATCGGTTCTTCGCTGAAATTCTGCATGCTCGCGGCGGGAATGGCCGATCTCTATCCGCGTTTTGGCCGCACTATGGAGTGGGATACGGCGGCGGGCGACGCCGTGTTGCGGGCCGGCGGTGGTGTTACCACTACGATTGACGGCAAGCCGCTCCTCTACGGTAAGCGCTGCCAGAAGGATGACGCCGATTTCGCCAATCCCTGGTTTATTGCCGCAGGTTCGAGCACGAACTGAAACATTTCTTGAAAGAGATTGATGGAAGGCTGTATGGCCAAATCCATCAAAGATTATATCAGCAGGCGACGCCTGTCCCTGGCGGACCACCCGGGCGTTGATTGGAGACAGCATGCAGTTCATCGATCTTGGCGCGCAACGCGAACGGCTTGGCGGCCGCATTTCGGCGGCGGTGGAGAAAGTCATCGCCGAGGGCAGGTATATCCTCGGGCCGGAAGTCACCGAGTTCGAGAAAAAGATGGCCGACTATATCGGCGTCAAGCATGTCGTCGCCTGCGCGAACGGCACTGATGCGCTGCTCATTCCGCTGATGGCCTATGGGATCGGACCGGGCGACGCGGTTTTCTGCCCGAGCTTCACTTTCGCCGCGACGGGGGAAGTCGTCGCGCTGGCAGGCGCCGAGCCCGTCTTCATCGATATCGATCCCGACACCTACAATATCGTCCCGGCGCAGCTTGAAGCGGCGATTGCCGAGGTGAAGAAGGAAGGGCGGCTGAACGCCAAGGCCATCATTCCGGTCGATCTCTTCGGTCTGGCGGCGGACTATGCCGCGATCGGTGAAATCGCCGAACGGGAAGGCCTGGTCGTCATCGAGGATGCCGCGCAGGCGATCGGCGGCGCGCAGGGCGGCGTCAAATGCGGCGCCTTCGGCAATGTCGGATCGACCAGCTTCTATCCCGCCAAGCCGCTCGGCTGCTATGGCGATGGCGGCGCGATGTTCACCAACGACGGCGATCTGGCCGAAATCCTCCGCTCCGTCGCCTTCCATGGCAAGGGCGCCAGCCAGTACGACAATGTCCGGATCGGCCTCAATTCGCGCCTCGATACGATCCAGGCGGCGATCCTCCTGGAAAAACTCTCGATTCTCGAAGAGGAAATGGAGATGCGCCAGGTCGTGGCGCGCCGTTACAGCGACGGGCTCGGCAATCTGGTCAAGGTCCCCGTCATCTCCGAGGGCAACCGCTCGGCCTGGGCGCAATACGCCATCGAGACGGAGCATCGCGACGCGGTGAGGACGGCCTTGAAAGAGAACGGCATTCCCACAATGATCTATTACGAGAAGCCGCTGCACCAGCAGAAGGCCTACAGCCGCTACAAATGCGCTTCCGGCGGGCTTCCGGTTTCCGAGACCCTGCCGGACCGAATCCTGTGCCTGCCGATGCATCCCTATCTGAAGAGGGACGATCAGGAGCGCATCATCGACGTCATCCGCGGCGCCGTGGAGGCGAACGCCTGAGGGCCGGCTTTCCTGACCGGCGGACGGCCCTTCATCCGCCTCCTGAGCATGTCGAAGGGCGGCGCCTTCTCCCCGCAGGCAGGGAGAAGGGAACTCGGCCGCGACGTCGCGATTCCCTCGCCCCGGCTTGCGGGGGAGAGGGTAGGGTGGGGGCCATCATAGGGCCGGAACCGAATGGCCCGTAGGGCCTATGCTAACTCATGCGCCCATGGCGGGTTGGCCCCGGCGCGCGAGACGGTGACGGACGCAATGCGCGCCGCGAATTCAAGCGTTTCGGTGAGGTCCTTTTTGATGAGCCCCGCCACTCCTTCCTTGCTGAGAAGGCCCATCCGCGACAATGACGCGAGGATGCCGGCGTTGAATGTGTCTCCCGCGCCGACCGTGTCCGCGACCATCACGATGGGCGCCGGGACGCTTACCTCGAAGCGCGCCGTATAGCCTTTCGCGCCTTTCGCGCCATGCGTGATGGCGACGAGCTTCGGTCCCATCGCCAGCCAGCGCCCGGCGATCTCCGCCTCTGTTCCCGTCTCGCCGAACCAGGCAAGATCCTCGTCGGAAAGCTTGACGATGTCGGCAAGCCCGATCATCCGCCGCATCCGCGCCAAATGAGAAGCCTTGTCGGGGATAAAATCCCCCCGGATGTTCGGATCGAGCATCATGACGCGCTTTTCGCGCTCGCGCCGCATCAGCGCCTCGTAAGTCGAGCCGCAGGGTTCGACGATAAGGGTCATGCAACCGAACAGCATGGCCTCGACGCGTTCATCCAGTTGCGGAAGGTCGCTTTCATAAAGCATCCGCCCGGCGCTGTTCTCGTCAAAGAAGGTGTAGCTCGCATGGCCGTCCACGAGGCGGACGAAGGCCAATGTCGTGTGGCGGTCGGAAAGATGGGCGAAACGCGTATCGACATGGCTCTCGGCAAGCGCCGCGCCAAGCATCTGGCCGAAGAAATCCTTGGAGAGGCCGGTGAGGAGACCTGCCGGCGCGCCGAGGCGGCCAAGCGCGATCGCGCTGTTGAACAAGGCGCCTCCGACATAGGGGGCAAATGCCGGCTCGCCGGCCGCGGAGAGCCGTGGCAACATGTCGATCAGTGTATCGCCGCAGCAGAGGATCATGGGATCTTTCCGGTTTCGGTGTTGAGCAATGAATGCGCCTTGCCGTAGGGCTTCCGTCCGCCGCTTGCAACAGCCGCCGCAAGGAGCATTCGCGTCATCTTCATTCAGGACGCTTTTGAAGATACGGCGGGGCCGGTGAGAAAGCGGTCGGAAAGCGGCAGGCTCGCGCCGCCGAGAGCGCGCGCATGATGGCCGACGGTGCCTTCCCTTATCTCGGGAAGGCGAATCCCCTCGCTGTCGAGCCTGGCGATTTCCGTCCTGACGGTCTCGACGAGGCGGCCGCGGACTTCGCTCGGCATCCAGCCGTCTATCACGGCGGCTTCGAAGTCGATGACGGTGGAAGCCGCAAGCGTCGCGTGCGCGAGGGCCTTGCCGGAAACGGCGATCCAGGTTTCGAGCGCCTCGCCGAGATCGCCCCATTCCGAAGGCGAGGTCCACAAATCGACCGGTTGCCGGTCCGATGTGGAGAGCATTTTTTCCAGCCGGGCGATCGATGCCAGATCGATCAATTGCGCCGGTCTGCCGTCTATGCCGGGCACCGGCATGGAGCCGAGCGCGCCGGCATTGCCGGTGCGGCCGCCATAAAGGCTCTGGTTCAGGACCACGCCGCCGCCGGCAAAAGCCCCTATATAGTAATAGATGAAGTCGCTGATGCCGCCGGTCTCGCCGAAAACCAGTTCCGCGCAGCAGGCGGAGGTTGCGTCGTTCTGCAGATAGACGGGGAACGGGAGATCGCTCGCGATTTGCGCGCGTATGTCGATCTCGCGCCAGACATCCATCGCGCCGGGCGCGGCGCCGATGGAATCCGCCCAGTTCCACAGCTCGAATGGCATCGCGATGCCGAGGCCGGCGATACGCTGGTTCTGTTCGGCCGCCAGCGAAGCGCGTATTTCGGCGATGCCCTTCCGCACGAATGCGATCGTCTTCTCGGGCATGGGGAACGGATAAAGCAGATTGTGCATTGCCAAGACCGCGCCGACAAAATCGATCAGCACCAGTGTCGCGCTGCGCCGGCCGATCTTGAGCCCGAAAAAATAGGCGCCGTTCGGGTTAAGCGACATCGGAATCGAAGGCTGACCGACCTTTCCGCGCACGGGCGCTTCGCGCCGCAAGAGCCCGTCCAGTTCAAGTTCGCGCATGATGACGGAGATCGTCTGCGCGGAAAGCCCGGTGATGCGGGCAATGTCGGTTTTGGAGAGACTTCCGCGCCGCCGGACAAGAGAAAGCACGAGGCGCTGGTTGAAATCGCGCATACCGCTTTGGTTGGTGCCGCGATGACGCCGGTGATCGGCGGCATCGGCCAATGGCTGCTTGTCGGCCCCGCTTTCCACGGCTTCCTCCCTGTCCCGGAACGGGATGTCGAAAAAAGATGGTCGATGCAGGAAGGGCTGTCAATAATAAATCAGAGTGATTTAATTATTGACAAGGAATTCTCCTTCCTGTCTTCTGAAGATGGAAAGCGCCTCGGGAGAGACTGGCTAAGGGGCCCTTCCATCGCGCCGCAAAAGGCGCCATGACCAAGCGGAGGAAGAGATGAAGACAGGGACTCTATGGAAAGCGGTGCTGGCGAGCGCCGTGATGTTCGGCTTTTCGGCGGGAACATCGGCCAATGCGGCCGACATTGTCGGCCTGATCACCAAGACTGAAGGCAACCCCTTTTTCGTGAAAATGCGCGAAGGCGCGCAGGCGAAGGCAAAGGAATTGGGCCTCACTCTGCGCACCTATGCCGGCAAGTATGACGGCGACAATGACAGCCAGGTAGCGGCGGTCGAGGATCTGATCGCAGCGGGAGCAAAGGGTTTCGCGATTGTCCCGTCCGACTCGACAGCCATCGTGCCGACCCTGGAGAAGGCGCGCAAGGCAGGCCTCCTCGTCATCGACCTCGACACGCCGACCGACCCGATCACCGCGGCCGACGCGACTTTCGCGACGGACAATTTCAAGGCCGGTCAATTGATCGGCGAATGGGCGAAGGGCACGCTCGGCGACAAGGCGAAGGACGCCAAGATCGCCTTCCTCGATCTCGCCGCCAATCAGCCGACCGTGGACTATCTGCGCGACCAGGGCTTCATGAAGGGCTTCGGCATCGATATCAAGGATCCCAAACACTATGGCGACGAGACGGACAAGCGCATCTGCGGTCATCAGATGACCGGCGGCGCGGAAGACGGCGGCCGCACGGCGATGGAGACGCTGCTGCAGAAATGTCCCGACGTGAACGTCATGTACACGATCAATGAACCGGCGGCGGCGGGCGGCTATCAGGCCCTCAAGGCAGCCGGCAAGGATGACGGGTCGGTTCTCATTGTTTCGATCGATGGCGGATGCCCGGGCGTCAAGAACGTTCAGGCGGGCATCATCGGCGCGACCTCGCAGCAATATCCGCTGAAAATGGCGTCGATGGCGATGGAGGCAATCGAAAAATTCGCCAAGACGGGCGAGAAGCCGAAGCCGACGCCGGGCCAGCAGTTTACCGATACGGGCGCGCAGCTTGTGACCGACAAACCGGTCAAGGGCGTTCCGTCGATCGATACCAAGGAAGGGCTGAAGCTCTGCTGGGGGTGATTGTCGTCACCCCTCCCGTTTGGGTGTAGATTGATGTCGAGGAAGGAGGGGCGGTCGGGCTGCCCCTCATGCGGAGACACGCGCGAACCTTGGGGAGAAGACAATGAACGAGGACGCACGCGCCTCGGCGCTTGCCGAAAGCGGTCTGGTGGGAGCGAGCCAGGCGGTTGCGAGCTTCGAGGAAGAACTGCCGACGCTGGTCAGGCGCCTCCAGCGCTTCCTGCACGAATTCCCGACCGCGATCCCGTTCATCGTGCTGATCATTGGCATCATCATCTTTTCGATTACGGCCGGCAGCCGCTTCTTTGCCCCCTTCAACCTTTCGCTGGTCCTGCAGCAGGTCACGATCATCGGGACGCTCGGCATCGCCGAGACGCTCGTGATCCTGACGGCTGGCATCGATCTGTCCGTCGGCGTCATGATGGTGCTGTCCTCCGTCGTCATGGGCAGGCTCGCCGTCACCTGGGGCTGGCCGCCGGAGATTAGCTTCGTGCTCGGGCTGGTCACCGGCGTCGTCTGCGGGCTCATCAACGGCCTTCTCGTCGCGACGATCAAGCTGCCGCCCTTCATCGTCACGCTGGGAACCTGGAGCATCTACGGCGCGATGATCATCTTCGTCTCTCATTCCGAGACGATCCGCGCTCAGGACATCGATCAGGTGGCCCCGATTCTGCATTGGACAGGCGACCGCATTCTGCTCGGCCATGGCGCGCTCATCACCTATGGCTCCATCCTGATGCTCGTGATGGCCTATATCGTCTGGTACATCCTGAACAGGACCGCTTTCGGCCGTCACATCTATGCGACCGGCGATGATCCGGAGGCGGCGCGCCTGAGCGGCATCAACACCAGCGCGACCCTGATCGGCGTCTATACGATAGCGGGCTTCATCTGCGCCGTCGCCAGCTGGATATTGATCGGCCGCATTGGCGCCGCCAGCCCGCTCGGCAACCAGACCGCCAACCTCGATGCGATTACGGCTGTCGTGATCGGAGGAACGTCGCTGTTCGGCGGGCGGGGATCGATCATAGGCACGCTTGTCGGGGCGCTGATTGTCGGCGTCTTCCGAAACGGCTTGGCGCTCTCCGGCGTTGAGGTGCTGTGGCAGGAATTCACCGTCGGCATTCTGATCATTCTCGCCGTCACCATCGATCAGTGGATCAGGAAGATCGCGGCATGAACACCGAACCCGTATTGCAGGCCAAGGGCCTTACCAAGCGTTACGGCCGTGTCGTGGCGCTCGACAATGCCGATTTCGATCTCATGCCGAACGAGATATTGGCGGTGATCGGCGACAACGGCGCCGGGAAATCGACGCTCATCAAGGCGCTCTGCGGCGCTGTCCAACCCGACGGCGGTACGATCGAGCTGGACGGCCGCGAGGTGCATTTCCGATCTCCGATCGAGGCGCGGCATGCTGGCATCGAGACCGTGTACCAGAATCTGGCGCTGTCGCCGGCGCTTTCCATCGCCGACAACATGTTCCTCGGGCGGGAAATCCGCAAATCAGGCTTCTGGGGATCGGTCCTGCGCCGGCTCGATCGCGGCGAGATGCAGCGCGTCGCACGCCAGAAGCTGTCGGAACTGGGACTGATGACCATCCAGAACATCAACCAGTCGGTCGAAACCCTTTCCGGCGGTCAGAGGCAGGGCGTGGCGGTCGCGCGCGCCGCCGCCTTCGGCTCCAAGGTGGTCATCATGGACGAGCCGACGGCGGCATTGGGCGTGAAGGAGTCGCGCCGCGTCCTCGAACTGATCCTGGACGTCAAGCGCCGAGGCCTGCCGATCGTCTTGATTTCGCACAACATGCCGCATGTTTTCGAGGTTGCAGACCGCATCCACATCCACCGGCTGGGCCGCCGGCTGTGCGTCATCAATCCGCGCGAACATACAATGTCCGATGCGGTCGCCTTCATGACCGGCGCCAAGACGCCGCCGGAACTGGCGAACGCCGCGTAGGTGTTGAAGTGCCGGTGGAATGAGATATGTGAAGTAAATCCCCTGCGGGTGGAGGGAATCCAGACAGAAGGGAGGAACAGTCGCCTGGCGCTGTAAGCCGCCAGGATGCGTGACATGGAGAGTATTATGAATATCGAGGCAAAACCTGATCTTGCGCCCGCCTCGGACCGGCCGACAGACGCAAAGTCGCTCGCCCGTGAAATCCTTTCAGCCCTGACGTACCGGGTCGGCAAGGACCCGACCGTGGCAACCCCGTATGACTGGCTTTCCGCGACGAGCCGCGTCGTCCGCGACCGCATGGTCGAACGCTGGGTCGCTTCGACAAAAAGGGCGTACCAGCAAAGCGACAAGCGCGTTTTCTACCTTTCGCTCGAGTTCCTGATCGGCCGCCTGCTGACGGATTCCATTTCCAATCTCGGATTGATGGAGCGGTTCCGCGAAGCTCTCGCCTCGCTTGATGTCGGTCTCGACGAAATCGCCGCGTTGGAGCCAGACGCCGCGCTCGGCAATGGCGGCCTCGGGCGCCTCGCCGCCTGTTTTATGGAATCGATGGCGACCGTCGATATCCCCGCTCATGGCTACGGCATCCGCTACACCAACGGCATGTTCCGCCAGGAGATTTCGGACGGCTGGCAGGTCGAGCTTCCCGAGACTTGGCTGAGCCATGGCGACCCTTGGGAATTCGAGCGGCGCGAACGTTCCTTCGAGATCGGCTATGGCGGCACGGTGGAACTGGTCACGTCGGCTGACGGCATGGAGGAACGCCATGTCTGGAAACCGCAGGAACGCGTTCTTGCCGTCGCTTATGACACGCCGGTGGTCGGCTGGCGCGGCCGGCGCGTCAATACGCTGAGGCTCTGGTCCGCGATGCCCGTCGATCCGATCCTGCTCGACAAGTTCAACGCCGGCGACCATATCGGCGCGTTGATGGAGAGCAACAAGGCGGAGAGCCTGTCGCTCGTGCTCTATCCCGCCGATTCCAGCGCCGCCGGGCAGGAACTCAGGCTCAGGCAGGAATATTTCTTCACCAGCGCCTCGCTGCAGGACGTCATCCAGCGCCACATCTATCAATATGGCGACCTGACCTCGTTGCCGGAAAAGGCGGCGATCCACCTGAACGATACGCATCCTTCAATCGCGGTCGCGGAATTGATGCGGCTTCTGATGGACGTCCATGGCCTCGATTTCGAGACGGCCTGGCGCCTTACGAAGGGGACTATCGCCTACACGAACCACACGCTCCTGCCCGAAGCGCTGGAAAGCTGGCAGCTTTCCATGTTCGAGCATCTCCTGCCGCGCCACATGCAGATCATTTACGCCATCAATGCGGCGGTGCTGAGGGAGGCTCGCAATGGCGGCTTCGACGACCAGAAGATTCGCAATATCTCCCTGATCGAGGAAGGCGGCGAGCGCAGGGTGCGCATGGGCAACCTCGCCTTTGTCGGTTCGCACTCGATCAATGGCGTCTCGGCCCTTCACACCGAACTGATGAAGCAGACGGTGTTCGCCGATCTCCATCAGCTCTATCCGGACCGTATTAACAACAAGACCAACGGCATCACGCCGCGGCGCTGGCTGATGGAGTGCAATCCCGGCCTTTTCTCGTTGATCAGGGAGACGATCGGCGACCGCTTCATGGACGACACGGAGGCGCTGTCGGATCTGAATGCCTATTCCAATGATCCGACCTTCCAGGAAGCCTTCGCCGCGGTGAAACGCTCCAACAAGGAACGGCTTGCGAGGCTGGTGGCCGAACGGCTTGCAATCAGGATCGACCCGGCCGCGATCTTCGACGTGCAGGTGAAGCGCATCCACGAATACAAGCGGCAATTGCTCAACATCATCGAGACTGTCGCGCTCTATGACCAGATCCGCTCCCATCCGGAAAGGGACTGGACGCCGAGGGTGAAGCTCTTCGGCGGCAAGGCGGCGCCGAGCTATCACAACGCCAAGCTCATCATCAAGCTCGCCAATGACATCGCCCGCGTCATCAACCGCGATCCGGCGGTGAGGGGGCTTTTGAGGGTCGTGTTCGTGCCGAACTACAATGTCAGCACGGCGGAGATCATGATTCCGGCGGCCGACATTTCCGAACAGATTTCGACGGCGGGCATGGAAGCCTCGGGAACCGGGAACATGAAATTCGCATTGAATGGCGCGATCACCATCGGCACGCTGGACGGGGCGAATATCGAGATCAAGGAGCGCGTCGGCGATGACAACATTCTGATTTTCGGCCTGACCGCCAGAGAAGTGGCCGAGCGCCGCTTGAATGGATATCAACCCAGCGCGCTCATCGAGGCTTCGCCAGAATTGCAGCAGGCGCTTTCTGCGATCGCGTCCGGGGTTTTCTCGCCGGACGACCGCGATCGCTACCGCAATCTCATCGCTGGCCTCTACGAGAATGACTGGTTCATGGTCGCGGCCGATTTCGATGCCTATAGCGCGGCGCAGCGGCGTGTGGACGACATCTGGAACGACAAGGCGAAATGGAACGGCATGGCGATCAGGAACACCGCCAATGTTGGCTGGTTCTCCTCCGACCGGACGATCCGCCAATATGCCGCAGAGATATGGAACGTCCCTGCCAAGCCATGACATAGTGACCGTCTTTCACGGGAACGATTGATCGGAGTTTCATGCCTCGCGCCCGAAAACAGCCCACCGATAAAATGCTGCCCCTGACGACGGTCGCCGATATCGAGGCCATCATCGCCGGCAATCATAGCGATCCGTTCGCGGTTCTCGGGCTTCAGGAGGAAAGGGGCCGTTTCATTGCGCGGTGCTTCGTTCCTCATGCGGAGGCTGTGACTGCCTTCACGCTTGCCGGCGAGGAACTGGGCGAGCTTGCCCGGCGCGACGATGCGGGTTTTTTCGACGGCGTTCTTCGCCTCGACAGACGCCAGCCTCTGCGGTTGAAGGCAGGCAATGCCGACGGCGAATGGTGGATCACCGATCCCTATTCCTTCGGGCCGGTGCTGGGCCCCATGGACGATTATTATATCGCCGAGGGCTCGCATCTTAGGCTCTTCGACAAGATGGGCGCCCACATCATCGACCATCAGGGCGCCAGAGGCGTTCACTTCGCCGTCTGGGCGCCGAACGCCAGGCGCGTTTCCGTGGTCGGCCAGTTCAACGACTGGGATGGCCGCCGCCATGTCATGCGCCGCCGCGTCGATACGGGAATCTGGGAGATATTTATCCCCGATATCGAGGCCGGCGCGCCCTATAAATTCGAGATCGTCGGGCCGCACGGTGAGAACCTGCCGCTCAAGGCAGATCCTTTCGCCTTCCGCGGCGAGTTGAGGCCCGCCACGGCGTCGCTGACGGACTGGCCTCTGGGACACGAATGGGGCGATGAGGCACACCGCACCTATTGGAGGAATGCCGACGCGCGCCGTTCGCCCATTGCGATCTATGAGGTCCATGCAGGCTCATGGCAGCGCCGCGATGACGGCTCTTTCCTCTCCTGGGACGAACTCGCCGAACGCCTCATCCCCTATGTCGTCGATATAGGCTTCACCCATATTGAATTCCTGCCGGTCATGGAGCATCCGCTCGACCAGTCCTGGGGATACCAGACGACGGGGCTTTATGCGCCGACGGCGCGCTTCGGCCCGCCGGAGGGCTTCGCGCGCTTCGTCGATGGCGCGCACAGGGCGGGGATAGGCGTCATCCTCGATTGGGTGCCCGCGCATTTCCCAACCGACGCGCATGGGCTTTCGCGCTTCGACGGCACCGCGCTTTACGAACATGCCGACCCGCGCAAGGGCTTCCATCCTGATTGGCATACGGCGATCTACAATTTCGGCCGCCGCGAGGTTCTCTCCTATCTCGTCAACAACGCGCTCTTCTGGGCCGAGAAATACCATGTGGACGGGCTGCGCGTGGATGCGGTCGCTTCGATGCTCTACCTCGATTATTCGCGCAAGGAAGGCGAGTGGATCCCGAACGACAAGGGCGGGCGCGAGAATTGGGAGGCCGTCCATTTCCTGCAGGAGATGAACAAGGCGGTTTACGGCACGCACCCCGGCATCATGACGATTGCCGAGGAATCGACATCATGGCCGAAGGTTTCGCAGCCCGTCCATGAAGGCGGGCTTGGCTTCGGCTTCAAATGGAACATGGGCTTCATGCACGATACGCTGCAATATATGGCGCGCTAGCCCATTTACCGCCGTTTCCATCACGACGACATCACCTTCGGTCTGCTTTACGCCTTCAGCGAGAATTTCGTCCTGCCGCTCAGCCATGACGAGGTCGTGCACGGCAAGGGATCGCTGATCGGCAAGATGTCGGGCGATGACTGGCAGAAATTCGCCAATCTGCGCGCCTATTATGCGTTTATGTGGGGATATCCCGGCAAGAAACTGCTCTTCATGGGCCAGGAATTCGCCCAGCGGTCAGAGTGGAACGAGTGGCGGGCGCTCGATTGGAACCTCCTTGGATACCCCGCGCATGAAGGCGTTCGCCGGCTGCTCCGCGACCTGAACCGCGCCTATCGCGAAAGGCCGGCGCTTCATGCCCGCGGCTGCGAGCCAGAGGGTTTCTCGTGGCTGGTCGTGGATGATCACGAAAATTCCGTTTTCGCCTGGCTCAGAAAGGCGCCGGATGCCGCGCCGGTGGCGGTCATATCGAATTTCACGCCTGTGCCGCGCTATGATTACCATATCCCCTTGCCGACCGCGGGCCGCTGGCGCGAAATCGTTAATACGGATGCACAGGATTATGGCGGCAGCGGCATGGGCAACGCCGGAGCCGTCACAGCCGTTCAGGATAGGAAAGGGATTGGGGCGAAAGTGTTGCTGCCGCCGCTCGCCACCATTTTCCTGCAATATGATTCCGCCGGAGAGACCTGAGGGAGCCGGCCAAGAGGGAGGGTCGAATGACGGACTTGACAAGGAGCCAGCCGCTGGCGCGTGACGCCATGGCCTATGTGCTGGCCGGGGGCCGCGGCAGCCGCCTCGCCGAACTGACGGCGCGGCGGGCGAAACCCGCCGTCTATTTCGGCGGCAAGACCCGCATCATCGATTTTGCGCTTTCCAATGCGCTGAATTCGGGCATCCGCCGCATCGGCGTCGCGACCCAATATAAGGCGCACTCCCTGATCCGGCATCTCCAGCGTGGCTGGAACTTCTTCCGGCCGGAGCGCAACGAGAGCTTCGACATCCTGCCGGCAAGCCAGCGCGTTTCCGAAACCCAATGGTATGAGGGAACCGCCGACGCCGTCTTCCAGAACATCGATATCATCCAGGACTACGGCGTAGAGTACATGGTGATCCTGGCGGGCGACCATATCTTCAAGATGGATCTCGAAATCATGCTGCGCCAGCATGTCGATTTCGGCGCCGACGTCACTGTCGGATGCCTGGAAGTACCCAGACTGGACGCCACCGGCTTTGGCGTCATGCATGTCGACCAGAACGACAACATCATCGCTTTTGTCGAAAAGCCGGCCGATCCGCCCGGCATGCCCGACAGGCCCGATTTCGCGCTTGCCTCCATGGGCATCTATGTCTTCCGTACGAAATTCCTGATGGAAGAACTGCGCCGCGACGCGGCTAACCCTCAGTCCAGCCACGATTTCGGTAAGGACATCATCCCCTACATCGTCGCCAACGGCAAAGCCGTCGCCCACCGCTTCGCCAAATCATGTGTGCGTTCGAGCTTCGAGCGGGAGGCCTATTGGCGCGACGTGGGAACCGTCGACGCCTATTGGGAAGCCAATATCGACCTGACGGATGTCACGCCCGAACTCGACATTTACGATCGCAACTGGCCGATATGGACCTATGCCGAAATCAGGCCGCCGGCAAAATTCGTCCATGACGAGGAGGGCCGGCGCGGTCGCGCCGTTTCCTCCCTCGTTGCGGGCGATTGCATCGTTTCGGGAGCGTCGCTCCGGCGCAGCCTGATCTTCAGCGGGGCGCGCATCAATTCCTTCTCCTCGCTTGACGAGGCCGTCGTCTTGCCGGATTGCTTCATAGGCCGCAATGCGCAATTGAGCCGCGTCGTCATTGACCGCGGGGTGCACATCCCCGAGGGCCTGATCGTCGGAGAGGATGCGGAACTCGACGCCAGGCGTTTTCGCAGGACGGACAAGGGCGTCTGCCTCATCACGCAGGAAATGATCGACCGGATGGAACAATAATAGATGAAGGTTCTGTCCGTTGCGTCGGAGGTTTTTCCGCTCGTCAAGACGGGAGGCCTGGCGGATGTCGTGGCCGCTCTTCCGCCTGCGCTTTCCGGCCATGGCGTCGAGACGATCACCATCCTGCCGGCCTATCCCGGGCTGCTTCCCCGGTTGGAGAAAAAAGCGGCAGTCCATGGCTATGAATCGCTTTTCGGCGGACCCGCCTCGATCGTCCGCGGAAGAGCCTTCAGCCTTGACCTTATGCTGCTCGACGCGCCGCATTTGTTCGATCGCGCCGGCGGACCCTATGCGGAATCCACAGGGCCGGATTGGCCGGACAATTGGCGGCGCTTCGCCGCTCTCGGTCGGGTGGCGGCGGATGTGGCGCGCGGCGTCGTCAAGGACTGGAAACCCGATCTCCTCCACGCCCATGACTGGCAAGCGGGAATGGCCGTCGCCTATCTTCGCTATGACGGCGCGAAGTGTCCATCGGTCATGACGGTGCACAATCTGGCATTCCAGGGCCAGTTCCCGGCTTCGATCTTCAGGGGGCTTGGTCTGCCAGACACCGCCTTTTCCATCGACGGCGTCGAATATTATGGCGGCGTTGGCTTCCTCAAGGCCGGCTTGCAATCGGCAAGCGCGCTCACGACCGTCAGCCCGACCTATGCTCAGGAAATTCGGACGCCCGGTTTCGGGATGGGCCTCGAAGGCTTGATCAACGCGCGAGCGGCGGATTTGCACGGCATCGTCAACGGGATCGACATCGACATATGGTATCCCGGCAAGGACGATCACCTCGTCCAGACCTATGGCCCGCAGACGATCGACAAGCGGAAGGCTAACAAAAGGGCGGTGGAAGAGCGCTTCGGCCTCGCCGAAGATGACGGCCCGATCTTTTCGCTGGTCAGCCGCCTGACTTGGCAGAAGGGCATCGACATGCTGGCCGCGGCGCTCGACGGCATCGTCGCGGCCGGCGCGCGGCTGGCAATCCTCGGCTCCGGAGATGCGGCGCTTGAAAGCGCGCTTCATACGGCAGCGGCGCGGCATCCCGGCCGTGTCGGCGTGGTTATCGGCTATGACGAACGGCTTTCGCATCTGATTCAGGGCGGCGCGGACGCAATCCTCGTTCCCTCCCGTTTCGAGCCATGCGGCCTGACCCAGCTTTATGGCCTCCGCTATGGTTGCGTGCCGATCGTGGCGCGGACAGGGGGGCTTGCCGATACGGTCATCGACGCCAATGAGGCGGCGCTCACGGCCGGCGTCGCCACGGGTTTCCAATTCGCCTCCTCGGACGCCGGCGCGCTTGAACACGCCGTCAGGCGCGCCGCGACTATCTATGAAGATCGAAAGACATGGCTATCCTTGCAGACGCAAGGCATGAAAGCCGATGTTTCCTGGTCGAGAAGCGCCGGTCTCTACGCCGCGCTCTATCGCTCGCTCATCAACGGAGGATGACGCTCCATGATAAAGACGGTCGCTACCAAGCCGTTCGACGATCAGAAGCCCGGCACATCGGGACTGCGCAAGAAGGTTCCCGAATTCCAGAAGCCGCACTATGTCGAGAATTTCCTGCAATCGATCTTCGATTCGCTCGAAGGCTATAAGGGCGAGACGCTGGTCCTGGGCGGCGACGGCCGCTATTTCAACAAGGAGGTCGTCCAGATCGCCGTCAAGATGGCGGCGGCGAACGGCTTTGGCCGGGTCATCGTCGGCAGGGATGGCATTCTCTCGACCCCTGCGGCTTCGCACCTCATCCGCAAGAACAAGGCCTTCGGCGGCATCATCCTTTCGGCCAGCCACAATCCGGGCGGGCCGAAAGAGGATTTCGGCATCAAATACAATATCGGCAATGGCGGCCCCGCTCCCGAGAAAGTGACGGAGACCATTTTCGCGCGCTCGAAGGCGATCGAGCGTTATCTGATCGAGGATTTCGGCGATATCGACATCGGTACGATCGCCAAGGTGACGGCGGGCGGAATGATGGTCGACATTATCGACCCGGTCACTGATTATGCGGATCTGATGGAGACGCTTTTCGATTTCGATGCGATCGAAAAGCTTTTCCGTTCGGGCTTCCGCATGGTCTTCGACGCCATGCATGCCGTGACTGGCCCCTACGCCAAGGAAATCTTCGAGCGCCGCCTTGGCGCGCCGAACGGAACCGCCAGGAATTTCCATCCTCTACCCGATTTCGGCGGTCATCACCCGGATCCCAATCTGGTCCATGCCAAGCACCTCTACGATCTCCTGATGTCGGATGATGCGCCCGATTTCGGCGCGGCCTCCGACGGTGACGGCGACCGCAACATGGTCGTCGGACGCGGCATCTTCGTCACCCCGTCGGATTCGCTGGCGATCCTTTCCGCCAACGCCCATCATGCGCCGGGCTACCGCAGGGGATTGGCGGGAATCGCGCGTTCCATGCCGACCAGCGCCGCGGCCGACCGCGTGGCCGACAAACTCGGCATCGGCGCCTATGAGACGCCGACCGGCTGGAAATTCTTCGGCAATCTTCTCGACGCGGGGCTCGCGACCTTCTGCGGCGAGGAGAGTTTCGGCACCGGCTCCAACCATATCCGCGAGAAGGATGGCTTGTGGGCCGTGCTGTTTTGGCTGAACATCATCGCCGCGCGCGGCATGGGTGTGAAGGAAATCGTCACAGACCATTGGGCGACCTATGGCCGCAACTATTACACACGCCACGACTATGAGGCGGTGGAAGCCGCGAAGGCGAACAGGCTGATGGACGATCTGAACGCCAAACTCGCCGGCTTACCGGGGAAAACCTTCAGAGGCGACACCATCGACAAGGCGGACGATTTTTCCTATCGCGATCCGGTGGATCATTCGGTCAGCCGCAACCAGGGCATTCGCGTCCTGTTCAAAGGCGGGTCGCGCATCGTCTTCCGCCTGTCCGGCACCGGCACCGAGGGCGCCACGATCAGGCTTTATGTCGAACGTTATGAGCCCGACCCGGCGCGGCATGGCCTCGACACGCAAAAAGCGCTCGCGGACCTGATTGCGGCCGCCGACGAAATCGCCGGCATCCGCGCTCATACGGGCCGCGACACGCCCTCCGTCATCACCTGAAGCCGCGGGGGGACGATTGCGGCAAGAGGGCATTTTGGGGGCGGTCGTCACGGATGAGGGCGTGACATTCACCGTCGCCTCACGCACGGCGGCGAAAATCGAGCTTTGCCTGTTCGACGATATCGGCGACCGGGAACTGGAGCGCCTCGCATTTGAACGGCGCGAGGACGGCTTCTTTTCAGTTTCGGTGCCCGGCCTGGCCGCCGGCGCGCGCTATGGCTTGCGGGCCGACGGCGAATATGATCCCTCGCGCGGCCTCTGGTTCGATCCGGACAAGCTCCTGGTCGATCCTTATGCGCTGGCGGTCGACCGGCCCTATTCTTATGATCCGCGCCTCTCCGCGCGGCGGGGTAACAGCGGCGATACCGCTTCCCTGGTGCCGAAAGGGATCGTGACGACGCTTCCCGAGCCATCGCCGGTCCTGCCGCCGCTTTTCCGCCCCGGCGGCTTGATTTACGAGCTGCAGGTCAAGGCCTTCACCAAGCGGCATCCGGGTATTCCCGAGGAAAAGCGTGGCACGATCGGCGCTCTCGCCCACCCCCTGATGGTGGATTATCTGACAAGCCTGAAGGTAAACGTCGTCGAATTGATGCCAATCGCCGCCTGGATCGACGAGCGCCATCTCCGGCCGCTCGGCCTGAAGAATGGCTGGGGCTACAACCCCGTCACCTTCATGGCGCTCGACCCCCGCCTTGCGCCGGGCGGGCTGCCGGAGCTGCGCCGAACCGTAGCCACGTTGCGCAAGGCCGGCATCGGCGTCATCCTCGATGTCGTCTTCAACCATACCGGCGAGGGCGACCGGGGCGGTCCGATTCTTTCGCTGCGCGGCCTCGACAATTTGAGCTATTACCGCCACGTTCCCAACGACCCTGGTCGTCTCGTCAACGATACCGGGACGGGCAACACGCTCGCTTGCGACAACCCGCTTGTGGAAGCGCTTGTCCTCGACACCCTCCGCTACTTCGCCCGCTATGCCGGCGTTGACGGCTTCCGCTTCGACCTTGCGCCCATTCTGGGTCGCAATGCGACCGGCTATCACAGAAACGCCGCGCTGCTCGAAGCGATCGTTGGCGATCCGCTGCTGAAGGACCGCGTCCTTATCGCCGAGCCGTGGGATATCGGTGAAGGTGGCTATCAGCTTGGCAATTTCCCGCCGCCTTTTCTCGAATGGAACGACCGCTACCGTGACGACCTGCGCCGCTTCTGGCGTGGCGATGGCGGATTGATCGGCCCGCTGGCGACCAGGCTTTCGGGATCGTCCGATATTTTCGCGGCGGAGGGGGTGAAAACGACCCGCACGGTCAACTTCCTCGCCGCTCATGACGGGATGACGCTCTTCGATCTCACCGCCTTCGAGAAAAAGCACAATGAAGCGAATGGCGAAGGGAACCATGACGGCCATGACGAGAATTTCTCATGGAACAATGGCGAAGAGGGCAGGACGGAGAATGCGGGAGTAAAGGCGAAGCGCCGCAACGATGTTGCGGCGATGCTCTCGACCCTGTTCTTCTCGCGCGGTACGATCATGCTGACGGCGGGTGATGAATTCGGCCGCTCCCAGCGCGGCAACAGCAACGCCTATGCGCAGGATAACGAACTGACATGGCTCGACTGGCGCGGCGCCGATATCGGTCTTTTCGATTTCACCTGCAATCTCGCTTCCTTGCGCGCCAGATTTCCGGAAATCGCGAACCCGGCCTTCCTCAATGGCCATTCCGAGGAGGAGGGTCATCTGCCTGATGTCCTCTGGCTGACGGAGGATGGCCACGCGCTGCTGCCGGAAGATTGGGAGGATCCCGGCAGGCGTGCGATTGCCATGGTGCTCGCCCACGAAAAGCGGCGCATCGCGATCCTCGTCAACGGGCACGACCATCCCCGCGCATTTCGTCTCGTAGCGCGGCAAGGCTGTTCATGGCATGTGGCAACCACGGCGGAGCCGCGATCCGAATCGGATACGGTGGTCGGCATGATGGCCGTTCCCGCGCGGAGTGTCCTGCTGCTCGCCGAAAAACCGGCGGAGATTGAGGAAGTGAATGAGAATGGCGGCGTCCGAACAGATTTCCTCGGAGTCTAGCCTCGGCGACTGGTGGCGCGGCTGCGTCATCTACCAGGTCTATCCACGATCGTTTCAGGACACGACGAATGACGGCATCGGCGATTTGCCGGGCGTTATCGAACGTTTGCCCTATATCGCTTCTCTCGGCGTCGATGCGGTTTGGCTCTCACCTTTCTTCAAGTCGCCCATGACCGATATGGGCTATGACGTCGCGGACTATTGCGCCGTCGATCCGCTCTTCGGCGCCATCGAGGATTTCGACCGACTCGTCGCCGAAGCGCACCGGCTTGGCCTCAAGGTGATGATCGATCAGGTGCTTTCCCATACGTCCGACCAGCATCCATGGTTCAAGCAAAGCCGGATGAGCCGCGACAATCCCAGGGCAGACTGGTATGTCTGGGCGAACGCCAAACCGGATGGCACGCCGCCCAACAATTGGCTGTCGGTTTTCGGAGGCTCGTCCTGGGAATGGGACTCGACCCGCAAGCAATATTACCTGCACAATTTCCTCGCCTCGCAGCCTGACCTCAACTTCCACAATCCCGAGGTTCAGGACGCCATCCTGGAAACGGTGCGTTTCTGGCTTGGGCGCGGGGTCGACGCCTTCCGCCTCGACGCCGTCAACTACTACTTTCATGACCGGCAGCTGCGCGACAACCCGCCACTGAAGAGCAGGGGCACGTCCGACGTTCCGGATACCAATCCCTATGGCTACCAGGATCATATCCACGACAAGACGCAGCCGGAAAACCTCGGCTTTCTCAAGCGCTTCCGCAAATTGCTTGATTCATATGGCGTGCGCTCCTCGATCGGCGAGGTGGGTGACGGCGACCGTTCCCTGGCCACGGTCGGAGCCTATACGAATGGCGGCGACATGCTGCAGATGTGCTACACCTTCGACCTGCTCGGGCCGGACTTCTCCCCGGCCCATATCCGCAAATGCGTCGATGCGTTCGAGACGGCCATCTCCGGCGGCTGGGTCTGCTGGGCGTTCTCCAACCATGACGTGCCGCGCCATGTGACGCGTTTTTCCAAGCCGGGCGACGATACGGACAGGATCGCGAAATTCGCGCTGACTCTGCTTGCGACGCTGCGTGGCTCGATCTGCCTCTACCAGGGCGAGGAACTCGGCCTGACCGAGGCGGATATCGCCTTCGAGGATTTGCGCGATCCCTATGGCATTCGCTTCTGGCCGGGTTTCAAGGGCAGGGATGGCTGCCGCACGCCGATGGTATGGGAGGAACTGGCTATCTATGCCGGCTTCTCGCGGGCAAAGCCGTGGCTGCCGATCCCGGACGGGCACCGCCGCCGTTCCGTTTCCGTCGAGGATTACGACCCGAATTCCGTGCTCGCGCATTACCGTCGAACGATCGAATGGCGCAAACAACAGGCACCGCTCGTTTCCGGCGAGATACGGTTCCTCGTCTCGGACAAGGATATTCTGGCTTTTCTGCGTGAATGGCGGGGCGAGAAAATTCTCTGCGTCTTCAATTTCGCGCGGGAGAAGCGGGAATTCGATCTTGAGGATTTTGCTGGCGTCGAATTGATGGACGCGCCGGGATTTGCCGCAGTAGCCAAGCACGGAAAAAGACTCCGTCTCGAAGGGCTTGGCGCGGCTTTCGGAATCGTCGAATGAACGCCAACTGCGAAGCCTACTGAACGAGCACGGCGCGGCCGCAAACAGCGCCGGTGACTTGCACATCCGCTTGGCCGAGCTTCACTCCGAGCGCTCCAAGCAGATTGTAGAGCAGGCCGTCGACCGTCGGCGCGATCGCTTGGAGGGTTGAATTGAGCGCGGTGGTCAGGCCGGGCGGTACGCCGAGTCCAAGGCCGACAACGTTGACGTTCAGCTGGAGATTTCCGAGCAGCGAGCCGAAGAGCGAACTGGTGAAATCGCGTGTCGAAACGGTCTTGACCGCATGATCGCGGATGTCCGTCGCGTCATAGCGCAGCTGCGTTGGATCATTGTTGGTCATGGCGGCATGGGCGAGCGCCGAGATGCTGACCAGAGGCAATTTGACCAACGTAGCCGGAGCGACATCAACGGAACGGGAAAAATCAGCCATGTCGCCGGGGCTGATAGCGCCGATCCATGCCTCAACGACGCCTGGTTTGGCGTCGATCGTCACACCGGACGCGAGCGCGCTGCCGCTGCTGCAATCGATCGAGGTCAGCTTCGCTTCGGCATAGGCGATTTCGAGATAGAGCGGGATCCTGATGTCGATGCCGAGGAGAGCGCCCGCGCCGCTCAGGTCGATAGCAAGACTGAGCCTCGTCTGGGCCGTGCGCACGATGGCGCCTGTTTCGCCGACCGAGAACCAGGGTGAATGCCGCGGCGGCTCGCCGATGGTGACGAGCAACGTCGTCTTGAGCAGTCCCGGGACGGTCGCGCCAAGATCGACGGCGACTTGATGGCCGCCGCTCGCCAGCGCCGCGCCAGCGGTCAAAAGTTCCATTACGCTGAGCGCCGGATGAAGATCGCCCGAGCTATCGCCGAGCGCCAGCTGCGCGAGCGGGCCCAGGTTGATCAGGTCCTTCATCGGCAGCATGGCATCGAGGGAAGCGGCCGCAATCTTGTCCAAGGCCGCTTTCGCGTCCGTGTCGAGCCCTTTCACCGAGGCTAGAGCCGCCGCAATCTGTCCCACCGTCGCTTTGGATTGGAGCACGGTGTCGTACGTGCCTGCGTTGACATGCAACTGCGTTGCGAGCGCATCGGTGAAATCGAGCGCATCCACATTGGCGGAGAGAAGCGCGTTATAGTCCATCGCGCTGAGCGACAATTGGGTGCCGAGGAGGGCGCCGAGAAGGGCGTTCTCGATGCCGCCATTGAGACTCGCAAGGCGCGAGCCGAGGGAGAAAGCAGCTTCGCTGGAACTGCCGGCGACCGCGCTGACGCTGATTTTCGGCGATGGAAGCAGGCTTTGGCCGAACCAGGTGGTCCCGACCTTGCTGAAGCTTACGCGCACGGCATTGTAAGGCGTTCCGCCGGACAGGAAGCGCTCGCCGACGGGCAGGCTCGCATCGGCGCTGTAGCGGCCCTGTTCGACCGCCAATTGTCCGCTCTGGCCTGTAGGCCGGTCAGGATTTTCCCTATACTCTCCGTCGACGGTCAGGGCGCGGTAGCCATTGTCGAAGAACGTCTGTCCCGCCGCATTCTCGGCATTGTCGATATGCGCCGCGGCGGTGATGGCCGCGAGATCGGTCAGGCCCTGCGCCTCGCGCTGCTCGACATAGAGCGAGCCTTCATCGACGGCGAAGGCGGCGAGCAAGAGCATGGCGGGACTGAGCAGGGCGGTGAGTGTTGCGAGATTGCCGGTATGGGAGCGCAGGAAGCCTTTGCCGATTTGGGTTCTCTTCGAGCCCATCAGAGCCCTCCGATGCGGATCGTTGAATGACGGCTGATCGTCTCGCCTGGCAAAGGCATGCCCTGGAAAAGATTCCAGATCGGCAGATTGTGTGCGTCATAGGTGATCTGGACGTTGAATTGATCCGGGTCGGCGCTGCTGTCGCCGACCGACAACTTCAACTCGGATGGCTCGATGAAGGCGTAGCCCGAGGCGTTCCGGGTGACGTAATTCGTGGCGAGAGAGGAGCGTTCCGCCGGTGTCAGGCCGGCAAGGGCGGTCCGTGCGGCATCCGCGGTGATCTGTTGGATCGAATGGCTGGCGCCGAAATAGATGCCGTAGGCGATCATGCCGAAGAGCAGCAACAGCATCACCGGCGCGAGGATCGCGAATTCTATCGCCGAGGTGCCGCCCTTATCGGTGAAGGTCTTCGATGCGATCCGATGGACGATGCTCAGGGTTGGCATACCTTCATGAAAGCAACTTCTGATAAATGTCGCCCTATGGATGGAAGCAAGTGCAAGTTGCATTTGGTTGTGCATGCCGGCCGCCCGCAACAACTACGCTCGAAGGGCGGAGACTCCGGCGTCGGGCGCAACTATGCTAAAGTCGGAAAACGGCGCCGCGAAGTGCCGGGCGGCGAAAAAGACGGGAGGTATCGAGATGAATGTTCAGGCAGGTCATGAGCCTTCGGGAGAAAGCCTCGCGCCGCAAAGTGGGCTTTCCCTCGTGCGCGGCTCGACAAGCGAGCCGCTCATCGCGGAGACGATCCCGGCCCTTTTCAAGAAGACCGTGGCTCGCTTCGGCCATCGGGACGGCGCGATTTTCGTCGAGCACGGCAAGCGCTACAGCTATGCCGAACTCGACCGGGAAGTGGACCGGTTGGCGGCAGGCTTCCATCGCCTTGGCCTGCGGAAAGGCGACCGGGTCGGCATCTGGGCCCCCAATCGCCCGGAATGGCTGCTGACCCAGTTCGCCACCGCGCGGCTGGGGCTGATCATGGTTAACATCAATCCCGCCTACAGGTTGACCGAACTCGAATATGCGTTGCGCAAGGTGGGCTGCAAGGCGCTCGTCACGGCGGCGAGTTTCAAATCGTCGGACTATCTCGGCATGATCCGGACGCTGGCGCCGGAATTGGAGGAGAGCCAACCCGGCGCGCTCAAATCCGCCAAGCTGCCCGACCTCCGAATTGTAATCCGCACCGGCGAGGAAAAGACGCTCGGCGCTTACAATTTCGACGACGTTCTCGCCATGGCGAATGCCGAATCTCTTGGCCGGCTCGACGCCATCACCGCCGCGCTCGACCGCAATGACCCGATCAACATCCAGTTCACCAGCGGCACGACGGGCTCGCCCAAGGGCGCGACGCTGACGCACAGGAACATCCTCAACAACGCGCATTTCGTCACCGCCGCCATGCATTTCACCGAGAAGGACCGGCTCTGCATCCCGGTCCCCTTCTATCATTGCTTCGGCATGGTGATGGGCACACTTGGCTGCGTTACCAAGGGCGCGGCCATGGTGGTGCCGGGCGAGGGCTTCGAGCCCGGCGCGACGCTTGCCGCCGTCTCGAAGGAGAAATGCACCGGCCTCTATGGCGTGCCCACCATGTTCGTCGCCGAACTCGACCATCCGGATTTCAAGAGCTTTGATCTCTCGCATCTGCGCACCGGCATCATGGCCGGTTCGCCCTGTCCGATCGAGGTGATGAAAAAGGTGGTGTCGCTGATGCACATGTCGGAAGTCACCATCGCCTATGGCATGACGGAGACAAGTCCCGTTTCCTTCCAGAGCAGCACGGAGGACCCGCTGGAGCGGCGCGTTTCGACCGTCGGCCGCGTCCAGCCGCATCTGGAGGTAAAGATCATCGACGCTAACGGCGAGACGGTTCCGGTCGGCGAGCGGGGCGAGCTTTGCACACGCGGCTATTCCGTCATGACGGGCTATTGGGAGGACGAGGAGCGTACGAGAGAAGCGGTCGATGCGGAGGGCTGGATGCACACGGGCGACCTCGCCACGATCGATACGGAAGGCTATTGCAACATTGTCGGCCGCGTGAAGGACATGGTCATCCGCGGCGGCGAGAACGTCTATCCGCGCGAGGTCGAGGAATTCCTCTACCGCCATCCGAACATTCGCGAGGTGCAGGTCTTCGGCGTCCCCGACGAGAAATATGGTGAGGAGCTTTGCGCCTGGGTCGTCCTGCAGCCGGGCAGCGAGGTCACGGAGGAGGAGATCAGGGAATTCTGCAGGGGCCAGATCGCCCATTACAAGATCCCCCGCTATGTCCGCTTCCGCGACAATCTGCCCATGACCGTCACCGGCAAGCCGCAGAAATTCATCATGCGCGAGGCGATGGTGGAAGAACTGCACCTGACGGAGGCGAAGACGGCCTGACAATCGGCGAAAAGCGACCGTTTTTCTGGTCCATTGAGGCTTGCGGCGGGGCGGTCGCGACGCTATAAGCCCGCCGTCTGGTTGCGGAGTGTAGCGCAGTCTGGTAGCGCACATCGTTCGGGACGATGGGGTCGCAGGTTCAAATCCTGCCACTCCGACCAGAAAAATCAATAACTTCGCAGCGCCCCCATATTTATGGCAATGAGTATGGCGAGCGATTGAGTCTACCTAATGCTCGCCATGTCCTATTTGGCCGTGGTTGCCGCAATGCGGTTTGGCATTGAGCGTTGGCGTAGCGCCCGGAACCTTATCACCTCCTCCGCCGTTCGATTGTCGAAGGACATGCAAGGAGAGTGAAGATGAAACGCATTCTGCTAGCCGGTGCGGCTGCGTTGCTGTTCGTAGGTTCAGCGCACGCAGGTAGCATGGCAATAACAACCGATACGGACAGTGGCCATGCGGTTGTGGTGCCGGCTCCCCCCGACCCGGATACGACCAATTCGACGACTGTAGTCAAGAAGAAAGTTCACCCGAATGGCGACACGACAACCGTCATCAAGAAGAAGCATCACGACGATGACAACGGAACGGTCACTATTCACCACGATGACGATGACGATTAATGGACGGAATTGAGCGGCGGCCGAGAGGCCGCCCGCTTCTTCCGACGCGGTTATCGTTGTCCAGCTGCCGATCCGGGTCGGCTTGGAGGCTGCGGGTACGATCTCGCAGTTACGCAAGAAATCCTGCCGCTCCGAAATCAAAACCCGGAAATTTGCTGTTCCCGTCGGCTGATTTCACGCACCGATTGCGCCACGAAGGGCATAGGACACCGCAAACGTCGCGATCGCCATTCCTATAGAATAGAACGTCCGTTGCCATGGCGCGGAAAGCCCGACAAAAGGCGAGGCAGCCAAGGCCATCACGGCGGCCGTGAATGCCGCTACCAGGCTGAAATTGATTGCGACGCCAAGCATTTTCTTTCCCTGCTTGATTACTCCGGGTTCGATAGCACTGACCCATTAACGTTCGGCTCAGCTTTGTGGTTGCGCGGCGGTGAAGTGTGGGTGCAAGCGGAGGAATGGCGGCTGCGAACGGGATTGCGCGCTCCGCTTCCGGGTGAACAGCCGGAGGTCGAAATGGTATGCGCCCGGCAGACAGTCCCCGACACCGGAAAGAGCGGATTTCGCCCGCTTTAAGTCACATCGTTTAATGGCGGCCGTAATGAGCTATTAGCGACTGTGATTTATCGTCCGGCCATGCTCGACCGGATGTTGCACAGCTTTCAGAAATGGCGGGAAACCATTCTCTTTTGCGGCCATATCGCCGTTCTGGGGGCATTGCCCTGCTGCGCGATTGTCGCCTACGCGATCGACCGGCACGGGCATGAGGCGAGCAGGATCATCGACACGATCACAACCAGCTCGATCGCGACCAAGCAGACGATCCTGTCGACGATTTCCAGCTGGCAGCTGCGCGAAACGCCTTAGTCGCACCGCACCCGGCTCTTGCCCGTATCGAGCACGACTTTATGGCATTTCAGTTCGGGCGTTGAAGCGTCAGGCTCCGCCGCCGGTTTCCGCTGCGTGAATTGGTGGTGAGGTCGCCTCCGACGCGCCTCTTTCCTGATGTGGTGCCTTGTCTTCGGCCGTTCGGCGGCGGCTTGTTCGGGCGGCGGCGGAGGCGGCAGGAATTCGCTATCGTGGATTTGCCGTTTGTTCGTGATCGTACGCCGCCATGCGGGATGGAGAAACCATCCGGTTCTGACCATCGTCATCTGATATTTGGGCACGACCGACCCGTCATCCGTGCGGACGCAGGCCGCGAGAAAAAGCGCGCAGGCAAGGGCGGCAAAAACACGGAAATGCGACACGGCAATTCGTCCCCGAACTCATCTTGTGAGTCTTAAAGCGCCGGCTGTCCGATTGGAACCGGCATGCGAGAAATGTTTGCGGCTTCGTTCCGTCCGGGCATGACGTCGTCGAATGGCCGCCGCGGCCCTTGAAGAAGGGGAGGCATATGGTATTTCTCAAATACTGGTTGGCGCTGAGCTCGCGTGAATGCCCGAACTTACCGCCCGTAATTTTACCCGAATACGGCGTGGAGAAGAATCCGATGACCGACGACAAGCCGGCTGCGCCGGATCAAAACGGGATACCGGAAAAAATCGGGACGGCGCTGGGCTTCATCCTCGTGGTCTTCGTGGCTACCGAACTTCTATACGCGATCGTGCATGCCGTCATGAGCACGTGATCCCGGAGGGAACCGATTGGCCAAAGCGGACTCCCCGAGCTCGAACCGCGTCAGTGGCAAGGCCTCGGGATATTCGCGCTGGATGAAGTCGATCAGCTTTTCGCGCACCTCGCAGCGCAGGTCGAAGGTTCGCCCGCTGTTCGAGGCGGAGACCAGGATGCGGATTTCCATCGTCCGCTCCTTGAAATCGGTGACGGCCACATTGACGACCTGGCGGTCCCAGAGCTTCGACGCCGCCGCGATCTCCTCGACCTTGTTGCGGATGGCGGAGACCGGCACGCCATAATCCAGATAGATCATCACCGTTCCGATCAGCGCGGCGCTCTCGCGCGTCCAGTTCTGGAAAGGCTTTTCGATGAAATAGGAGAGTGGCAGGATGAGACGGCGCCAGTCCCATATCCTGACGACGACATAGGTCGAGGTGATCTCCTCGACCTTGCCCCATTCGCCTTCGACGAGCAGCGCGTCATCCATGCGGATCGGCTGGGTGATAGCAAGCTGTATGCCGGCGAACAGATTCTTGAGTACGGGCTGCAAGGCGAGGCCGGCGACGACGCCGGCCGCGCCGGCGGATGCGAGCAGGCTAATGCCATATTGCCGGACCGCATCGAATGTCATCAGCGCCGCGGCGACGGCAATGACCCCGATCAGGAAGCTCGCGATCCGCTGCAGGATGCGCGACTGGGTGACATGCTTTCTGGCCAGGAGATTGTCTTCAGCGTCCAGCTTGAAGCGTCTGAGATAGACTGACGTCCAGATGTGGATTGCTGACTCGGCCATCCAGGCAATGACCGCAATGAGGCAGATCAGCAGGACATGATGGACGATGTTCGTCTGTCCGATCGTTAGCGGTGCGATGACGGCGCCGAGGAACAGTGCGGCGACCACGATGGCGAACCGCGCCGGGCGCTCGGTGCGGGACACGAGCGAACGCCAGAACAGGTCGCTTGAGGCAACGAGCCGAGCGAGCAGGTTGTAGAGAAGGCGATGGACGATCAGCCCCGCGATGACCATCATTACCAAAACGATGAGCCCGATCACCCAATCCGGGAGCCAGGTGGCTTCGGATTGCAGTCTTGCAAGAAATTCCATCATTGGCCAACTGTGCTTGCTATTGATCTCAGATTGTCTGATTTAGGCGGTTGGCTGGGAGGACAACCGCTGCAGCATCCGTTGAACGCGCGAGCGGCATGACGTTTCCTTTGCGAATGAGGAAATCTCGAATTCGTTCTTAGTGGAGATTGCAGATTTGAAACCCGTCAGCGAAGCCAAGCCCAATACCTTCGCCTTCGAGACAAGCGCTCTCATCAAGCCGACTGGCTTTCGCGAATACGACGCACGCTGGTGGTTCGGCCAGCCGGCCTCTGACAAGGCGCCGGAACTGAACCTGATGGGCGTGCAGGCGCTTGGAATGGGGCTCGCGACGCTGATCCGGCGCTCCGGCGTCGGGCCGGAAATCATCACCGGGCATGATTTCCGCGTCTATTCGATGGCGATCAAGCTGGCGCTTGTTTCAGGCCTGATGGCGGCCGGCGCGAAGGTGAAGGATATCGGCCTGGCGCTGTCGCCCATGGCCTATTTCGCCCAGTTCGCGCTCGACGTGCCCTCCGTCGCCATGGTCACGGCTTCGCATAACGAAAATGGCTGGACCGGCGTGAAGATGGGCATGCAGCGCCCGCTGACCTTCGGCCCCGACGAGATGACGGCGCTGAAGGAGATCGTGCTTGCCGGCGATTTCGATCTCGTCGGCGGCGGCTCCTACGAATTCGTCGAGAATTTCCGCGATCGTTATATCGCCGATCTGGCGGAAGGCGTGCGCATCATGCGGCCGCTGAAGGTGGTGGCGGCCTGCGGCAACGGTACGGCGGGCGCCTTCGCGCCGGAGCTTTTGCGGCGCATCGGCTGCGAGGTCGTGCCGCTCGATACGGAACTCGACCACAGCTTCCCGCGCTACAACCCGAACCCGGAAGACATGCAGATGCTGCACGCCATCCGCGACGAGGTATTGCGGACGAAGGCCGATGTCGGCCTTGGCTTCGATGGCGATGGCGACCGTTGCGGCGTCGTCGACAATGAAGGCAACGAGATCTTCGCCGATAAGGTCGGCGTCATGCTGGCGCGCGATATTTCCGACGAGCATCGCGGCGCGAGTTTCGTGGTCGACGTCAAATCGACCGGCCTGTTCACGACGGACCCCGTCCTCGCCGACCATGGCGCGAACACGGATTACTGGAAGACCGGCCATTCCTACATCAAGCGTCGTGTCTCGGAACTCGGCGCCATCGCCGGCTTCGAGAAATCCGGCCATTTCTTCTTCAACCGGCCGATCGGACGCGGCTATGATGATGGCCTCATCACCGCGATCGCGGTCTGTCGTATGCTCGATCGCAATCCGGGCAAGTCGATGGCCGATCTCTATCGCGCGCTTCCCCTGACCTTCGGCACGCCCACCATGTCGCCGCATTGCGACGACGAGAAGAAGTACAAGGTGGTGGAGCGGGTTATCGAGGATTTCCGGACAATGAAGAAGGACGGAACGCCGGTCGCCGGACAGAAGATTATCGATCTCGTCACGGTGAACGGGGTGAGGGTGGTTGCGGAAGACGGCACCTGGGGGCTCGTCCGCGCCTCATCCAACAAGCCTGAACTGGTCGTCGTGGTGGAAAGCCCGGTGTCGGAGGAGCGCAAGCGGGCGATGTTCGAGGCAGTCGACGGCGTGTTGCGCCGCAATCCGGAGGTCGGCGCCTATAACCAGACGTTTTGAGCAGTTCGGTGCATGCACTGATCTTACGATGCACCCCCTCCGCCCCGCCAGTATCGCCGTCAAGGTCAGTGGCCTGTCATCCATCTTCGAGCCGCGATACAGGCGGGGCACCTCCCCCTTATAGGGGGAGGAAGGCCGCAGCGGCGGCGCCTTTCCCTCACCTGAAAGGGGAGGGTGCCGAGCGAAGCGAGGCGGGTGGGGTATGATGGCAAGCCATATGCGATTGCGCCACCCCCTCCTGGCCTCAATACGGGCTCGCTACATCCCCCGTCTCGACATAGACCGATTTCACCTGCGAATAGTGCCTGAGCGCCTCGATGGCGTTGTCGCGTCCGATGCCCGACTGCTTGACGCCGCCGAACGGGAGTTCCACCGGCGTCAGGTTGTAGGCGTTGATCCAGCAGGCGCCGGCCTGCAATTCGCCGATGACGCGGTGGCCGCGCGTCAGGTCGCGCGTGAAGACGCCGGCGGCAAGGCCGAATTCGGTGGCGTTGGCGCGTTCGATCGCCTCGTCCTCGCCAGCGAAATTCAGCACCGTCATCACCGGCCCGAAGATTTCCTCTTTTGCGATGCGCATCCCGTCCGTCACATCGGTGAAGATGGTCGGCTCGACGTAGAAGCCGTTCTCGAAGCCCTGCAGCTTCGGTACGCCGCCGCCGCAACGGAGCGTAGCGCCTTCCTCCCTGCCGATCGCGATATAGCTCATCACCTTGTCATGCTGCGCCTTGTTGATGAGAGGTCCCATCTGCGTTTCGGGATCGAGCGGATCGCCGATGCGGATTTTCTTCGTCCGTTCCGTCAGCCTTTCGAGGAAGCGCTCGCGGATGCCGTCCTGCACGAAAACACGCGTGCCGTTGGAACAGACCTGGCCGGTCGAATAGAAATTGGCGAGCATCGCGCCACCGACCGCGTTCTCGACATCGGCATCGTCGAAGACGATGAGCGGCGACTTGCCGCCGAGCTCCATCGTCGCGTGTTTCATATGCGAACCGGCAAGGGCGAGGACTTTCTTTCCGGTCGGCACCGACCCGGTGACGGAGACCTTGGCGACGGCGGGATGTTCAACGAGCGCCGCGCCGACATCGCCGAAGCCCTGGACCACATTGAAGAGCCCGTCGGGCAGGCCGGCTTCCGTGTAAATCTCGGCGAGCGCCAGCGCGGACAGCGGCGTGTTCTCAGACGGCTTGAAAACCATGGCGTTGCCCATAGCGAGCGCCGGGGCCGATTTC
>Ga0187809_10000282_pt1 | contig 30147 bp, 28 predicted proteins | sample NC_wetland_sal_i_8_FD_132415 | JGI IMG/M metagenome (GOLD analysis project Ga0187809, IMG submission 132415) | Wetland sediment microbial communities from Neuse River Estuary, North Carolina, USA - ASW_4 | ecosystem: Environmental > Aquatic > Freshwater > Wetlands > Sediment | place: USA: North...
ATCGTCGATCGTTTCGCCGATGCCGATCGCGTGGATGGGCAGGCCATGGCGTTCGGCCGCGGCGACGAGGACGCCGCCGCGCGCGGTGCCGTCTAGCTTGGTCATCACGAGCCCGGTCACGCCCGCCACGTCACGGAACACGTCGATCTGCGATAGCGCATTCTGCCCGGTGGTCGCGTCGAGAACGAGCACGACGTCGTGCGGTGCTGCGGGGTTGAGGCGGCCGAGCACGCGCTTGATCTTGGCAAGCTCGTCCATCAGTTCGCGCTTGTTCTGAAGCCGCCCGGCGGTGTCGACGATCAGCACGTCGATGCCCGTCGCGGTCGCCTGCTTGACCGCATCGAACACGATGCCCGCCGCATCGCCGCCTTCGGGTCCGGTGACGATCGGCACGCCCAGCCGTTCGGCCCACACCTTGAGCTGGCCGATCGCGGCAGCGCGGAAGGTGTCGCCGGCGACCAGCATCACGCCATAATCCTGTTCCTGGAACAGATGCGCGAGCTTCGCGATGGTCGTGGTCTTGCCCGACCCGTTGACCCCGATCACCAAAATGACCTGGGGGCGCGGGAAAGCATCGATTTCCAGCGGCTCGGCGACCGGACGCAGCACCGCCGCAATCTCCTCGGCCACGACCCGGCGCAATTCGTCGGTGCCGTTAGCGGCAATGTCGCGGCGTTCGGACAGGCGGTCGCGGATACGCGCCGCCATGCCGGGGCCAAGGTCGGCGGTAATCAGCGCTTCCTCGATTCGGTCGAGGTCGTCTTCGTCGAGGCGCGACTTGCCCGTCAGCCCGGCCAGATTTTCGCCAAGCCGTTCCGACGTGCGCCGAAAGCCGCCGAGCAGCCGCTCGCTCCAGCTCGGTCCGCTCATCCCGATATCCTTTCCGCAGTCATTCTGTCGCCGTCGCGTGCGCCCGCACGGACCGGCACGATGGCGCCCGGCTCGGCGGGCGTGGCCAATATCAGCGCGGCGAAATTTTCGGCATGGCCGGTTCGGCCGTCGCGCTCGACCAGCATGGTTGTTGTCGATCCCGTCAGTCGGTCCAGCCAGGCATGACGCCGCCGCGCATTGGCCTCGCGCAGCCGCGCCGCCCGGTCGCGCGCCGCGCTGCGTCCGACCTGCGGCATTCGCGCCGCGGGCGTCCCGCTGCGCGCGCTGTAAGGAAAGATGTGACCGAAAACGATGTCGCAATCGTCGATCAGCGCCAGGCTGTTCGCGAACATGGCGGCATCCTCGGTCGGAAAACCGGCGATCAGGTCGGCGCCGATCGCGATTTCCGGGCGCGCGGCCTTCAGCCTTTCGACCAGCCGCACCGCGTCGGCGCGGCGGTGGCGGCGCTTCATGCGCGTCAGCACCATGTCGTCGCCCGCCTGCAGCGAGAGATGAACGTGCGGCATGAGCCGCGCATCCTGCGTCAGCAGCGCGAACAGCGCATCGTCTATGCGGTCCGGATCGAGCGACGAAAGGCGGAGGCGTTCGAGGGGCAGGCGCAGCAAGGCTTCGACGAGCGCAGCAAGGCTGGTGCCGCTGTCGTCGCCATAGCTGGCAAGATCGACCCCGGTCAGCACGATCTCGCGCTGGCCGCGGTCTATCGCCGTTCGGGCCGCCGTCAGGATCGAACCGACCGTGGCCGAGCGGGCGGTTCCCCGTGCCAGCACCGTCGCGCAGAAAGTGCAGCTATGCGAACAGCCCGTCTGGACGCCCAGGAAAGCGCGGGCGTGGTCAGCGCCGGAAAGAGCAGGCAGGTAGGGGAGGGAAGAACGGCCCTTCGGCAGGCTCAGGGCGAAGGGTGGAGGAGGAGCTGCGTCATCCATCTCTGCTCGTGCCGAGCTTGACGAAGCAATATTTTCGACTTGGTAGCTTGCCGTTAGCCCCTTCGCATCGTTGGCGACCACCCGCGCACCCATATCGGCAAAGCGCTCGGCCTCCAGTTCGGCGGCGCAGCCGGTAACGACCACCGCGGTGTCAGGGCGCTCGCGCAGCGCGCGGCGCACGGCCTGGCGAGCTTGGCGCACCGCTTCGTCGGTCACCGCGCAGCTGTTGAACACGATCGTGTCGGGCGCTGCGGCGCGCGTTGCGGCGGCGCGGATCGCTTCGCCTTCGGCCAGATTCAGCCGGCACCCGAAATTGACGACCTCGACCCGGCCGGCTTCGGCAACGCTCATCCGAATTGCGCCCAGTCGGTCTCGCCCTCGAACACGCGGGTCGCCGCGCCGCTCATCACGATCGGCTCGCCGGGCGACCAACGGATCACCAGATCGCCGCCGGGAAGCGACACGGTGACGGGCGATTTGACGATGCCGGCGCGGATTGCGGCGACCGCGGTCGCGCACGCGCCCGTGCCGCACGCCTGCGTCAGCCCGACGCCGCGTTCCCAGACGCGAAGCTGGAGCTGATTTTCGCCGTCGAGGCTCGCGACATTGACGTTGACCCGCTCGGGAAACAGGGGGTCGGTCTCGATCCGCGGGCCGAGGTCGCCCAGTGCGACTGCATCGGCTTCGGGGACGAAGAAGATGATGTGCGGATTGCCGACATTGACCGCCGCGCCATGTTCCAGTTCGTCCCACGCGACGGGCATGTCGCGGGTGTCCATCGGCATGGCGAGCGGAATATGCTCCCAATCGAAGACGGGTTCACCCAGCACGACTTCGGCGCCGCCGTCGGCGGGGGTCACGCGCAGCATCCCGCCCAGCGATTCGATGACCGCGGGCTTGCCGATCAGCGTGGCGACGCAGCGCGTCGCGTTGCCGCACGCCTCGACCTCGCTGCCGTCGGCGTTGAATATCCGCATTTTGACGTCGGCCTTCGACGACGGTTCGAGCAGGATCAGCTGGTCGCAGCCGATGCCGTGGCGGCGATCGGCAATCGCATGCGCCCGCGCCGGCGTCATCTCGACGCTGTTCGCGCGCGCATCGATCACGACAAAGTCGTTGCCGAGGCCGTGCATCTTGGTGAAGCGGTCCGCCATAGTCCGCGCATGTAAGGGCGCCGACGGGCGAAGTCTAGCGATGTGGCGGCGTCAGGCCGTCTTGCGCAGCACTTCCTCGTCGACGTCGGGGGACGGCGTTTGTGGCAGCGCGGGCGAGCGGAGAAGGCCGCGGTCGGCAAGCATGCGCGCCGTGTCGTCGGCCGATGCGGCGCGGCCGTAGAACCAGCCCTGACCCTTCGCGCAGCCGAGCCGCGTCAGTTCGGTGGCGGTTGCTTCGTCTTCGACGCCCTCGGCAGTGATCGGCATGGCCAGGCTTTCGCCGAGGCGGACAATTGCCACCACAATCGCCTGCGCATCGGGGCTGCCCCGCATCGCGGCGACGAAGCTGCGGTCGATCTTGATGTGGTCGAAGGGCAGCGCGCGCAGGTGCGACAAGGAACTATAGCCGGTGCCGAAATCGTCGAGGCTGAGCGAAACGCCCTGATTCTTGAGGCTGGTGACGATCGAGCGGACCAGCGGCAGATTCTCGAACAGCGAGCTTTCGGTGATCTCGACCTCGAGCTGGCTGGCGGGGTAACCCGTTTCGACCAGCAGCTTGGTGAGCTTCTGGCTGAACCAGGGATCCTTGAGCTGTTGCGGAGAAATATTGACCGCGAGAATGATCGACGGATCCCAGCCTTTGGCGATTTCCATCGCGCGGCGAATGACCAGCAGGGACAATTCGCCGATCAGCCCGCTTTCCTCGGCGATTGGAATGAAGCGTTCGGGCGGGATCATGCCATATTCGGGCGAATCCCAGCGCATCAGCATTTCGAAGCCGACAAGGCGGCCGGTCGCGATGTCGACCTGCGGCTCGAAAAAGGGAATGAACTCGCCGCGCGGCATGCCTTCGCGGATGCCGTTTTCGATCTGGTTGCGGACCTGGACCGCCATTTCCATGCCCTGCTCGAACCAGCAATAGCGGTTCCGGCCCTCGTCCTTGCAGTGATACATGGCGATGTCCGCCTGGCGGATCATCGTCTCCATCGTCATGCTGGCATCATTGGCAAGTGCGATGCCGAGCGAGGCGCCGATGCGGATATGCTGCGCATCATGGGCGACCGAATCCTCGAGCGACGAAACCAGTGCCGCGGCGAGCGCGTCGATGTTGGCGCGCGCGGCGGGCTCGAACGGAATCATCGCGACGAATTCGTCGCCGCCGAGCCGCGCTTTGGTCGCATTGGGCGGCAGGATGGCGGTGATCCGCTCGGCCGCGACCTGCAGCACACGGTCGCCCGCGGCATGGCCGTGAATATCGTTGACCGTCTTGAAATGGTCGAGGTCGAGCAGGAACAGGGCGACATTGCGCTTTTCGGCCGCGGCGCTGGCGATGAGCTGCTGCCCCGCAACGATCAGCGCGCGGCGGTTCAGAAATCCGGTCAGCGGATCGGTGTCGGCCAGATAGCGCGCGCGCTGTTCGGCCTCGGTGCGCTCGCGAATCTCGCGGTTGAGGTCTTCGTAGCGGCGCCAGCCGAACAGGATCAGCGCGACATTCAGGATCAGCGCCGCCGACAAGACCTTGTCCGGCCCGCCGCCGATGCCGATCAGCGTCTGCACCACCGCCTGCATCACATTGCCGCCGGTGCCGACGAACATCACTATCGCGGCGACGACGATTCCCCCTGCGATCATGTCGCGTCGGGCGTCCTCGCTACGGTTTCGCGGCTTCATCGTCGAATTCATGCTATAGTCCCCACCATTCCCTCGCATATGCCGGCAAAGCGGTGAAATTTGCGTTAAGTGGGGCTTGGTGGCGATCGCGAAGCCAGCGGGCGGTCCGACTTGCCTTTGCGGGCGATCTCGCCTAAGGAGCCGCTGTCCGCCTATTGGATTCGGGTGGGCATATCGACATCCGCGACGGAATTTCTGTCCACGGATAGCCGCTGGTTGGCGAGGTTTCGCTCACCGGCGTCTTTTGCGTTGCGGATCGAGAGAAGGATTTGGAAGCGCATGTTCGACAGTCTGAGCAATCGGCTAGGCGATGTATTCGGGAAGCTCCGCGGCCGCGGTGCGCTGACCGAGGCCGACGTGCGCGCGGCGATGCGCGAAGTGCGCATCGCACTGCTCGAAGCCGACGTCGCGCTGCCCGTGGTGCGCAGCTTCGTCGACCAGGTCACCGAACTTGCGGTCGGTCAGAATGTCCTGCGCTCGGTCACGCCGGGGCAGCAGGTCGTCAAGATCGTCAGCGACGCGCTGACCGAAATGCTCGGCTCCGAAGCTGCTGAACTTGACCTTGCCGTCACGCCGCCCGCCGTTGTCATGATGGTCGGCCTTCAGGGGTCGGGCAAGACGACGACGACCGCGAAGATCGCGAAGCGGCTGAAGGACAAGGAGCGCAAGAAGGTGCTGATGGCGTCGCTCGACGTCAATCGTCCCGCCGCGCAGGAACAGCTCGCCGTCCTCGGTAGCCAGATCGACGTCGCGACCTTGCCGATCATCGCCGGGCAGCAGCCGGTCGAGATTGCGCAGCGCGCCATGCAGGCGGCCAAGCTTCAGGGCTTCGACGTGCTGATGCTCGATACTGCGGGCCGCCTCCACGTCGATCAGCAATTGATGGACGAAATGCAGGCGGTGTCGCGCACGGCGAATCCGGCCGAAACGCTGCTTGTCGTCGACAGCCTGACCGGTCAGGACGCGGTGCAGGTCGCGCAGCGCTTCACCGAACAGGTGCCGCTGACCGGCGTCGTGCTCACCCGCATGGATGGCGATGCGCGCGGCGGCGCCGCGCTGTCGATGCGCGCCGTCACCGGCAAGCCGATCAAATTCGCCGGCACCGGCGAAAAGCTTGACGGCCTTGAAGTCTTCCAGCCCTCGCGCATCGCGGGCCGCATCCTCGGCATGGGCGACGTCGTCAGCCTCGTCGAACGCGCCGCCGAGACGATTCAGGCCGAAGAGGCCGAGGCGATGGCCAAGAAGATGGCGAAGGGTCAGTTCGACCTCGACGATCTTCGCACGCAATTGAACCAGATGCGCCGCATGGGCGGGCTGGGTGCGCTGGCGGGCATGATCCCCGGCCTCAAAAAAGCACAGGCGGCGATGGCGCAGAGCGGCACCGACGACAAGGTGCTCGTCCATTTCGACGCGATCATGGGCTCGATGACGCCAAAGGAACGCGCGAAACCCGAAATCATCAATGCGAAGCGCAAGATCCGCATTGCCAACGGGTCGGGTACCACGGTGCAGCAGGTGAACAAGGTGCTGAAAATGCATCAGGAAATGTCCACCGCGATGAAGAAGATTCGCAAGATGGGCGGCCTCAAGGGCCTTGGCGCTCTCCTCGGCCGCGGCGGCGGTATCCCCGGAATGGGCGGCGGCGGCATGGGCGGCGGCGGCGGTGCCGGCGGACTGCCCGGCCTTGGCGGTGCCGGACTTCCGCCCGATCTCGCCAATCTGCTGAACAAGAAGAAATAACCCTTAAAAATCAAAGTCAAAGTTAGCAAGTCAGAAGGAAAATATCATGGCTACCACCATTCGCCTTTCGCGCGGCGGTTCGAAAAAGCGCCCCTATTACAAGATCGTCGTTGCCGATTCGCGCAGCCCGCGCGACGGCCGTTTCATCGAACGCATCGGCAGCTACAACCCGCTGCTCGGCAAGGATAATCCGGACCGCGTCAAGCTCGACGCCGAACGTGCGAAGCATTGGGTTTCGGTTGGCGCGCAGCCGACCGACCGCGTCGCCCGCTTCCTCGACGCCGCAGGCGTGAAGGAACGTTCGGCCCGCAACAACCCGAACAAGGCTGTCCCGGGTGAAAAGGCCAAGGAACGCGCCGAAGAAAAGGCCGCGAAGCTGGCCGAGGCCGAAGAAGCTGCGGCGGCCGCCGCTGCGGCTCCGGCTCCGGCCGAAGAAGCGGCTCCCGAAGCGGCTGAATCGGATGCGACCGGCTCGGTGAAGAGCGAAGAAACCGCCGAAGCGGTTGCCGACGCAGTTGCAGAGGAAGTTCCGGCCGACGCGAGCGCCGACGACGCGGCTGCGATCGCCGAAGAAGTTGCCGAAGGCGGCCCCGTCGCCGAAGCCGGCGAAGAAAAGGCCGAAGGCTAAACCCTTGGCCGCCGCCGATCGTCCCGTCACCCTGGCCGCCATTGCCGGCGCGCACGGGGTCCGGGGCGAGGTGCGGCTCAAATTGTTCGGTGAAGGCGCGGAGGCTCTCCGCGCCTTTTCCGTTTTCGACGCCGGCGCCCGCAAGCTGACGCTGAAATCGATACGCCCCGCCAATCAGGGCGCGGTGGCAAGCTTTGCCGAAATCGCCGATCGCAGCGCCGCCGAAGCGCTGCGCGGCACGGTGCTGACAGTCCCGCGCTCGGCGCTGCCGTCGCTCGCGCCGGGGGAATATTATCATCACGATCTGATCGGCCTGCCCTGCGTTTCGACCGACGGCGAGGCTGTCGGCCATGTCGTGGCGGTCGAGAATTTCGGCGCCGGCGACATATTGGAAATCGAACGTCCGGCCGAAGCGGGACACAAGCCGAAGCGCTTCATGGTGCCGATGACCGCGCAGGCGGTTCCTGCCTGGAACCCCGAGGGCGTGACCGTGGCGGCGGCCTTCGTCGAATAGGTGTCGGCGCAAAGGCTTGGCGTTCGCTGCCGGGGCGTCTAGCCTGACCCCCCGCCAACCAGAGAGAGGTCCGCAGAGAGATCCATGTTCGCTCCCCTGATCCTGTCGCTCGTCCTTGCGGTACAGTCGGTTCCAGCCCAGACCACGCAGTTGCCCCCGCCGCCGCCGCCCGTTCCGGCGGCCGTGACGCCCCCGGTCGAAGTCGCGGCGCCCGATACGCGGCCTTATGTCGCGCTCAAGACCGACGCGGGCACGATCGTCGTTCGGCTGGAGGACAAGCGGGCGCCGATCACCAGCGCCAATTTCCTCCGCTATGTCGACAGCAAGCGGATGGACGGTTTCAAATTCTATCGCACCACGCGCAGCTGGGGCGAGGGAAACAAGCTGATTCAGGCGGGCAACCGCGGCGACCCGCGGACCAACTTCCCACCCATCGCGCATGAGCCGACAACGAAAACCGGCCTTACCAATTGCGATGGTGCGCTGGTGATGGCGCATTTGCGCCCGGGCGATGCGACGACCGATTTCTTTTTGCTGCTGTCCGGCATCAAGGGCTTCGACGCCGACGCGCCCGGCGGCGATGGGGCGGGTTTCGCGGTATTCGGCGAGATTGCTTCGGGGCGCGACGTCGCCGAAAAAATCTTCGCGATGCCGGTTTCCGAGACCGCGGGCGAGGGCGTGATGCGCGGCCAGATCCTCGATCCGGCCGTGACCATCCTGTCGGCGCGCCGCGTTCCGGCGCCTGCCGATGCACCCAAGGGCTGTGTGGTGAAGGCGCCCCCGGTTCCGGCGCCGTGACGCCCCCGGGCGCCGCCGGACGATTTGGTTCGCGATGCCGACGAAAGACATGATCATTTATTTTGCGTTCATCTGCGCTGTGGCTATACCGCGCCCATGACTCAGCGCCCTTCCTCTCGCGCCGCCGTGCGCCTGATCGCCGCCGCCCTCGTGATTTCGCCGCTGCTCGCGGCCTGCGCCGGCGGGGGTGGGGTCAAGAAGGACACGCGCTACGTCGCGCGTGACGTGAATACGCTCTATCGCGCCGCGCAGGATCGTCTCGACCGCGGCCAGTACAAGATTGCCGCGGCGCTGTTCGACGAGGTCGAGCGTCAGCACCCCTATTCGCCCTGGGCGCGCCGCGCGCAGCTGATGAGCGCCTTTTCCTATTATATGGACCGCGAATATACGCCGTCGATCGAATCGGCGCAGCGTTTCCTGTCGATCCACCCGGGCAACAAGGATGCGCCTTACGCCTATTATCTGATCGCGCTCAGCTATTATGAGCAGATCAGCGACGTGACCCGCGACCAGAAGATCACGCAGCAGGCGCAGGCCGCGCTGGGCGAGATTGTGCGCCGCTATCCCGACAGCCGCTACGCCGCCGATGCGCGGTTGAAGCTTGACCTTGTCCGCGACCATCTGGCGGGCAAGGAGATGGAAATCGGCCGCTTTTACGAGCGCAGCTCGAACTGGCTCGCGGCCTCGATCCGCTTCCGCGAAGTCGTCGACAAATATCAGACCACCAGCCACGCCCCCGAGGCGCTGTTCCGGCTGACCGAATGCTATCTCGCGCTCGGCGTTCCCGAAGAGGCGAAGAAGTCGGCGGCCGTCCTCGGCGCCAATTATCCCGGCAGCAAATGGTACGAACGCGCGTACAAGCTGATGGAAAAGCACGCGCCCAGCGCCTGATGCATCGCGCGATAGATTCGCGCTTTGTTCTATTGTAAGGCGGGGCCGGATGCTGACCGCGCTGTCCATATCGAATATCGTTCTGATCGAACGGCTCGACCTCGATTTCGAGGGCGGGCTGGGCGTGCTCACGGGCGAAACCGGCGCCGGCAAGTCGATCCTCCTCGACGCGCTGGGACTTGCGCTGGGTGCGCGCGCCGACACGGCGCTGGTGCGGCAGGGCAGCGACCGCGCGCAGGTCACCGCCAGCTTTGCGCCGCCGGCAGCAGGCACGCCGCTCGCCGCGCTGCTCGCCGACAATGATGTCATATTGGAGGATGGCGAACCGCTGCTCATCCGCCGCACCGTCAAGGCCGACGGCGGCAGCCGCGCCTTTCTCAACGATCAGCCCTGTTCGGCGGCGCTGCTGCGCGAAGTCGGCAGCTATCTCGTTGAAATTCATGGGCAGCACGATGATCGCGGCCTGCTCGCGCCCGCGGGGCATCGCGCGCTGCTCGATGCCTATGCGCGCGCCGATGCCGGCGCGGTGGCGGCGGCGCATGCGAGTTGGCGCAGCGCCGAGGAGCGACTGGCGGCTGCACGGACCGCGATTGCCGAGGCCGAGCGCGACCGCGAATGGCTGGAACATTGCGTCGCCGAGTTGCGAACGCTGGCACCGCAGCCGGGCGAAGAAGCCGAACTCGCCGAGGCGCGCGCCGCGATGCAGAAGGGCGAGCGGATTGCGGGCGACCTGTCGACGATCATGGAGGCATTCGACGGCAGCGCCGGCGGTCCCGCCCTGCTGCGCGGTGCCGCGCGGCGGCTCGACCGGCTGGCGGGCGACCATCCGCTGCTTGCCGAAGCGCTCGCCAGCCTTGATCGCGCGATCATCGATGCCGACGATGCCGAGGCCAAGCTGCACGAGGCTGCACGCGCCCTGGAATATGATCCCGATCGGCTCGAGGCGACCGAGACGCGGCTGTTCGAACTGCGCGCGATGGCGCGCAAGCATGGCGTCCAGCCCGACGAACTGGCGGCGCTGACCGACGACCTTGCCGCGCGGCTCGATGCGATCGAAGGCGGCAGCGCGGGGCTTGCCCGGCTCGAAGCAGCGGTCGCCGAAGGTGCCGCCGCCTACACTCATGCCGCGACCGCGCTGTCGGATCAGCGGACGAAGGCCGCGGCGCGGCTCGATGCGGCGGTCGCCGGCGAACTGGCGCCGCTCAAGCTCGATGCGGCGCGCTTCCGCACGCTCGTCGAACGCCTGCCTGCCGAGCGTTGGGGTGCGGACGGTATCGACCGCGTCGAATTTCTGATCGCGACTAATCCCGGCGCACCCTTTGCTCCGCTCGCCAAAATTGCCTCGGGCGGCGAATTGTCGCGCTTCATCCTCGCGCTGAAGGTTGCGCTTGCCGAAGAGGGCGGCGCTGACACGATCATCTTCGACGAGATCGACCGCGGTGTCGGCGGTGCGGTCGCGAGCGCGATCGGCGAGCGGCTGGCGCGGCTGGCCGGCGGAAGCGGAAAGGGCGGGGGCAAGCAATTGCTCGCGGTGACGCACAGCCCGCAGGTCGCCGCCAAGGGCGCGACGCATTTCATGATCGCCAAGTCGAGCGAAGGAACGGTGACGCGCACCGGCGTACGCGCGCTCGACGAAGCGGGGCGCCGCGAAGAAATCGCCCGGATGCTGTCGGGGGTCGAAGTGACCGCGGAGGCGCGGGCACAGGCAGACCGCCTGCTCGAGGTAGCGGGGTGAGCGCGCACCCCCTCGACCGGCCGATCCTCAGCATCCTGACCGGCCGACAGGCACATCTGGCACAGGGCGACGCGCGGGCGGTGCGGATCGATGGGGACTACGGGCCGTTCGGTGCCGCCGCCGACACCGGCGCGGCGGCGCAAGCCGCGCTCGCGGCGCTTGTTCCTGAGCACGGCGAGCTGTGGCTGGTCGAAGGCGAGGCTTGGCCGCTGCCGCCGGGAACCCGCGAGATGAAGCGCGCCATTCTGACGCAGATGGTTGCGGAAGGAGCACCGTCCGAACCGCGCGCGGATGATCCCCTCATCGTGCCGCTGGGCGAAGCCGATGCGGCTGAAATGACCGCACTCGCCGAGCATGCGAAGCCGGGGCCGTGGGGGCCGAAGACGCATCTCTACGGCCCCTTCTTCGGCGTACGCGAAGAGGGGCGCCTGCTTGCGATGGCGGGGCAGCGCATGCTTGTTCCCGGCATGGCGGAGGTCAGCGGCGTCGCGACCTGGGCCGATTGCCGCGGCCGCGGACTGGCGCGCGCGTTGATCGGCCATGTCATGCGCGCGATGGCGCAGCGCGGCGAGACGCCCTTTCTGCACAGCTATGCCGACAATGAAGGCGCGATCGCGCTGTATGAATCGCTCGGCTTTCGGGAACGGCGACAGGTGCATGTGCTGGTGATTGCACGGTGATCGGCAGACGCACCCATCTTGCCGCGCTCGCGACGTTCGCAGCAGCCGTTCTGGCACCGCGCGACCTGCTGGCCTTGGAGACGATCATGGACGAAGAACAGCCCCATTACGGCCTGATCGGCCAGATGATCGCGCTGCCCGGCCAGCGCGCCGCGCTGGCTGCGATCCTGACCGAGGATACGGACGCGATGCCCGGCAATTTCGCCTATCTGGTCGGCGAGGACAGCGCGAATCCGGATGCGCTGTGGATCGTCGAGCTCTGGGCTGACAAGGATGCCCATGCCGCCTCGCTGCAATTGCCGTCGGTTCAGGCGGCGATTGCGAAGGGGCGACCGCTGATTTCCGGATTTGGCGCTCGCGCCGAGTTCGTGCCGGTGGCAAAAGCGCGTCCATGATCGACATTGAATCGCTGACCGAAGCCGACGCCGCCAACGAACTGATGCGCCTCGCGAAACAGATCGCGCATCACAATAAACTCTATCATGCCGAGGATAGTCCGGAGATTTCGGACGCCGATTATGATGCGCTCGTCCGCCGCAACAATGCGATCGAAGCGGCGTTCCCGCATCTCGTCCGCGCCGACAGTCCGAACCGGCTGGTCGGCGCGGCAGTCGAGGCGTCGCCCCTCGCCAAGGTGACGCATGCGGTGCGGATGATGAGCCTCGACAATGCTTTCGCGGCGGAAGATGTCGAAGAATTTGCCGCGCGCGTAAGGCGTTTCCTCAATCTGGACGCGGACGAGGCGATTGCGCTGACCGCCGAGGACAAGATCGACGGATTGTCCTGCTCGCTGCGCTATGAAATGGGCAAGCTGGTTCAGGCGGCGACGCGCGGTGACGGTACGGTCGGTGAGGATGTCACCGCCAATGTCCGCACCATCGCTGACATTCCCGAAATGCTGAGCGGCGAAGTACCCGACGTGTTCGAGATCCGCGGCGAGGTCTATATGGCCAAGGCCGATTTCGCGGCGCTTAACGCGCGCCTGCTTGCCGAGGCTGACGATCCCGAAAAGGCGCGCCAGTTCGCCAATCCGCGCAACGCGGCGGCGGGATCATTGCGTCAGAAGGACGCCAGCGTCACCGCGTCGCGCCCGCTGCGCTTCCTGGCACATGGCTGGGGCGACGTCAGCGCGGTGCCGGAGGCGACGCAATATGCGATGATGAAGCGTATCGCGGGGTGGGGCGTCCCCGTATCGCCGCTGTTGAAGCGTTTCGACAGCGTCGAGGGCGTGCTGACGCACTACCGGACGATCGAGGCCGAGCGCGCCGAGATGCCCTATGATATCGACGGCGTCGTCTACAAGGTCGACCGGCTCGATTGGCAGGCGCGGCTCGGCTTCGTCGCCAAGGCGCCGCGCTGGGCGATTGCACATAAATTCCCCGCCGAACGCGCGCAGACGACGCTCGAGGCGATCGACATCCAGGTCGGCCGGACGGGCAAGCTCACGCCCGTCGGGCGCCTCACCCCCGTTACCGTCGGCGGCGTCGTCGTCTCGAACGTGACATTGCACAATCGCGACGAGATCGAACGGCTCGGTGTCCGGCCGGGGGACCGCATCATTGTCCAGCGGGCGGGCGACGTGATTCCGCAAGTGGTCGACAATCTCACCCGCGACACGGCGCGCGACCCCTATATCTTCCCCGATCATTGCCCCGTCTGCGGCAGCGAAGCGGTTGCCGAGGAGGGCGAGGTCGATGTCCGCTGCACCGGCGGGCTGATCTGCGCGGCGCAGAAGTTCGAGCGGCTGCGCCACTTCGTCAGCCGCGGCGCGCTCGATATCGAGGGGCTGGGCGAGAAGAGCATTCAGGAATTCATGGACCTCGGCTGGCTCGACAAGGGCCCGGCCGACATCTTCCGCATGAAGGCGCACCGGGACGAACTGCTCGGACGCGAAGGGTGGAAGGAAACATCGGTCGACAAGCTGTTTGCCGCAATCGAGGCAAAGCGGCAGCCCGATGCTGCGCGGCTGCTGTTCGGGCTCGGGATCCGTCATGTCGGCGCAGTAACCGCGCGCGATCTGCTCAAGGGGATCGGCGACATCCGGCGATTGCCCGAAAAGGCCGAGCAATTGCGGGCCTGGACCGAGGCGAACCCGCAAGATTCGGACGAATCCGACGGCAAATATGCAAGCCGCAAGCTCGACGCAATCAAGGCCATCCTCGAGGTGCGCGCCGACGGCATCGGTCCCGCGGTCGCTGAGGCGCTGAGCGATTTCTTCCATGAGCCGCACAACCGCGCGCTCTGGGACGATCTGTTCAGCGAAGTGTCTCCGCCGCTTTATGTCGTCGAAACCCGCGAGAGCGAGGTGTCGGGCAAGACCGTCGTATTTACCGGCAAACTCGAGACGATGAGCCGTGACGAAGCGAAGGCGCAGGCCGAGGCGCTCGGCGCCAAGGCGGCGGGATCGGTGAGTGCCAAGACCGACCTCGTCGTCGCCGGGCCGGGCGCGGGATCGAAGCTCAAGCAGGCGGCCGCGCTCGGCATCCGCGTGATCGACGAAGCGGCGTGGGCGGAAATTGTGGCGGCGGCGGGATAGCACCGCGGCGCATATGGTCATGCGGAGGGGGCGAGGGGGGCAAAATGGCGAAGAGCGACTATCTGAAAAGCCTCATGCGCGATCTGGAATCGCATACCGAGGTGCGACGGTTCGGGAGCGGGTGGCTTTCGGGCTTCTTCGGATTGCTGTTTGCGATCAGCGGGTTTTTCATGGTCGTCGCGCTGCGCTTTCCCGACTGGTTCGCGACGCCCGAGCTCGAGATCGTCAAGGGCTGGACCGGATTTCGCGGGATGGTCCACCTGACTTTGCTCGCTAGCTATGGCCTGTCGCTGCTCAGCCTGCTGCTGCGGCCGCGCAAGGTGCTGGGGCTGACCGCGCTGATGATCGGGCTTGCGGCGGCGTTGATGGGCGGCGCCAATGTCCAGCCCGCCGAGACGCGCGACTGGGGCATTTTCTTCGGGCTCGACTTTTTCGTCGTCAACCTGCTCGTCACCGGCTTCATGTTCGCGCCGCTCGAGCGCGCCTTTCCGCACCGCCGTGCGCAGCGATTGTTCCGTACCGAGTGGCGCGAGGATCTTTTCTATTATCTCGTCAGCACGATGTTCGTGCAGATATTGGGCTTTCTTGCGCTCGCCCCGCAGGCGTTCGTCAATGATCATACGAGCAGCTGGGCGGCATTCCGCGCCGGGGTCGCGGCGCTGCCGTGGATCGCGCAGTTCGCCATCGTCCTTCTCGTCTCCGACCTCGCGCAATATTGGTATCACCGGCTGTTCCACAAAATCCCCTTTCTGTGGGGATTCCACGCGATCCATCACAGCGCAAAATCGATGGACTGGCTCGCGGGATCGCGGATGCATTTCGTCGAGATCATCCTCCTGCGTTCGATCACCTCGCTGCCGCTGTTCACGCTCGGGTTCAGCCCGTCGGTGATGCAGGCCTATATCGGCTTCGTCTATGTCTGGTCGTCGCTGCTCCACGCCAATGTCGGCGGCGATTTCAACCGTCTGGGGCACTGGATCGCAACGCCGCGCTTTCACCATTGGCACCACGGGCTGGAACGCGAGGCGTTCGACGTCAATTTCGCGATCCACTTTCCCTTTCTCGACAAGCTGTTCGGCACCTTTCATCTGCCGAAGGATCGCTGGCCCGAAAATTATGGCATCCCGGAAGATGTACCGCGCAGCTATGGCAGCCAGTTCCTCTATCCGTGGACGCGGACGGGCAAGAAGATCGACGAGGCGCCCGCCGAATAGGGCTTATGCCCGCTTGCCAGCGCGCGTGGACGGGCATAAGGCGCGGCGCGTGGGGGTTCTCGCCGTCTTGCGCCGTCCCGGCATCCTGTTGCTGCTACCCGTGCTGCTGGCGCTGGCGGCGCGCGTCTTCGTCGCGCCCGGCTGGATGATCGAAAGCGACGCAAAGGGCGCGATCACGGTGCGCGTCTGTTCGGACCCCGCCAATCCCGGCGCGACGCTGACCATCCCCATTGAAAAGGCGGGCGACCACGACAGCGGCAAGGGGCAGCAGCATTGTCCGTGGGGCGCGCTCGCGGTCGCGCCGATCGTTCCCGATACGCCCGTGCTCCCCGTCGCGCTCGCCGCGGCCGATCCCGCGCCGGTCGCGATTCCCGCGCTGGGCTATGCGCCCGGGATCGCGTCGCCGCTACCGCCAAGCACCGGACCACCCGCCTTCGCCTGACCCGGTTTGATGACCGTCCGCGCACCTCGCGCGGCGCGGTTCTGCCTGTGTTCAAGCGAAGGATTTTCCATGAAGAGTCACGTTACCCGTGCGGCGCCGTTGCTGGCGCTCGCCATTTCCCTGGCGCCTGCCGCCCATGCCGCGGACGCCGAAGACCAGTCGACGATCATCGTCACCGCGCCGCAGCTTACCGACGCGGCCGAAGCGCGCGCCGCGAGGACGCCCGGCGGCACCGATGTCGTTTCCTATGAAGATTATGCCGACAAATCGATCGTCAGCCTGCGCGACACGCTGGCCTTTTCACCCGGCGTCTATCTCCAGCCGCGCTATGGGCAGGAAGTGCGCCTGTCGATCCGCGGTTCGGGCCTGTCGCGCGGTTTCCACATGCGCGGCATCACGCTGCTCCAGGACGGCGTGCCCATCAATCTCGCCGACGACAATGGCGACTTTCAGGAACTCGAACCGATCTTCTTCGACCATCTCGAAGTCTATCGCGGCGCCAATGCGCTGCGCTTCGGGTCGGGCACGCTGGGCGGCGCGATCAATGGTGTGACGCCGACCGGCCGCACCGCCGAGGGCGTCTATCTGCGCGCCGACGCGGGCAGCTTTTCGATGCTGCGCGGCCTCGTCTCGGCCGGGGTGGCGAGCGATGCGGTCGATGCCTGGGGCGCGGTCAGCGCCGACACGTCCGACGGGGATCGGGATCATGCGAAGCGGCGGAGCTTTCGCTTTCATTCCAATGTTGGCCTGCGGCTCAGCGATACCGTCTCGACGCGCTTTTACGCCAGCTTCAACAATATCAACCAGCAGCTTCCCGGCGCGCTGACCTATGATCAGGCGCTCACGACGCCGAAAATGGCGAACGCGGGCAGCGCGGCGGGCGATCAGCAGCGCGACATCGATTCGCTGCGCCTGCAGAATCGCACGACCTTCGATTTCGGATCGGCGACGCTGGAGGTTGGCGGCTTCGTCAACGCCAAATCGCTGTTCCACCCGATCTTTCAGGTGATCGACCAGAAGTCGACCGATGTCGGCAGCTTCGCGCGGCTCGACTATGCGGCGGGGCCGGTCGAACTGACGCTGGGCGGCGAAATTCGCCATGGCAGCACCAAGGCGAAGCAGTTCGTCAACATCAGCGGGTCGCGCGGCGCGCTGACCTTCGATGCCGACCAGAAAGCGCAGACGGCGAGCCTCTATGGCGAGGTCCGCGTGCGCCCGGTGCCCCAGCTTTCGCTGATCGCGGGCGGCGTCTATGCCGATGGCTGGCGCAAGCGGCACGTCAATTTTTCGGCCTCTCCGGCGAGCGACGGGCGCGTCGATCTCGACGCCTTTTCGCCGAAATTCGGATTGCTGTTCGAACCATCGAGCCGCATCCAGATTTTCGCCAACTACAGTCGTTCGGCCGAATTCCCCGGTTTCGGCGAGGTGTTCCAGACGATCGGCACCCCGCCGACCAGCGCTGTCGTCTCCGCCATCCGCCCGCAGCGTGCGTGGACGGCCGAGATCGGTACGCGCGGCAGCGTCGGCATCGCGCATTGGGATCTGGCGCTCTACCGTTCGACGCTGACCGGTGAGATGCTGCAATTCTCGACGAACAGCAGCATTCCGGCCGCGACCTTCAACGCTGACCGGACGCTGCATCAGGGGATAGAGGCGGCGCTCGAGCTCAATTTCGCGCCGTGGGTGCGGCTGCGCCAGATCTATACCTACAGCGACTTCCGCTTCCGCGGCGACAGCCAGTTCGGCAACAACCGCCTGCCGGTGGTGCCGAAGCATGTCTATCGCGCCGAATTGCGGCTGGGGAGCGAGGCGCTGCACGTCGCGCCGAATGTCGAATGGGTACCCGACGGCCCCTTTGCCGATTATCGCAATCTGGTGCGGACGCCGGGCTATGCGCTGATCGGTATCACCGGCGGTGCGCGGATTACCGACGGCATCGACGCGTTCGTCGATGTGCGCAACATCGCCGGCAAAAAGGCCATCGGCGATATCAGCGCGACGATCACCGCGGCACCGGCGTCGGCGATCTACTACCCCGTCGAACGCCGTGCCATTTCGGCCGGCCTTCGCGCGCGGTTCTGAGGGGGAGGAGGGGATGGCCGACGTCAGCCGCATGCCGCTCTATCGCACGATCTGGCGCTGGCATTTCTATGCCGGGCTGTTCGTCATCCCCTTCATCCTGATCCTGTCGCTGACCGGCGCGGCCTATCTGTTCAAGCCGCAGATCGACCGGTGGGAGGAGGGCGACTGGCGCGGGCTCGCCGCCGCGCAGCCGGTCGATGCCGACGCGCAGGTCGCGGCGGCGCTCGCCGCCTTTCCCGGCGCGGCCTTTCACTCTTATCGCATCCCGGGAGCGCCGGGCGACGCCGCGGTGATCCACCTCGGCCTGCCCGGCGGCACAATGCGCGATGTGGCGGTGTCGCCGCAGGGGCGCGTCATCGGGTCGGCCGATCCCGAGCTGCGCTGGACGGCGGGCTCGCGCGGTTGCACGGCAAGCTGCTCCTTGGGCTGGGGGGCGGCATTCTGGTCGAACTTGCCGCAAGCTGGGCAATCGTGATGATCCTGACCGGCCTCTATCTCTGGTGGCCGCGCGGGCGGGGACTGGCCGGGGTCGTCTGGCCGCGGCTGCGCCTTGGCGGACGCGCGGCGCTGCGCGATCTGCACGCCGTCACGGGATTCTGGGTTTCGGGCCTCGCGCTCGTCCTCCTCACCACCGCGCTGCCGTGGACCGACATCTGGGCAACGGGCTTTCGCGCCGTGCGCGCCGAGATGGGCTGGGTGTCGGGGGTGCAGGACTGGAAGGGGGGGCTCGATCCGCACGCCGCGCATGATCATGGCGCGATGGCCAAGGCAATGAACCGGGCGACGCCGGCGCATCGGATGGCGAATGCGGACGATGCGCCGCGGGTCAAGCTCGATCGGATCGTGCTGCGCGCGCAGGCCGAACATATGCCCGCGCCGGCGATCATCCAGCCGCCGGGGGCGCCCAATATGTTCGGGCCGCCCAACGGCAATGTCTGGACGCTGACGACGCAGACGCAGAACCGCCCGCTCGTGCGCAAGGTCAGCTATGATCCGGTGACCGGGATCGAGGTGGCACGCAGCGGTTTTGCCGACAAGCATGTGATCGACCGCGCCGTCGGCTATGGCATCGCCTGGCACGAAGGGCAGCTATTCGGTGTCGTCAATCAACTCGTCGGCGTCGCAACGACGCTTGCGATGATCACGCTTGCCGTGTCGGGTTTCCTGATGTGGCGCCGCCGCAAGCCCTATGATGCGATCGGCGCGCCGCCCATGCCGCGCGATCCGGCGCGGCTTAAGGGTGTGGCGGCGATCGTGCTGTGCCTTGCCGCGCTGCTGCCGCTGCTTGCGGCGTCGCTGATCCTGTTGTGGCTCGTCGACCGGCTGATCCTGCCGCGCCTGCCGCGGGTGGCGCGCTGGCTGGGAATGGCTCCGGCGGTGCGGGAGGTTTTTAGAGTATAAGTTCATGGCCGCAGCGGGCTTGACCTTCACGGCCATTGCGCCCGAGGGCAGAGAAAAGGTCGTGGCGCGCGTGGGTGACTTTCTAGATAAGCTTGGAGAGGCGCGGGGGCGAAAGCCACAGGATTGCGAAAAGCCGTTATTGCAGACCAACCCCTCGGTCCAGCTTGCGAACTGAAGCAGGCTCGCCGGATTCGCAGCTGCAATGGCATGAATGACTTTGCGAGCCATTCGCGCTTCCCGTCTCGACGAAGCGATGAATAAGCCGTAGCAGCCGGCTCCATCAGTCGACGGCGGCGCGGCACCTACGCCGCCCGCAAACACTGAAGACCATTCCATAACAGGAGGCCGAAAAATTGCAGCATATCAGCACCCATCTTGCTTTTGCAGGACGGCCAGAGCGTCATTCCGTGCTGAGGCAAGCCATCATGGTCGCGGCACTTGTTGGGTGCACCTTGCCCCCCTCAGCCACACTTCTGGCAGCCGAAGTGCAGGCAGGTCAGAAAGCGGTCTCGGCCAACCAGGAAGAGTTTCTGAGCAAATTCATGGCCTATTATGTCAAATGGGCGGAGGAAATTGAAGCGCGCGGCCAAGCGACGGGCATCCCTCTCGATCCGGACCAAGCGCGCCTCGCCGCAGAGATCGGCATAAAACATCCCGAAAAAGTGCGCCTCGTTTTCGTCGACGAAATCCCCTTCCCGAGGGAGAATCCCGAGATCTCGCTTGCCGGCGAGACGTTCGGTTTCATCGGTCCGGGCATCGTCAACAACGCCCAGGCCTTTGGATACACAATCTGGGTGCGGAAGGGCTTCACGCTCGACCAGCCGCGCCTCGCACATGAGCTCGTTCATGTGTGGCAGATCGAGCGGAGCACGAGCTTCGCGGCCTATGCGGGCCAATATGTCTCGGAATTGATCCAATATGGCCACGACAAATCCCCACTCGAACTCGAGGCCTATGAAGGCAATCAAAGATATGCCGGTTGATCGGCCGGGGAAGGCGTGATCCACAGCCGCCATCGACCGTCCGCCCGATGCAGCGGACTAAGATCGCGGCAGGCAGAGCGTCATCTTCGAGAGACAGGCATGTTGCGAACGGCGATGATATAGGCAATGCAGACCAAGGGGTTGCTGCTTTTGCTAATCGCAAGCGCTTTGGGGAAATGAAAATGACGAAATGGCGCCTTGGCCTCGTGGCTCTCGCGGGCGTGTTGGCCGCATCACCAGCCGCCGCGACGATGAATTGCTACGGGCCGGAATGGCAACGCTTCACCGATCCGCGGCTCGGCGTGACGCTCGACGTCAGCACCGATGTGCATCAAACCTATAGCCTGGGGGCCGAAGATTTCGTCAATGTCGAGGTAACCGAGCGCGCGCGGCCCGGGAAAGAGATCGGCGGCCGCTGCAGCAGCTTCAACTTCGGGGTCGTGGATTTCGGCATTTATGAAATTTCCGACGTCGCCGGCCTTCTGAAGGACCAGGCCGATCAGATCGCCAGCGGCGGCCTCAACAATTTCAAGGTCCTGAAAAACCGTCCCTTGACCTTCCAGGGTCTCCCGGCGCGCGAGGTCATCTTCTCGTTCACCATCGACTATTTCAACACCCCGGCAACCCACCGCTATCTGATCGTGGCGCGAGGAAACAAGCTTTACACATTCAACTGGGTATGGGGTGACGCCGGCGACGTTCCCGCCGATTCAACGCGCATATACGACTCTATCCGGTTCACGCCCGTTGCAGCTGATCCGAACGCCCGGTCTCGCGCGATGCTGGAGGATACCATCCTCCTCTACTGGCTCCGCAGCGACTATCCTTCCACGATCCACATGTCCGCGTCGCTGCGCCGCATCGTCGATCCCAAACGCGCCGAAGAAAGCAAGATGGTCGCTGGATATGGCTATGTACAAAAGGTCGACTATCTGCGGACGGAGAAGGGGTACCGCGTCTTTCGGGTCGAGCACAGCAAGGCGGTCGTCGATTGGTATACGGCCGACGATGGAAGCCAGATTTCGGCGCTCTACTGGAAAAAAGTCCGTGATCTCTGAAAAGAGCTCGTCGTCAGGCCCTCGGACGATGGCATGACGAACCCGGCCACCTACGCCATCGTTCCGGATTTCCTCCGTTTCGAGGTCGGCGCGATCGGCCTCGAGCTGGGCGGTGCGCATGGCGAGTATGAACGGCTGGAGCGGTGCATGACCGCTCCGCTCAGTGCAATCGCGGGCCAGCCGATCACCAGCGCGCCGCGGCTACTCGGCGCGCTTCAGGGAATGCTGGTCGTCCTCGACGCCGAAGAGGACGGCTCCGACTGGAGCGGCAGCATCCGCAGGAGCGCATTCGGGACAGGCACCCCGGACGCGCCCGACTATGTGGTTTCGATCGATCTGTCGTCCGCCGCCTTCGACCGGCTGCTCGCGATGATGCAAGCAGGTCGGACGCTCACCGCACTGTCGCTCGATTTCCAGAATATCGATGGTCCGCTGAACGAAGATCCCCTCGACCGCCCGATCCCTTGGGACGACGCCCGATATCCGCACGTCGCCTTGACCAACTTCTTGCTGCGTTGGGCTTGAGGTGGCCGGTTTCGGACTGGCAGATTTCAGTGAAGAATCGAGAACAGTGGACAGTTGCAACGCAATCCCGGTGTCAGAAACAAGGGCTAGATAAAGCTAGGAATGGGCCCGATTTGGCTGGTCTGATCAGGAAGCGCTACCTGGACCTCATCAACATAGCACCAGCCCCAACCTTCAGGCGGATCATATCCCTCGATGATCGGATGGCCCGAACGCTCGAAGTGCGCGCGGGCATGGCGATTTGGCGATTGGTCGCAGCAACCGACATGTCCGCATTCGCGACAGAGCCGCAGATGCACCCATGGGCTGCCAATTTTGAGGCATTCCTCGCAGCCCCGTGCACTCGGTGTAACGTCGTGAACATGCGGCAGGTGAGAACATCCAGACACAGCGAATTCCTTCAGGATTGTGCGAGCAAAGAATGAATCTGCGAAACGACCGCCGCGCCCTCGCCGACCGCGGCGGCCACGCGCTTCGTCGATCCGGCACGAACATCGCCAATTGCAAAGACGCCGGCGCGGCTCGTTTCGAGCGATCGGCTGCCGACACCGCTTACGATAAACCCATCGGCATCGGTGGTCACGCAATCGCGTGCCCAGCCGGCATTGGGGTCGGCACCGATGAACAGGAAAAGGTGTCGCAACGCGTAGCGGCGGGCCTTGCCGTCGGCCGCTCTACGAAACGTCGCCGCAGCAAGATTTCCGGCCTCATCTCCTTCAAGTGCAGACAATTCTTCGCCGGAATGGATTTCCACATTCGGGAGCGCAGCGATGCGGTCGATCAGATAGCGCGACATAGTCTCCGAAAGATCGCGCCGAACGAACAGGCGAAGCGTACGCACAAAGGGTGCGAGAAATACGATTGCCTGTCCCGCCGAATTGCCGCCGCCGACAAGGGCGATGTCTTCGCCTGCGCATAGCCGTGCCTCGATCGCCGACGCCCAATAGGCGACACCCTTTCCTTCGAAGGCCGCCAGATTGGGGACGTCGGGCCGGCGATATTGCGCGCCAGAGGCAATTACCACCGAGCGCGCGCTGACACGGCGTTCCTCCGCGCAGACCAGGGTCAGCGGACCTGCGTCACAGACCAGCCGCTCGACGGCGACCGGGATCGCGATTTCGGCTCCGAACTTGAGCGCCTGATTGAAGGCGCGTCCGGCAAGCGCCTGTCCCGAGATGCCGGTGGGAAAGCCGAGATAATTTTCAATTCTGGCCGAGGCCCCCGCCTGTCCGCCCATGCTGCGCGCATCGAGAACGATAACCGATAACCCCTCCGACGCGGCGTAGACCGCGGTTGCGAGACCTGCGGGGCCCGCACCGACGACCGCGACGTCGTAGAGGTGATCGGGATCGAGGTCCGGGATGATCCCCAGGCAGGCGGCAAGCTCCACGCTCGTCGGCCGGCGAAGAAGCGCCCCGCCGGGGCAGACGACGAGGGGAAGCTCGTCAGACGAAACCCCAGCCTGTTCGACCAGCGCGCGTCCCTCGCCATAGACGCGAACATCGAGAACAAGATTGGGCAATCCGCTGCGGGTCAGAAACTCCTGTAGCGCGATAATCTCGGCGCTCCCGGGAATACCGATCAGGATCGTGCCGGCGCCTCCTTGTTCGATAAGCCGGACGCGCCGAAGGATCAGCGCCCGCATGATGATTTCGCCGATCTCGGCAGACCCTATCATCAAGGCCCGGAGATGCGCGGGATCGAAAGGGAGCGCTGTACATCCTAGGTCGCCTGCGTGTCCCCCGGCAATCGAAGGACGGCCGGCAAGCTGATTGACCTCTCCGGTGAACTGCCCCGCGCCATGGACGGTGATCGGCGCCGTGCGATCGAGCCCGTCACCGCGCGTCACCTTGATCTCGCCATCGAGAATGAGCCAGGCTGGCGCGCCGCGCTCGCCGATCGCATATACGGTCTCACCGGGCGCAAAGCGATGCTCCGGACCGCTGGCGAAACGCCGCGCAAGCTCAATCTGCGCATGGCTCAGAACGGGAAACATCTGGGGTGCGCGGGTATCGGGGTCGCTCATGATCATCTCCCTGGATGGATGGGGGACGGCGCCGCGCGCCGCCCCCTCATGCAAAGCTCATTGCGTGATGAAGGCGAGCAGGTCGGGGTTGATGACATCGGCGTGGGTGGTGAGCATGCCGTGCGGAAAGCCCGGGTATATCTTCAGCGTTCCGTTCTGCAACAACTTGACCTGAAGCAGTGCGGCGTCGGTGTAGGGCACCACCTGGTCGTCATCGCCCTGCACCGCCAGCGTCGGCACAGTGATCGCCTTGAGATCCTCGGTCTGGTCGGTTTCGGAGAATGCCTTGATGCCTTCATAATGCGCCAGCGCGCTGCCCATCATGCCCTGCCGCCACCAGTTGCGGATCACCGCGTCCGACACGACGGCATCAGGACGGTTGAAGCCGTAAAAGGGCCCGGCGGCGACATCGAGGAAGAAGGCGGCACGATTGGCCGCAAGCGCCTCGCGAAAACCATCGAAAACCTCGATCGGAGTTCCCCCCGGGTTCGCGTCGGTTCGCAGCATCAGCGGCGGAATCGCAGCCACCAGAATGGTCTTGGCGACGCGCCCCTGCGGCTGACCGAACCGCGCGACATAGCGCGCGACCTCGCCGCCGCCGGTCGAGTGCCCGATGTGCACCGTGCCCCGAAGATCGAGATGCTCGACGACAGCCGAGGCGTCCGCCGCATAATGATCGATATCATGGCCGATGTCGGTTTGCGATGACCGGCCATGTCCGCGGCGATCATGGGCGATCACGCGATAGCCATGGGCAAGGAAAAAGAGCATCTGCGCGTCCCAATCATCGGCGGACAGCGGCCAGCCGTGATGGAACATGATCGGCTGAGCGTCTTTCGGACCCCAGTCCTTGTAGAAGATTTCGGTGCCGTCGGGCGTGGTAACAAAAGCCATGATCGTCTCCTGTGAATGCAGCGGACGGCAAGACGTGTCCGTCCGGTGATCGAACCATCGGCGCTGCGGCTCCGCGGCGATATTATACGCAGGTTTCGGGTCGCCCGTTGATGCCGGCAAACCTAGGTATGATGGCGCCTGCCCGCGCGATCGGGAAACAAGGGGGGCATGCCGCTTGGCGGCGGACCGAAAGGATGCCCGATGACCCAGCAACATCAAGTCCCGATCTTTGCGCCGTCCCCTGTCGCGGTCCTGCCGCCCCTGCGGGGACCGAGCCGTGCCGACGAGGCCAATCACCGCATCGCCAATAATCTCCAGTTGCTGAGCGCGCTCATTTCCCTGGACGCCCGTCGGGTAGCCGACCCCGAGATGCGCGATTGGTTCGCCACAGTGCAGCGGCGCATCGGCGCGATCGCCAATGTTCACCGCCAGCTCTATATTGCACCTGACAAGGCCTTCGTGGACCTCGGCGCCTATCTTTGCGAGCTAGCCGAAGAGCTTGATGCGGCGGCAGCCGCTATCGAAGGCGAAAGCCGGATCCGGGTCGAGCCGGCTGCGGTCGATGTCCCCGCCGAAGATGCGACCGCGGTCGGGATCATCGTCTCGGAACTGGTCGGCAACGCCTTCAAATATGCCTATGCCCCGGGCGCGCCGGGTCACGTCAGGATCGCTCTGCGCGCTCTGCCGCACGGCGGCTACTGGCTCGAGGTTTCGGACCGCGGCCGCGGCATGGTGCGCGGCCAGCCGTCCCGAGGCACCGGCATCGGCTCGCAGCTCGTAGCGATAATGGCGCGGCGTATGCGAGCGGCGCATAGGTGGCACGATAATGCGCCAGGAACGCGGTTCACATTATGCGTCGAACCACGTTGAATTTCGGTCTCGAGCCGCCTTCGCTGTTGCGATTGCGCCCTGGCTCGTCCAGCTTCCCCTGGGGCCGGCTCTCCTCGCCGGGCCAGCTGCGGGAGGCTTTGATGCGCGGGGATGCGGACGCCAGGAGGCTGGGCGCGCAGTTGCACGGCGCGATGGCGGCGACCCTCGCGCTCGTTATTTTTGCCCTCGATATTCTGAGCCCGCTGCAGGGTGCAGTAGCGGTGCTCTATACGACCGTTGCACTTGTCGCATCGCGCAGTCAGATGCGCGCGCTGATATGGGCGGCCGGGAGCCTGACGATCCTGCTTGCGGTAACGGGCTATTACATCAGCCATTGGGGCGAACCGCTCGATTCGGCGGCGATGCGCCTCGGCGTCAGCCTCGTCGCGATCGGCATCACGACCTTGCTGTGCGTGCGACATCAGCTATTGGCCGAAGCGCGCCGGCGCTCGGAAACACGGTATCGCACCATCTTCAACGCTGCCGGTCTCCCGATCTGGGAAAGCGACTGGTCGGCGGCTCACAGCCTTCTGGCAGACGTCGATGAGCCGGAACCAGCCAGGATCCAGCGCGCAGCCCGAGCGGCCGTCATACGCGACGCAAATGAAGCAGCGGCGCGCCTGTTCGGCTTGAAGGGCCGTGACGCACTGGTTGGTCAGACGCTCGCGCCGCACCACACCCCCGCGGCCGAGGCGACCTTTGGCGATATCGCGCGGGCGCTGACCTCGGGTGATCAGACGATCGAGCAGGAAACCCAGTTCCTCGATGCATCCGGCGAGCCCGTTGACGTCTTGTTGCGTGTCACTATTCCGCCCGGCAGCGATGGCTGGGGACGGGTTCTTGTGATGGCGCTCGATATTACCGAACGCAAACGCGCGCAGGCGCGGCTCGCGCAGTCACAGGCCGAGTTGACCCATGTCTCGCGTCTCACCACGCTCGGCCAGCTTGCCGCCTCGATTGCGCATGAGGTCAACCAGCCGCTGTCGGCGGTCGTGACCTATGCCAAGTCGGGCAAGAGATGGCTCGCGCGCGAGGCGCCGGATGCCGCCGAGGTGTCCGACTGTCTCGATCATATTGCCGCCAACGGCACACGCGCCGCCGATGTGATCGCGCGCATCCGGGATGTCGCGCGCAAGGCCGATCCGCGCCGGGAGGCAATAGCGCTTGCGCCGTTGATCGAAGAAACGGTCGCCCTGTTGCAGCGCGACCTGCAAACGCATGGGGTCGCCATCAAGCTGACTGTTGCCGGCGATCTTCCCCGCGTGGCGGGCGACCGGGTCCAGGTCCAGCAGGTGCTGATGAACCTGATGCTGAATGCGGAGCAGGCCATGAGCGAGGTTCCGGTCGAGCGTCGAACACTGGACCTCAAAGCGCGCCGCGATGGCGACGCGGTGAGGATCGACGTCTGCGATGCGGGCACGGGTATCGCGGCCGATCCGGAAAGCCTTTTTGCGCCTTTCTTTACCACCAAGACGACTGGCCTCGGCATGGGCCTTTCGATCTGTCGCTCGATTATCGAGCAGCATGGCGGCACGCTTGGTGCCGCGAACAATGGCGATCGCGGCGCGACATTCTGGTTTCGTCTGCCGATCGCGCGCGAGGGAGCCGAAGCGATATGAGCAATGCGGCCCGCGTTCATGTTATCGACGACGATGCCGAGGTGCGCGGCGCCTTGGGGAGCCTTTTGCGCTCTGCCGGCCATGACGTTGCGCTTCATGAAGAAACGGAGGATTTCCTCGCGTCCGGGCAACCCGATACGGCCTGCTGCCTGGTCCTCGACATCCGGCTCCGCGGCGAAAGCGGTCTCGATTTCCAGGAGCGATTGGCCAAGCAGGGAATCCAGATACCCGTCATCCTGATGACGGGACATGGCGATATTCCGATGACCGTGCGGGGAATGAAGGCAGGCGCGGTCGATTTCCTCCCCAAACCGTTCAGCGATGATCAGATGCTGACGGCGGTCGCGGCGGCGATCGAAGCCAGCCGGACGCAGCGCGCCGAAGCCGCCAAAGCTATTGCCGTGAAAGAGGCCCATGACAGGCTCACCCCGCGCGAGCGCGAGGTCATGGCGCTGGTCGTCACCGGCCTCATGAACAAGCAGGTCGCAGCGCGATTGAATCTGTCCGAGATCACGGTCAAGATCCACCGCGGCAATGTGATGCGCAAGATGGCGGCGCAGTCGCTCGCCGACCTCGTCCGCATGGCCGAACAGCTCGGCGTGCGCGACGACAGCATCCACCGGTTTAACATCTGAGTATGATGGAAAAACGGCGTGGGCGGGCGCATTCAGAAAGTCCCCCGTGCCCCCGTGCCGCTATTTCACTGGAATTGCTTTCGTGTCTTCTTCCCCCATCATAGCCATTGTCGACGACGATCCCGATGTCCGTGGCAGCCTCGACAGTCTGCTCCGCTCGGCCGGCATGACGCCGCGCTGCTATGCGGGTGGCGAAGAGATGCTGGCGAGCGGCGGGCATGAGGAGCTCGCCTGCATCGTGACCGATCTGCACATGCCCGGGATGACAGGATTGGAGTTGCAGGCCCAAATGGGCGCGCGCGGCTGGCGGACGCCCTTCATTCTCGTGACCGCCTATCCAACCGACGCCGCCCGCGACCAGGCGACGAGGGCAGGCGCTTGCGGATTCCTGACCAAGCCGGTCGACCCCGATCGCCTGCTCGACGCGATCGAAGACGCGATCAGATGGAGGGGCGCCGAAGCCGCGACGACGCCGAAGCTTTAAAAAGGGAGATTTTTTGTCGCCGAGCGGCGCGTCAATCCGGACGCGGAAGGCGGCACTGGGGGCATTGCGGAACCCCGTGATCGCGCGCTTCCTCGCCACATCGGCAGGATCGTCCGCAACAGGAAATATGCGATATCGCTCGCACCCGCCGCCGCATCGCAAGCGCGCAAGCCGCTGATCGCCGCGCCGTTGGTAATTCCGGCAGCCGGTGATCAACAAGATGAGACCGACAGCAACAGGGAGCATGTGTCTGTCAGGTTTCTCGATTGGAGGATGCGGCGACCCGCCGGGGGAGAGCGGGAGGCAGGCGGGTCGCCGCGGCCGAAGTCCTCAGAGGATCTTCGGCGATCGGCAGCTCTCGTAAAGGAACCAGCTTCGCCGTTCGGTCTCGTCGATCCACACTTCGAGCAGGCTCGCGGTGGCGACGTCGGCATATTCGTCGCATAGCTCATGAACGCGGCGCATCTCCGCCACGAGCTGCTTGTTGTCGCCGTGCAGTTCGGCGAGCATGTCCTTGGGATCGACGTAGGCGGCGTTGTTGTCGAGGATCCGCTGGCGGCCAGCGATGTCGGAGATCGAGCGGATCGTCGTGCCGCCGATCTTGCGCGCGCGTTCGGCGATCATGTCGGTCATCGCGAAAATCTGATCGCCCTGCTCATCGAGCAGGAGATGATAGTCGCGGAAATTCGGCCCGCTCATATGCCAGTGAAAATTCTTGGTCTTAAGATAGAGCGCGAAGACGTCGGCAAGCAGACCCGCAAGACCCGCCGAAATATCGCGGGTAGCATCGGTGCCGAGATCTGTGGGTGTGCCGAGAAAGCGCTCGGCTAGCGAGGCGCGCTGGTGTTGATCCGCCATCTTGATTCTCCTGGTCGGGGCGGCCCTATGCCGTCCGGCGGAGGTTTAGATACAGGCGAAAAGGCCCCATCCAATCCAAACAAAGGTTTGCATATCTTCGTATGATTGGCGGTTCGTCCGCCCCTGCCTAGCCTCCGCAGCAATCCGGAGAGCGACCCTCGCCTCTCCCGTATCGCGAGAGCATTCTACCATGACCGCACCCCGCCATGTCCGGCCGATCATGTTCCGCGAAGATGACCAAACCTGCTGATCAGGAGATCCCCATGACCAACGATCTTCGCCCATCGATGGATAATGCGCTGACCTTTTCGATGGCCGCTGCCGCCGGAATCGCGGTTGCCAACATCTATTACAACCAGCCGATGCTTGCGATAATGGAGCGCGATCTGCCCGGACCGGTTACGGCACTCGTCCCGACCGCGACCCAACTTGGTTATGCCGCCGGCCTCTTCCTGCTCGTACCGCTCGGCGACCTTGTCGAGCGCAGGCGGCTTATCGCCATGCAGTTTGGAGCCCTGGCTCTCGCGCTCGCCGCCGCTGCAATCGCACCGGGAGCAGCCATGCTCGTCCTCGCATCGCTGCTTCTCGGCGCGGCGGCGACGGTCGCCCAGCAAATCGTACCCTTTGCTGCACATCTCGCTCCGCCCGAGCGGCGCGGAGCGATCATCGGCCGGGTCATGGCGGGCCTCCTCTGCGGCATCCTGCTCAGCCGGACCATTGCCGGCTTCATCGTCTCGACTGCGGGCTGGCGAGCCATGTTCTGGATTGCTGCGCCCGTCGCCTTGCTGAGCGGCGCCTGGATGGCCCGCAAACTGCCCATAAGCAGGCCCGAGACCAGTCTGACCTATGGTTCGCTGATGCGCTCGCTGATCCATCTGTGGAACGAATTTCCGGC
>Ga0187809_10000283_pt1 | contig 30144 bp, 28 predicted proteins | sample NC_wetland_sal_i_8_FD_132415 | JGI IMG/M metagenome (GOLD analysis project Ga0187809, IMG submission 132415) | Wetland sediment microbial communities from Neuse River Estuary, North Carolina, USA - ASW_4 | ecosystem: Environmental > Aquatic > Freshwater > Wetlands > Sediment | place: USA: North...
CGTCGGCTCCGGTACGCTGAAAGTTCCTGCATTGGATCTTGCTATGCACCTTCCTATCAAGGCATCGACCTCGACCAGCACCTTCATGATCGGGGTCACGGCGGCGGCCAGCGCGGGCGCGTACTTCGCACGCGGCCAGATCAACCCGATTATCGCAGCGCCGGTTGCGGTTGGCACACTTATAGGTGCAGTTCTTGGCACACGGCTTCTGGGGCGAATGCAATCAAAGACCGTGCAATTCCTCTTCATGATAATCCTCGTTGTCACCTCGATTGAGATGCTCGGGAAAGGAATTACGGGCTAATGGCCGCCACCAACAGCAAGCGTCCGAACGGCAGACAGGTGCGCCGCAATGAACTGGTTATCAGTGCCGTTTTACAAACAGGTGTCATCGCCAGTGCCGTACTGTTGATTGTCGGTCTTGGTAGGGTATTCGTGCGTCACGGCGAGACAGTACATCATCTAACCTCGTATCATCAGTTAACTACAACGAGCTATGCGTTCCCCCATACTTTTTCTTCGGTACATGCCGCTTTGCTAGCAGGTGACAGCCAAGGCTACATAATGCTCGGATTGTTACTACTAATCCTTACGCCCATAATCCGGGTGGTCGTATCAGTAGTACTGTTCGCATACGAACGGGACAAACCTATGGTACTCATCACACTCTTCGTGCTGGTCGTACTGATCAGCTCATACTTCATAGGTATCACGACGTAACATACACTAAGAGTAAGGAGGGCGTATGAAGTTCAGAGTATTCGTTGGTGTAATGCTGGCTGTCATCGCAGTCGGGACGACTACCACGGCAGGGGCATTGATATACACCGGTATCAAAATCAAAACCCAAACAAAGGATGTAACCGACAAGGTTAATACGTTTAATAAGGAAATTGACGATATTAATCAAAATTTGCAAAATCTCAATAGCACATTGCAACACAGCACGACACAGTTACAGAGACAAGCGGGGTCGCTCCCATCGGGCATCCCCGGTTTGTAAATCATTCGCATACGTAGTCATCGTCAAGCCGGGTTGTATATTGTGTAAGCCATGTCGGGCCACCGGTAAACGATTGGCCTTTGCACCATGATACTGCCAGCTTGTAATTGTCGCCGCCCGTTGCCACCCAGTTTGGGTAGCCGTTTTGCCAGCCGCCAGTAATGGTTCGCCACTGCCCCGGATATGCATAGAAACCGATAGTCGGGAACAGGGAATGGCGCTTTATTGCATCAACCATACCTTGCAGCGAGGCACGGTTGTAGCTTACGGTGTCCGACCAGCTATTGACCGTTTCGACGTCCAGCCACCACGTACTCTCATGCACGTCTTGCTTTGCCGCATAATCAAGTGCGTACGCTCCGGCGTTGTAGCCGAAATCATACGCTAGGCAGGCTTCATCATCGTGCGAGCATTTGCGTGGGTGGTCCGCAAACTGTTCGGCGCGCTTCATGCCCGCATATCCGGTGTTGAGGTACAACGACACCTTCTCGAACCAATGGGCCTCTCGGAATAAACATCGATTTGGCCGAAACGCCAGACCCCCGCTCACACCAACAATGCCGAATGACGGGTTCTTCGGCGGACTCACACGGCAGTTGGGCCACGAGACGTCGTAGCCAACAGCGCCCGCCGGGGATATACCTGTCGCAGAGGCCAGAGTGGGAGGCATGCATAGAGCAACGGCGACCCCGAAGAGCAATAAACTTACGAACGTCTTTGCCATAACCTTAAGTATAACGAAATGCGAAATCTCATACTTTTACCGTTGTATTTTTGTCAAACATCTCTTATAAAAGCAGCGCATTTGTAAAATATATTACATCTCTGTCTTGGCACATTACTTACGATATTACGTAGTAAGCTAAGTGAGAGGAGGGGAGACATGTCAGTCAGAACGGCCACGATCAGTAGCGACAATCCGGGACTACCCCGAATCCTTATCGGCCTCCTCCAACCCCTTAAGAAAACACTAAACGAGAAACGCAAACTCATTATATTACTTGCACTGGCAATCGCCGGAGTCGCGGTCGCGCAGGCAGCCGGGCAAGATCAAGCACGCGGCAATGGCTCTAACGATAATTCATCGGTTTCAGGCCAGCAATCGAGCCATACAGACAACAACAATTCGGCACACTCACCGAGCGACAATAGCTTGGGCGATAAATCATCCGGTGGTTCGGCCACAAATTCCAGCTCAACATCCGTTACGATTAACGGACAATCTGTAGATGTACCCCAAGACGGGGCATACGACAAAGCCGTTGAAGTACCTGGCGGCCAGGTTCGCGTCAGCGGTAACTCATCCACTTCGACCTCCGGTGGTTCGGCCACGAATAATACATCGACGACCGTGGAGGTTAACACAAACTAGCTACCTAGCGGCTCTCCACAGAGTTACTCCCTAAGCTACCGTACATTCACACTTGCAGCCACTTACCGTTCGACTCTACCCGCTAGAAAGCATCGTGTAACCGAAGCGTATTCGAGCGTCTTGAGTCGGGTGATAAGCCCGAGCCATTCAAATTAAATTCCATAAGGAGGGTATTATGGTAAAACTCAAAATTGCGCGTGTCGCAGCAGCGTCAATCGCTTCAGCCGGACTGATTGCCGGCTTTAGCGGTGCAGCATTTGCCTACAACGGCGGCAACCAGCACCACGACAATGGTTCCAACACCGTGACCTTGACTGACACCAAGACAGTCAGCAAGAACAACGTAAGTGTTCACACCAACGTTAACCAGGACGCGAACAGCGGTGACGCACTCAGCCTAAACTTCGGCAGTAACAATCACCGCCATGACCACGACAGCAACAGCAGCTCCAGCATGGGCGGCAGTGCTACGACTGGCAACGCACAGAACAGCTCATCGGTCAACGTAGGTGGCAAGGTAATGAACACGGCTAAAGCTCCGGCTGTAGTCACGACAGACAGCCAAGACCAAAGCTCTGACCACGGCAACAACAACAAATTGACCATAACCAGCACGAAGACAGTCAGCGTCAACAACGTCAAGGTTAGCACCAACGTTAACCAGGACGCGAACAGCGGTGACGCAGCCGTCATCGGCGGCAACGGCGGCAAAGCGGTAACCGGCAACGCCTCAAACTCAAGCACGGTTACCAGCAACTTCGACATCGAAAACTAACACCAATAGCGCCTGCTTTGCAGGATAAAACTAGCAGTGGGAAGAGTTGGGCTTACTTTCAAGCTCAATTCTCTCCACTGGAAAACGACTATCAACGTAAGAGGTATTTAAGTATGAGTACAAGAAAGAAACGACACCTCGTTGCTGGCGCTATTATTGGTGGGTTGTTGCTCGGCGCAACGCTGCAAACCGGTACTACCTTTGCGCTAAGCGACACTTCATCAACTACGAATCCACCGGCCGTCACGCAGACGACCGATACACCGGATACTGACAATTCGGGCGATCCGGCACCCTCCACGCCGCCAGATAACACGGATGCCGTCGCTGATGGTTCGAGCGCGACGCAAACAGCTGATAATTCGGTCGATACTTCGTCTACCTCTTCCATGGATAACACCAGCGACCCCGGACAGCCGACCGATCCGACAGATTCGGGCGATTTTCAAGATCCAAATAGCACAGTAGGCGGATCGACAACGCAGGTAAACAACACGACTGTCACCAACACCGACACCGGCACCGCAACGACCGGCGATGCCAAGGTTGCCAACAACTCACAGGGCGGCGACGCCACGACCGGCGATGCGGCCGATACCACGACACTCGTCAACACCGTCGCTTCTTCAAGTAGCCTGAACGGTAACAATCTGCAAACATTCACCATGAACGTGAACGGCAATCAGAACGGCAACATTATCGTCGACCCGGGTAAAATCCAGTCGACCAGCTTAAGCAATACTCCGACCTCGAACCCCACCTGCGCGCCCACGTCGGACACAACCATCAACAATACCACGGTCAACAACCTGGTTAATCTGCTGGCCACTACCGGTAACGCAATAGTCGAAAATAACGGTAAGGGCGGCAACGCAACCAGTGGCAATGCCACGACCGAGGCCGATATCATCAACCTCATCGAAGCGCTTGTCAGCGACAAGCAATCATTTCTGGGCGTTATTAATATTAATGGCAACCTCAACGGCAACATCTTACTGCCGACAAACCTCATCGATTCACTACTGGCGTCGGCGAACGGTACTGCATCAGGAAATACCCGGGCAGCCAACAATATCAACGTAAACAACCAGATAAACCTGACCGCAGCCAGCGGCACCGCCGCAGTAACCGGCAATGGCGTCGGCGGCAATGCGACTTCCGGCAGCGCGGTAACACTACTCAACACATGCAATCTTGTAAATAGCAACATCGTCGGCGGTAATGTCTTACTGGTATTCGTCAATGTGATGGGGCACTGGTATGGCTTGCTCATGAACGAACCGGCAGGAACAACGAATGCTGCGCTCGGCGGCGGCATTAGCCAAGATACAACCGTGCCGGCATCGCGAGTCACGGCAACCAACAACGAAACGGTCAATAACGTCGTAAACCTTACATCTATCACAGGCAACGCAACCGTTGCCAATAACCGTGACGGCGGAGACGCCACGACCGGTAGTGCGACTGCAATAGCCGATGTCGTGAACATCTTGGGTTCACAGATTAATCTGTCTGGGTGGCTTGGCATTTTGGTCATCAACGTGTTCGGCACGTGGGACGGCAACCTCGGCGTCCAGACCGCACCGACGATCCACGCGAATGGTGGGTCAACACAGCATCAAGATAGCAACCACAACAAGCCTACCACCAAAGCAAGCGCTAATCCGAGCTCATACTCGTACTACATCGTTAACCCACCAGTCTCGTTCCAGGCTGGTCAATTTACTACCACGGCTGCACACGTCCTTGGTGATGCAGCCACAAATACAAATCTAGGCGCCCTAGGCGCCGGATCGACACACGTCGCCCGTACCATGCACAACTCCTCAAGCGGTAAAAACTTGGTAGCCGACTTCCTGATAGCCGGCATTAGCGCTGCGGCCGCAATAGCCGGCGGCACTCGCTTCTTCACAAACCGCCACAAAAAACTTAACCCAACACCGAAAAGGGATGCCTAGATGAAATACCTTTTAGCCCATATGTACCGGTTTGCGCTTATACCGGCTCTACTCGCGCTCACATTCGTACCGCTGTCATCAATACCAGCAAACGCCGCCAAGGCACCAGCCAAGACCACCGTCAGCCTAACCTTCGACGACGCGCTCGCATCGCAAACGACGGCACAGACACTGCTCGACCAGCACAAAATGAAGGGAACGTTCTATCTGATTTCGGGAGACCTCGGCATCAGCGGTCACTTGACTGTCGCTCAGGCACAAGCTATGCAAGCCGACGGGCAAGATATTGGCGGTCACACCATTACACATCCTGACCTCCCGACATTGAGCGAAAGCCAGCAACAGCACGAAATTTGCGACGGACGCAGCGCCTTAGCAGGCTTCGGCCTCAATGCTGCGACGTTTGCTTACCCATTCGGCGACTACAACAGCACGAGTGAGCAAGTAGTCAAAAGCTGCGGCTTTTCCGGGGCGCGTGCGGTCGGCGGTATTGACTGCTCGTCTAGCTGCGACAAAGCCGAAACCATTCCACCGAGCGACCCGTATGCTATCCAGACGCCCGGATCCATCCAATCAAACACAAGCCTGTCCACGATGAAAAGTTACGTTACCAATGCAGAGAAGGGTGGCGGCTGGGTCGTGCTCGTCATGCACGATGTTTGTACTGCCGGCACCAACGGTTGTGACCCGACTTATTCAGTGAGCAAGTCCGAACTCAACAACTTCCTGACATGGCTGCAAACGCAAAACGTTTCCGTCAAAACCATGGAGCAAGTTATGGGGCCCGGCACCACGTCGGCACCACCGCCACCGCCACCGACCACTATTCAAAACGCCTCACTCGAAGCCGACACTACCGGCGCCAACGTGCCCGATTGTTGGCAAGAGGGCGGATATGGTACGAATGCGCCAAGCTGGAGCCGCAGCGGCGATGCCTATTCAGGGAGCTGGGCGGAAACCATGCAGCTCACGAGCTACACCGATGGCGACGCGAAATTGGTCACTCAGCAACACGACCCGTCATGCGAGCCGATCGGCATGGTTGGAAACTCGTACGACGTCAGCGTCTGGTACAAGTCCAACCAGCCAATCTATCTCGATGCCTACTATCTGGACTCGACAGGTGCCTGGCAATTCTGGGACAGCAGCAACGCGTTCGCGGCCAGCGACACGTATCAACAGGCTGATTGGACCACGCCGGCATTTCCGGCTGGAGCCACGCGCATTAGTATCGGCGTCAGCTTACGAGCGGTCGGCAGCGTAACTATGGATGATTTCGGGTTGAGCCAGCACACGACGCAAGCACCCCCCGCTATATTGCAAAACGCCTCACTCGAAGCCGACACTACCGGCGCCAACGTGCCCGATTGTTGGCAAGAGGGCGGGTTCGGCACGAACGCACCAACGTGGACGCGGACCAGCGATGCGCACAGCGGCAGCTGGGCGGAAACCATGCAGCTCACGAGCATATCGAGCGGCGACGCCAAGCTCGTGTCGCAGCAACACGACGCGAACTGCGAACCTGTAGGCGCCGTAGGCCACACATACAACGTCAGCACCTGGTACAAATCCAACCAGCCGGTTTACCTGGTCGCATATTACTTAGACTCAACCGGCACGTGGCAATTCTGGGATGAAAGCAACGAGCTGCCGGCCAGCACGAATTATACGCAGGCCAGCTGGACGACGCCGACATTCCCGTCGGGCGCTACGCGAATCAGCGTGGGCGTTAGCTTGCGAAGCGTGGGGTCCGTTACGATGGATGATTTCGGCTTAACCGAAAATTAACCCGGCCTTACAAATTCGGCACTTGCTTTATAACCGCATAGACCGCACAGGAGGATAAACACCGTGAGTACACCAATTTCAGTCGTAGGCCTCGGCTACGTCGGGTTGCCGCTGGCGTTGCTCGCCGCACAAAAAGGCTACGCCGTCACCGGCATAGACTGCGACCAATCGAAAATCAAAGCGATTAGTAGCGGCAGAAGCCCCTTCGTCGACCAGCAGATTACGAAGCAACTCCAAAAACAGCCGATCAAAGCATCGGCCAGTTATGATGCAGTTTCTAAATCCGAGATAGTCATCGTTTGCGTCCCAACGCCGGTCGACCAGCATTGCATGCCCAACCTGACGCCGGTCATTTCCGCCACTACTGAAATCGCGAAGCAACTGCAGTGCGGTAGGGGGCAATTGGTCATCGTCGAATCGACCATCAACCCCGGCATCTGTGAGGAAGTGGTGTTGCCACTACTTGAAAAAGAATCCGGGCGAAAGTGCGGCCACGATTTCTATCTGGCACATTGTCCCGAGCGTATCAACCCGGGCGACCTAAAATGGAACGTCAGCAACATTCCGCGCGTCGTGGGCGGATACGATAAAACCAGCCTGCGACTCGCCGTGGATTTCTATAAAAACGTCATCGACGCACCAATTCGCCCGATGGGTTCGCTCAAAGAAGCCGAAGCAGTGAAGGTAGTCGAAAACTCGTTCCGCGATATCAACATCGCCTTCGTCAATGAGCTGGCCATGTCGTTCACACACTTGGGCATTGATGTCGTCAACGTCATCGACGGCGCTGCTACCAAGCCGTTCGCGTTCATGCCGCATTATCCGGGCGTGGGCGTTGGTGGCCACTGCATTCCGGTCGACCCGTACTATCTGATTGAATACGCCAAGAAAAACGGCTTCACGCACAAATTCCTTAAACGGGCCCGTGAAATCAACAACGGCATGCCACAGTTCACGGTCGACCGCCTAGCAGGTGCACTGGAAAAAACGGGCCGCCACCTGACCGGCACGCCGGTAGCCGTGCTGGGCTTGTCGTACAAAGCGAACGTCGGCGACCTGCGCGAAAGCCCTTCGCTGAAGCTCCTCAAATTACTGCAAGCGGCTGGCGCGGACGTAACCGCTTACGATCCATATATCAGCTATCTGGAAGGGGTTCGCCTGGAAGATACATCTGATCCTAAAAGAGCACTCCAGAATATTCTTCGCCAAGCCGAAGCGGTCATCCTCGCCACTGGTCACCGCGAGTTCAGGACTATAACCGGAGAACTGCTAGAGCGACAACACGTCAAAATAATTGTCGACGGCCGCAACTTCCTCGATAAAACAGATATCGTTGCGCACAACATTATGTACGAGGGGATAGGACGGTGAGCGTCAGGACAAGTGAACACTTAGCGCCGGACGCCGTGCTAAAACTAGCGCGACTTAAAGATGCGCTCAGCGCACTCGCTTTTTATGGAACGCTCGTCATCATTGGGGGTATGCTCTTGCTGATACTTGCGATCATAAAAGCGAAGACGCTGTACGCTAACCATGAAGGCGAGTGGCTGATCGCGTATTCGATTTTTGTGACGACATTCGAACTGACACGCGTACTGGCGGCGACTTTGTATCGCAACTCCGTAAACAAGATCATGCGCCACGCCGACTACATATCAGCCAAGCAACAGGCGGCGTACGAGCCGCTCGTAACGTTCGTCGTGCCATGCAAAAACGAAGGTGCCGACATAGAGAACACGGTGCGCAAATGTTTCCAGGCCGATTACCCGGAAGAAAAGTTAGACGTGATCGTCATAAACGACGGCAGCACCGACAACACGGGCGTAGTACTGCGCAAACTGAAACGGCAATTCAAGCAGCGGCTGACCGTCGTAACCTGGCGCAAAAACCGCGGCAAGCGGCATGGCATGGCCGAAGGCTTCCGCCGCGCCAAAGGGGAAGTCATCATCCAGCTCGACAGCGACAGTTACATTGAGCCGAGCACATTCCGCAATCTCGTCACGCCGTTCGTCCACCCGGAAATCGCCGCCGTCTGCGCGCACGCGGACCCGACGAACGCAGATAAAAACATACTAACCAAAATGCAGGCCGCATATTATTTTATGTCGTTCCGTATTTTGAAAGCAGCAGAATCGGTATTCATGACCGTTTCCTGCTGCAGCGGCTGCAGCTCAGCCTACCGCAAAAGCGCAACATTACCTGTAATGGATGAATGGCTGAACGAAACCTTTCTTGGCCAACCCGTCACATGGGGCGACGACCGCGCGCTGACCAACTGGCTTATCAAAACCGGCCACAAAACGATTTACACAGATTTGGCGCAGGCCTATACCATCTGTCCGGACAATGTCCGCCAATTCGTGAAACAGCAAACGCGCTGGAAGAAAAGCTGGATTATCAATGCTGTTTTCCTGGCGAAGTTTATCATCCGCAAGCGCCCGTTCCTCGCCATCACGTATTTCTATCCGTTGCTGCTCGTCAGCTTGCTTACGCCATTCGCTGCCGCCCGAGCCATGATTTTCAATCCCGCCCTACGCGGTGTCCTGCCGTTTTATTACCTTTTCGGTGCACTCCTACTTACTGCGATTATTCTCGTCTTTTACCGGTTTACCGCGCGCGACAATAAACATTGGCCGTATTTGTTCGCATGGTCAGCACTAAATGTCGTGTTTATGTCGTTCATACTTTTTTACGCAGCGGCGACGATCCAGAACCGTAAATGGGGGACACGGTGAGAAGGCTTGGATATTTTATTTGGGATTTCATCTATGTAGAGGCCAGTACGAATCGCCGATCATGGCTCCAGCGCTGGTGGCACTCCGTGGTGGACTTTCTCTATATCGAAGCTGCGATACACGCAACACCGAAGCCGAGCCGAAGCCACAGTTTAAAAACGAGGATGTATTTACACCGCCTGGCTTATACGCTGCTGACGTTCGGTGTATGCGGCGTAATCTATGGTGGAGCATATTGGCTCTACCAGCAGAATCTTACCAATCCTAAAACTATCGAGAACTTCTTCCTCGCCTATAAAGACACCTACGACTACAATCGTTATATTGGCGAACCGCGCCTAACTGCCGCCGAGAACCTCTTGCTCGGTCATCGCGTCAGCGCCGCGCCTGCCGCCAGTTATGCTACGTCAGTACCTGTATTAATGTACCACCGCATCACTGCTGTCGGTAACGACACATACAATGTCACCCCTACGGCGTTTAAGGCGCAAATGTTCGCACTAAAAAAGGCAGGGTACACTACGGTATCAGCCGAAGATTATGGCGATTTTATACAAGGCACAAAAAAATTGCCGGCAAAATCCGTGCTTCTCACGTTCGACGACGGCACGAAAGATTCCTACTACGGTGCCGATCCGGTTTTGAAAGCCCTCGGTTTTCGCGCCACGAACTTCATAATTACTCGCTACTCCATAGAAGACCCGAACGGATCGCATTATTATCTGTCAGAAATTGAACTCAAAGCCATGGAGCGCACCGGTCGCTGGGATATGGAAGTCCACACACGCGACGGGCACACCTACTATGCCACCGGACCGAACGGCCAGAAAGGTGAGTACTACCCGAGCAAGCTGTGGCTATCCACCAAACACCGCTTGGAAACCGATGCGGAATATGCCGCACGTGTCTACAATGATATGCGCATCGCCAAGCAGGAACTGCAGAACTTCACCCATAAGCCCGAAAATTTGTTCGCTTTCCCATTCTCTGACATGGGCGAAAACAATTCCAGTAATTATCATGCAGCACCGACCGTGTTGACCACAGACGTCCAAAAACTTTTCAAAAATGCCATGATGTTGTATTATCCCGGCCGCGACCAAAGCCAAGGGTATTATAATAGTAAGCAGCCGCTTACTTACCGCATCGGGCTGGGCCTCGGACAGTGGACAAACGGCCAAGGACTCGTCAAGTTCATACAAAACGGCGCAGCAAAACCGCTGCCGTATACCGATGACTTACAAACTAATCACGGCTGGCAAGCCGCCTGGGGGGAGACACGCGTGCGCAATGGAACCCTTGCCGTCAATGGCACGAAAGACTCGACCGGTGCAGGCGTCATCCTCGACGGCGCCAGCGGATGGGTTAATTACACGCTCAGTGCACAAGCCACGCTGGAGCAAGGCACGAGCTACGGACTCATTGCTCGCATGCGAGGCGATATCTATCGCACTGGCTGCTACTTCGGCCAAGGTTATGTCTCAATACGACACAACGAACGTGCTAATGGGAAAACGATTGCCGAAAAAAATATGGGCGGGCTCGTGGTCATCGGCCATTCGGAGCAGGTGGGCGTGCGCGTTCTCGGCAATCACATCGCATGTACGGTGAACGGTAAAGTCGTACTCCAGACTACTGATACGACCATGCCGGCAATCGGCGGTATCGGTGTCTCGGTGTGGGATCCCAAAAAGCCCGCGCAATTGAGCCTTACAAATATAAAGGTCACGAGTATCGAATGAAGTTGCGGATATCTAAGCGGACATACATCCTTGCTGGTTTAATAGTTGTCTGCGCCGCTGCCAGCTCAGTATTATACGTTGCACGTCAGCGCTCTCCCACACCGGCTACTTCGTCGGCGGCAACCGAACCGTCGTCGCAAACGCATGTCTTAGACAAACAGCCGCAGCCCGCTACCAACCGGCTGGCGGCCCCCAAAATACTGGCCTCACTTACGCCGCCATTTGCAAACGGGCTCATTACCAATGAATACGCATATTGGAATCAGGGCATGGCTATGAGAAAGTATTCACCTGACTGGCAGATGACCAGTGGTTCGTTGTATGCGCATGACGGTGTATTCTGGACCGGCAAACCCGATACCTGTGACCACGACAAAACCAGCCCGGATGCCACCTCAACCAATTGCACCGACTCGTCCGTCTTCCGGCTCAACACGGCCAAGATTTTTGCCGGCAACATTAGTGTATCGCTCAAGCTCAGGCAATTACGTAACATTCATAATGCTGCCTGCGATGCCGATGACACTTGCTGGTACGGCACGCACATCTGGCTGCGTTACCAAAACCAATTCAATCTCTACTACGTCAGCATCAACCGCGCCGACGGCAATGTCGCTATCAAACGTAAGGTACCCTGCGGCACCGACAATTCAGGCACGTATTTCGTGCTTGGAAAATATGTCAGGCACAATTTCCAGCCTGGGGCGTGGAATATGTACACGGCCACTATCCAGACCAACCAGGACGGTTCGGTGACTATTAAACTTTATGATGATAGCGACAGTACCGCTACGCCAATCGACGTAGGCACAGACAGGGGTGGTACCAATCCTCGTTGGTCCACAAGTTGCAAGACGCCCGGCCACTATGCATCGCCAGCGTATCAACCTATTACTGCCGCCGGGGCGGTCGGCGTGCGCGGCGACTATGCAGAGTTTGAATTTACTAATTTTAAAATCGCCGCACTTTAGGTCTCGTCAGGTAATCAGCTAGAAAACTGGGCACAAACCGCTTACACTTAAAGAATTATGACTGGACGCACACACGATTTGGCGGCGATTACCGCTCTGGGCGCAGTAGTACTGTTCGAGCCCCTGCACACGATGACGCTTTCTACTGCGCTTATGTCGCTACTCGCCAATCAGATCGGCGGCATCGCACCGGACATCGACCAACCGACGGCGCCCCTCTGGCGGAACCTACCGGAAGGAAAATTCTTCGGCCGTATCGTCGATAAAGGCATGGGCGGTCACCGGTTCCTGACACATTCGTTACTCGGGACTGCAATATTCGGCTATCTAGCATACTGGCTGCTCACATTTTTGCATCCGATTATGCCGCACGTTAACATCGGCTTCGTGTGGTGGGCGTTCATGATCGGTATGCTGAGCCATCTGGTTATGGATACATTCACCAAGGAAGGCGTACCGTGGTTATTGCCACTGCCGATAAAGTTCGGCGTACCACCCGTCAAGAAGCTACGTATCACAACCGGCAAGTTCGTCGAGACATACCTAGTGTTTCCGGGCCTGCTTGCCGTAGATGTCTGGTTCTTTGCAAGTCATTACAATATACTGCTCGCGTTCATCCACCAGCATCTTACCTAGAGACCAAACATGATCCCTTACGCGTCGTTGACGCTTCCGTCTTGACGCCCGCCATCAAGGCCTCGCAATACCTGCGATAACTTTGGTGGGTGCGCTGTTTCGCGGGGCTTTCGGTATGTGAAAATCTGCCACAATATTGCACCGGTTGTAAAAATCCCCAAACCCTGCGCGATGATTACGACCTTGTCATGCTGGAAGAAACCTTCCACGATCCACGAACAGTATGAAATAAAAGCCAGCGCAAAATAAGCTACCGAGACACCGGCTGTAGATTTTCGCCGATGGTTCTCTCTAATCTGATCGGGAAGCCCGACAACTTTTACCGCGATCGAAGTTATTCCGGTTAAGATTGCAACAATATCGGACGGCTGCATGGCTAAATGGTAGCGCTGACGGTGCCCGCTTATTACCTCAATCTACTGCCTATACTAAATCTAGAGCGTGTCAGACTGGTTACTGGATGTCTTGGTTTTAATCCGACGTTTCTTGGCGCGGGCGCGGTCGGTCTCGTCCTCGATTTCGTGACCAACGATCTCTTCGAGTAAATCTTCGATCGTTACGATTCCGACAATCTCATCTTCACGCTCAACGGGGAACAAATGCGTACCACCGTTGATAAACTTCCGAAACAGCGTGTCGAGCGCAGTCATACTGCCGACAACCTGCGCCGGATACAGCGTCAAATCCTCAACGCGCCGCGCGTGGGTATCGAAGTCCATATCAACGAGATCTTTCATGAGCACTACACCGAAACATGTAGTCAGACGTTTATTAAACACCGGGATACGGCTCCATCCCCGCTCTTTGATTTCGTCGAGCGTTGCGGCATCAACCTTGGTATTGGGCGTCAGCCAATATACTTTGCGCATTTCAGTCATAATATCGCGCACGCGTTTTTCACTCAGTTGCAACGCACCGCGCATAATTTCTATTTCGTCGTCGTCAAGCTCGCTGTCATCAGAGTCGGCATGCTCGGCAATTAACAGACCAAGTTCTCGCCGGGTTTGCAGATGTGCCGTCTCGCTGCCGAATAACCTGTCGAGCAATAATTGCAACGGCTTGGAGATAGGATACGTTACGACGATCATCAGCTGCAGCAGCCAGGCAAGCTTAGACATAAAGCTGAGCGCGTGATGCGCGAAGAACGCCTGCGGCATGACTTCTCCGAAAATTACGATGAGCAGCGTCGCTCCAATTTCCGCAACAAAACCGTTGTATCGGTTATCCAACACCAACGACGTACCGGAGATCGCCGCAATATTTGACAGCAAAATAGCGCTGAGCGTCAGATGAAGGTTCTTACGAAAGGGCAAAACCCGACGTGCCGCCACATTCCCCAGCGCCGCTTTGCGCGCCACCTCGGCCTCATGCAGGGACACAATCCCAATATTCAACCCCGAACAAACCGCCGAGAAACCCACTAGTGCTATTACTTCAAGGAAAATAAACAATTCAGCCATGCCTAAAATCTTTAGTAGCTATTCATTAGGCCGATCTTAGTTCGCGTCGACACGATTGGTATGTATACCATTGTGTATATTGTAACGGATACCACCGGTCACGCAATGCTTATACGGAAAGTTCGAATCCTTTTCCGGCTCAAGCGGCCATATATTCAAACACTCGCGTTTGTGCTTCGTGCGCCCGCCCGTTAAGCGCTCCGTAAAAGGTATTGCTTTTTACGCGTAAATAGTATATACTACCGCAGTTCGTCAACGTATAAGTTGTCGGAAGCGTCCGTAAGGCGCGCTCATGGAGGCGGGATATCGGCAGTAGGGCACAGCCCCTACTATCGATACCTCGTCTCTATTAGAGAGCAGCACACGGACATCGGTTCGAGTGATGTGAGTTCCCCGGAAGGGAACCCGAGGCTTGGCCCATTAACTATGGACCAGGAAGATCGAGTTGGAGGTTCTCCATGTTCATCAACAACACCCGGCGCCCCAGCAAGACCAAGCAGATCGAGCAGCTCCGCCGCGAGGTCGCCAGTCTCCGGGCGCGCGTCGACCTGCAGGGCAAGGGCCAGGAGGTCACCATCAGCATGGTGGAGTTCCTGCTCTCCGCGCTGGAGGACGTCATCGGCGCCACGGCCACGCAGGTCTCGGTTCAGGGCAAGCTCAAGGTCGCGCTCGTCGGCTCCGTCCGCGTCAGCATCGACGCCTTCGCCCGCAAGGCCCACCTCAGCGTCAACGGCCCGCGGTCGCAGTCGGTCCCCCCGGTGGACCTCGAGTTCGACGAGAACGGCAAGCTCAGCCCCGCGCAGATGCGCACGCTGAAGGGCTTCCTCGCCGAGATCGACTCCCCCGTGGTCGCGACCCACTTCTGGGACGGTGTGAAGGCCCCCGCAGCCTGAGCTCCGCCGCCACCTAGGCGCGTTCTCGGGTTACCCGGCTCACACCCTCTGGGACTCGCGCCTCGAACCAAGCGGACGGGATGGCTGCTGCTCTGTATGTGTCGCTTCACGCGATGATCAACCAAACATACACCAGCAGCCTCCCTCCGCAGAACACCCATACACAGATGGCCGAAAGCTGTGCTGATGAGTCGTAGACGACGAAATGGGACAAACCGAAGCGTCCGTTATAATAAGAGCTTATGGCGCGTAGATCACGCAAACTCACCTGGCAAAGTCTGATAATACTTATTGTCCTGGCAATTGTTGCCGTTCTTGGTAGCAGGGGTTCGTTTACCGCCAATCCAACTAGCACGCCGCCGCATAATACGCACACCTCGGCACCGACAGGCAATTTATCCCTAGTTACCGAGCCGAGCGCGAGCATCACGCCGGTTTTGGATTTAATTAATGGTGCGCAACATTCCGTCGATCTGACGATGTACGAACTGGAAGACAACCAGGTCGAAATGGCGCTTGCCAATGCTGAAAGCCGCGACGTCGCTGTCCGTGTGCTCCTAAATGGAGGCTACTACGGCAAACCAGACAAAACGAACCCGAACCAGGACGCCTACGAATATTTGCAAGCTCACCATGTGCCGGTACATTGGACGCCCAGCTACTTCGCGCTAACCCACCAGAAGACGCTCACGGTTGATGGCAACAAAAGCCTCATCATGACGTTCAATCTCACGCCGCAGTACTACAGCACGAGCCGCGACTTCGGCGTGCTCGACAGAAATGTGCATGATGTTTTGGCCATAGAAACGGCATTCAATGACGATTGGCAAGGTAAGAAAGGCACCGCGCCGACCGGCGATGACCTGCTCTGGAGCCCGGGCTCTGAAACGGTGACTGTCAATCTCATCAACCGCGCCAAATCATCCATCAAAATCTATAACGAAGAGATGGAAGACAGCAAAGTAGTGGGCGCGCTCGGCGCGGCAGCCATGCGCGGCGTGAACGTGCAGGTTGTCATGACCGATCAAAGCAGCTGGCACAGCAACTTCACGAAACTAAAAAGCGATGGCGCGCACATCCGCACATTCAGCGGCGAAAAGCCGGTGTATATCCACGCTAAGATGGTGCTCGTCGACAACAGACAAGCATTCATCGGCTCAGAAAACTTCTCATATACGTCTTTGGTTCGCAACCGCGAATTGGGGCTAATCATCACCGATGGCAGCATACTATCACAGCTGGACGCTACATTTACCAGCGACTACCAACGTGCTCAGTCGTATTGATTCAGCAACTCTTCAGCCGGCTTGCAACAAATGCAAATAAAATTGTGGGTGCCAGCATTTTTTGTTATGGTAATAATTGGCACAGACTTCATTTCCGGTCACAATTTCCCTGCGCCATATCTTGTTAGCTTATTATGAATAGTAATCCTCGCAAACCTGGATACAGCATCGACGGTTTTATGCCGAATGCGCAGCCTCGGCGCATCGGCACGAATCGCGATATTCCCAGTGATCGCCTGCGCAGCGTTCGTGAGCGCCGGCCAGGGTTCCGTCATACCCAGCCTACAACGGCCCAACCGACGCGACGCGACTTTGCCAGCAGGCAGCCAAGCGCCGCCCACGAAAGTCTTCCGAAACCGGCAGGCATACAGTCCGCGTCGCCAGTCCCTACCTTTCGTTCCAGTCGTCCGCAGCATCAGCAAGGAATACCTACGGCGAGTGCTAAACACAAACGCAGTCGTATGCATTTCCTTAGTCATCATCCGCGTCTCAAAACAATAACCAAACGCACTGCTGCCGTTCTGGGCGTCTTGATTTTATTAACCGGCGGGTGGATGGGCTGGAAAATCTTCCGCGACACCAACAAAGTCTTCGGAAGTGATAGCAATCTGCTCGGCTTTTTGAGTGCCGCGCCGCTGAAGTGCGAGAGCACTGGCCGCTGTAACATCATCCTTGCGGGGAACTCGGCGGATGATCCCGGCCATGATGGCGCCAACCTCACCGACTCAATTATGATCGTGAGCATCGACTTCAAAAATCACAGCGAATTCATGCTCAGTGTTCCGCGCGACTTATACGTGAACATTCCAGGCAATGGCTATGCCAAGATTAACGAGGCGTACGTGGACGGGCATGCCCAGAACTTCTCAGAAGCCGGGTATGCAAAAGGTGGCATGGGGCTGCTGGAAAAGACTGTTTCACAAGATTTCGGTATTCCTATCAGCTATTACGCGCTCATCGACTATTCGGCCCTGAAGGACGCGGTCAATGCCGTCGGCGGCATACGCGTGAATATTCAAAGCGACGACCCGCGTGGGCTGTACGACCCAAGCATCGACTGGTCGACACACGGGCCGCTCGTCAAGCTCACCAATGGCTGGCACACGCTAGATGGCGAGCAGGCGCTTGATTTGGCACGTGCCCGTGGCGATGCCTACGGTTCGTACGGTTTTGCAGCCAGCGACTTTACCCGCACCCAAGATCAGCGCATGATGATGCTCGCACTGAAACAAAAGGTCATGACCAGCAGCGTGCTGGCGAATCCGATAAAACTCGGAGAACTGTTTGACGCGTTCGGCAGTAACGTTCACACCGACTTGTCGACCGGCAACATCCGCCGTCTGTATGACGTCTCCAAGCAAATCAACAGCGCAGATATCAAATCAGAGGGCCTCAATGATGTCACCCTAGCAGGCCAAAAGGATGCCAACTTACTCAAGAACTACACAACCTCAAACGGCGAATCAGCGCTTATCCCGGCAGCCGGGCTGGATGACTACAGCCAGATCCAGCTGTACATCAAGCAATTGACGTCAAACGATCCGGTCGTCAAGGAATCCGCAGACGTCGTCGTGCTGAACGCCGGCAGTACGGCAGGCCTGGCAGCAGCAGAAGGAACGGTACTCACCAACAAAGGTATGTACGTCAGCGCGGAAGCCGATTCGCCGACCCAGCAAACAAACAACACTATCGTCAATAATTCTCAGGGTAAAGATCCAGCTACACTGAACGAGCTTAAGTCTCTATTCGGCAATACTATTACCACCAGTTCGCCGCTGACCGGAACATATCCGAATGCCGACTTCATTATCGTCCTTGGCCAGAGCCAAACGAAGCCAACGACATTGTCCAACGGCACGACCGTCTCGCAATAAAGCTACCGGTTTCTGCTAAAAACAGTTACAATAGCAACCAGCATAAGTGTGAGGGGATATGCTGAGATTCTATAGAATTGCCGACGTGCATGCGGGGGCAACTGTACTGACGAAGCGCTTGGAGCGGGAATTGTCCGCCGGTAAACGAGTCCTATGGCTCCTGTCGGGCGGGTCTAATATTGCGGTTGAAGTCGCCGTACTCAACCTGCTACCCGTCAGTTTACAACCACGCCTGACTATCATGCTTAGTGATGAGCGCTATGGACGTTTTGGCCATAAAGATTCCAATATGCAATTGTTGTACGACGCCGGCTTTGATCCGGGCAGTGCGACCATATTGCCAGTCCTCACCCCAGAAAATCTGCCACTTGAAGCAACGGCCGAGCGCTACGAGCAGACTGTCGAACGGGCTTTTGCCGAAGCGGATATAATCATCGCACAGCTCGGCATCGGCCCTGACGGACACGTCGCCGGTATATTGCCGAACTCGCCGGCAGTTGCTGCTCACAGCCTCGTTATTAGTTACCGCACCGAACAGTACCAACGCATCACGTTCACCTTTGACGCACTCAAACAATGCGTGGTCTATGCGTTCGTATTCGGCAATGGCAAACGGGAACAACTTGATATACTTCGGGACAAAGATCTACCGCTTGCCGAACAACCCGCCCAAATCCTCAAGCAAATTCCAGAATCGTATGTATACAATGATCAAATAGGAGGGTTTCAATGAAGATAGCTATTCACGGGTTGGGACGAATGGGTATGCAGATTGCCGAAAAGTTAGCTACTGACGGGCACGAAGTCGTCGCCCACAACCGCAGTCCAGAACCGATCGAACATGCCAAAGGTTTCGGCGCGAAGGCGGCGTTCACGAAGCAGGAAGTGCTTGATGCGTTTCAAGGCGAACGACTGGTGCTTTGGATCATGCTACCCGCAGAAGTTGTTGAAAGCGAGTTGCAGGCATGGCTCGATGTTGCGCCCCAAGGCAGCTTATTTATCGACGGCGGCAACACCGATTTCCGCCGCACACAGAAGCACGCGGAAGCCGTGGCGCAGCGGGGGTCGACATTGCTCGATGTCGGCACCAGCGGCGGTATCATGGGCACCGAGCATGGCTTCTGTATGATGGCCGGCGGCAATGAAGCAGACGTAGAAAGCATTAAGCCCGCACTCGACAGTATCGCCAAGCCGGAGGGCGGCTGGGATTATTTCGGTCCGAGCGGCGCCGGGCACTTCGTGAAGATGACCCACAATGCCATCGAATACGGCATGATGGAAAGTTTGGCCGAGGGCTACCGCGTTCTCAAAGAAGGGCCATACGAAAGCCTCGATCTAGCGAAAGCTGGCGATGTCTGGCAAAAAAGTAGCGTCATTACGTCGACGCTGAATGCGCTCACCGCCGAAGCCTTGCACGAAAATCCGACACTCGACGGCATCACCGGCTTCGTAGCGGAATCCGGTGAAGCCCGCTGGACGCTTGAAATCGCCAAAGAGCACGGCATCCCCATGCCCAGCATCCAGGCATCGTTTGATGTCCGTGTAGCATCACAAAAGGGTGAAACGAGCTTTGCCACGAAACTACTTGCCGCCATGCGCAACAAATTCGGCGGCCATGCTCTGAACAAACAAGGCAGAGCATAGCGACTATGAAACCACAGCTCGACCCAGCAATTATCGTCATTTTCGGCATCACTGGCGACCTGGCAGGCCGTTACTTGCTACCGTCGTTGTATCACTTATTTAAAGACGACCTCCTACCTGAGCAAGTGGAAATTATCGGCGTGACGCGCCGCGACGTATCGGCCAACGATCTACTCACAACCACCGAATTGTGCGTACTGGAGACCACCAATGTCTGCGACCCGGCAGTGCTCAAGCGCATGCAAGAACGCTTGAGCATGTACAAAATGGACTTGGACAACGGCGATGATTACGATCGTTTGAAAGAGCAGCTGGACGCAATTGAGGCCAAGCACGGCGTCTGCATGAACCGCCTGTACTATCTGGCGATTCCGCCGTCGACCTATCGGCCTATCGTCACATTACTCGGTCAGCACGGTCTCAACGGCAGTTGCCAACACGGCAAGGCAGCGACCAGGCTGCTCGTCGAAAAGCCCTTCGGCCACGATCTACAATCAGCCAAGGAGCTTATCGAAGAAACCGATCATCAGTTCAGGGAAGAGCAAGTCTATCGTATCGACCACTATCTTGCCAAAGAAACTGTGCAGAACATTCTGGCATTTCGTCAGCACAACCCGATTTTTGAAGCGATCTGGGATAACCGGTACATAGACAGCATCCATATTTCCGCCGAAGAGACCATCGGTATCGAAGGCCGCGCAACTTTCTACGAACAAACCGGTGCGCTCCGCGATTTCATTCAGAGCCATCTATTGCAACTTCTCGCCGCGACCACCATGGAACGTCCCACGAGCATGGACAGCGAAGCTATCCACTCCGCGCGACTGAAATTGCTCCAAGCCGTCGAGCCTATGCCGCCTGACAAAGTTACCGAACGAACCATCCGCGGCCAGTACGAAGGCTATCGCGATGAAGTGCACAACCCGACTTCCACTATCGAAACATACGCCGCCGTCAAACTCTTTATCCAGAATAGCCGCTGGGAAGACATACCGATCATTATCCGCACCGGCAAGGCGCTGGAGCAGAGAGCCACGACCATCAACGTTCGGTTCAGGCATCCCGAAGGCGCGACACACCACCCCAATGTGCTGACGTTCGCCGTACAACCGCGCGAGGGTATTAGCCTGGATTTGTATGTCAAGCGCCCCGGCTTTGATAATGACATGCAGATCGTGCCGATGGATTTTCGCTACAAACGCAACTTCAGCGACGCCGAAGGCCATCCCAACGCCTACGAGCGCGTGCTGGTAGACGCCATTCGCGGCGATCGTACACTGTTCGCCACCAGCGACGAAGTACTCGCCAGTTGGCGCATACTCCAACCCGTACTCGACGGCTGGGCGGAGAACGGCACCAATATACAAATCTACAAAAAGGGCAGCTTCGGCCTGGACTTTCTGCACTAATACGATGTTGCAAATTTCCGACGAACAATTTGAGGATTTGATCGGGCAGGTACTCGATGAACTGCCAAAAGAATACGTATCGCGGCTATTGAAGGATGTCGCCGTTACTTGGCAGGACGAACCCACCGAAGCACAGCGACGCGAGCTGAAGCTGCATTGCAACCAAACGCTCTTCGGCCTGTACGAAGGTCGCCCGTTGACCGAACGCTACAGCGGCTACGGCAAAATCACGCCGGACAAAATCACCATTTTCAAAAGCCCGATCTGCGCCGTCAGCCCTGACATGCGCGCGCTCAAAAATCAGATCAAACATACCGTCTGGCATGAGATGGCCCACTACTTCGGCCTCGACCACAAACGTATCCACGAACTGGAGTAAAGAAACAAGTTTGTAATGTATACAACTGACATGCGTTGCTCGCGCTTACCATAATTTTTATTATGGGAGCCGAATATATACCTCCCCTCGGCAAGGATGGTCATCCTATACTGATACCAGAACTTATAGAGGAAGACTTTGATGCGACAACTGCTATCTTCAGGAGGTTCGTATCAGATGGAACGCCCTTTATACTCGAAGATCTCCGCGCTCATTTGGCAGGTAACAACGTACAGCTACCCGCCGATCCGGAAGAACTTCGGGAAATGTTCGAAGAGATGGTGGATGTCACCCTCACGTACTACGCGGACAGAAGGGAAGCGCGCACTTGGCATCAACAAAAGGTTGGCAGAGAAGTAGTATATACGCTCGTTGAGATCATACCGCACAACGCAATCGATACCCTCGAACTACCGGCAGAACAGGAGACCGCGGAAACGGAACCTGCTGGAGCTTTGCCACTGCCGGCAGATGCCGGATCGTCCTCACCAACACACAGCCAGGATCACCGGCCTTTATTAGCGGGTGAGACGCTTGCGGCAATTTTCGGCGCGCAGGATCTAGTACGACTCAAGCATGCCATCGGCCTGGTTGCGTCGACGATGGGTATAGATACGCGGACCGCCGCTGATCTTATTGCAAACACCAGAGATGCCGGTGGCTTGTTCAAACACACCATCGGTGGTGTCACCTTTATCGGCCGTGAGCCGCCCGAAAGGCTAGCCCGCGCTGAGACTGAACCGACAGATGCTGAAGTAGCACGCCTTCTGAACGAAGATGAGATAGGCATCATGGTACGCGTCATGGACCGACTGACCACCGGCGGCAGGCACGTCTCGCAAGGTGAAACTATCAAAGCACTGCGGCAAGCACTCGATATGGGCAGCGGTCCGGCATTCAACAGGCTTTTACGCATCATGGAAGACCAGCGACTCATCAAGTTCGACAGCACGGCCAACTACGGCAGGGCTCGCAAAAGTCCGCGCGTGCATGTACGCGGGCAGGATATGAAAGAGCGGTGGATCGGCAACCGCGAAGCTTACATTAATCGACTTCGCAAAGTGACAATACCTGTTTAGGACTGTCCGCAAGATAGCGTCTGCTTGCAACTGCAGTGTACAATTTAAGTATCTAAACAAGGATAAGCGTTATATTCAAACTATACGTCCTCAGCTTTCTCGCCGGATTAGTAGCAGCGTACGGCGTGCCGCATTTTATAAAAGGCGTAACGGGCGAGAAATTCCCGACGCCGTTCGGGCGGCAATCTTCGGCAGTCATCAATGCCGCATGGGGATGGCTCAGCTTCGCGGTCGCCATATTGCTGCTGCACTTCTCCCACCCATGGAAGCACCTCTACCGCGCCAGCACGTTGTTCGCCGTCGCAGCACTACTCATGGCAATCTTTCTCGCCAATATGTGGGCCGCCCAAGCAGGGCGCAGCAAACACTAGGCTACGTCTCAAAAATATATCGGCGGAGTCGATGCCGCCATATCGAGGATAAAACTTCCGACACGTTGAGCGACTTGCTGCATGCGATATATGAACAACACGCGATTGGCACGCCATTCTACATCAGCTATACTGTCCGGGTCTATAGGAAGGTCGTATATCCACATTTCATCTGTTTCGTGCGACATATCTCCAACTGTATACCGTGCGGTGCGTTCGCGCCACTACAGCGACTCGCGACAGCGATTTACAATTGAAATAGAAGGAGGGAGCTATGCAACTAAACGACGTTTTGACAGACGCATTCGGGCGAATCCACGGAGTCGTGCACAATACAGTGGAAGGCTTGAACGAAGATGATTTGGCATTCCGGCCGAGCGACTCCGCGAACTCCATCGCCTGGCTAGTATGGCATCTTACACGTATCCAGGACGACCACTTGGCTGGCGCCATGAACGCCGAGCAAGTCTGGACTCACGACGACTGGGCAACGAAGTTCAAGTTGCCGTTCGATGACGCCGACACCGGCTACGGCCACAGCCCGGACGAAGTCGTATGCGTACGCACGAACGCCGACCTGCTGCTCGGCTACCATGACGCCGTACACAAACAAACGGTTGCATATATCCAGAAGCTCCACCCCGAAGACTACGACGCAATCGTCGACAAACACTGGAGCCCACCCGTCACCATGGCCGTCCGCCTGGTCAGCGTAATCTCCGACGATCTCCAACATGCCGGCCAAGCCGCCTATCTCCAAGGTTTCCTCAAGAATCGCTAGTTCAAAAACAAATGCGGAACTAGTATCATGCAATCAAATGGCCGATACTTCCAAATCATATGAAACCAATTCCACACTCTATAATCCCGACGAAGCATCCGGAGCAAATGGTTGTCATATTGATTGTGCTTTGACATAATGAGCGCATAGTAAGGGCTCGTTCGCAGATACCTTGCACGTGGTTATATATGAACGAAGCTTAAAAGGGGTATATGAACTTCACGGATCGGACATCGCTTGGGGACATGCTTGCACGTAGAATTCAGCAGCTCCGGGGTAAAGATGCAGTTATTCTTTGCTTGCGGGAAAGCTCGCTTCTAACATGCCTGACTATGGCAAGTCAGCTTCGTGCATGGGTGTATCCGCTTATTTACGCTCCGGTTTATACTCCTGACGACGCGCATAAATTACTCGGAGCCTTTGATCAGGACGGTGAATTTTGCCCGCTCCCCGAACTTACTGAGGACAATCCTCTTGCCAAATCTGAGGTACCTTCCGAAGTAGCAAAGATTGTGAACAAACAACGGCCGGCAGCCCTGAAATCGATGCGCACTCAGGCGGCAGCCTACGGCGTATTGCTCGATAAGCACCGGCTGGACGGACGCCAAGTCATTTTGGCCGCCGATGTACTAACCGACCCATTGCCTATACTGGTTGCCCAGAAGTTCCTTGAGGACGTGAGGCCCAAAGGCCTGACGGCCGTAGCCGGAAACGCCACAACCGAGACGGCGAACTTGCTCCGCCTAAGCGCTGCGCAAACTGATATTCTGGATATCCTCAGCGGCGTCCTCCCCAACGATAGTTCTTATTTCGAGCAAGCCGACACCTATACCACAAAGCAGAAGCATACACTAACACGACACATTGCCGCCTACTGGCAATGAGCAGAAAGGGCAAGGAGATTACATGCCGCCAACGAATCCAATGAACCAGCCAGCTTACCCGCAAATACCAAACCTGCAAACGCCAGGCGGTATGCCCGGCGGCCCCATGGCTACCATGCAGCCACAAGTGGGCCGTACTAATTTCGCACCGTCGAATCCAACGATTGCACAAAGCGACCTGGCAAAGGCGACAGACCTTGTTGGCGCTATCGCCGCGCTTTTCCGCACTAAAGTAGTGGGACAGGAAAGCCTCTTACTCAACCTGATGGTAGCGCTGCTTGCCAACGGACACATTCTGCTCGAAAGTGTTCCGGGTCTTGCCAAGACCACCGGTGCACAAACGCTGGCCGACGCCATCGAAGCATCGTTTCACCGCATCCAGTGTACGCCGGACCTTCTGCCAAGCGACATCATCGGTACGCAGATTTATAACTATTCGCAAGGAACGTTCGAGACACAGCTCGGACCGGTACACGCCAACTTCGTGCTCCTTGACGAGATCAACCGTTCGAGCGCCAAGACGCAAAGCGCCATGCTTGAGGCTATGCAGGAACGACAAACGACCATCGGCGGCGAAATGCACAAACTGCCCAAACCGTTCGTCGTGCTTGCTACCCAAAACCCAATCGAGCAGGAAGGTACGTACGAGCTTCCGGAGGCCCAGCTGGACCGCTTTCTGTTGAAGGAAATCCTAACCTACCCGACCGCAGACGAAGAAGTAGAGGTCCTGAACCGTATCGAAGCCGGTGTCTTCGATAGCAAGCTGGAGAAAAACAAAGTAGTGGGCCTCGACGAAGTACTATATTTGCAGGATCTCGTCAAGAAAGTCTACGTCGATGCGTCAATCAAACGATATATCGTCAACATCATAGCCGCGACGCGTAATCCGGCCAACGTAATCAGTCCGGATCTTGCGCGTTATGTTGAATGTGGCGCTAGCCCGCGCGGTAGTATTACGCTCATGCAGGTAGCACGTGCACTAGCACTTATGAACGGCCGTAGCTACGTTACGCCGGATGATGTCAAACTCATGCGCTACAGTGCCTTACGCCATCGCATTATCCTGAACTTCGAAGCGATGGCCGACAATGTGCACTCCGAAGCAATTATCGATGCTATCTTCTCAGTGGTATTAGCCCCCTAATCTTATATAGGACCTTATGGCAAGTCTCCTCGTCAAAGTCCGCCGGAAAATGTCTATCGCCGCGCACCGCAGGGTGCGGGGAGCGCTTGAAGGTGAATATGCCTCGGTGTTTAAGGGACGCAGCATGGACTTTGACGACCTGCGCGAATACATACCCGGCGACGATGTAAAAGACATTGAGTGGCGATCAACCGCGCGTAGCGGCCAAGTCCGCGTCAAGCGCTACGTGGCTATCCGCAAACACAATATTATGCTTGTCGTCGATACCGGCAGATCAATGGCCGCCACGGCGCCGAGTGGCGAATGCAAGCGTGACATCGCCGTCATGGCCGCAGGAGTAATCGCGTCAGTTGCGCAGAAGCACGAAGATTTAATCGGCCTCACAGCAGGCGACGACGAAACCACCTACCACATGCCGTTGAAGGGTAGTCGTGCACACATCGAGCGAATCCTGCAATATATCAATACCCACACCACGCTTGACGCGCCGTCCAGCAATCTCACGAACTTACTGGAGTACGTACGTCGCGTCAGCAAACGCCGAATGCTGCTGGTGATTATTAGCGACAACCTGCAATTCGCGGCCGCACAAGAGCAACTGCTCAGACGCCTAGCCGCCCAGCATGAGCTACTATTTATCGCCATCGACGACATTGATCCGAGCGACGACCAATGGAAGAACCACGGGCTGTATGATGTCGAGGAGCCGACGTCGCTACCATCGTACGTCCGTCGTCATAAAACAGTCGATACCGCCTATCGGGCACTCCTGACTACTGAATGGCAGAAATCATACCGCACCCTAGAGCACATTCGTATCAGTAACATACGGATCAGCAGTCAGGATGAAGTGGTCAACCAAATCGTCCGGCTATTAGAGGAGCACAAACATGCTCGTCGCTGATACGCTCAACCCGCCCATCCAGTACGACCGTATCTGGCTGATTATCGGCTCGATACTTATGCTGACAATCCCCATATGGTACGGCATTCTGTATTGGATAACGCGGCGCAAAAAGGTCAAGTCGCTTGAAAATCTCTCACAGCTGCCAGTTGGCGGTGACCTCGACAAGTTGAAAGCGAAATATTTGCGGCTTATCGAGGAACTCTACCAACGATACCGAAGGAATGAGATAACTCTGCGCGGGCTACACCGCGGTTTAAGCATGACAGTCCGGTATTTTGTCTACGAAGCCAGGCATTTCCCGGCGCCCACCCTGACACTGTCCGACCTAAGGCGCGCGCCATTTCCAGCACTCACCAAGCTTATCGAGAAATATTATCCTGAAGAGTTCGCACTCATTACCCATGGCACCGCGGAGGATTCGGTAGCGGCAGCGAAAGGATTGGTACAGCAATGGCTCTAATTTTCTGGTGGATGCTGCTGTTCTGGCTAGCTGCCGGCATTGCCTACGTAGTAATTCGCTTCCGTTTCTTGCAAAGCCGGCGCAATCCTGGCACGTTGCTGCCCGCCGCACATACACAACGCCTTACTTCATTGCCTGAATACGCCGCTATACTCAAAAAGTACCGCCTTATCGTACGGATAACAACCGTTCTGCTAAGCCTGAGTCTACTGGCTTCCGTTCTGCTGACCGCCCGGCCGGCCAATGTGTCATTAGTGATGCCAACCGAGCAAAACCGCGACATCATGCTCTGCCTGGATGTTTCCGGCTCGGTGCTGCGCGAAGATACGACGCTAATAGATCGCTTCAGCACGCTCGTAAAAAGCTTTAGCGGCCAGCGTTTCGGCCTGACACTCTTTAACAGTTCTGCGGTAACAGTCATTCCGCTCAATGATAATTACCAGCTCATCTCCAAGGAACTTCAGACTGCCGCGCAAGCTTTCAAGGCCCAGAAAGGGGATACCTTTACGCAGCTGACAAACGGCACGCTCGTAGGTTTCCAGAGCGGAACGTCACTCGTTGGTGACGGGCTGGCTTCATGCATTCAGCACATGGATACCACCGCGAAAAACCGCTCCCAATCCATTCTGCTTGCGACCGACAACGAGGTGAATGGTACGCCGCTCGTGAGCATGGTACAAGCGGCCGTCATGGCGCGGCAACGCAATATCCATGTGTATGCGCTCGACCCTGGCGTCAGTGATTCAAAACTTGCCAGCGACCACCCGCAACTCAAGGTCATTACCTCACAAACCGGGGGAGACTACTATCAGCTCAGCGATGCCGATGCGGTCAGCTCGATTATCGACGCCATTACCCACCAGGCGTCCGAGAATTTCGTAGGGCTGCCGCAGCTTGCAACCGACGACAATCCGAAGCCGTTTCTGTATATTTCAGCGCTAGTGACCGTTATCTCGTTAGCATTGATCTGGAGACTCGAGCTATGAAACTGCGCCCACTCGTATCGCTTTGGCTGCTCTTGCCGTATCTGACCGTGACCCTCGCCGCCGCCGGTTGGCAGATTTGGCGCATTTGGCGCATCTACCGCAGAACCCATAGAGGACGAGCGACCTTGATACGCTGGTCACGCCGAGGCGTGCTACTAATCATGCCGGCGATAATCGCCATGGGGATAAGTATCCCGGGTGGCACCTCGGCGCCCGGCATTGCCAACCTCGACGTCATATTCGCGGTTGACACTACGCCGAGCATGGGGGCATTCGACTATGATGGCACGCAGGCACGGATTGACGGCGTCAAACAAGACTTGCTGGCACTGGCGACTAAGCTGCAGGGCGCTCGCTTTGAAGTTATTGCATTCGATTCGAACGCCAATATTATTTTGCCTTTTACAACCGACACTTCCGCATTTTCATCGGCGATTCAGGGAATGACTCCGGAAGCCAGTAATTATTCTGAAGGAAGCGCTATCGACAAACCGATTGACCTTCTCACCCAAGAGCTCCAAAACAGCAAAAATCTCTACCCAGAACACCAGCGACTCGTATTCTATTTGGGCGACGGGGAACAAACGGCCAACTCGCAAATACGGTCCTTCGCGCCGGTCGCTTCATATATAAACGGTGGCGCCGTGCTCGGCTACGGCACCACGCAAGGCGCTAAGATGGTCAACTACAGCAGCATTCTTACTGGGCAACCACCCAGCTACATAACGACGGTCGACTCCGCCACCCAATCAGCTGTAGACGCCATTTCCAAAATGAACCCGGATAACCTGCAGACAATCGCCACACAACTCAAGGTGGCGTATCAGGACCGTGACAAAGGGGGGGCCATTAGCAGTGTCTACAACGCTAGTAAAGCCCAGCTTAGCATCGACCATTCCCGCCATATCATCCGTTACCTGAACCTCTACTGGCTCTTTGCCATACCGTACGTTGTCCTGTTGTTCTGGGAATGGCAGAACCTGATCATGAACCTTCTGGATATGCGGGTGCGCAGAGGAGGCCGACATGCGTAATATTCAGATGAAATCACTGAAGCCGATGCTCACCCACCTGACCAACATGGCGCACGCCAGCCGGCAGCGAGCCACCAGTATTTACGCTGATCGGAAGCTGTTCAGTCTGTCAAAAATGCAGGACCTGGAAATCGCCCGGCGCGAAAAGCGCAAAAAACTACTGAAATGGTCGCTGCCGGCTGTCATAGTCATGTTCCTAATTGCGTTATGGTTCGTACTGCCAACACCGCTAACGTACAAAGCTATTATCAATTACCGGAACAAAAACTACCACACTGCCCGGAATTGGCTAACCCCACTGACGTGGACAAGCCCCCAGCGGTTCGTTATCGCCTTCAATAGTGGCACCGTGGACACACAGCTCGGCAAGTACGCGCAGGCTCAGACCGAACTCACCCGGGCGCTCGCGCTCGCGCCGGCCAACAAGCGCTGTATGGTGCTGCAAAATCTGGTGTACTCGCTCGACGCCCACGGAGCCAGCATTCTACAGCAAGGAGATGACCAGAATGCCGCCATCTATACCAATGCAGGAACTACCCTGAAAAACGAAAACCCCAAGTGTTTTCCTCCTAA
>Ga0187809_10000284_pt1 | contig 30121 bp, 22 predicted proteins | sample NC_wetland_sal_i_8_FD_132415 | JGI IMG/M metagenome (GOLD analysis project Ga0187809, IMG submission 132415) | Wetland sediment microbial communities from Neuse River Estuary, North Carolina, USA - ASW_4 | ecosystem: Environmental > Aquatic > Freshwater > Wetlands > Sediment | place: USA: North...
AAAACCAGCTGTTGAAAACCTCGCCCTCTGAGTCACGCCACCAGCTCTGAGTCACGCCACCAGCTCTGAGTTTTGAGTCGTGATCCGACTCAAGAGAAAGCTGCGCGCCGAGCAGCCGCGCGTTACGTCGTCCGAGCTCAACGGCCACGACGACGGCACCCAGCATCGACGTCATAGCGTGGCCCGACCGACCACCGACAGATCGCCACAGGAGCAACGTTGACCAGCAAGCCGTCGTTCGACCTGGCCGGCCGTACCGCGCTCGTCACGGGCGCAGCTCGCGGCCTGGGCCGGGCCATCGCCATCGCGCTCGCGGAGGCCGGCGCCGACGTCGCCCTCGGCGTCCGCGAGATCCGGCCCGATGTCGACGAGCTGGTGAATGAGATTGCGCACATCGGTCGCCGCGCCATCGCAGTCCAGCTGGACGTCTCAGATCGCGCCCAGATCGCCAGCGGCGTCGACGAGGCGGCGGAACGCCTTGGCCGCCTCGACATCCTGGTCAACAACGCGGGCATCGCGCCCGGCAACCCCGCCGAAGACGTGACCGAGGCGGACTTCGACGCGACCCTCGCGGTCAACCTCGGTGGCACCTTCTTCGCCAGCCAGCGCGCTGCTCGTATCATGATGCGGCAAGGATTCGGCCGCATCATCAACGTGAGTTCGCAGGCTGGATTGGTGGCCCTACCGGGCGAATCCGTGTACTGCATGACGAAGGCGGCGATCATCCACCTCACCAAGTGCCTCGCTGTTGAGTGGGGCACCCGCGGCGTCAACGTCAACGCGATCGCCCCGACCTTCATCGAGACCCCTGGCACCGACGCCGCGCTCTCCGACACCGACTTTCGCAAGGACGTCGAAACCCGAATCGCGGCGCTCCATCGCATTGGTCAACCGGACGACGTCACCGGCGCCGTGGTCTTCCTCGCGTCGTCCGCCGCCGATTTGATCACCGGGCACACCATCGTGATCGACGGCGGTTGGACCGCCCGGTAGCGCTCCGCTGAACCGTTCGCCCAAGCGGCACGTCGACCGCAGTGTGACTCCCGGAGAGACAATCGGCGAAGAGTGTGAAGAGCGTGAGGAGCGCATCGCCGGCAGAGAGGGAGTCACGTGCACGTCTGGGTGCCGTATGAGGAGTTTGTCTCGGACGTCGCGCAGCTGGCGCCGGACGTCAACGTCTCGGTCTACACCGGCCGCGACGGGATTCCGGCTGACGTCGGCGATGTCGACTTCTTCGTCGCCCCTTACGCGACAACCGCCGACGCGCTCGGCGTCACCGAGCGCATGTCGAGGCTGCGCGTGATGCAGTTGCTGAGCGCCGGGTACGAGCACGCGTTGCCATACCTGCCGAGTGGCGTGGCGTTGTGCAACGCCCGCGGTGTACATGACGCGAGCACCGCCGAGCTCGCCGTCGCCTTGATGCTCGCGTCACTTCGGCGATTCCCGCGATTCGTGCGCGCGCAAGACAAGCACACATGGGAACCCGGCCAATTCCAGGCGTTGGCCGACAAGCACGTGCTGATCCTCGGCTACGGCTCGATCGGCGCGGCCATCGACCGGCGGCTGCGACCGTTCGAGACCACCGTCACGCGGGTCGCCCGTGCCGCGCGGCCGTCGGACGACGTGCACGGTATCGACGAGTTGCCGACCCTGTTGCCGCAAGCCGACATCGTCGTGGTGGTCACGCCATTGACCGCCCAAACCCAGGGAATGGTCAACGCCGAGTTCATCAAGCAGATGAAGCAAGGCGCGCTGCTGGTCAACGTCGCTCGAGGCGCCGTCGTCGACACCGCCTCCCTGCTGGCCGCTTTGGAGGACCGGCGTATTTGCGCGGCGCTCGACGTCACTGACCCCGAACCGCTGCCTGCCGACCACCCGCTGTGGGACGCCCCGGGCCTGTTGATCTCGCCGCACGTCGGTGGCAACACCTCAGCGTTCCTCCCGAGGGCAAGACGGTTGGTGCGCGAGCAGTTCGCTCGATTCGTCAACGACCAGCCGCTGGAGAACGTCGTCGTGCCAGGAACCAGGTGACCGGTCATGTCGAGCGCGGACGGCGAGTTTCGCGATTTTGTCGCGGGATTCGCCGAGCCGCTGACCCGGCTGACCGGACTGCTCGTCGCCACCGATCCCAGCGACGTCGAAGCCACGCACCGATCAGTCGTTGCTGCGCTCGCGCGAACTAAGCGCGACTGGCGCGACGAGTCCGCCGCGCCCGAACAGCATTCCGTTGACGCCGTTCTTTCTCGGTTGCCATGCGCGCGGCTGCCCGCCGCTCGGCCGCCTGATGCGGCGCCCGCGGTCGATTTTCCGGACGACGAACCGGAGACCCGTGCGATCAAGTCGGCGGTCTGGCGAGCGTGGTGCGAGCTCGATCCGCGACACCGCGTGCCGTTGCTCTTCGCCGACCCGACCGTCGCCTCGCGCCGAGTCGATGGCATCGAACTGCCTCGCTCATTCGCCGCAGGTCGCAAGCTCGACCGGCTCCGCACCGAGTCTGACGAGCGACTTCGGTTCGCCCTGGCGCGGGACGACGCGATTCACCAAGACGTTGACGACGTCATCGAGGGGTGGCTGGCCCCGACCCTCGCGGACGTCGCGGCGCGATTCGAGGCGCCGACCGACGTGTGGTCACAGGTCGACGCCGCGGTGGGGCGGTTGCGCTGGAAAACCGGTGCGGCGGCGGCCGCCGTCGTCGCGGTGCTCGTGGGCGGCTGGATCGCCGCGTCCGGCGCGTCGCAGCCCGAGCGACCGGCCGCAGTCGTGTCGAGTTCGACGGCTATTGGCCGGCCGGCCGGGCCGTCGCTCGACTTTTCCGCCGACCGGGTCGTCAACTGGCCGACCCGCGGAAACCTCAACGACGACAGCCAGTTTCTCGCGCGAGTTCGGACAGCCTTCATCGCCGCTCATCCCGAGGCACTCGCGCAGGTTCAGGTGCTGCTCGCCGCGGACACCACCTGGTTTCGACTTGCGTACGCGACGTCGCCGTCGCCCGACGGCGCCATCGGCGCCTGGTTCTACGGACCGGTCGGCTCGCAAGCGCTGACAGAAGGCGCGTTTCGCCATGGCGCCGACGTGCCGCAAGGCGGCGTGATCGCCGCTGCCCTGTCAGACCCGTCCGGTGCCACCGTGTTGGTCGTCATCGGGCCGCCGAACACCACGGAGGTGCAGTGGACGAACGTCGAATCGCTCAGCGCGCCCGACCCGCCGCGCGGTGTCGACGATCTGGCGCACTCGGACGGCGTCACCATCCACGACGTGTCGAGCACGTATCTGCCTGCGGTGCGCCTCGTGGTCCACGTGGGTCGGGCGGTGCCGTGGAGCGGCCCGGTGCCGGAGGTCCAGTTGGTGACCGGATCCGTCGCGCAGATACCGGTCGAGCGTGGCTTCGCTGACGCGGTTGTGCTTGGGGCGGCGATGGGCGTCGCGCGGCAATGGCAGCGCACGGGTGTTTTCGGGTCGAACGCCGACCCCAAGGTGGTGTGGGGCGGCGTCGACGACGTTGGTGATGTCGGAGTCGTGCTGCGCATGGTGACGCCGCAGCTGTCCGACTTGGTCGTGGTCAGCTGGCTCTCGGATCATCAACGGGCGCCGCAATCACGGGCGTACCGGGTCGACGCCGCGACGTCCGACGCCCCGTTTGCGTTTTTCTACACGGCTCGCGATGGCACGCGGGTCGGACTGATCGCGCCGCACGGGACGAGCAGAGCCACGCTTGTCGTCGATGGCGTTGAGACCGAGTCGGTGTTCATCGCCACCACCGGGTTCGCGAGCCTGCCCGTGCACGGTCAGACCGGACTTCTTGCCGAGCAATCCATCACGGTGCGGTTGTTCGCCGCGTCAGGGCAGCCGATCAACGAACTCGTCGTCCCTCTTCAACCGCTGGTCGGTGGAGATGCGTGACGCCGACGCGGAATTCCGCGAGTTTTCCGCCGCGTTCGCCGAGCCGCTGACCCGGCTTTGCTACCTCTTGGTGGCGACCGGCGACACCCGGCCGGACGACGATGTGGAGCTGGCGCGACGGCGGACAGTGCGGGCGCTGGCGCGCGTTCGCCGACGATGGCGTGACGCGACGTCCGGCGGCTCGCCGGAAGCGGTCGCCGTCGAGGCGATGCTCTCGAGGTTGCCGCGTGCGAGCGCCGTCCCCAAGTCGCAAATGCCGGGCGTCAACGAGCGCCTCGACGAGCGCGACAACGAGCGCGACAACGACGAAGACGCGGACGACGCGCGGCTCGACGCGGCATGGCGTGCGTGGACGACGTTGCCGCCCCGCGAGCGGGTGCCGTTGTTGTTCGCCGATCTCGGCGTCGCCTCTCGGCATTTGCAGAGCGTGCCGCTTCCCGACTCGTACGCTTCCGAGCGAACGCTATGGCGAGTCGAGCAAGCGGCGTGGTCAAAGCTGGCGGACGTCGAGGCGTTTCTCGGCCGGGCGCTTGCGCGCGCGGCGTCGAGCGTGCCGGTGTCGGTAGACCCCGGTGCGCAGGCGGTCGCGTTGGCCGGCAGGGATCGGCGCCGTCGCGGAGCGCTTGTCGCGACCGCCGGAGTGGTCGCGATCGCGATCACCGCGGTGAGTGTCTCGACATCGAGACATCCCCCGAAAGCGGCGGCGGCGGGCGCGACCGTGACACCTAGCTCGGCCACGGTTTCAGCGCCGCCGTCCGCGTTCGTCGCGAACAGCGACGAGCAGGTCGTCGACTGGCCGACGCGTGGCGACTTGAAGAGCGACACCGCGCTGCTGTCGAGCCTGCGCTCGACATTCGTCGCCGACCACCCTGACGCGATCGGTGACGTGCAGATCCTGCTCGCCGCCGACACGTCGTCGTTTCGGCTCGCCTACGTCGCGGCGCATTCGCGTCAGGGCCTGATCGGCGCGTGGTACTTCGGGCCCGTCGGCGCGAGCAAGTTGACGCAGGGATACTTCAGCTACAGCGGGAACCTGCAGTTCGGCAGCGTCATCGCGGCCGCGCTCTCCGATCCGGCGGGGCACTCGGTGCTCGTCGTCATCGGGCCACCCGACACGACCAGCGTCTTGCTGTCCGACGTCAGCGCGGCGAATTTCCTCGACGCCTCGTTCAGCCCGATTGGCCAGCGCGAAGGCATCGTCGTCCAAGACGTGTCGAAGCAGTACCTGCCGTCGCTGTTCGTGAAGCTCTTCGAGGGTCCCCAGCTTGGATGGAACCGTCCGGTGCCTGTCGTGCAACTTGGACAGCGGGTGCCCGACCTGCCACCGGTGACCGTGGAGCGCGGCAACCCCGATCCCGCGGTCCTGGCGCGCGCGCTGCAGACGGAGGCCGACTGGGCGCGCACGGGCGAGCTCAGCGCGGGCGGCCAGGCAGTCGTGCTGTGGGGCGGCACCGACAGCGCTGGCGAACAGCTCGTCGTCATGCGAGTGAAGACGCTGCACCTCGCCGACTTGCTGATCGTGGCCTGGTCGGACGGCGACGGCGAGTACCTGCTGCCACCCGACCTGCCCGACTATCCGATCGGGTTCGCCTATCCGACCAAGACTGGCGCGCGGGTCGGGGTGTTGACCGCGCCGGGTGTGGCGAAGGCGGAGCTGGTCGAGGACGGCGTGGTGACCGGATCGCAACCGGTCGACGCCACCGGGTTCGCCAGCCTGCCGGTCAATCGGCCCTATCCAGCGCTCGCGCAACGCAGCTTCGTCGTCCGGCTTTACGACGCCGCGGGGCGCCAGGTGAGCACGTTGCCCGTGCCGCCGCAGGTCTAAAGTGGCTGCCGCGCCCACCCAAGCGAAGAACGCAGTGAAAGGCAGCCATGAGCACCCCCGATCTCAAACCTCGAAGCCGCGCTGTCACCGACGGTCTGGAGGCCGCCGCCGCGCGCGGCATGTTGCGCGCCGTCGGCATGGGCGACGACGACTGGGAGAAGCCGCAGATCGGCGTGGCCAGCTCGTGGAACGAGATCACCCCGTGCAACCTCTCGTTGAGCCGGCTCGCGCAGGCGGCCAAAGAAGGTGTGCACGCCGCGGGTGGTTATCCCTTGGAATACGGCACGATCTCGGTCTCCGACGGCATCGCGATGGGTCACGAGGGCATGCACTTCTCGCTGGTGTCGCGCGAGGTCATCGCCGACTCCGTCGAGACCGTCACGATGGCCGAGCGGTTCGACGGCGCGGTGCTGCTGGCCGGCTGCGACAAGTCCGAGCCCGGCATGCTCATGGCGGCCGCGCGGCTCGATCTCGCGGCGGTTTTCATGTACGCCGGCACGACATTGGCCGGCCGCATCGGCGATCGCGACAACGTCACCATCATCGACGCGTTTGAGGCCGTGGGCGCCTGTGTCCGCGGGCTCGCGACGAAGGACGACGTCGACGCCATCGAGCGGGTGCTGTGCCCGGTCGAGGGCGCGTGCGCGGGCATGTACACCGCCAACACGATGGCGAGCGCCGCGGAAGCGCTGGGCATGTCGATGCCCGGCTCCGCCTCGCCGCCGTCACCAGACCGTCGCCGCGACGCGTACGCCCGCGCTTCCGGCGAGGCGGTGGTTGGCTTGCTGCGTAAGGGAATTACCGCGCGGCAGATCATGACCAAGCCCGCGTTCGAGAACGCGATCGCGGTCGTCATGGCGCTCGGCGGCTCGACCAACGCGGTGCTGCACCTGCTGGCGATCGCGCACGAGGCCGGCGTCGATCTCAGCATCGACGACTTCAACCGCATCGGCGACCGGGTTCCGCACCTCGCCGACGTCAAGCCGTTCGGCCGGTACGTGATGGCCGACGTCGACCGCGTCGGCGGTGTGCCCGTCGTGATGAAGGCGTTGCTCGACGCCGGCCTGATCCACGGCGACTGCCTCACCGTCACCGGCCGCACCGTCGCCGAGAACCTCGCCGACATCGCGCCGTCCGACCCCGACGGCAAGGTGCTGCACGCGATGACCGAGCCCATCCACCACAACGGCGGGCTGACCATTCTGCGCGGCTCGCTGTCGCCCGAGGGCGCGGTGGTCAAGACCGCGGGCATCGACACCACGGTGTTCGAAGGCACGGCTCGCGTGTTCGACGGCGAGCGCGCCGCGATGGACGCCGTCGAGGACGGCACCATGAAGGCCGGCGACGTCGTCGTCATCCGCTACGAAGGGCCGAAGGGCGGCCCAGGCATGCGCGAGATGCTCGCTGTCACCGGCGCCATCAAGGGCGCCGGCCTGGGCAAGGACGTCTTGCTGCTCACCGACGGCCGGTTCTCGGGCGGCACCACCGGCTTGTGCATCGGCCACGTCGCGCCTGAGGCGGTCGACGGCGGACCGATCGCGTTCGTCCGCGACGGCGACCGCATCCGGCTCGACGTCACCGCCCGAACGCTCGACCTGCTGGTGGACGACGAGGAGCTCGCGAAGCGCAAGGTCGGGTGGGAACCGCTGCCGCCGAAGTACACCAGCGGCGTCTTGGCGAAGTACCGCAAGCTTGTCGGTTCGGCCGCGCAGGGCGCGGTGTGCGGGTGAGCGCCGTGCGGCAGACCCGGCCGCGCGTCGTCCGAAAATAGTAGGAAGTCCTTGTAAATCAAGGGTTTGTCGAGACCCCCGGTTTGACACATCGCGGGGGTCTAGGCCACTCTTGCTCCGTGCAGTCTTTCTTCCTCGTACTTATCGAGCGCGCGGGCTGACCGTCACGGTCGTCGGCGCGCAGCCCCTCAGTGCCTGTCTAGGCACGAGGGGTTTTTTGTTGCGATGAAGTCCTGGACTCAACTGCTGAGGCAACGGAAGAGGTCGAGATGAGTGAGCAGATCACCGGCGCGCAGTCCCTCGTGCGCGCGCTGGAGTCGGCCGGCGCGGAAATCGCGTTCGGCATCCCGGGCGGCGCCATCCTGCCGGCGTACGACCCGCTGTTCGACTCCAAGAAGCTGCGTCACGTACTCGTCCGCCACGAGCAGGGCGCAGGGCACGCCGCCGAGGGTTACGCGATGGCCACCGGCAAGGTCGGGGTGTGCATCGCGACGTCGGGGCCCGGCGCCACCAACCTGGTGACACCGATCTCCAACGCGTACATGGACTCCACGCCGATCGTCGCCATCACCGGCCAGGTGGCGTCTTCGATGATCGGCTCCGACGCGTTCCAAGAGGCCGACATCCGCGGCATCACGATGCCGATCACCAAGCACAACTTCCTCGTCACCAACCCCGACGAGATCGCGCGCACCGTCGCCGAGGCGTTCTACATCGCGAGCACCGGCCGCCCTGGCCCGGTGCTGGTCGACATCGCGAAGGACGCGATGCAGGCGATGACCACCTTCGACTACCCCGAGCGGGTCGACCTCCCGGGCTATCGGCCGGCCGCGAAGCCGCACAGCAAACAAATCCGGGAGGCCGCCAAGCTGATCGTGGGCGCCAAGCGGCCGGTGTTCTACATCGGCGGCGGTGTGCTGTTGGCGCACGCCACGGAGGAGTTCAAGTCGCTCGCCGAGTTGACCGGGATTCCTGTGGTCACGACCCTGATGGCGCGTGGCGCGTTCCCTGACAACCACCCCCAGCACATGGGCATGCCGGGCATGCACGGCACGGTCGGCGCCGTGGGCGCGTTGCAGCGGGCTGACCTGCTGATCGCCCTCGGCACCCGGTTCGACGACCGGGTCACCGGCAAGCTGTCGACGTTCGCGCCGGGCGCCACGGTGATCCACGCCGACATCGACCCGGCCGAGATCTCCAAGAACCGGATCGCCGACGTCCCGATCGTGGGCGACGCGCGTGACGTCATCGCCGACCTCATCGTGGCGGTGCGCGCCGAGCTTGAGGCGGGCAACCAGGTTGACCTCACCGGGTGGTGGAAGCAGCTCGACGCGTGGCGGCAGACCTACCCGCTCGCGTACGACACGCCGGCCGACGGCAGCCTGAGCCCGCAGCAGGTCATCGAGCGGCTAGGCAAGATCGTCGGGCCCGACGCGGTCTACGTCGCGGGCGTCGGCCAGCACCAGATGTGGGCCGCGCACTACCTGCCGCACCTCAAGCCGCACACCTGGCTGAACTCTGGCGGCGCGGGCACCATGGGCTTCGCGATCCCGGCTGCGATGGGCGCCAAGTTCGGCCGGCCCGAGGCGACGGTCTGGGCGATCGACGGCGACGGCTGCTTCCAGATGACCAACCAGGAGCTGGTGACCTGCGCGTTGGAGGGGGCGCCCATCAAGGTGGCGCTCATCAACAACGGCTCGTTGGGCATGGTCCGGCAGTGGCAGACGCTCTTCTACAACGAGCGCTACTCCAACACCGACCTGCACTCGCGCCGGGTTCCCGACTTCGTCAAGCTCGCCGATGCCATGGGCTGCGTTGGGTTGCGCTGCGAGAACGCCGACGACGTCGACGCGACGATCGAGAAGGCCATGGGCATCAACGACGCGCCGGTGGTCGTGGAGTTCGTGGTCCACAAGGACGCGATGGTGTGGCCGATGGTCGCGGCCGGCACCAGCAACGACGACATCAAGGTCGCGCGCGATCTCGCGCCCGCATGGGAAGCAGAGGTGCTCTAAGCCATGTCGACGCACACCCTTTCGGTGCTGGTCGAGAACAAGCCAGGCGTGCTGGCTCGCATCGCCGAGCTGTTCGCCCGCCGCGGCTTCAACATCGAGTCACTCGCGGTGGGACCGACCGAGTACGACGAGGTGTCTCGCATGACCATCGTCGTCAACGTCGAGGACAGCCCGCTCGAGCAGGTCACCAAGCAACTGAACAAGCTCATCAACGTGTTGAAAATCGTCGAGCTGGAGCCCGGTTCGTCGGTCTCCCGCGAGCTGCTGCTGGTGAAGGTGAAGACGGACGCCGGCACGCGGTCGCAGGTGCTTGAGGTCGTCGAACTCTTCCGTGCGAGAGTGGTCGACGTGGCGGCCGACGCGTTGACGATCGAAGCCACGGGTGGCAGCGACAAGCTGGCCGCCCTCATGCGGATGCTCGAGCCGTTCGGCGTCAAGGAACTGGTGCAGTCAGGCATGGTCGCGGTGGGGCGCGGTTCGCGCTCGATCACCGACCGCGCGCTGCGACCGATCGACCGTCCCGCGTAAGTGTTCAGCTCAGCCGAACAACCGACTTAGAAGGAGAGCACGACCAGTGCCTGAGATTTTCTACGACGACGACACCGATCTGTCGATCATCCAGAGCCGCCACGTGGCGGTCATCGGTTATGGCAGTCAGGGTCACGCCCACGCGCTGTCGCTTCGCGACTCCGGGGTCGACGTACGCGTCGGCCTGCCCGAGGGCTCCAAGAGCCGAGCGAAGGCGGAGAACGAAGGCTTGAAGGTGCTCACGCCGGCCGCGGCCTGCGAAGAGGCCGACCTCGTCATGCTGCTCGCGCCCGACCCGTTGCACCGCCAGATCTTCGCCGAGGCGATCGAGCCGAACCTGGTCGAGGGCGACGCGCTGTTCTTCGGCCACGGCCTCAACATCCGGTACGGCCTCGTCACCCCGCCTGCGGGCGTCGACGTCTGCATGGTCGCTCCCAAGGGCCCGGGTCACCTGGTGCGCCGGCAGTTCGAAGAGGGCCGCGGCGTCCCCGTGCTGCTCGCCGTCGAGCAAGACGCCACCGGCAAGGCTTGGGACCTGGTGAAGTCTTACGCGAAGGGCATCGGCGGCACCCGGGCCGGCGCGCTGACCACCACCTTCAAGGAGGAGACCGAGACCGACCTGTTCGGCGAGCAGGTCGTCTTGTGCGGCGGCGTGTCCGAACTCATCAAGTCCGGCTTCGAGACGCTGGTCAACGCCGGCTACCAGCCGGAGGTCGCCTACTTCGAGTGCCTGCACGAGATGAAGCTCATCGTCGACCTCATGTACGAGGGTGGCATCTCGAAGATGTACTGGTCGGTCTCCGAGACCGCCGAGTACGGCGGCTACACCCGCGGCCCGCGCATCGTCACCGACGCCACCCGCGCGGAGATGAAGAAGATCCTCGGCGAGATCCAAGACGGCGAGTTCGCCCGCGAGTGGATCGACGAGTACGACAACGGGCTGCCGAACTACAAGCGGTACTACAAGGAGAACACCGAGCACCCGATCGAGGTCACGGGCGCCAAGCTGCGCCCGATGATGAGCTGGATCACCGACGCCGAATAACCCCCGCCCCACCCCTGCGGGTTGATCACGTTAAGGACGTGTACGGGTCCGAGGACAGGTCCGCAGGCCTGTCCTCGGGCGGGTTCGGCGGTCCTCGGGTCCGGTGCTCGCGGCGCAGCGCCAACCCGCTAGACTGGCCGGACCAAAAGGCGCGCTACAGCGTGGTGGCCAACGCCGACGAACCAGATCGACCCGCAGTCCTGCACCACAGGGGCGGGTCCGACGTCGGAGGACTGCCCACCCATGGCCAAGCCCGTTGTTCTCATTGCTGAAGAGCTTTCCCGCGCTGGCATCGACCTGTTGAGCAGCGACTTCGATGTCCGCGAGACCGATGGCGCCGACCGCGCCCAACTCCTTCCCGCGCTCGCCGACGCCGACGCCGTCATCATCCGCAGTGCCACCAAGATGGACGCCGAGGCGATCGCCGCGGCGCCCAAGCTGAAGGTGATCGCCCGCGCAGGTGTCGGACTCGACAACGTCGACGTCAAGGCCGCGACCAACGCCGGCGTCATGGTCGTCAACGCGCCGCAGTCGAACATCGTGAGCGCCGCCGAGCAGGCGATCGCGCTGCTCCTCGTCGTCGCGCGCCGCACGAACCTCGCCAACTCGTCGCTGAAGAGCGGCGAGTGGAAGCGCAGCAAGTTCACCGGCGTCGAGATTTTCGACAAGACCATCGGCGTCGTCGGCCTCGGCAAGATCGGCCAGTTGGTCGCGCAACGGCTCGCCGCGTTCGGCACCCACCTGATCGCCTACGACCCCTACGTGCCGCCAGCGCGCGCCGCGCAATACGGCGTCCGCCTGGTGACCCTTGAGGAGCTGCTCCGCGAGAGCGACATCATCACCATCCACCTGCCGAAAACCCCTGAGACCGCAGGCCTTATCGGTGAGCGCGAGCTCGCGATGGTGAAGCCGAACGTCATCATCGTCAACGCCGCGCGCGGTGGGCTCATCGACGAAGACGCGCTCGCCATCGCGGTGAAGGAGGGACGGGTCGGCGGCGTCGGCCTCGACGTGTTCGCCACCGAGCCCACGACGTCCAGCCCGCTGTTCGAGTTCGACAACGTCGTCGTCACGCCGCACCTCGGCGCGAGCACCGACGAGGCGCAGGAGAAGGCCGGCACCGCGGTGGCGAAGTCGGTCAAGCTCGCGCTGTCGGGTGAGTTCGTTCCGGACGCCGTGAACGTGCAAGGCGGCGCCATCGCCGAGGACGTCCGGCCCGGGCTCCCGTTGGCCGAGAAGCTCGGCCGGGTCTTCACCGCGCTTGCCGGCGGCATCGCCAGCCGAATCGAGGTCGAGGTGCGCGGCGAGATCGCGCAGTACGACGTCAAGGTGCTCGAGCTCGCGGTGCTGAAGGGCGTCTTCACCGACGTGGTCGAGAAGTCGGTGACGTACGTGAACGCGCCGTTGTTCGCGCAGGACCGCGGCGTCGAGATGAGCCTGGTGACGGACGACGACAGCCCCGACTACCGCAACCTGATCACCGTGCGCGGCACGATGCCCAACGGCGCCCAGCTGTCGATCGCCGGCACGCTCGTGCGGCCGAAGCACACCGAGAAGCTGGTCAAGGTCGATGACTTCGACGTCGACCTGAACCTGTCGGAGCACTTCGGCTTCTTCCGCTACGAAGACCGCCCGGGCGTGGTCGGCGTGATCGGTCAGCTGCTCGGAGAGCACGGCATCAACATCGCGGGCATGCAGGTGGCGCGCGACGCGAAAGGCGGCCACGCGCTCGTGGCGCTGACCGTCGACTCCGCGGTGCCAGCGCCGGTCATCGAGACGATTGTCGAGAAGATCGGCGCGGCGTCGGGACGTGCCGTCGACCTCGTCGACGTCTGATCGCGCCGTCGACCTGGTCGACGTCTGACACAAGTTCGCGTGCGGGCGCAACCGCCGTCCAGCGCTACTTGATAGGCCATTCGGCGCAACTTTTGCTCGATGGTCTTCCGTGTTGTCCACTCTTGCCGCTAGTGTCCGCCGCCAGGGAGGCAGACCGGTAGCGCGCAAAAGGGGCGCGCTGCGGCGCGTGGCAAGTCCGATCGGACGTTGACCACACCCGCTCGGTCGTACAGGGCCGCCCGGGAGGGGAACGTCCATGAGTCGCTTTGCAGGATCTCGTCTTGCCTTGCCTGTCGGCGGCGCCCGGTGGCGCCGTCGATTGCTACCAACAATCGGCGCCACCGCGGCGTTGACCACCGCGCTCGCGATGTCGTCCAACGCGGTCGCGGCGCAATCACCGACCCCGTCGTCGAGCACAGGCTCAACCGCGGGGTCGGCCGATCCCAGCGTCATCCCGGCGGCCAAGAGCCCGGCCCACCAGCTGCCGAAGAACTCGCGGGTCGACGAATCCCTCCCGAAGTCCGGCCCGGTCACCGTCATGTTGCAGCTCGACGCCCAACCGGCGGCGGCCACCTACAGCGACGCTGTCGACTCCGGCCAATCGACCGCCGCCGCCGACACCGCGTCGCGCGCGCAGACCCAGAAGGTCGAGGCGCTCGCGAGCCAGGTCAGGTCGCACCTGGGCGACGCCACGACGAAGGCGCGCGCGCTGTTCACGACGCACGCGGCCTACGCGGGCGTCGCGGTCACCACCGACGCCAGCCGGCTCGACGCGCTGTCGAAGATCCCTGGCGTGGCGGCCGTGCACGCGATGCCGGTCAAGAAGATTGACAACTCGGTCACCCAGCCGCTGATCCGCGCGCCGCAGGCGTGGCAGTACGCCGGAAAGACCGGCAAGGGCGTGACCATCGGCATCATCGACACCGGCGTCGACTACACGCACGCCGACTTCGGCGGTCCCGGCACCGTCGCGGCGTACGACACGGCGAAGGCGGCCGACGCGGGTCCGTGGACCCCGACCGCCAAGGTCGTCGGTGGCTATGACTTCGTCGGCGACAACTACAACGCCGACCCGAACGCGGCGCCGCCGGACCAGCCCTACCAGCCGGTGCCACACCCCGACCCCAACCCGCTCGACTGCAACAGCCACGGCACCCACGTCGCCGGCACCGCGGCGGGCTACGGCGAGAACGCCGACGGCAGCACCTACACCGGCGCGTACAACACCTCGACGCCGTTCAGCACGATGAAGATCGGCCCTGGCGTGGCGCCGCAGGCCAGCATCTACGCGCTGAAAGTGTTTGGCTGCAGCGGCTCGACCAACGTCGTGTCTGAGGCCCTGGACTGGGCGCTCGACCCCAACGGCGACGGCAACATCTCCGACCACCTCGACGTCGTCAACATGTCGCTCGGCTCCGACTACGGCTCACCGCTCGACCCCGACTCCGTCGCGGCAAACAACGCGATGAAGGCCGGTGTCGTGGTCGTCGTCGCGGCAGGCAACGGTGGCGACCTGTACGGCGTCGGCGGCTCGCCTGGCAACGCCGAGCGGGTGATCGGCGTCGCGGCGTCCGATGACAGCACCGACTGGTTCGACGGCCTCCGGGTCGACGCCCCGGCGAGCATCGCGGGCGTGAAGCCGGTCGAGTACTCGATCTCCTTCGACATGGCCGGCAAGCCGGACGTGACGGGCCAGCTGTACCAGCTCACCGATCCCACCAACCCCGACGGTTGCCAGCCGTACTCCGCGGCCGACGCCGCTGGGGTGAAGGGCAAGGTCGCTTGGATCGAGTGGACCGACAACGACGCGACCCGTCGTTGTGGTTCGGCCACCCGCGCCAACAACGCGACGGCCGCCGGCGCGATCGGCGTCGTCGCGCACGACGACGAAGACCGGTTCGCCGCCGGGCTGCTGGGCAACTCCTCGATCCCGATGGTCTTGATAACCAAGACCGCGGGTGACGAGATTCTCGGCGCAGGCGTCGACAACACCACCGTCACGTTCAGCGCCAGCCTGCATCTCGTCACGTCGCTGTCGAACCCGGCTTTCAACGATGAGATCGTCGGCTTCAGCTCACGTGGCATCACGGCCGACGGCATTGGCAAGCCCGACCTCGCGGCGCCCGGCAACACGATCCTGTCCGCGGGCATGGGCACCGGCAACGGCGGCTTGAACGACAGCGGGACGTCGATGGCCACGCCGCACGCGGCGGGCTTGGCGGCCTTGGTCGTCCAGGCGCACCCGAACTGGACCACCGAGAAGATCAAGGCCGCGATGATGAACACCGCGACCCAAGACGTCTTCGCCGGCCCGGGCCAGACCGGAACCGTCGAGGCGCCGGAGCGGGTCGGCGCGGGTCGCATCGTGTCTGACGCGGCGGTCGAGCAGCAGGTGCTCGCCTACAACAACACCGACCCGGGTTCGGTCGGCGTTTCGTTCGGCGTCCTCAACGTGTCGAACCACACGTCGGTGTCGAAGCGCGTCACGGTCGAGAACACCAGCAACCAGCCGGCGACGTACAAGTTGTCGTACGTTCCGTCGACAGAGGTGCCCGGTGTGACCGTCTCGCTGAGTCAGACCTACGCCAAGGTGCCGGCTCACTCGCGGACGTCGTTCACCGTCCGGTTGGACGCCAACGCGTCGCAGATGACGCACACGGCCGACCCGGCGATTGACACGACGAACGACCTCGGTGGTGGCCTTGTGCTGCCGCGGCAGTTCATCAGCGAGGCCAGCGGCCGGGTGATCCTCACGCCGCAAGGCGCGACGGCGGGTTCCGCGCTTCGGGTGCCGGTGTATTCGGCGCCGCGGCCGGTTTCGCAGATGTCGGCGCATCAGGTTGGTGGTGTCCAGTTCCACAAGGACGGCACCATCACCGGGCAGCTCAAGCTGACCGGCCAGGGCGTGTCGTCGGGCAGTGGCGCGGCGACCGAGCAGTCGCTGGTAAGCGGTTACGAGTTGCAGGGCACCAGCCCGAAGATGCCTGACTGCACGGCGAAAATCGTCTCTGGATGCATTCCATTCCCCGACGAGCGCGCGGCCGACCTCAAGCAGGTGGGCGTCAGCTCTGACGGGACGGCGGCGTACTTCGCCGTCAACACCTGGGGCGAGTGGTACACGCCGGCGTCATACGTGGAGTTCGACATTCTGATCGACACGAACAACGACGGCTCGCCGGACTTCGTGTTGTTCAACAGCCGATTCAGCGGCACCGACATCTTCGTCACCGAGCTGTACAACCTCGCGACGAACAGCGTCGATGACATCGAACTGTTGAACATCGCCGACGGCTCGTTCGACACCGACGTGTATCACACCGACACCATGGTGATGCCGGTTGCGATCTCCGCTCTCGGCATGACCGGCAGCACCAGGTTCCAGTACCAGGTGCAGTCGCAGACGATTTACGGGACGACGGACTCGATCGACACGTGGATGTCGTTCGACCCGATGCACCCAGGATTGCAGCTGACCCAAGGTGGCGTGAACGACGTGCTGTACCCGGACATGCCGGGACAGGTGCTCACCGTCGTGGCCGACCCCAAGTCGCTGATTCGCGACCGGTCCGACACGTTGATGTTGGTGCACGACATGAACCGCACGGGTTCGCGCGTTGAGGACATGTCGCTGCTCAAGGCGGTTCATCACTGAGTCGCGCAACAAACCCGCGGGGGCGCGGCCCGTCAGGGCCGCGCCCCCGCGGCGTCGTCCGGCATTGGGATGTGTCCACGATGCGAGACGTGGCCGATGATTTCTGAGACACCCCGGTAAGGTGTCGGCCATGGCGCGCAGTGTTCGGTTGGCCGTGATCGCCGGCGACGGGATCGGCCCCGAGGTGGTGGCCGAGGGCCTGAAGGTCCTCGACGCGGTCACCCCTGCGTACGACGTGAAAGTCGAGCGCACCGAGTACGACCTCGGCGCGCGGCGGTGGCACGCGTCCGGCGAGACGCTGCCCGACTCGGTGCTTGAGGAGCTGCGCCAGCACGACGCGATCCTGCTCGGCGCGGTCGGAGACCCGAGTGTGCCGAGCGGCGTCCTTGAGCGCGGTCTGCTGCTCCGCTTGCGCTTCGAGCTCGACCACTTCGTGAACTTGCGGCCGGTGAAGCTATTCCCCGGCGTCGCGAGCCCGCTCGCCGATCTCGGCCCTGACGACATCGACTTCCTCGTGGTGCGAGAGGGCACCGAGGGCGCGTACGCGGGCGCCGGCGGGTTCTTGCGCAAGGGCACGCCACACGAGATCGCCACCGAGGAAAGTGTCAACACCGCCTTCGGTGTCGAGCGGGTGGTGCGCGACGCGTTCGCCCGCGCGGCCGCGCGCCCCCGCAAGAAACTCACGCTGGTGCACAAGAACAACGTGCTCGTCCACTCGGGTGATCTGTGGAGCCGCACGGTCAAGGCGGTGGCCGCCGACTTCCCCGATGTCGAGGTCGACTACACGCACGTCGACGCCGCGACGATCTACTTCGTCACCAACCCGCAGCGCTTCGACGTGATCGTCACCGACAACCTGTTCGGCGACATCCTGACCGACCTCGGCGCGGCCATCGCCGGCGGCATCGGGCTCGCCGCGAGCGGCAACATCAACCCCGCGCGCACTTCGCCGTCCATGTTCGAGCCGGTGCACGGCAGCGCGCCCGACATCGCCGGCCAGGCGATCGCCGACCCCACCGCCACCGTGCTCTCGGTGGCGATGCTGCTCGAGCACCTCGGCCTGTCCGAGGCGGCGGCTCGCGTCGAGTCGGCGGTCGCCGCCGACCTCGCCGCCCGAGACCCGCACGTTGACCCGGCCTCCGGCCGAGTAGAGCAGCCGGTCCGCCGCGCGACCCACGAGGTCGGCGACGCGCTGGCAGCACGCGTCGCAGACTGACCTCACCGCCGGCTGACCGGCTTCCCGCGCCCATCCGCGCCCGCGCATGGGCTAGCGTCGAATCCACCACAGCCGTGAGGATTGATCCCATGACCATCGAGTTCGCTCGCAACCTGTCATCGCAGCCGCTCGCGCCGCAGCAGCGGGCCGCCGCGTTGGAGAACCCCGGCTTCGGCCGGGTCTACACCGACCACATGGTCACCATCACCTGGACGCCAGATCAGGGGTGGCATGACGGCCAGCTGCGCCCTTACGGGCCGCTGTCGCTCGACCCCGCCACCGCGGTCTTCCACTACGGCCAAGCGATCTTCGAGGGGTTCAAGGCGTACGTCCAGCCCGACGGCTCGATCAAGACGTTCCGTCCAGACGCGAACGGACGGCGCTTCCAGCGCTCGGCACATCGGCTCGCGCTTCCGCAGCTGCCGGTCGACGACTTCGTCGCCGCGGCCGACCTGCTCATCAGCACCGACCGCGACTGGGTGCCGGCGGCCGAGGAGAAGAGCCTGTACGTCCGGCCGTTCATGATGGCGACAGAGGCCTTCCTCGGGGTTCGGCCGGCGAACCACGTCACGTTCTTGGTGATCGCCTCGCCGGCTGGCGCCTACTTCTCCGGGGGCCTGCACCCGGTCTCCATCTGGTTGTCGGAGGAGTACACCCGCGCGGCGCCTGGAGGCACCGGCGCGGCGAAGTGCGCAGGCAACTACGCGGCGAGCCTGATCGCGCAGCAAGAGGCGATCGCCAACGGCTGCGACCAGGTGGTTTTCCTCGACGCCGTCGAGAAAAAGTGGGTCGACGAGCTCGGTGGCATGAACATCTACTTCGTGTTCGACGACGGCACGCTCGTCACGCCCCCGACGTCCGGCTCGATTCTCGAAGGCGTCACCCGTGACGCGATCCACGTCCTGGCGGCCGAGCGCGGGCACCAGGTCGAGGAGCGGCCGATCAGCATCGACGAGTGGCGTTCGGGCGTGGAGTCCGGCCGGATCACCGAGGTCTTCGCGTGTGGCACGGCCGCGGTTGTCACGCCGCTCGGCCGGCTGGCCTGGCGTGGGGGAGAGCTGTCAATCGGCGACGGGCACACCGGCAAGGTGACCCAAGACATCCGCGACGCGTTGCTCGCCGTCCAGTACGGCCACGCGGCCGACACCCACGGCTGGCTGCACACCGTCTGCTGACGATCGCCGCAGGTCCTTGAACGCCCTTCGGTCGGTCAGTCGGGCCTGACTCGCAGCCCTTGCATGCCGCCGTCGATCGCGAGCGAGCTGCCGGTGATCGCCGCGGCGGCCGGAGACGCGAGATAGCCGATCGCTTCGGCGACCTCTCGTGGCGTGACCAGGCGGCCCGTCGGCTGGCGCGCCTCGAGGGCGGCGCGCTCGGCGGCGGGGTCGGCGGCGGAGTCGAGCAGCCGACTCACCCACGGCGTGTCGACGGTGCCGGGGTTGACGCAGTTGACCCGGATGCCGTCGCGCACATGGTCGGCCGCCATTGCGAGGGTGAGCGCGAAGACTGCGCCCTTGGTCGCTGAGTAAAGGGCGCGGTTCGGCAAGCCGGCTAACGCGGCCACCGAGCAGGTGTTGACGATGGCCGCGTGTTGCGAGCGGCGCAGATGCGGCAGCGCGGCCCGCGAGACCCGCACCATGCCGACCACGTTGACGTCGAAAACCCGATGCCATTCGGCGTCGTCGTTGTCGCTGACGGTGCCCAGCGCGCCCACACCTGCGTTGTTCACAACGACGTCGAGTTGACCGAAGCGGCCGACCACGTCATCGACGGCGGCGCGCACCGAGGCGTCGTCCGAAACGTCGGCGCGAACGCCGGTCACGGCGGGTTCGTCGACGGTCGCCAGGTCGAGGGACACCACGCGGGCGCCGCGACCGGCCAGCAGGCGTGCGGTTTCCAATCCAATGCCCGACGCGCCACCGGTGACGATGGCGACAAGGCCGTCAAAGTCTTGGGTCATTAACTGATTCGCCGCCTTCTCCCGAGGTTGAGTGACGCGCAAGGCGTTGATATGGCACACTGGCCGGGTGCTAGCCGCATCGATTATCACCTAGGCGCGCCGGTCAAGATCCCCGACCAGCGCGCCCGACCTCTCGCATCCGCGAGGGGTCGTTTTGTTTGTGGGGCAAAGCTAGGAACTCCAACGAAGCCGAGGAAGCCACGATGGAAACCGTTCACGACGCGTTCCACGTCTATGACACGACCCTGCGCGACGGCGCTCAGGGTGAGGGCATGGCCCTCACCGTCGCCGACAAACTGGCGATCGCGCAGCACCTCGACGACCTCGGAGTTGGCTTCATTGAGGGCGGTTGGCCTGGGGCGTTGCCGAAGGACACCGAGTTTTTCCGTCGCGCGCAGACTGAGCTGACGTTGAAGAACGCCACGCTAAGCGCGTTCGGGGCAACCCGAAAGGCTGGTGTGAAGGCGGCCGACGACCCCCAGGTGGCCGCGCTGCGCGACTCGATGGCGCCGGTGGTCTGCCTGGTCGCCAAGAGCCACGACCGGCACGTGTTCGAGGCGTTGAAGACCACGCTCGACGAGAACCTCGCGATGATCCGCGACACCGTCTCCTATCTCCGCTCCGAAGGCCGCCGGGTTTTCCTTGACGCAGAGCACTTCTTCGACGGCTACAAGTCCAACCCGGCATACGCGCTCGAGTGCGTGCGGGTGGCGGCGGAGGCGGGTGCCGACGTCATCACGTTGTGCGACACCAACGGCGGCATGCTGCCGACGCAGCTGCAAGACATCGTGCATGAGGTGTTGCAGGGCAGCGGCGCCCGACTTGGCATTCATTGCCACGACGACACCGGTTGCGCCGTCGCCAACACATTGGCCGCGGTCGACGCCGGTGTCACGCACGTGCAAGGCGTCGTCAACGGGTACGGCGAGCGCTGCGGCAACGCAAACCTGGTGACCGTCGTCGCCAACCTGGAGTTGAAGCTTGGACGACGGGTGCTCCCCGACAACCGCATCGCCGAGCTCAGCAGTGTCAGCCACGCGGTCGCGGAAATCGCCAACCAGCCGCCGCGGGCGCACCAGCCGTACGTCGGACTTTCGGCTTTCGCCCACAAGGCCGGCCTTCACGCCTCCGCCATCAAGGTTGCGCCTGACCTGTATCAGCACATCGAGCCGGCGATGGTCGGCAACGACATGCGGATGCTGGTGTCTGAGATGGCCGGCCGGGCGAGCGTCGAAATGAAGAGCCGCCAGCTCGGCTACGACCTCTCCCAAGACAAAGCAACCGTCGGCAGGGTCGTCGACCGGGTGAAAGACCTCGAGGCAAAGGGCTTCATGTTCGAGGCCGCTGACGCGTCGTTCGAGCTGTTGTTGCGCGAGGAGGTCTCGGGCGAGCCAGCGGAATACTTCAAGCTGGAGTCGTGGCGGGTCATCGTGGAGCGTCGGGCAGACGGTGAAGTGGTCTCAGAGGCGACGGTGAAGGTCGACGTCAAGGGCGAGCGCATCGTCTCGACCGGCGAGGGCAACGGCCCGGTCAACGCGCTCGACCGCGCGCTGCGGCAGGCCCTTGAACGGCTTTACCCGCAGCTCGGCCAACTTGAGCTGGTCGACTACAAGGTGCGCATCCTCGACGGCGCGCACGGCACCGGGGCGGTCACCCGAGTGCTCATCGAGACCAGCGACGGCGAGACTGAGTGGAACACCATCGGCGTCGACGACAACATCATCGCCGCGTCATGGGGCGCGATGGAAGACGCGTACAACTACGGTCTGCTCCGCCAGGACGCCGGTAGCTGACTCAGCTCAGCAGCGCGCGAACCTCGTCGTCCGTCGGGGGGCTGAAGTCGTCGTAGTGGTAACCGACAGCGAAGAACTCCGCGGGAGTGATCGCACAAACGACGTCGACGTCGGCCCGCAGTTCCGCGACGGTGTCGGGCGCTCCGACTGGGACGGCGACCGTCACCGTCGCCGCGCCCCGGCGGCGGGTTGAGCGGATCGCCGCACGCATGGTGGCGCCGGTCGCGAGGCCGTCGTCAACGAGGACGACGTGCTTGCCTTGGACGTCGAGGAAGGGCCGGTCGCCTCGATAGCGCTGCGCGCGAGTTGCGAGCTCGGCGGCGGCCGCTCGGCGGACCTTCTCGACGTCCGACGCGTGCAGCCCTAACCCGCGCACGGTCTCGACGTCGATGTGTTCGACGATGCCGTCGACGTCCTCGGCGATCGCCCCGAACGCGAACTCGGGTTGGCTTGGCGCCCCAAGCTTGCGGACGACGCACACGTCGAGCGGAGCGCTGAGCGCGCGCGCAACCTCGGCGGCGACCGGCACACCGCCGCGCGCGAGGCCGATGACCACGACGTCTCCGCGGGGAGGGCCGGGCAGCTGGGCGCGCAGCATCGCGCCGAGCGCCTGCCCGGCCGCAGTTCGATCGCGAAACCCGCTCACGGCACATCCTCGGGCCAGCCCACGCTCGCTTGTGCGCCCGCACGCCACACGGCGGCGACCGGCCGATAGCCTCATCTGGTGCGCATTGCGAGATTCTCCTACGGTGAGGCGGCGTCGGCGAGCTTCGCCTTCGGCGCTATTGAGGGCGACGAGATCGCGGTGATCGACGGGCATCCGTTCGGTGAGGTGACGCTGACCGGGCGGCGGCTGCCGCTGTCCGGCGTGCGGCTGCTGCCGCCGATTCTGCCCAGCAAAATCGTGGCCATCGGCAAGAACTACGCCGACCACGCCCGCGAGATGGGCGGGGAGCCGCCCGCCGAACCGGTGATGTTCTTGAAGCCGTCGACGTCCGTCATCGGCCCGGCGGCCCCGATCGTCTACCCGACGTTGTCGCAGCAGGTCGACTTCGAGGGTGAGCTCGCCGTGGTCATCGGCCGGTTGTGCCGCGACGTGCCGGTCGAGAAGGCGACCGACGTGGTGCTCGGCTACACCTGCGCGAACGACGTCACCGCGCGCGACCTGCAGCGCTCCGACGGTCAATGGTCGCGGGCCAAGGGTTTCGACACCTTCTGCCCGCTGGGCCCGTGGATCGACACCGAGGTCGATCCGAGCGATCTGGCCATCACCACGACGGTCAACGGCGAGACGAAGCAAGACGCCCGAACCTCATTGCTGCTGCACGACGTCGGCGAGCTCGTCGCGTTCGCCAGCGCGGTGATGACCCTGCTCCCCGGCGACGTCATTTTGACCGGCACGCCAGCAGGTGTCGGTCCAGTCGTCCCGGGTGACGAGATTTCCGTGACGATCGAAGGAATCGGCACGCTCACGAACTCTGTGGTGGCCCGATGACCGTGCGGCTGCGCGTCGCGCCATCGCCGACCGGTGACCCGCATGTCGGCACCGCGTACATGTCGCTGTTCAACCTGGCTTTCGTTCGGCAGCAGGGCGGCCAGTTCATCCTGCGGATTGAAGACACCGACCGGGTTCGCTACGTCGAAGACAGCGAGCGGCAGATCTTCGAGACGCTGCGCTGGCTTGGCCTCGACTGGGACGAGGGTCCCGACAAGGGCGGCCCTTATGGTCCCTACCGGCAGTCGGAGCGGCTCGACACCTACGCGCCATTCGTCAAGCAGTTGCTCGAGTCGGGCCACGCGTACTACTGCTGGTGCTCAACCGAACGGCTCGCCGCGATGCGCGAGGAGCAGCAGCGCGCGAAGCGGCCGACCGGCTACGACCGCTTGTGTTACGGCAAAACGCGGGAGGAGCGGGCCTCGTTGCCCGGCTTCGCCGAGACTCCCGTCGTCCGCATGCTCATACCGGACGACGTGTCGTTGACGTTCAACGATCTGATCCGCGGCGAGTTGTCGGCGCCGCGCCCTGACGATCAAGTCATCGTCAAGGGCGACGGCTTCCCGACGTATCACCTTGCGGTCGTGGTCGACGACCACCTGATGGGCATCACGCACGTCGTGCGTGGCGAGGAGTGGATTTCCTCGACGCCGAAGCATCTCTTGCTCTACGACTGGTTGGGGTGGGAGCGGCCGGCGTTCGCGCACATGCCGCTGTTGCGCAACACCGACCGGTCGAAGATTTCGAAGCGGAAGAACCCCGCGGCACGACTGCTGTGGTTCCGCGAGCGCGGCTACCTGCCCGAAGCGTTGCGAAACTTCCTTGCCCTCATGGGTTATTCGATGCCGGACGGCGAAGAGGTTTTCAGCTTCGACGAGATGGTCGCGTCCTTTGACTGGGCGCGGGTCAACCCGGTTGGCCCGGTGTTCGACCTCACCAAACTCGACTGGCTGAACGGTCACTACATCCGTACGCTCACGTCGTCCGACTTGGCGACCCGGATGTTGCCGTACCTGCAAGAGGCGGGTTTGGTCGCCGACCCCGCGTCGTCCGGGGATCTCGCGTTGCTGACCGCGGCGACGCCGCTCGTGCAAGAGCGGATCGCGCTGCTGTCCGACGTCGTCGGCATGCTTGGCTTCCTGTTCGTCTCGGACGGCGCGTTCACCGTTGAGCCCGAGGCCGCCGCGAAGGCGCTCGGCGATGTCGGGCGACCCGCGTTGACCGCGGCGCTGGCGGCGCTGGAGCCGCTCGGCGAATGGGATGCCGCCGCGATCAAGGCGGCGCTGGAGGCGGCGCTGGTGGAGGGGCTGGGCCTCAAGCCCCGGCATGCTTTCACCCCGCTTCGGGTGGCGATCACCGGGCGCACGATCTCGCCCCCGCTGTTCGAGTCGATGGAGCTGCTCGGGCGCGAGCGGTCGCTCTCGCGGCTGCGGGCAGCTTGCGGTTGAGCTGCGCGGCTGGCTGCTTTGGCCGGGCTCGAAGGGGTCAGATATACTCGACCAGCGGTCGGAAGCAACTGTCCGATCCGGTGGGGTATGGGGTAATTGGCAGCCCGGCTGATTCTGGTTCAGCTAGTCTAGGTTCGAGTCCTGGTACCCCAGCCAGGCCGGTGACGCCCGGCCGCGGTTGGATGTTCTCAGTGGTCTCGTCAGTGTCGACGTCGATGCTGTCGAGTCGCGCACGGCCCCGTTGTCTAGCGGCCTAGGACGCCGCCCTCTCAAGGCGGTAGCGCCGGTTCGAATCCGGTCGGGGCTACACATGTCGAAACCCCCCAAAGCACGATTGGGGGGTTTCGTCGTCTGGCGGATCAGCGGTCGTAGTGGCCGGCCATGATGTCGTCGAGCAGTGTTGGCCCGACGGGTGTCCAGCCGAACCGCTCTCGGGTGAGCTGACTGGACGCGGGTGCGTCGACGCCCAAGTACCGACCGACGAATGGCATCTCGGCGGAAGCGTGCTCCGCTGGCATCGACTTCGTCGGCAGACCGAGGCGATCGCCGAGCGCTTCGGCGACCTGCCGCAATGGCACGCCTTCTTCTCCCACGACGTGCAGCACCGTGCCGGCCGGCGCGTCCTCCAGCCCGAGCCGGACGAGCAATGCGGCGTCCGACCGGTGCACGGCTGGCCACCGATTCGCGCCATCGCCCACGTAGGGGACCGCCGCAAGCCTGCGCGCGGCGTCGGCGATGATGGCGACGAAGCCGTGGTCGTCTTTGTCGTGCACCGACGCGGCAAATCGCGCGCTGACAACGCGAACCCCTCGCTGTGCGTACTCGAGCGCGAGGTTTTCGGCGCCGCCGCGGGCGGACTGCGGTCCGACGGCGGGACTCACGTCGAGCTCGGTCACCGGTCGGCCCAGGTCGAAGCCGGCGACGCCGGACGCGAACAGGAACGGTCGGTCGGAACCGGCGAGCGTCTCGGCGATCGCATGGACCGCCGCCCGCTCGGCGCGGCTGGACTCGGCCGGGTTGGCCCAATCGTGCTTGTTCGCGAGGTGGACAACCGCGTCCGCAGGGCCGGCGCCGGCGCGGATCGCGTCGAGGTCGTCGAGATCACCGCGATGGACGGCGGCGCCGAGCCCTTTCACAACGGTGGCCGAATCGTCCGACCGGGCCAGGCCGGTGACCTGGTGGCCGGTCGCGACCAGCTCGGAAACGACCGCGTTGCCGATGAACCCGGAGGCGCCGGTGACGAAGACGCGCATTTCAGATCTCCTTCGTGATGTCAGATTATGACATCACGACGATAGCAGCTGATGTCAGATCCTGTCATCAGGCGTCGAAGCCGCTACCCTCGCATCGGCGAAGGAGTGGTCGATGAGTCGGTGGGCACCGGGGGCGCCGGAGCGGCTCCGTGCGGCGGCGATGGAGTTGTTCGCCGAGCGGGGGTTCGACGCGGTGACCGTCGCCGAGATCGCGGCGCGCGCTGGCGTGACCGAGCGGACGTTCTTTCGCCACTTCGCCGACAAGCGCGAGGTGCTGTTCGCTGGCCAGGAGGAGATGGAGGCCTCGTTCACCGGACCGATCGCAACCGCTCCTGCCCACGCCGAGTTGCTCGACTTGGTGATCGCGGCGTTGGACGCCGGGGGAGGCGCGCTGCAGCAGGCTCGCGGCCGGGAGTTCGCCCGTGCGCGGCACGCGATCGTCAACGCGAACGCGCAGTTGCACGAGCGGGAACTGTTGAAGCTGGCGAAGCTCGCCGGCGCGGTCGCGGCCGCCCTGAAGGCCCGTGGCGTCACCGACGTGCAAGCGCGGTTAGGCGGCGACCTGATCGTGTCGGTGTTCAGCGACGCGTTCAGCCGGTGGATCGCAGCGGAGGAGAGCCGCGATCTGGTCGAGCTGCAACGCGACAGTCTCGCCGCGGTCGCCGATCTGGTTCGCCCGCAACGACGACGGACGGCAGGCGCGACGGCCGCTCGCTCAAGAAGCGACGAGACACAGTGGCGGCCAAGCGATCGGCGATGAGTCAGGACCTTTGACCCTTCGTCTCAGCCGACCCGACTGGGTTGTATTGACGAGTCATGTCAGAAATACGCCGCCCTGCGCGACCGTTGCGCGCGCCGCATCACGACGTCAATTCCCGACCGTTCATCGTCATCTGGGAATGCACTCGGGCCTGCCCGCTGGCTTGCCAGCACTGCCGCGCAGAGGCGCAAATGCTTAGGCAGACCGGCGAACTGTCCACCGCGGAGGGCATTGAACTCGCGGCGCAGGTCGCCGCCTTTGGCAGCCCGCCGCCGCTGTTCGTCATCACCGGCGGCGACCCGTTCGCCCGCGACGACCTGTTCGAGATCGTGCGCGGCGCCGTCGGCGAAGGGCTCGCGGTGGCTGTTTCGCCGTCCGGAACGCCTTCTCTGACGACGGAGAACTTGGCCGCGTTGAAGGCGGCGGGCGCAGTGGCGATCTCGCTGAGCCTGGACGGCTCCACCGCGGCGCTGCACGACGATTTCCGCGGTGTGAGCGGGGTCTTCGACAACACGGTGCGGGCGTGGGAGGCGGCTCGCGAGCTTGGGCTGCGAGTGCAGATCAACTCCACTGTCTCGCGACACAACCTGAGTGACCTACCAGGGATCGTGCGAACGGTGGCGTCGCTTGGGGCGATGACGTGGAGCGCGTTCCTGCTTGTGCCGACCGGTCGGGGTCGCAACCTCGACTCGCTGGACGCCGCGTCTGTCGAGGACGTGCTCAATTTCGTTTACGACGCAGGACAATTCATCCCGGCTCGGACGACCGAGGCGCATCACTTCAAACGGATTTCGCTGCAGCGTGCGATTCTCGCGCGCCGAGGGCTCGACCCCGTCGAGGTCATGGGTCTTGGTCCGCTGTACGAGCGATTGACCGGTGAACTGAGGACGACGATGGCCGATGTGCCCTCTCGGGCGAGGCGCACCCCGATGGATGTGAACGCCGGTCGTGGGTTTGTGTTCGTCTCTCATCTCGGCGACGTGCATCCCAGCGGCTTTCTCCCGGTCTCCGGGGGAAACGTGCGTGAGCAGTCGTTGCCGGAGATCTACCGCAACTCCACATTGTTTCAAGATTTGCGGGACGTCGCGCGATTCGGCGGCCGCTGTGGCCGGTGCGAGTTCGCGCCCGTGTGCGGCGGCTCTCGGTCCCGTGCGTACGCGCTCACCGGCGACCCGCTGGCCGAAGAGCCGTGGTGCGGTTATCAGCCGGGCAGCTTTCCATTCCAGGACGACGAGGCCGAGCTCATCGGCGCCGGTGCGACGTCGCCGTGAGCGACAGTTCCTGACGCCGCGGTCCGTGCCACCAGGGACGGCTCGGTCGGCAGCGGCAGCTGTTCCGCTAGGCGTGATGAACGCTGCAACGACTGCAACGCTTACGAAAAGTCGTGTCGTGCGCGTCGAATGCCTAGGTTGTGAACATGACCCGAAGTGACTGGTGGCGCGACGCCGTCATCTACCAGATCTACGTCCGCAGCTTTTCCGACAGCGACGGCAGCGGCGTCGGCGACTTGCCGGGCATCACCGCGCGATTGCCGTGGCTCGCCGACTTGGGCGTCGACGCGGTCTGGCTGACGCCGTTTTACCCGTCCCCGATGGCGGACGGCGGTTACGACGTCGCCGACTATCGCAACGTCGAGCCGTCGCTCGGCACGCTCGCCGATTTCGACGCGCTCGTCGTCCGCGCGCACGAGCTTGGTGTCAAGGTGATCGTCGACATCGTCCCGAATCACACGTCCGATCAGCACGCGTGGTTTCAAGAAGCCCTTGCCGCGCCGGCGGGTTCGGCGTCCCGCGCGCGCTACATCTTCCGCGACGGCACCGGTCCGGACGGCGCCGAGCCGCCCACCGACTGGCACTCGAACTTCGGCGGTTCGGCATGGACCCGCGTCGCCGACGGTCAGTGGTACCTGCACATGTTCGCGCCGGAGCAGCCCGACCTCGACTGGACGCATCCGGAAGTGCACGCCGAGTTCCAGGCGGTGTTGCGGTTTTGGCTGGACCGGGGTGTCGACGGCTTTCGGATCGACGTCGCGCACGGGCTGGCGAAGAACCTCGAAGAGCCGCTGCCCAGCCTCGGGGCGGCCTCAGTTGACAAGGCGATGCGGTACAGCGTCCACGAGCATCCGCTGTGGGACCGCGACGACGTCCACGACATCTACCGCGAGTGGCGCAAAGTGCTCGAGGAGTACGACCCGCCTCGGATGGCCGTCGCCGAAGCGTGGGTGGCGCCTGGCCGGCTTGGTCGCTACGTCCGTGACGACGAGTTGCATCAGGCGTTCAACTTTCCGTTCTTGCTGACGCCATGGGACTGTTCGGCTTTTGCCGAGGTCGTCGACGCGTCGCTTGCCGAGGGGGCCGAAGTCGGCGCCACGACCACGTGGGTGTTGTCGAATCACGACGTCATCAGGCATGCCACGCGGTACGCCTTGCCGGCCAAGACAAATCAGACCGCGTGGCTGATGAGCGACGGCGCCCAGCCGCGAATTGACGAAGCGCTCGGCCTGCGCCGCGCCCGCGCGGCCACGCTGATGATGCTCGCGCTGCCTGGGTCGGCGTACCTGTACCAAGGGGAGGAGCTTGGTCTGCACGAAGTCGCGGATCTGCCTCGTGACCTGCTGCAAGACCCGACCTGGAAACGCACTGACCACCGCGAAAAAGGCCGCGACGGTTGCCGAGTTCCCATCCCTTGGGAGCCGACCGGGCCCTCGCTTGGCTTCGGACCTGGGCCGGCCTGGTTGCCGCAGCCGGCGAATTGGTCGAAGCTGGCGCGAACCGAGCAACACGGCGACCCGTCGTCCACGCTTTCGCTTTATCAGGCGGCGTTGCGAGCACGACGCGACTTCAGTGGTGACCACTCACTTGAGTGGATGGAGCGTGGCCCGGATCGGCTGGTGTTTCGCCGCGGCGACGGATTGATCTGCGCGGTGAACTTCGGCGCCGATTCCGCGGTGCTACCGGCTGGCGACGTCGTCATCGCCAGCGGCGCCCTTGACGGCGGACGACTTCCGACCGACACCGCGGTTTGGATTCGCAGGTGACCACAGGCGAACACCCCCCGAATGGGGGGTAGCCCCGATGTCACCGTGCCGCTAGGTTGAGGCGCGTCTTGGTGAGGGGGTGGCCCTGTGGGGGGCCTTCGGTGGTGGTCGCAGGCGCATTGGATGCGCGAGCAACGCCGCCAGTGGCGCGAGCATGACGCGCGGCTGGCCACAGTGTGGCAGGCCAAAATCGGCGCCGAAGCGGGCATAGGCAGTGACTCCGACATCGACGACGAACCGGACCGCGTGATCGTGCTGCCCGACGTCATCGTGCTCCCGCAGTCAGACGTGCGCATGACCGCGCCGTCGCGCTGACGCAAGCGTCGGCTCTCTCGTTCAGAATCGCCGCATGGAACATGCGGCAAGCACCCCGCTCAGCGCGGTCGTCGACGTCTCCCGCGCCGTCGCGGCGACGTCCGCCCGGTCACGCAAGGTCGCGCTGATCGCCGATTTGCTCCGGACGACGCGAGCCGACGACGTGCCGATCGCCGTCGCGTATCTGTCTGGGGAGTTGCGGCAGCGCCGCACCGGAGTCGGCTGGGCGTCGTTGCGCGACTTGCCTGCGCCGGCGGCGAACTCGAGTTTGGCGCTGCGTGACGTCGACGCGGCGTTCGAACGGATCGCCTCG
>Ga0187809_10000285_pt1 | contig 30019 bp, 26 predicted proteins | sample NC_wetland_sal_i_8_FD_132415 | JGI IMG/M metagenome (GOLD analysis project Ga0187809, IMG submission 132415) | Wetland sediment microbial communities from Neuse River Estuary, North Carolina, USA - ASW_4 | ecosystem: Environmental > Aquatic > Freshwater > Wetlands > Sediment | place: USA: North...
CCCCCACGATCCGGCCGAACGAGAGCGCGTGCTGGTGGCTGACGCGCCCACAACAGGCCGATGAGCCCGTGCGGCCACAGCGGCCCGGTGCGGCGGTGCGGTGGCTTGATCCGGCCAACTACTCCGGAACGAACGGGCGGGCGCTCGCCCCTTGAGTGGGGGCGGTCAAAGCACTGGCCGTTACCCAAAAGTCTGCATCCGACCACCCCGTCCAGCAGCCGAGCGTGCACTGTCATAACGGTCGCACCGTAGGGGGACACGGGCAGCGCAGGCGCTTGTTCGCGGCTGGCATATTTATGCGCAGAGGCAGCGGAGACGCAGAGATCGCAGAGCGGCCGGAGGCCGCAACAAAACTGTCTGGCGGCACATCTCGCAGCGTCCGCGATAGCGTGGCTAACGCCCCGAAGATGCCTGGATGGCCACTGGCCTGTTCGCGTTCATCTGCGGCCATTTGCGTTCTTTGCGTCAAGTCTTTGCTTGCTTTGCCGCGAGCAAGAATGCCCGCCCCAGGAGAGAGGACCCGCAACGCCGAACCAGCCCTGCCGCTGCAAGACGCCAAGTCCAGGCCGTCGTATCAGCGCATCATCGGCCTGCGCGGAAAATCCGTCGCACGCCGCGGCGATCTTCCAGGTCCGCAATGCAGAGCCATGTTTCATTGCCCCACGGTCGTGGCAGGCGAATGCCCGCCACCCCCGATGTCTGCTGCACGCCGCCGCGGAAGCAACCGCCAATCCGGGCTTTGTTCCGGTTGAGCCGTTTCCCCCACCTCACCCTGCCCCGTCCGCCCCCGCGGGCGGCGAGGATGATACAGCGCGCAGCGGCCGGACGAATGCCCGAAGCTCCTCGGCGAGTGCCTGTGGCTGCTCCATCGCCGCGAAGTGGCCGCCGAACGGCATCACGCTCCAGCGCTGGATGTTCGCGAACACCCGTTCGGCCAGCGAGCGCGGCGGACGCAGAATCTCGTGCGGGAACGCGCAGTATCCCATCGGCACCGTGATCGGCGTGGCGTCGGGCACCGGCCACGGTCCGTGCATCCGGGCGTAGTACGGCCAGAACGACGAGCCGATCGCAGCGGTGAACCAGTACAGACTGATATTGCCCAGCATCTCGTCCCGGCTGAACGCGCTCTCCACGTCGCCGCCGCAGTCCGACCAGGCGCGGAACTTCTCCACGATCCAGGCGGCGAGACCCGCCGGCGAGTCGGTCAGGCCATAGGCCAGCGTCTGCGGCCTGGTGCCCTGGATCCACTGGTAGCCGGTCTCCTCCTTCAGCCACTGCGCCAGTTCGGCCAGGTAGCGCTGCTCCTCCGGCGTCGGATGGGCGAGCATCGCGGGATCGCGCCGGATCGGCAGCATGTTGAGGTGGATGCCGGCGATGCGTTCGGCATGCGCCGCGCCGAGATAGGCGGTGACGAAGGATCCCCAGTCGCCGCCCTGCGCGACGAAGCGCCGGTAGCCAAGCACGTCCGTCATCAGCGTGGCGAAGCAGTCGCCGATCTCCGGCAGCGAGAAGCGCTTCTGGCCGGGGGCGAAGGACAGCCCGTAGCCCGGCAGCGACGGCGCCACCACGGTGAAAGCGTCCGCCGGATCGCCGCCAAACCGCGCCGGATCGGTCAGGCGCGGGATCAGCTCGAGGAACTCGAACACCGATCCGGGCCAGCCATGCGACAGCAGCAGCGGCATCGGATTCGGGCCGACGCCCGGCACATGCAGGAAGTGCAGGCCGATCCCGGCCAGTTCCACCTTGAACTGGGGAAAGCCGTTCAGCCTCGCTTCCTGTGCGCGCCAGTCGAAGCTGTCGCGCCAGTACGCCACCAGGCCGCGCATGTAGTCGAGGTCGGTGCCGTAAGCCCAGGGTCCGTCCGGCGCCTGGTCCGGAAAGCGGGTATTGGCCAGCCGCTGCCGCAGGTCGGCGATCGCCGCATCGGGCACGGACAGGGTGAAGGGCTGCGGCCGCATGGTTCCTCCTGATTTCCGGCCGGCCTCGCGCCGGCATGCCGCCTGGCGCGTGCAGGCCATCGGGGAACGCTAGCCCGGTCCGGCTGGCCTGTGAAATGCGCCGGGTGAGTGCGCCCGAAATACGCTCGGTGGATTCACCTGAATGCGCCTGAGTACGCCGGGTGAATGCCCCTGAAATGCGCCCGGCGAATGCCGCGGGTGAATGCGCCTGAATGCCCCGGGGAAAATGCGCTTGAATACGCCGGGTGAATGCGCCGGCGGCCGGACCGTCAGCGGGGCCAGTCGAGCCGAGGCTCCCGTCGCGACGGGCGGGCACTCGGCGGCGGCGGCGCCCGGTCGGTAGCCGGCGCCTCGTCCTCCGGCTCGAACTCGTGCAGCGCCGGCGGGATCGGCGGCCGGCTCTGCGGCGGCGCATGCAGCACCGGCTCCATGCGAGGCTCGGGGGCGTAGATCTCCTCGAAATCCACCTGCTGCGCCGCTTCCGGCATGCGCAACGCCAGATGCCGGATCTCGTTCTGGATCTCGTCCAGGCGCGCCTCCAGCACCTCCAGGCGGCTTTTTACCCCGATGACGCTGAAAGGCATGAACAGGAAGGCCAGCGCGTAGAGCAGCACCGGGATCAGCAGCAGCACAGGCACCCACCAGGGCAGCCAGTCGGGCAGGGTGAACGGCAAGGTCATGCGGTGGACGATAACACCGGAAGCTGGCGTCTTTCCATGCGGGAGTTGGCCGGGTCGTGCCAGGGCTGCATCAAGCTTTCGCGCCGGCATGGCGGCAATGCCGCGCTGCCAGGGACCCCGCCTGCTGGCCGGCCGCACCCTTGCCGGCCCCCTGCCCTCCCCCTATAGCCCCGCGGCATCGAGGAGAAGCCAATGGCCGCCACTGCCGAACTCGTTGCCGACAATCCCGCCCTGGCGCGTCAGGCGGAGATCCTGGCACGACCGCTGACCCCCGAGCGCCGCATGGCGGATTGCATCCGCGCCCTGGCGATCGACGCCACCGAGCAGGCGAAGTCCGGCCACCCCGGCCTGCCGATGGGCATGGCCGACGCCGCCACCACGCTGTGGGGCAGGTTCCTCAAGTTCGATGCCGCCGATCCGCGCTGGCCGGACCGGGACCGCTTCGTGCTGTCCGCCGGACACGGCTCGCTGCTGCTGTACGCGCTGATCCACCTGACCGGCCACGCCGGCATGACGATCGACGACATCCGCAACTTCCGCCAGCTGCACTCCCCGGCCGCCGGCCATCCGGAATACGGCGAGCACCCCGCCATCGAGACCACCACCGGCCCGCTCGGCCAGGGCCTCGCCACCGCTGTCGGCCTGGCGCTGGGCGAGCGCATGATGGCCGCCCGCTTCGGCAAGTCGCTGGTGGACCACCGCACCTGGGTGATCGCCTCCGACGGCGACATGATGGAAGGCATCAGCCACGAAGCCGGCGCGCTGGCCGGCCATCTCTGCCTGAACAAGCTGGCGGTGCTGTACGACGACAACCACGTCTCGATCGACGGCGACACGTCGCTGGCCTTCTCCGACGACACGTTGAAGCGCTTCGCCGCCTATGGCTGGGCCACCAAGCGGGTGGACGGGCACGATCCGCAGCAGATCGCCGCGGCGCTGTCCTTCGCCATGCGCTCGAAGAAGCCCAGCCTGATCGCCTGCAGCACGATCATCGGCCTGGGCGCGCCGCACAAGGCCGGCACCTCCGCGGTGCACGGCTCCCAATTGGGGCCGGACGAGGCCGCCGGCGCCAAGGCGGCGCTGGGCTGGCACGAGCCGCCCTTCGCCATCCCGCACGAACTGCTGGAGCGCTGGCACGCGGTCGGCAACCGCGGCGCCACGGCCCGGCGGTCCTGGCTGAAGCGCCTGGCGCGGCACAGCATGCGGGCCGAGTTCGAGCGCGTGATCGCGGGCCGCCTGCCCGATAATTTTCATGAGGCGGTCGCCGCGCTCAAGCAGAGCTTCGCCGAGGGCAAGCCCAAGCTGGCCACCCGCCAGTCGAGCCAGAAATGCCTGGAGGCGCTGGTGCCGGCGATCCCGGAGCTGATCGGCGGGTCGGCCGACCTCACCGGCTCCAATCTCACCCTGGCGAAGGGCATGGGCAGCGTCTCGGCCGGCAACTACGCCGGGCGCTACATCCATTGGGGCGTGCGCGAGCACGGCATGTGCGCGGCCAGCAACGGGCTGGCACTGCATGGCGGGCTGATCCCCTACACCGGCACGTTCTTCGTGTTCAGCGACTACATGCGCCCGGCGATCCGCATGGGCGCCATCATGCGCCAGCGGGTGATCCATGTGCTGACGCACGATTCCATCGGCCTGGGCGAGGACGGCCCGACCCATCAGCCGGTGGAGCACCTGGCCAGCCTGCGCGCGATGCCGAACCTGCACGTCTATCGCCCGGCCGACGCGATGGAGACGGCGGAGTGCTGGGAGCTGGCGATCCGCCGCACCGAAGGTCCCAGCCTGCTGGTGCTGACCCGCCAGGCCCTGCCGGCGCTGCGCACCGACACGGCCGAGAACCGCTCCGCCCGCGGCGGTTACGTGCTGGCCGAGGCGGAAGGCGCGCGCCAGGCCACGCTGATCGCCACCGGCTCGGAGGTGCCGATCGCCATGGCCGCACGTGACAGGCTGGCCGCCGACGGCATCGCGGTGGCGGTGGTGTCGCTGCCCTGCTGGCGGCTGTTCGAACAGCAGGACGCGGCCTACCGCGCCGAGGTGCTGGGCGGCGCGCCGCGGGTCGGCATCGAGGCGGCGGCCGAGTTCGGCTGGGACAAATGGCTCGGCCCGGATGACACCTTCATCGGCATGTCCGGGTTCGGCGCGTCCGCCAATTACGAGGACCTGTACAAGCATTTCGGCCTGACCCCGGAGGCGATCGTCGCCGCCGTGCGCAAGCGGCTGGGGTAGAAGGCGGGCGGCCCCAAAGCAATCTCCTCTCCGCCCCCTGGGGCGGAGAGGGTAGGGAGAGGTGGGGGACACCTCAGCCCTGCTGAGTGAGGGGAAACCTCCGCCCCGACGGCTGAGGGGAAACCTCCGCCCTGCCGGGTGAGGGGAGAACACCTCCGCCCCGCCGGGTGAGGGGAAACCTCCGCCCCGCCGGGTGAAGAGAGAACACCTCCGCCCCGCCGAGTTATCCCCCGGAACAGGCTGCCTGCCCGCAGTCGCGCGTCAAGCGCCCGGCTTCCGGTGTTGGCATGGACGCCCCCACCTCACCCTGCCCTCTCCGCCCCAGTGGGGCGGAGAGGAACCCCCTGGGCGTCTTCCGGCCGATCCACCACTAGTACGAAGGTTACGCCGCGCGGGTCACCCGCTTCACCAGAGCGGACAGGCGGTGGCGGCGCAGCTCGCTGCGGGCCTTGGCGTCGGTGGTCATGTAGTTCAGCTGCACCGTGTAGCGGCGGCCGGTGAAGGCGCGGTGGCCGTGCCAGGCGTTCGCCGCATTGGGGAAGACCAGCAGGGTGCCGTCCACCGGGGGGACCTCCACGGCGTAATCGTCCAGCCCGTGCGGGCCGCGCAGCAGGCGGAGGCAGCCTTCCTGGCGCGCCCAGGCCTCGCTCGCCGGGTTCAGGTAGAGCAGCACGGTCACCCGCTTGGCGGTCGAGTCACAGTGAATGTGGCCGTCGCGCTCGGTGGTCATGCCCCGCAGGGTGACCATGGTCGGCGCATCGGCCAGCTCCAGTCCAAACTTCTCCGCGATGGCGTGGCGCAGACGAGGGCCGGCCATTTCCCGCATCAGCTGCTGTGCCGCGGGGCCGAGGGAAAGGCTCTCCACCGGAAAGGAGCCGCGCGCCTGCAGTGACGGCAGCGCGGACAGCACCGCACGCAGGGACTCCGGGGGAACGAAATTGCGTACCACGACATGGGGGAACGGATCGGTCGCCACCTGCGTGGCGGCCAGCGCCGCGTAGTCCAGCTCGATCATGCGGGGTCCTGCGGTTGCGACCTGCGCCTGCTTAGCGGCTGCCGGAGGCGGTGAAAAGCGTCGGCCCCGCCATCGGTGCAGCGGTCCGGCCGGCCAGCCGGCCAATCCCGCAGCCCTGCACGACTCAATCCCCCGCCGATCCGGAGCGGCCGAGCAGCAGGGCTTCGGCCAGCTCCGCCAGATCGTCCGGCCAATACTCCTCCGGGCGCGGCTGTTCGGCGCCGAGGGCGGCTTCCGGGCGGCAGGTCAGTACCGGCAGCGTCCATCGCGTGGGAAACCCTGCCCTGCCCGCGGCGGCGCCAAGCAGGGCGCCGGTCATGGCGGTGCTGCTGGCGACGCCGCTGCCTCCAGCGCCGGCGGTCTCGATCAGCGCCGCCTCGGCAGGCTGACCACTGGCCAGCCGGAAGAACGCGTTGTGCAAGGCCGGCAGCGCGTGGCCGGATTGCCGCTCCAGCAAAGCGGGCGGCTCGCCGGCGGCGGCACGCTGCAGCACGGCCAGCACGTCGCTGTCGGGCGAGGCATCACGGGCCGCATCGATGGCCGCCGCCAGCATCTCCATGCGGTCCGCACCGACCAGCCCGGCGGCGATCGCCGCGGCGAGCGCGGCGCCTGCCGCGATGCAGACCGGGTGGGGGTGGCTCAGCCCCGAATCCTGTACCGCCGCCGCTGCCGCCCGCCGGGCATCGCCGGCCCAGATGCCGGCCAGTGCCACCCGCGGCAGCGCGCCGCTACCCTGGCCGTCGCGATCAGCGGCGGCTCGCATGGCCTCTGCACGCCGGCCCGGTTCCGCCGCGGCGGCGGCGGCGAACGCTCGGCGGGTGGCGGCATCGCAGTTGAACGGACCCGACCGGAGCCATCGGGCGTAAGCTTCGGCCGCCGCCTCCGCGTCGTATTCCCGACGGCCGGCCAGGGTGCGGACCAAGGCCAGGGCGAGTTCCGTGCCTCCGCCGGGCTGGCCGGCTGCGGTATTCCAGGTGCCTCCGCCGCGCAGGTCGCGCACGCCCTGCGGCCAGTCGCGGGCAATCTCGGCGGCGGAGCGGAACGCCACCTGGCCGCCCAGACTATCGCCGATCGCCAGCCCGAGCATGCAGCCGATGGCGCGGTCCAGGGCGGCAGCGGAAGCGGCGCGCGGCCAGGACAGGGCGATGCGCGGCTCCCGCCGCGGCTCCGTGCTGCCGCGCCAGGCGCGGGAGAGCAGGGTCCGCACCGCCTCCGGCGCGCCGCCGATGCAGGCGGAGGGGCGGCTCTCGCCCTGCACGTTGTAGGTGACCGGAGTGCCGTCCTCGGCCAACAGCACGCCGCCGGCCGCCAGCAGCAGGGCGTGGCCGGCGGCGATGTCCAGCGCGTTGACCGGGCGCAGCGTCACCGTGCCGGCGCCGTCGCCCACCGCCACCCGGGCCAGGCGATAGGCGATCGAGGGCAGTGGCATGAAGCGCCCGGGCGCCACCGCGGTACCGTTCCACACCGGGCGCTGCCAGGCGCCGTGGTTGAGGAACACCACGTCGTTCGGTCCCAGGCCGCGGTGCCGCAGGTCGCCGGCGGCCGGGACGCCGTTGCGGGTGATCTTGCCGCCTTCCGCCCAGGCGATCAGGTCGGCGCCGCGATCCGGGCTGAGCGGGGCGAACACCACCGCCAGCACCGGCTGGCCGGCGCGCAGCAGGGCGATGGAGACCGCGCTGCCGCGGCGGCCTTCCAGGTAGGCGCGGGTGCCGTCATGCGGGTCCACCACCCAGCAGAAGGCGTTCTCCGGACCGGCGAGCACGCCGGCCTCCTCGCCGACGAAGCGGGCGGGGAGCAGGGCGAGCAGGCGTTCGCGCAGGAACAGCTCGATCTCGTGGTCGACCGGGGCGGTGACGTGGTCCACGAAGCGGGGCCCCTCGGGACGGACGAACTCCTCCGCCAGGCGGCTTCCGGCCTGTTCGGCGGCGTCAATGACGGCTTGGAGTATCTCGGCTGGAACCAGGTGCATGGAGTCTTTCCGCGGCGGCGCGCTTGGGGTGCGGGGCACTATGGACCCGGGCGGCGCGGCGGGCGACCGGCTCGGCCGATCCGCAGGCATTAGCGCTACGGGCTCGGCGTGTCGCACACCACCACCGTCATGTCCGGCGCAGCGAGCGACTCGCTCATTGTTGAGCGTCGCCTGAGCCCGCGCGGCTCGCCTCCAGGACGGTGCGCAGCATGGTGACGGCGCCGGCAGGGAGCGAGCCGCGTGATATCGTCGCCTTGCGATCATCGGAGCGGTGTCCGATCAGCCGGCCCCGCTTTTCAATTCCGTCATCCCGGATGACCGCACGTGCGAGAGGGCCTTCCCGGAGGAGTGATCGGCGGTCCGTGTGGCTCGTGCTGCCGCAAGGGTTTCACTCGGCGTTGGCAGGCACCCGCGTACCCGGACCGAGCCGACATTCACCGGTCTCTGCCAGCCGGACTCAGCGAATTCCCGAGGGCCGCTGGCCGAACATGACCGGAAGGATGATCGCCGTGTCACCCGCGGCGGCTGGAAAGCACAATGCGTCGAGACGTTCGAGCAGCTGCTCGCGCAGCGGTTCCCATTCGGTGTCGTCCATCTCCTGCTGCACCACACGATCGATCAGCACGTCGCAGCTGGTCACCCTGCCGCTGGCGGCCACGCTCAGCCGCAGCGTCAGGGGGCCGTGGTATGGCGCGAGCCGAGCACCGGCTTCGGCGACGAACGCATCCACGGCGAGGCCGACCGCGTGCTCCACCGTCGGCAGCGGCAGTGCGCCATGCACGGCGGTGCCGGATTCCCAGATATGGCCGTGCAGGACCAGGCGCCCCTCGAGCGGATCCATCACCCCGTCCACGCGCTCGACCGCGTGCGGGATGCGGTCGTCGAACACCACCAGGCGGTTGAATTTCGGTGCGACGGTTTCGAAGAAATTGCGTCCCGCCGAGGGCCGCGTGAGGTTGCGGCGCATCCCGTCACCTTCCCGCATCACCAGCGTCTCGCCACCGGTGGTCCGGCGTTCGTCGCGGGTGAGCGAATAGACGAAGGCGAAGCGGCCGTTGCCGGAATCGTTGTGCCAGCCTTGCCGGCAGCCCGGCACGTACAGGCTGAGATGGGGCTGCGTCACGATGCCCAGGCCGAGCGTCTCGAGCGACCATGTCTGGAGGGCGATCATGAAGTTGCGCAGGTTGGCGCCGGTGAACAGCTTTTCCGGCGCGGTGCGCAGGTAGGTGTAGAGCTCCGGCACGAACCAGTAGTTCCAGATCTGGTGCGTGTCCGCGCCATGGGCGAAGGGCTTCGCGAAATGCGCATCGATGTCCGCGCGCATGGCGTCTGCAAGTTCCGCGGGCAGAAAATTGTCGAATACCGCGACCGGGGCGGGACTCAGCCCCGCGGCGCCAGTTTCTGCCGATGCTCCGGGCGCGACAATCTCGACCATCCAGGCCTGTCCCCGTTCAATGCGGGGACCGTTCGCACGACATCGGGCGACGACGGCGCGGCTTCGATCCCCGCCGCATGCTACTCCGCCGCTGTCGGTTCGATCTACACCCGGATTATTGCCGCGCGCCTGCGTCCAGGCGCATCAGCCCGGCGCGGCTCCGCGGCGGCGCGCCTCAGCTTTTCCCGGAGTAGCTCTTCGCCATCCCCTCCGCCGGTTCCGCCTGCGGACCGAACGGCATGATCGGATAGCGCAGGCCGGCCTTCGACAGTCCATGCAGCCCGGTCACCGCCCGCTGCAGATCGGCCGGCGCGCAGGCCATCAGCATCTCGTCGTCCGCCACGCCGCCATAGCGGCGTTCGGCGTAGCACGGGATCGACAGGCTGACTTCCCGGGTCTTCAGCGCATGCCCCCAGGAATCGGCGCAGGCGCTCTCCCCGCTGATGCTGAAGTTGTAGCGCTGGTAGTTCTTCCACTGCAGGCCGTTGATGAACAGGATCATCTGCGCCGGGTTGCCGTAGAACAGGCAGATGTCCGGCGGATCCAACCGCCCGGTGCGCAGGGGAGAAATCGCCAGCCCGTGGTAGCGTCCCGGCGGCACGCGCGACATCCCGGCCTGGTGCGCCGCGGCGGCTTCGCGGTTCTCGAACCACACGCCCTCCATCTTGCGGCCGGAGGTGTAGATCTCCCCCGGCGCATCCAGGCCGATCACGCTGGAGCAGCTGGAGAAGGGCGGCACGTTCTCCGTGGTCACGCCCAGGGTGAATCCGGCCATGCGGGATTGGGTGACCAGCTGGCAGGTGGAGAAGGTTTTCCCCTTCGACGGCCGGCGCAGACCCGGCACGCGTTCCATCTCCTCCACGTCCTCGAACAGCTTCATGCCGATCGGGAAGGTGCGCAGCTTCAGCAGCTGGTTCAGCTGTTCGGCCAGATCGGCAACCGCCTTGCCGGACAAGGGCGGTGCGTCGGCCAGCGTCGGTGCATCGTTCATCACGTTCCTCCCAGCCGCCTTCTGGCGGCGCCGCCGGCATCGTGCCACTACTCGGCGCCAACGCGAAGCAGGGGAAACGCGTGCCGCCGGACCGGTCCGGACGGCCGAACGCGCCCTGCCCCGGGGGACGCAACGCCAGCCGTGAACGATCAGCCAATCCTGGAGGCAGAGCCTCACTACCTGCCGCATCGAAACCTGTTCGGGCTGGTGGTGCCGCCGATCGTCTTTCCGGTGTTCCTGGCCGCCGCCGACGGCACCATCGTGGCCACCGCGCTGCCGGCGATCGCCGCGGAGTTCGGCCATGTCGAGCAGCTGTCCTGGATCATCGTCGCCAACCTGATCGCCAGCACCATCGCCGCGCCGGCCTATGGACGGCTGGCCGATTTGTTCGGCCGGCGGCGCATGATGCTGGTGGCGGTCAGCATCTTCGCCTGCGCCGCCCTGCTGTGCGCGCTGGCCCCCAGCCTGCACCTGCTGATCGCCGCCCGCGTGCTGCAAGGCTTCGGCGCCGGCGGGCTGATGACGCTGGCCCAGGCGCTGATCGGCGAGCACGTGCCGCCGCGCTCGCGCGGCAGCTACCAGGGCTATCTCTCCTCCTGCATCGTCGCCGGCTCCGCCTTCGGCCCGGTCGGCGGCGGACTGATCACCCAGCTCTGGGGCTGGCACGCGGTCTTCCTCACATATCTGCCGCTCTGCGCAGTGGCGCTGCTGCTGGTGCTGCGCCTGCCGCACGGAGTGCGCAGCACCGGCCACAGGGGATTCGACCTGCCCGGCCTGGCGCTGCTGGCCAGCTTCGTGGTGCCGCTGCTGATGGCCGTCGCCGAGTTGCAACAACTGAGCGCCGGCGCGGTGCCGCAACTGGTGCTGCTGGTGGCGATCGCCGGCCTGGCACTCGCGGCGCTGCTCTGCCAGCAGCGGCGCACCACCAACCCGCTGCTGGCGCTGCCGCTGTTGCGGCTGCCGGCGTTCTGGCGCTCCGACGTGATGGCGGCGTGCTCCGGCGCCTCGCTCACCGCCATGGTGACGTTCCTGCCGATCTACCTGCAGGTGGTCACCGGAGCCACACCGGGAGAATCCGGCCTGCTGCTGCTGCCGTTGACCGCCAGCGTCAGCTGCGGCTCGGTGGCCACCGGCTGGCTGATCTCGCGCACCGGGCGCACCGCGGTGTTCCCGGCGGTCGGGCTGATCGTCACCGCACTGAGCCTGTTCGCGCTGGCGCTTTGGGCACCGCAGCTCAGCCGGACACAGCTCGGCTGGATCCTGGCAGTCGGCGGGCTGTGCCAGGGCTCCGCCATGCTCACCGCGCAGATCACCGTGCAGAGCGTGACCAGTGTGCGGCAACTGGGCGCGGCGGCGGCGTCGGTGCAGTTGTCCCGCTCGCTGGGGTCGGCGTTCGGCGCGGCAGCGGCCGGGGCGGTGCTGTTCGGCTTGCTGTCGCTGATCGATTCCGGCGCCGCGGAGCTGTTCATCGACATGGTGCGGCGCGGCCCGCAGGTGCTGGCGGCGCTGCCGGCGGAATACCAGGTGCTGGTGCAGGGAGAGATCGCCTCGGCGTTCCGCGGCGTGTTCCTGCTGGTCGCCTGCTTCTCCTGCACCATCGTGGCGATGGCCTGGACGCTGCCGGTGCGGCGGTTGTGACCGCCTGTGGCACCGCGGCGGGCGTGTGCTATGGCTGGGTGCAGTCGCCGTCAGCGGGAGGACCACCAATGCGCGCCAACATCCCCGACACCCAGACCGTCATCGAGGTCAGGCAGCCCGGGGGGCCGGAAGCCCTGGTGCCCAGCCGCCGCACGGTGCCGCACCCGAAAGCCGGCGAAGTGCTGATCCGCATCGCCGCCGGCGGGGTGAACCGCGCCGACTGCCTGCAGCGCATGGGCAAATACCCGATGCCGGCCGGCGCCTCCGACATTCCCGGCCTGGAGTGCTCCGGCACGGTGGTGGAGTGCGGCGAGGGCGTCAGCCAGTGGCGCGAGGGCGACCAGGTCTGCGCCCTGCTGGTGGCGGACGGCTACGGCGAATACGCGGCGGTGCCGGCGGTGCAGTGCCTGCCGGTGCCGCAGGGCGTCAGCCTGGTGGATGCCGGCGGGCTGCCGGAAACCTTCTGCACGGTGTGGACCAACGTGTTCGAGCGCATGCACCTGCAGCCGGGCGAGACCTTCATGGTGCAAGGCGGCACCAGCGGCATCGGCATGACGGCGATCCAGCTCGCCAAGGCCTGGGGGTGCACGGTGCTGGCCACCGCAGGCTCCGACGAGAAATGCGCCGCCTGCCGCGATTTCGGCGCCGATGTGGCGATCAACTACCGCACGCAGGATTTCGTCGAGATCGGCAAGCAGGCGACCAAGGGGCGCGGCGTCGACGTGATCCTGGACATGGTCGGCGGCGACTACATCCCGCGGGAGGTGGAGCTGCTGGCACGCGAAGGACGGCTGGGCTTCGTCGCGCTGATGGGCGGCACCAAGGTTGAGGTGGATTTCGGCGCGGTGCACCGCAAGCACCTGACCATCACCGGCTCCACGCTGCGCGGGCGCAGCATCGAGGCGAAGGCGTCGATCGTCGCCGGGCTGCGCGAGAAGGTCTGGCCGATGTGGGCGCAGGGCAAGCTGCGCACCTGCACCTACAAGACCTTCCCGCTCGAGCAGGCGTCGGAAGCGCACCGGCTGATGGAGTCCAGCCAGCACATCGGCAAGATCCTGCTGGTCCCGTGAGAGCGCAGGGACGCCCCCGTGTCATGGCCGGCGCAGGCCGGCCATCCACGACTGGCTGCGTACACACCAACGAAGCGGATCACTGGTCGCGTGCACACCAACGAAACAAAGACGTGGATGGCCGGCCTGCGCCGGCCATGACGAGGGGGGCGCGGCCCGTGCCGGCCATGACGCGGGGGCGGGCCTTCGCCCGCCATGACGGAGGAAACCATGAAAGCAGCTGAAGCCGTCGTCGAGATCCTGAAGCGGGAAGGCGTGAACACGCTGTTCTGCTTCCCCACCACCTCACTGATCGAGACCGCGGTCGCCGGCGGCCTGCGCCCGGTGATCTGCCGGCAGGAACGCGTCGGCGTGGACATGGCGGACGGCTACGCCCGCGTCACCAACGGCAAGCCGCCCGGCGTGTTCGCCATGCAGTACGGCCCCGGCGCCGAGAACGCGTTTCCCGGCATCGCCACCACCTACTCCGACTCCGTCCCGGTGCTGTTCCTACCGCTCGGCCATGCGCGCGACAACGCGCAGGTCTATCCGCTGTTCAGCTCCGCCCGCACCTACGCGTCAGTAACCAAGCAGGTCGAAACGCTGACGGTACCCGAACAGACCTCCGCCGCCATGCGGCGCGCGTTCAGTGCCTTGAAGAACGGCCGCCTCGGCCCGGTGATGGTGGAACTGCCGCGCGACCTGCTCGACCTGGAAGCCGGCGACGAGGCCAACGACTATCGTGCGCTGCGCCCCACCCGCTCCGCACCGTCGGAGTCCGACGTGGAAGACGCCGCCCGCCTGCTGCTGGACGCGCAGTGCCCGATGATCCTCGCCGGCCAGGGCGTGCTGTACGCGGAAGCCTCCGACGAACTGGTGCAACTGGCGGAACTGCTGCAGGCGCCAGTGATGAGCACGGTGGACGGCAAGAGCGCGTTCCCGGAGGACCACGAACTCGCGCTTGGTTCCGGCGGCAACAACTTCACCGCGCAGGGCGCGCATTTCCTGTATGGCAAATCCGATCTCATCTTCGCGATCGGCGCCGGCCTGACGCGCCACCCGCTCAGCACGCCGCCGCTGCCGCCCGGCATAAGGCTGATCCATGCCACCAACGATTCCCGCGACCTGCACAAGAGCTATCCCACCGAACTCGCTTTGCTCGGCGACGCCAGGCTGACGCTGTCCGCGGTGATCGAGGCGGTGCGCGACCGCATGGGCTCGCGCATCCTCAACCGCTCGCCCGTGGCGGAAATCCGCGACCTGCGCGAGGCCTGGCTGGCCAAGTGGGAGGCCAAGCGCGGCTCGTCCGAGACACCGATCACGCCATACCGCGTGATGGCCGACTTCATGCGCGTGGTGAACCCGGCGGAGGCGATCGTCACGCACGATTCCGGCAGCCCGCGCGAGCAGCTGCTGCCGTTCTACCGCGCCACAAAGCCGCGTTCGTATCTGGGCTGGGGTAAGTCGCACCAGCTCGGCACCGGTCTCGGCCTGACCATCGGCGCCAAGATCGCCGCGCCGGAAAAATTCTGCGTGAACTTCATGGGCGACGCGGCGTTCGGCATGACCGGGCTGGACTTCGAATCCGCGGTGCGCGCGGGCGTGCCAAGCCTGACGGTGGTGCTGAACAACTCCACGATGGCGATCGAGATTCCGCACATGAAGCTGTCGCATGACGTGCACAAAAGCCGTGACCTGGGCGGCAACTATGCCAACCTGGGACGCGACCTCGGCGGTTGGAGCGAACGCGTCACCGATCCGAACGAGATCGCTCCCGCCTTCCAGCGCGCGCGCCGGCAGACCGAGGAAGGCCGCACCTGCCTGCTGGAATTCATCACCAGTGCGGAGACCGCGTTCCCGAAGCGCGGCCAGGGGCCGACCGGGTGAGGCGGTTAACCACACACTTTGTGTCATGGCCGGGCCTGACCCGGCCATCCACCCCGGATCGATCGGATCGCCCAGCAATCGCGCGCGCCCGGACGGGGGCAGATGGCCGGGTCAAGCCCGGCCATGACACGGAGGGGCGGAACCGGTTCGGCTTCGCCTGCGGGGCCGCACCCGCCTGATGCGCCTGTCGCCCGTTACCCGCCGCCGCTTCACGATCTTCCGCCAGAACCGCCGCGGCTATTACGCCAGCATCATTTTCATGCTGCTGTTCGTCCTCAGCCTGTTCGCCGAGTTCATCGCCAACGACCGCCCGCTGGTGGTCCACTACAAGGACGAGTGGCTGTTCCCCGTCCTGAACAACTACAGCGAGGACCGCTTCGGCGCCGACTTCCTGCCCACCGAGGCCGACTACACCGATCCCGACGTGCAGAAGGCGATCCGCGCGCATGGCTGGATGCTGTGGCCGGCGGACCCATACAGCTACGACACGATCGTCAAGCACCTGCCGAGCCCCGCGCCATCGCCGCCAACCTGGCAGAACCTGCTGGGCACCGACGACCAGGCGCGCGACGTTCTGGCGCGGGTGATCTACGGATTCCGCCTGTCGGTGCTGTTCGGCTTCACCCTGACGGTGGTGTCGTCGGTCATCGGCGTCGCCGCCGGCGCGGTGCAGGGCTTCTACGGCGGACTGACCGACCTGCTGTTCCAACGCTTCATCGAAATATGGAACGGCATGCCGCAGCTCTATTTGCTGATCATCCTGGGCAGCATCATCGCGCCCGGATTCTGGGTGCTGCTGGTGTTCCTGCTGCTGTTCTCCTGGATGAATCTCACTGGTGTGGTGCGCGCCGAATTCCTGCGCGGCCGCAACCTGGACTATGTGCGCGCCGCCCGCGCACTGGGCGTGTCGGACATCGCGCTGATGGTGCGGCACATCCTGCCCAATGCGATGGTGGCGACGCTGACCTTCCTGCCCTTCACCCTGTCCGGCTCGGTGACGATCCTGGCCAGCCTGGACTTTCTCGGGTTCGGCCTGCCGCCCGGATCGCCGTCGCTCGGCGAACTGGTCGCGCAAGGCAAGGACAACTTGCAGGCCCCCTGGCTCGGCTTCACCGCGTTCTTCGTGCTGGGCGGCCTGCTGACCCTGCTGATCTTCGCAGGAGAAGCCGTGCGCGACGCGTTCGATCCGCGACGGTTGCCGAAGTGAGGGCGGCAAGGCACGCGGTGTGGCGGAGAGACTCCTCCCCCTACCGTTGCGGGAGGGGGAGTTCCTTCCTCGCCTCACACCCATGAGTCTGCTCGAAGTCTCCCAACTGTCCGTCGCCTTCGGCGCACGGCGCGTGGTGGACAACGTCTCCTTCACTCTCGACCGCGGCGAGACGCTCGCACTGGTCGGTGAGTCGGGGTCCGGCAAATCGCTCACCGCGCTGTCGCTGCTTCAGCTTCTGCCGCACGGCGGAACCAACCCCACCGGCAGCATCGTGCTCGACGGCGACCAGATGATCGGCGCGCCAAAATCCGTGCTGCACCGCGCGCGCGGCGACACCGCCGGCATGATCTTCCAGGAGCCGATGAGCAGCCTGAACCCGCTGCATCGCGTCGGGCATCAGGTCGCCGAAGCCATCACCCTGCACCGCCGCATCGGCAATACCGCGCTGCGCCAGCGCGTCATCGAGGTGCTCGGGCAGGCCGGTTTCCCCAACGCCGCCGAACGCCTGGAGGCCTATCCGCACCAGCTGTCCGGCGGACAGCGCCAGCGCGTGATGATCGCCATGGCGCTGGCCAACGATCCCGCGCTGCTGATCGCCGACGAACCCACCACCGCCCTGGACGTGACGATCCAGGCGCAGATCCTGGAACTGCTCGCGCGCCTGAAAGCGGAGCGCCAACTGGCGCTGCTGCTGATCACCCACGACCTGCAGATCGTGCGCCGTTACGCCGATCGTGTGTGCGTGATGAAGGACGGCGCCATCGTCGAAGCCGGCGCCGTCGCCGATGTGTTCGCCGCCCCGCAGCATCCCTATACGCGCATGCTCCTCGGCACCGTGCCGAAAGGCGCGCCGCCACCCTTGCCGGTGGGTGCACCGGTGTTGCTGCAGGCCGACGATATTCGCGTGCACTTCGCCATCCGCCGCGGCGTGTTGCGCCGCGCCGTCGGCTACGTGCGTGCCGTCGATGGCGTGTCGGTCACCGTGCGCGCCGGCGAGACGCTCGGGCTGGTCGGCGAATCCGGGTCCGGCAAGACCACCATGGCACTGGCGGTGCTGCGCCTGGAGCGCAGCGTCGGACGCATCGTGTTCGCCGGCCAGGACATCACCGCTTGGCATCGTCACCGGCTGCGCCCGCTGCGCGCACGGATGCAGATCGTGTTCCAGGATCCCTATGGCAGCCTGTCGCCGCGCATGCCGGTGGGCGACATCATCGCGGAAGGCCTGCGCGTGCACGAACGCCTCACGGCCGGCGAACGCGACCGCCGCGTTGCGGAAGCGCTGGAGGAAGTCGGGCTGCCAAGCGACAGCGCCGAACGGTATCCGCATGAGTTCAGCGGCGGACAGCGGCAGCGTATTGCTGTCGCACGGGCGATGGTGCTGAAGCCGCATTTCGTCGTGCTGGACGAACCGACCAGCGCGCTCGACATGACGGTGCAGGCGCAGATCGTCGATCTGCTGCGCGACCTGCAGCAGCGGCACCGGCTGGGCTACCTGTTCATCAGCCACGACCTGAAAGTGGTGCGAGCGCTGGCACACCAGGTCGTGGTGCTGCGCGGCGGCCAGGTGGTGGAACAAGGCGATGCGGCGAGCGTGTTCGCCAATCCGCGCGAGGAGTACACGCGCGCATTGATGCGTGCGGCGTTCGAGCTGCACGAAACCGCACGGTCCGCGGCAGCCGATGCTCCACCGGAAATCGCGCCAAATGCGGGCCAAGCGCCGCGCTGACAGCGTACCCGGCAGGCCTCAATCTAGCCGGCGGCCCATGCGCGTCTTCGGCGAGCCGCAGGAATCCGCGCTAAGGGCCCGGTGGGTCGCACACCACCGCGTCATGGCCAGCCCACGGGGCGCGCCTTCGCAACCCGTGGGCCGGCATGACAGCAGTTGGTTGCAGGCACGGCAATCGGCTCGATCATCGTTGAGCGTCGCCTTCGGGTCAGTACGCCAAATAGCGAGAACTGCTGCAGCGTGCCCATCCGGCATTGCGCAGCATCCAACGGCCGCGGATTGACGCAACCTCCGCCGGCCTTACCCTCAAGCGGCATTCCGCCGGACCGCTCCGGCTGCAACCGGAAGCTGGAGTCGGACCGTGCCGATCTGGATCCCCATTACCCTGTCCGCGGCGCTGTTCCAGTGCTGGCGCACCGCGCTGCAGCAGAAGCTGCGCAACCTGCTGTCGGTGAATGGCGCCGGCTTCGTGCGCTACCTGTATGGCGCACCGACCGCGCTCGTCCTGCTGCTGCTCGCCTTGCTGGCCACCGGTGTTCCGCTGCCTCCACCGACAGCCGGCTTCCTGCTCGCCTGCCTCGCCGGCGGCCTGTGCCAGATCCTGGCGACCAACCTGCTGATCATGGCATTCGGCTATCGCAACTTCGCGGTCGGCACCGCCTATTCCAAGACCGAAGCGGTGCAGAGCGCGGTCATCGCCCTGATCGTGCTGCATGAGACGCTGTATCCGCTCGCCTGGGTCGGCATCAGCATCGGCCTGTGCGGGGTGATGACGCTGTCGCTCGCCGGCCGCGGCATGCGTCCGCGCGAGCTGGCAGCGGCGACCGTGCAGCCCGCCGCGCTGTGCGGGCTGGGCGCCGGCTTCACCTTCGCGCTCACCGCGGTGTGCATCAAGCTGGCCAACCAGTCGCTGAGCGGCCCCAGCCTGTTCGTCCGCGCGCTGTTCGCCCTGGTGGTGATGAACACACTGCAAATCCTGATGCAGGGCGGCTACCTCGCCTGGCGGGAGCCCCGGGAACTGCGCAAGGCCTTCACCACCTGGCGCGTCTCCTGCTGGGCCGGCACGCTGTCCGCCGCCGGTTCCGCTTGTTGGTTCACCGCCTTCGCGCTGACCGACGTCGCGCTGGTGCGTTCGGTCGGCCAGATCGAGATCGTGTTCACCCTGCTGTTCAGCCGCTTCTACCTGAAGGAGACGCTGCGCCGAGGCGACGTCGCCGGCCTGTTGCTGGTGGTCTGCGGTGTGCTGCTGATCGTGCTGGCAGGTTGAAACCGGGCGGGCGGTCCCGGCATTTCCTGATGCACCCATGGTGAAGCCTCTCCCGCAGCCGAGTGCCGTCATCGTCGTATTCGGCGCGGGCGTGCGCCCCGACGGCCGCCCCAGCACGGCGCTGCGCTGGCGCGTGGAAGCCGCCGCCGCCTTCGGCGCACGCCATGCCGACCCGCTGTTCCTGCCCACCGGCGGTGTCGGGCGGTTCGGGCCCTCCGAGGCATCGGTGATGGCAAGCCTGCTGCGCGGGCGCGGCGTACCCGCCGAACGCATCCTGCTGGAGGAAACCGCCAGCGACACGTTGGCCTCCGCCCGCGCCGTCGCACGCCTGCTGCGCGCGCAAGGGATCGCCGCGCCGGTATTCGCCGCCAGCAGCCTCTACCACCTGCCGCGCTGCCTGCTGCTGCTTCGCCTGCTTGGCGTGCCCGCCGGCGCGGCGCTGCCGCCCGCGGTGCCCGCCGCCACGCGCTGGTGGCGCCGCGGCTATTGGTGGCTGCGCGAGGTCCCCGCGCTGCCATACGATGCCGCCCTCGCTGTGCTCTTGCGCCTGAGCGGCAAGGCGTGAACGCTGGGCGCCTCATCCAGGAGCGATCCGCCATGGCCGATTCCTCCCGCCCCGCGGCGATTGTCGCGACCGAGGCCCCACCGCGTGCCCGGCCGTCCGGCTATCCGCCCGACCTCCTCGCCCGTGTCGCCAACCGCGAAAAGCGCCCGCTCGGCGACCTGTTCGGCCTGAGCGTGTTCGGCGTGAACCTGACGCGGCTGGCACCCGGCGCCTGGTCCGCGCTGCACCACCAGCATGGCCAGCAGGACGAGTTCGTCTATGTGGTGGAAGGCACACCCACGCTGGTCACCGACGCCGGGGAAACCACGCTGGCGCCCGGCATGTGCGCCGGCTTCCCCGCCGGCGGTTCGCCGCACCATCTGGAGAATCGCAGCGCCGCCGACGTGCTGATCCTGGAGGTCGGCGACCGTGGCCCTGGCGATACGGTGTTCTACCCCGATGACGACCTGGCCGCGGTCATGGGGCCGGACGGCAAGTGGCGCTACACCCGCAAGGATGGAACGCCACTGTAAGGTTGCCGCCTAGCGCTCCGTCTCGTCGCTGTCGGTTTCGACCTCGATGTCGGGACCAATCGCGTCGGCGTCGTCCTCGAGGTCGCCGGCATCCTCCAGCACGTCCTCGTCCTCGACCTCCTCGACGCCTTCCACCTCGATATCCGCCTCCTCGGCGCCGGGCGCGGGTACGGGCTTCTTCGGACGCTTGTCCTCCACCACGTTGCCGCCGGTGCGGCGCGGACGCGGCTGGTCGATCGGCTGCTCGGTACCGCATTTCGGGCAGACCGCCGGGACTTTGGTCAGGTCATAGAAGCGGGCGCCGCAGGAGACGCAAACGCGCTTCGTGCCGAGTTCGGGCTTCGTCATTTGGCCTGGGCCTTGTGTCAACTGCGTGGAAGGCGCGCGCCATGCCACCGCGCCGGGCGGCTGTCAAACTCTTCGAAGCGTGCTAAGCGCCGGCACATGCATGATATCGCCCCCCGCCCGATGCTCTCCCGACGAGCCCCCGGCCCTCTGTCCGGCCGGATACGGGTGCCGGGCGACAAGTCGATCAGCCACCGCGCGCTGATGTTCGGCGCGCTGGCAGTGGGGGAAACCCGCATCTCCGGCCTGCTGGAAGGCGAGGACGTGCTGCGCACCGCCGCCGCCATGCGCGCCTTGGGCGCCGAAGTTGTGCACGAGTCCGACGGCACCTGGCGGGTCGCCGGCCGCGGCGTCGGCGGGCTGGTGGAGCCGCCCGATGTGCTGGATATGGGCAATTCCGGCACCGCCGCGCGGCTGTTGTGCGGCGTGCTGGCCAGCCATCCCTTGTTCGCGGTGATGACCGGCGACGCCAGCCTGCGCCGCCGGCCGATGAAGCGGGTGATCGATCCGCTGACCGCCTGCGGTGCCCGTTTTTCGTCCCGCGAGGGCGGCCGGCTACCGCTGGCGGTGGAAGGCGCGCAGGAGGCGCTGCCGCTGGACTACGTCGTGCCGGTGCCCTCGGCGCAGGTGAAGTCGGCGGTGCTGCTGGCCGGCCTGAACGCGCCCGGCGTCACCCGGGTGGAGGAACCGGAAGCCACCCGCGACCATACGGAAAACATGCTGCGCCACTTCGGCGCTTCGGTGCAGGTGGAAGCCGACGGCCGCCGCCGGGTGATCCTGCTGAACGGCCAGCCGGAACTGCGCGCCGCGGATGTGGCGGTGCCCGGCGACCCGTCTTCCGCCGCGTTCCTGGCGGCAGCGGCACTGCTGGTCCCTGGATCGCAGCTCATCATCGAGGGTGTCGGCCTGAATGAGCTGCGCTGCGGCCTGTTCGCCACCCTGGCCGAGATGGACGCGGACGTGACCGTGGAGAACCGCCGCGTGCAGGGTGGCGAGCCGGTCGGCGACCTGGTGGTGCGCCATGGCCCCCTGCGCGCTGTGGACGTGCCCTGGGAGCGTGCCCCCAGCATGATCGACGAGTACCCGATCCTGGCCACGATCGCCGCCTGCGCTGAGGGCACCACCCGCATGCGCGGCCTGGGCGAACTGCGGGTGAAGGAGAGCGACCGCCTGGCCGCCACCGCCGCCCTGCTCACGGTGAACGGCGCCCGGGTGGAGATCGACGGCGACGACCTCGTGGTGCACGGCGCCGGCCGCCCGCCGGAGGGTGGCGGAGCGGTCGTCACCCACATGGACCACCGCATCGCCATGCCCGCCCTGGTGCTCGGCCTCGCCACCGCCCAGCCGGTGGCGGTGGACGACGTCAGCTTCATCGACACCAGCTTCCCGGGATTCGTGGCGCTGCTGAACAGCGTCGGCGGGGCGGTGGAAGCGGCGTGACCGCGCGTCCGGTGATCGCCATCGACGGCCCGGCGGCGGCAGGCAAGGGGACGCTGGCGCGCCACCTGGCCGAGGTGCTGGGGCTGCCGTACCTCGATACCGGTCTTCTCTACCGGGCGGTCGGCCGCCGCGTGCTGGATGCGGGCGGCGACCCGGGCAATCCGGCCACCGCCGCGGCCGCCGCGCGTGCGCTGGAGCCGAAGGACCTGGAACGCGGCGACCTGCGCGGGCCGCAAGCCGATGCCGCGGCCGCCGCGGTGGCGGCGATTCCGGCGGTGCGCGCCGCCCTGCTCGACTTCCAGCGCAGCTTCGGCGGTGCCCACGGCGCCGTGCTGGACGGGCGCGATATCGGCACCGTGATCTTCCCCGATGCCGCGGTGAAGCTGTACGTGACCGCCAGTTTGGAAGCTCGCGCCCGGCGCCGCTGGCTGGAGCTGCGCGCCAAGGGCATCGAGGCCGAACTGTCCAGCGTGCAGGCGGACATGCTCGCGCGCGACACCCGCGATGCGCCCAACATGCGCCGGGCGGATGACGCGGTGCTGCTGGACACCACCGCGATGGACGCGGACGCGGCTTTCGCCCGAGCCATGAAGGAAGTAGAGGCGCGGCTGGATTTGGGCTTGAAAATCTGACCAGACCAACTAACTTGGTCAGAGCGAAGCGAGGCGAGATTTTTCGCCGGCGTTAACCGCTCCTCAACCCGAAGCGTGTCATGCCTGAATTCGTGAACATCTATGACGCAAAGACCCAGCTCTCCCGCCTGATCGACCGCGCCACCGCTGGCGAGGAGATCCTTATCAGCCGAGCCGGCAAGCCGCTGGTGCGGCTGGTCCCGGTTGAAGATGTCGGCCCGCGCCAGCCCGGCCTGCTGAAGGGCCTCGCGGTGCCCGACGCGCTGTTCGATCCGCTGCCCGAAGACGAGCTGCGCCTATGGGAATAGGCGGGGCGGGAATAGGCCGGGCGGGAATAGGCTGGGCAGGATGAAGCTGCTGCTCGATACGCATGCGCTGGTCTGGTGGTGGACGGACAACCAGCGTCTGCCCACTGCCGCCCGCACGGCTATCGCCAGCTCGGACAATTTGGTTCTCGTCAGCGCCGCCACCGCGTGGGAGATCGCCACCAAGCACCGGCTCGGCAAATGGCCGGAGGTGGCGGCGCTGCTGGACGGTTTCGACGCCAACCTGCGCCGCTCCCGCTTCACCAGCCTGCCGATCACCCACCAACACGCCCGCCTGGCCGGCGCGCTGGAGGGCGAGCATCGCGACCCGTTCGACCGCATGCTGCTGGCCCAGGCGCGGCTGGAGGAGCTTGCCGTGGTGACCGGCGACGCGGTGTTCGCCGGTTATGGCGCGGCGGTGGTGTGGTAGGCGATCCCATTCGCGCCCTATTCCGACTGACGCTGTGACTCCAGGGCCTTGACCCGCTCTTCCAGCGCGCCCTGCCGGCGGGCGAGTTCGGCGATATGGATCGACGCTGCCGCCGAACCCGCAACCGAGGCCGTCAGCCGCGCCTCTGTGACCGTCGCGGCATCGGCCGCTTCCAGCTTGCCCACGCGCGCGACCAGGTCCTTCAGCAGACCACCATGTTTGCGGTCGATCTCTGTCAACCGGTCGATTGTCCGCAGAAAATCCACCAGAGTGCCGAACCAGCTCACAGGTCACCCGCGAAAGGCGTCGGCGCGAACATGGAGCAGGAGGGCTAAACGCATCCTAATAGGATGCATCGGAGAGCTGCCTATTTTGCGTTTGCCAGCAGCCGATCCGCCTGCGCCTCGACTTCGTCGAGCGTTGCGTTGATGCGGCGGAGCATCGTGGCGATCTGCAGCTTCTCCGCCGCGCCAGATCGCTCCCTCACGTTGGGGGCAATTTCGGTGGTTTTCGGGTTCTTGGCAGATCGAGAGCTGGCAGGAGTGGTCTTTGCTCGTTGCATGTGAACCTCACTGAACTCATATACTCCGCGATCGGACGGGATAAATAGCCAAATCACATCGCAACCGCAAGTTATACCAAAATCGGATCATTCAATCTGTGGTTGGATTTCTCCTTGCCCGGCAGACCAGGCTCTTCGGCGGAATGGTCGGCGGCGCGCCGACTTGACTCCGCCCCACCATAGCGTATTTGTTGGTCGAGTGGTGCCTCAGAAGCGGGCACGTTCATCGTCAGTCCACAACCCGGCCCGCGGCGCCCTTGTCGCGGGCAAGACGTGTTTCCCCTCCCAGAACCGATTGGGAAGCGCGCAAACCAGCGGCAACCTCCGGGCCACTCCCGGACATCCGTAACGGAACATACCCACCACATGGCAGCATCCGCCACCGCCCGTGCCGTCGCGCCCATGCAGGCCCCTCCGCCGGACCATTTCCACGGCGAGGATTTCGCCTCCCTCCTCGATGAAACCCTCGGCCGCGATACCGGCTTCGACGGTTCGGTCGTCACCGGCCGCATCCTCCGCCTCACCGACGAATACGCCATTGTCGATGTCGGCCTGAAATCCGAGGGCCGCGTCGCCCTCAAGGAATTCGGCCCGCCCGGCGCCAAGCCGGACATCAAGCCAGGCGACTACGTCGAACTCTACGTCGAGCGCTATGAGGACAAGGACGGCTCCATCCTGCTGTCGCGCGAGAAGGCGCGGCGCGAGGAAGCCTGGAGCAACCTGGAAAAGGCCTTCGAGGGCCAGCAGCGCGTCAGCGGCACCATCTACGGCCGGGTGAAGGGCGGCTTCACCGTCGACCTCGGAGGCGCCGTGGCCTTCCTGCCCGGCAGCCAGGTCGATATCCGCCCGGTGCGCGACGTCGGCCCGCTGATGGGCAGCCCGCAGCCGTTCCAGATCCTCAAGATGGACCGCGCCCGCGGCAACATCGTGGTATCGCGCCGCGCCGTCCTCGAAGAGACCCGCGCCGAACAGCGCAGCGAGTTGATCCAGGGCCTGAAGGAAGGCCAGATCCTCGACGGCGTGGTGAAGAACATCACCGATTACGGCGCCTTCGTCGACCTGGGCGGCGTGGACGGGCTGCTGCACGTCACCGACATCGCCTGGCGCCGCATCAACCACCCGTCGGAAGCGCTGCAGATCGGCCAGCAGGTCAAGGTGCAGGTGATCCGCTTCAACCCGGACACCCAGCGCATCAGCCTCGGCATGAAGCAGCTGGAAGCCGACCCGTGGGAAGGCGTGGCCGCCAAGTATCCGGTTGGCGCCAAGTTCTCCGGCCGCGTCACCAACATCACCGACTACGGCGCCTTCGTGGAGCTGGAGCCGGGGGTCGAAGGCCTGGTCCACGTCTCGGAGATGTCCTGGACCAAGAAGAACGTCCATCCGGGCAAGATCGTCGCCACCAGCCAGGAGGTGGACGTGATGATCCTGGACGTGGACGCCGGCAAGCGCCGGATTTCGCTCGGCCTGAAGCAGGTGCAGCGCAACCCGTGGGAGCAGTTCGTCGACGAGCATCCGATCGGCTCCGAGGTGGAAGGCGAGATCCGCAACATCACCGAGTTCGGCCTGTTCGTCGGCCTGTCCGCCGATATCGACGGCATGGTGCACATGTCCGACCTGTCCTGGGACGAGCCGGGCGAACTGGCGATGGCCAAGTTCGAGAAAGGCCAGACCGTCAAGGCCAAGGTGCTGGACGTCGATGTCGAGAAGGAGCGGATCAGCCTGGGCATCAAGCAGCTCAAGGATGATCCGGCCGCCTCGGTGCTCGACAGCGTGCACAAGAACGACGTGGTCACCTGCGTGGTCACGGCGATCCAGGCCAACGGCATCGAGGTGAAGGTCGGCGACGTGCTGAGCGGCTTCATCCGCCGCTCCGAGCTGGCGCGCGACAAGGGCGACCAGCGTCCCGACCGCTTCGCGGTGGGCGAGAAGGTGGACGCCAAGGTCACCGCGATCGACCGCGCCGCCCGCAAGCTCTCCCTCACCATCAAGGGCAAGGAGATGGAGGAGGAGAAGCAGGCAATGCAGGAGTACGGCTCGTCCGACTCCGGTGCGTCGCTGGGCGACATCCTCGGCGCCGCCATCCGCCGCCGCAACCAGCAGGCGCAGCAGGAAAACGACTGAGTCCGCACCGCCCCCTCCTCTCGCGGGAGGGGGACGGCGGAAGGGGGCGATCGGGGCTGAGCCGCTGCTGCGGCACGGCTCCGGCCGCCCCTCATTGTTTTGCGTGGCGCAAGCCCCCGCGGCAAACCGCATTTGGCTGGCGGACCATGCGGTTCCGCTCTGCTATCCTGCCGCACCTTCAGCCCGCAGGACCCCCGAATGTCCCTGGAAACCGACCTGCTGCTGGACCGCCACCGGCTGAAACGCCGGCTGGTGTTCTGGCGCACCCTCGCCGTCCTTGCAGTCATCGGCGCCGTGCTGGTCGGCCTGCACGGCAGCGGCGTGTGGTTCAGCCAGACGCACGTCGCCCGGCTGTCGGTCAACGGCATCATCACCGAGGACCGCAAGCTGACGAGCGCCGTTGCCAAGCTGGCGGATGACCCCTCCGTCAAGGCGCTGATCGTCTCGATCGACAGCCCCGGCGGCAGCGTCGCCGGCGGCGAAAGCCTGCACGACGCCATTGCCCAGGTCGCGGCAAAGAAGCCGGTTGTGGCGGTGATGGGCGGCGTGGCGGCCTCGGCCGGCTACATGATCGCGGTCGCCGCCGACCGGATCTACGCCCGCCAGGCTACGTTGACCGGTTCGATCGGCGTGCTGCTGGAGGCCCCGCAGGTCTCCGGCCTGCTCGACAAGCTCGGCATCGGCGTCACCACGATCGTGTCCGGGCCGCTGAAGGACCAGCCGAGCTACACGCACCCGCTCAGCGACCAGGGGCGGGAGGTGCTGAAGGGTTTGGTGATGGACATGTACGGCCAGTTCGTCGCCATGGTCGCGCAGGGCCGCCACATGGACCAGGCCAAGGTGCGGGAACTGGGCGACGGCAGGGCGTACACCGGCCAACAGGCGCTGCGGCTGGGACTGATCGACGCGATCGGCGGTGAACGGGCGGCGCGGGCGTGGCTGGCCTCGGCGAAGGGCGTGCCCGCCGATCTGCCGGTACAGGACATCTCCACCCGTAGCTTCGCCGAACGGGAACTGTCCGGCATGCTCGGCCCCTTGTTCCAGGGAATTTGGAAAACCCTGCTTTCCCAAAGTGTTATGCTTGACGGCGGCTGGTCCGTCTGGCATCGTTTCGGGGGCTGAACCGTGTAACCGGCCCGCAAACGGGGCGGGGGACCGTGGAGTGACCAAGTCCGAGCTGATTGCTGAACTGGCCAGCGCCAATCCGCATTTGCGCGGTGCCGATATCGAGTTGATCGTCGCGACGATATTCGACGAGATCACCCGCGCCCTGACGCGTGGCGAACGGGTGGAACTGCGCGGCTTCGGTGCCTTCACGGTAAAGCACCGCGATGCCCGCACCGGCCGCAATCCGCGCACCGGCGAGGCGGTGCCGGTGGACGAAAAAGCAGTGCCCTTCTTCAAGGCCGGCAAGGAACTGCGCGAGCGGGTGAACGGCGGCAAGCCGGTCGCCGGTCCGGGCGGGGAGCGCGTGCCCGCCTGACCCCCCTGCCCGCTTCAGGGCAAAACGGAACCCGCAAAACCCGGCTGTCGCTGGACCAGCCGTCCCTCCGCCTCGTAGTGTCTCGGTGAAGAGGGAGGAACCCGCAATGACCCAGGCCAGCAAGTTACGCACACTGCTGCGTGCACCCGACATGGTGGTGGCGCCCGGCGCCTATGACGGATTGACCGCCATGCTGGTGGCGCAGGCGGGATTCCCGGCGGTGTACATGACCGGCGCCGGCACCTCGGTTTCCGCCGGCTACCCGGATTTCGGCCTGCTCACCGCGACCGAGATGGTGACCAACGCGGCGCGCATGGCCCGCGCGGTGGATATCCCGCTGGTGGCCGATGCCGACACCGGCTACGGCAACGAGCTGAACGTGGTCCGCACCGTGCAGGACTACGAACGCGCCGGCGTTGCGGGGATTCATATCGAGGACCAGGTTTCCCCCAAGCGCTGCGGCCATCTGGACGACAAGGAGATCATCCCCCGCGAGGACTGGCTGGCGAAGATCCGCGCCGCCGCGTCGGCGCGCCGGGACGCCGACTTCCTGGTGATCGCCCGCACCGACTCGCGGGCGGTGGTGGGCTTCGACGAGGCGATCGCCCGGTCGAATGCCGCGCTGGAAGCCGGGGCCGATATGGCGTTCCTCGAGGCGCCGCAGACCATGGAGGAGGTGGCGTCGGTGCCGAAGCTGGTGCACGGGCCGTGCCTGCTCAACGTGGTGTGGGGCGGCAAGACACCGAACCTCGACCTGCGGCAGGCGCAGGAGATGGGCTATCGGCTGGCCATCGTGCCGGGACTGCTGTTGAAGGTGGTGATCGGCGCCTGCGACGACGCGTTGGCCACGCTGCGCGAGACCCACGTACATCCCGCGCCGCCGAAGGCAATGACCGTGCGGCAGGCCTTCGACCGGGTCGGCGCGCGGGAGTGGGATGCATTGCGCACGCGCTTCCGCCGGGACGTCTGACTTCAGGCCACGCAACGGCGGTTGGCCGGGGCGTTGCACCAAGGGAAGACGCGCAGCGTCGTGGCCGGCGCGGGCCCCGCAGGCGTTAAGACCGGCGATGGTCAGGTGCTGACCGGGCCCCTATCGTCATGGCCGGCGAAGGCCGGCCATCCACGACTTCATTCTCTCTTCGCCAGGCAGGTCACGCCTCGCCACCCTTCGCCCCCACCGCGTATCAGCCGCCTCAGCGGCTGCCGCCACGCGCCCTGGGCGCTACCAGGCAGCCCCGTGCCGCCGCCCTGCGGGTCGCACACCGCGCGTCATGGCCGGCGAAGGCCGGTCATCCACGACTTCTTTGTGTCCTCCCCGGGCAGCTCCTGCCCGGCCGCGTATTGCCCGCCTCAGCAGCTGCCGCCACGCGCCTTGAGCGCTACCCGGCAACCCGGTGCCGATGCCCCTGCGGGTCGCACACCGCGCGTCATGGCCGGCGAAGGCCGGCCATCCACGACTTCTTTGTGCCCTCACCAGGCAGGTCATGCCTGGACGCGTATTGGCCGCCTCAGCGGCTGCCGCCACGCGCCTTGGGCGCTACCCAGCAAGCCGATGCCGCCGCCCGTGCGGGTCGCGCACGTGGTCGTCCGGCTCCAGATAGTCCGGCCCAACCGGCACCTTGCCGTGGCCGCCGGGGATATCCAGCACGTAGGTTGGCCACGCCAGCCCGGTGACCCGCCCGCGCAGCGCGGCGAGCAGGCGGCGGCCCTCCTCGATCGGCACGTGGAACCGGGCGGTGCCGGGCGCAGGATCAAGCTGGTGCAGGTAGTACGGCTTCACCCGCGCCGCCAGCATGGCGCGGAACAGCGCCTCCAGCACCGAAGCTGAATCATTCACGCCGCGCAGCAGCACGCTCTGCCCCAGCACCGGGATGCCGCGCGCCTGCACAAGGCGCAGCGCGGCCTTCGTCTCCGGGGTGAATTCGCGCGGGTGGTTGGCATGCACCACCAGCCACATCGACTTCGGCGTCTCCAGCGCCGCGGCCAGGTCCTCGGTCACGCGGCCAGGTTCGGCCACCGGGACGCGCGAATGCACCCGGATGATCTCGATGTGCGGAATGGCCGACAGCGCCGCGACAATGCGGCCGATCCGGCGCGGCGACAGCATCAGCGGGTCGCCTCCGGTCAGGATCACCTCTCGAAGGGCCGGTCGGGCGGCGAACCAGGCATAGGCGGCCTGCAATTCGTCCTCGGTCAGCAGGCCGCCGTCCGGACCGACATGCTCGCGGCGAAAGCAGAAGCGGCAATACACCGGGCAGATGAGCAACGGCTTCAACAGCGCCCGGTCCGGGTAGCGATGCACCACGCCCTTGATCGGCGAGAGCGCATCGTCGCCGATCGGGTCCTCGCGCTCATGCGGCGCGGTGATCAGCTCCGCCGGATCGGGGATGAACTGCCGGCCGATGGGGTCATCCGGCTGCTCGATCAGCGCCTGCATGGCGGGGCTGACCGCGACGGCGTAGCGGCGCTCGACCGCGGCGAGGGCGTCGCGCTGCCCGGGCGTGGCCAGCCCGGCCTCGACCAGGGCATCGGCGGTGCGCAGCGTGGCTTGTCCGAGCTTCATGGCGGGG
>Ga0187809_10000286_pt1 | contig 29914 bp, 34 predicted proteins | sample NC_wetland_sal_i_8_FD_132415 | JGI IMG/M metagenome (GOLD analysis project Ga0187809, IMG submission 132415) | Wetland sediment microbial communities from Neuse River Estuary, North Carolina, USA - ASW_4 | ecosystem: Environmental > Aquatic > Freshwater > Wetlands > Sediment | place: USA: North...
CAACAAAGCGCAGCAGGACGCGTTTTTGCCGTATGTCGAAGACGGGACGATTATTTTGATTGGCGCCACGACCGAGAACCCAAGCTTTGAGGTGATTACTCCCCTTTTGAGCCGCTCGCGTGTGCTCGTGCTCGAGCCGCACACGAAAGATGACATTGTCAAAATCATCAAGCAGACTGCGAAGATAGAAAAACTCACCCCTGAGCGTTTGCCGGCGAAAAGTATCGACTTGCTCGCAGAATTGTCCGGTGGTGATGCGCGCGTGGCGCTCGGCAACCTGGAACTCGCGTTGCGACTGACCAGAGACGCTATCACGCCGGAAATTGTGACGACTGCGGCGCAAAAACGCGTGCCCGGCTACGACAAGGCCGGTGAGCAGCATTACAATCTGATCAGCGCGTTCATCAAATCTATGCGCGGCTCTGACGTCAACGCGGCGTTATATTATTTAGCGCGCATTCTGCAGGCCGGCGAAGATCCGAAGTTCCTCGCGCGACGTATGGTCATTTTCGCAAGTGAAGATGTCGGGCTGGCCGCTCCGGCCGCACTAAACCTGGCAGTTGCGACTTTTCAAGCTGTCGAGCGGATCGGCATGCCGGAATGCCAATACAATTTGTTCCACTGCGCGGCCGTGCTTGCCAAAACCAAAAAATCACGCGAAGTTGCCGATGCCATGCACCAGGCCCAGGACGCCGCCCGCAACTACCCTGATCTGCCGGTGCCCCTGCATCTGCGCAACGCGCCGACCAAACTCATGAAAGACCTCGGCTACAACGAAGGCTACAAATGGCAGGCGAACTTTCAACATGAAGCCGGCTTCCTGCCGCCGGAGATCGGCGACTTGTCCTTATTTAAAGACTAACTCTTCGGGCGGAACCGGCGCGGCTTCGCGCGCTTCTATGCCGAATTTCCGCAAAATTGGCACAAGCAAATCAGTCGGCATGCCCAGGATAGTATCGTACCGGCCTACGATGTAGTCAACCAGCGGCGCGGCACCGCTTTGCACGCCGTACGCGCCGGCTTTGTCTTTGTAGTCGCCGGATTGCAAATACGTCTCGACCGCGTCGTGATTATACGGCTTGAAGAAGATTTTAGCCTCGCTCACTTCGACAGCCTGGAACTGCTCAGCCAAGCACACAACGGCCAGCGACGAACTAATAAGATTCAGCTTGCCGCTTTCCAGCTTGATCATCTCGCGCGCTTCATCGAGGGTGGCAGCCTTGCCAAGCTGCTTACCCTCAATCGTCACGATGGTGTCGGAACCGATAACGATCGCATCAGGGTGGTCTTTCGCGACATCCATCGCTTTGCCAAGGCCAAGCTCCATAGTGACTTCAGCCGGCGAACGGTCATCGTCCAAATATTCATCGAATTTACTCGGGATGACATCGAAAGCCACGCCCACGTCCGCAAGCAGCTGCTTGCGCCGCGGCGAACCGCTGGCAAGAATTATCTGTCTCATTGGTTTGCATTATAACAGATGGTATTTGGCAGCATTTACCATAATCGGTATACTGCAAGGCATGGATACAACAGATGCAATTGTGCTGAGCAAACTCAGCAAGCGCTACGGACATGCGCCGAAACTAGCGCTTAACAAAGTGTCGCTCAAAGTTGCTAGAGGCGAAGTCTACGGCTTTTTGGGCGCGAATGGCGCAGGCAAATCGACGACGATTCGCACATTATTGAATTTCATTCAGCCGACCGACGGCTCCGCGGCAATTCTCGGCCGGGACGTTGTGCGCGACTCAGTCGAAGTAAAGCGCCATGTCGGCTACCTGGCCGGTGAGGTTGCACTCTACAACAAACTGACCGGCAAGCAGTTCTTGGATTATATGGCAGAATTGCAGCCTGTAAAGCATGAAGAATATGTGAGAGAGCTTGTACACCGTTTCGACGCCGACCTGGACAAACCGGTCGAGACACTTTCCAAGGGCAATCGTCAGAAAATCGGGCTCATCCAGGCATTCATGCATGAACCCGAAGTATTGATACTCGACGAGCCGACTTCCGGGCTCGACCCACTCATGCAAGAGGTCTTCTTCGCCCTTGTGAAGGAAGCGCGCGCACGCAACGCCTGCGTGTTCGTGAGTAGCCACAACTTTTCCGAAGTGCAGCGCATGTGCGACCGCATCGGCTTTATCCGCGAAGGCAAACTCGTATCCGAGCAGACGCTCGCTGAGCTAGCCAATAAAGCTTCACACACTTTTACAATCACCTTCCGCGATCAGGCGCCGGTCGCCGAACTGAAAAAACTGAGATCCGCCAAAGTCACCCCACACGACGAACATCATTTGATGGTTTCTATAGAAGGTGAATTGACGCCGCTCTTCGCGCTGCTCGCCCAGCACCATGTCACCCGCTTCGAGCAACAAGAAGTAAATCTCGAACAACAATTCATGCACTTCTACCAAAAGGAGGTTGCAAAATGATTCCGATATTAACCTGGACACTGTGGCGGCGCCGCTGGTCAATATTCTGGTGGAGCCTGGGCGTCGCACTATACATGGCGCTCATCATTGCAGTCTACCCGTCGTTCCGTAACCAATCTGCCGCATTGAACGATTCATTGAACCAGCTGCCGCAAACCGTTAAGTCGCTCGTAGCCGATACCAACAACTTTTTGTCGCCAGTCGGCTATATGAGCTCAAATGCGTATTATCTGATGATGCCGATTATATTCGGCGTGCTCGGCATTGGGCTGGGCAGCTCGCTTTTAGCGAAGGACGAACAAGACCACACGCTTGAACTAGTCCTCAGCCGCCCGGTATCGCGTGGCACCGTGCTGACGGGCCGAGGCTTAGCAGGCCTGGCTATCATTGCTACAGTCACTGTAGTAACTTCGATCGTCACCATTGTACTCGCATGGTTGTCCAAGCTGGATATTTCCGCTCTGCGTCTAGCTGAGACGACCGGCATGGCGGCGCTACTTACGCTCATCTTCGCTTCACTAGTATTTGCGATGACCGCTTTTGGCAAGTCCGCGCGAATCATGAGCACTGGCTTGCCGACGCTGCTCTTGATTGCAAGCTACCTGTTCACGTCCTTGAGTGGCACGGTTGACTGGCTGAAATGGCCATCACGTTTGCTGCCATACCACTACTACCATCCGGCACAAATCCTCACCGGCAATGCCAACGGACGCGAGGCGCTTGGCATGGCTATAGCCGTACTGTTCTTCGCAGCACTTTCGTACGTCGGATTCCGCCGCCGTGACATCGACTAGCCGTTCAGCTGATCAAATAATCACGGAGCACAATCGCTTGGTTGTGCTCACGATCATGGGCCGGATACAACAATGTTACTGTCTCGTGAACATCAGTAACCTGTTTCAGTTGCTCGGCGGCTGGGTTAGCTCCCAGCTAGGCAAGATAGCGTTTACGGAACTCGTCGAAATGCTCAGGGTTGTGACCAAACCATTGGCGTAGCTCGTTGGATGGGCCAACTTCTTTCAGCCATTCGCCCAACGCAGCTTTATCTTTGCTGACACCGCGGGGCCATAACCGGTCAACCAATATCCGATACCCATCGGGCATATTGACTCTTTGTAGACTCGCTTAAACTCAATCCCTTGTATTAAGCGTAGCTCAAACTTGGGCAATCTGCTCCCAGGGTAGGTCGTGTTTGCCGAAGTGACCATAGGCCGATGTTTGACCGTAGATCGGGCGACGTAAGTCGAGCGTCTCTACGATGCCCTTCACGCTCGTATCGATGAGTTTGTCTTTGAAATCATACAGTGCCCTTTCGGTGACAGTTGCCGTACCGAATGTTTCGATAGTCTGCATCAGCGGCTTTGCGTAGCCAATGACGTAGGCGAGACCAACTTCGCATTTTTTAGCCAAGCCAGCCGCCACGATATTCTTAGCAATATAACGGGCAGCGTATGCGCCGCTACGGTCGACCTTACTTGGGTCTTTGCCGCTGAACGCGCCGCCACCTACACGAGCATAGCCGCCGTAGGTGTCGACGACGATTTTGCGACCGGTCAGACCTGCATCGCTCTCCGGCCCGGGAATGTGCCATAGACCGGTGCCATTCACGATGATATCTTTATCCTCCGGCAAGTCAAAATTGTAACGTGCCAGAATCGGCGTAAAGATATGGTGGATGACCTCGGCGCGTACTTGCTCCGCTGGCACTTTTTCATCGTGCGCTACAGCCGCGACAAGCTTCTCGACGGCAACTGGTTTGCCATCCTCATAGCGAACCGTTACCTGTGCTTTTCCGTCCGGACGCAGCCAGCTAAGTTCGCCTTTCTCTCGCGTTTCATCGATTCGGCGGGCCAACGCATGCGCCAAAGCGATCGGCAATGGCATGAGTTCTGGCGTGTCCGTGCAGGCATAGCCGAACATCATGCCCTGGTCGCCCGCGCCGCTGTCGTCGTCCACGCCCATGGCGATTTCCGGCGACTGCTCGTGGATGTCGTTGCTGAATATCGAATCTTGAAAACTGAAGCCCCACGCCGGCACCGTGTAGCCAAGCTGGCGAACTTTTTCGCGCACGAGTGCTTCATAATCCAACTTAGCGTGCGTCTTAATTTCCCCAAACAGGCAAATCTGATTCGCACCGGCAACCGTCTCGATACCGGTACGGCTGTGCGGATCCGCCTTCAGCGCCGCGTCTACAATAGCGTCGCTAATCGCGTCACATATCTTATCCGGGTGCCCAGAGCACACTGATTCACTCGTAAAAAGACTGGCATCGTTAGTAGTGTTTGGCATATGACCTTCTCCTTATTTCCACTGACCTAAAAATTGTTTTTCGTGATCTTTGACCACTTTTTCGCTGCCCAGCAAACCATGCCGCGACATGTCGGGCGAATATTGGCTAGCGACCGGTTTGCGGCCCAATACCTCAGCCATCGCACGGATGTGATGTGGGCCGGCGCCACAGCACAAGCCGATGAACTCTACACCCAGTTGCTGTGTCGCCATAGCAAACTCAGCCGCTTCGATTCTATCGAGATAGTGTTGGTCGAGCCCCAGCGTGTAAGCACTATCACCTTTCCGACGCTTCAGGAATTGGAACGCCGGCGATTTGCGGTCGGTACGATACGGCACGGGCACGAGTGCAATGGGGCTCTTGACTGCGCGGCGCAGCTTTTCGCCCAACGGTAGCAGCGTCGCCGGACCGCGGGCGCAGTTATATCCCACGACGTCCGCGCCGTTGTCGGCCAGAAGCTTGCAAGCCTCTACCCAGTCGCAGCCGTCTTTGGATTTTTCATAGATCGGGCCGAAGTTAACCACCGCCGGCAGACCAAAGCTTTTGACAACCTCCAACGCAATCAAAGCCTCGCCTACATATTCGATAGTCTCGGCCAGTATGAAGTCGACACCTTCGTCGGCCGCCCAGCCCACTTGCTCGGTATATTGCCGGCGCACCTCCTTGGCGGCCTTCGGGTCATCCGGCTTATACACCCAGGTATTGCAGATATTACCCGCCACTAGGGCCTCATACTTTTCGGCAGCTTGCTTTGCCAGCCGCACCGCCTGACGATTGATTTTTTCCAAATCATTTTCCCTGCCCACCACACGCAGCTTTTCACGGTGAGCGTAGTACGTCAGCGCCACGGCGACATCGCTGCCGGCGCGCAAAAATTCTTCGTGCAGCTGTGACACGACCTCGGGAAAGTCGAGCACTACTTCAGGCACGTAGGCGCCAGCGCTCAGATAGCCACGCCGCTCCAGCTCAAACACATATCCTTCGGCGCAAAGCACCGGGCCGGCGGCCAAGCGTTGCAGCAGGCCTGTTCTCGCAGTTGTAGTAATAATAAAAATATCCTTTCTGCCGTAAGCTGAAAGGACACTTCGAGAAGTATGAATATCTTTCCACCTTACTGGCGGCTAGATGGAGCACCAACACCTTCTAAAAGGCAGGTTGCCGGCAGGTCATCAAGCTAGATCTCTCGCTGCGCTCTGTATATTTTTAAATTGTTAATGGCTACGATTATATTTCATAAGCTGGCATTAATGCAACCTATTTTCGGAATGCCTTGTTTGTCGGCGGACTGTACACATCGACGCGCATGAACGTTTCAGCATACTTGTAGCCGTACACCTTACCCGCTTGTGCAGCCCGTTCGGTGAATCGCTCCTTAATGCCGGCAAGATCTGTCGGCACCTGGCTGGCATGTTTGGCTAGCGCGTTGAACTTCGTATCCAGCACGTCCGTTATATCCACCGCAAAGTTGTTACGCTCCATATTCATAAGCAGCACCGTTTGGGTTTTGTGCGGTTCATAACCTTCGTCCAATAGTTCAGGAAATGCCAAGTGGTCGCGCGCTAGCGGGAACACTGCGTCAAGCGCCGCCTGCCCGGCCGCCCGATGGTCCGGATGGTTAATGAAACCGAGATCGGCGGAGTATAACACAGACGGGTCCATCGTCACGACGACGTCCGGCTTCACTTGGCGGATAATCTTTACGACCTCACGTTTTACTTCAAGCGTATTTTGCAGTGCACCGTCGTGGTAGTCGCAGAAATACACATCTTTTAAGCCTAAGACTTTACCCGCGTTCCGCTGTTCTTCGTGGCGGATTTTTGTTAGTTGCGCCGGCGTAATCTTGCGGTCTTCAGTACCGGACCCGCCGTCGGTCAGGATGAGGTAATACACGTCAGCACCGCTTCGGACAAACTTTGCCATGGTGCCTGAAGCGCCGAAATCCAAATCGTCCGGGTGCGCTGCTACACCGAGGACGACTTTTGGCTGTAGTTTATCAAAAGTTGGTATCACGATTACTATTTTAATGAAAGTATTAGTGCTTTACAATATATAGTATGAGATTTTATGACACTTCTGCGCGAAGTTTAGTTGACTTCGTCCCAGGAAATAAGCTTGTACGCATCTACATCTGTGGCGTCACGCCCTACGATTCGGCGCACCTCGGGCATATTTTTACTTTCCTGACCTACGACTTGCTGCAACGCCGGCTCGAAGACATGGATCACACCGTCAAGCTTGTACGAAATATAACCGACGTAGACGAGCCGATATTCGCCCGTGCAAGCGAGAATGGCGAGCACTATATGGAACTCGCTAAACGAGAAATCGACTCCTTCCAAAAGATTATGCGCGAGCTTAACTTCCGTGATCCGACAGCCGAGCCAATGGCCAGCGACTACATCGCTGAAATGGCGAACGCAGTCAAACAATTACTCGATAACGGCCACGCCTACATGCTCGAAAACGACGTGTATTTTGATGTCTCGACCTTCACGGACTTTGGCAAGGCGAGCGGCTTCAACAAAAAACTGCAGCTCGCATTCTTGGCAGATCGCGGCGGCGATCCCGAACGCCCCGGCAAGCGCGATCCGCTGGACTTTTTGCTGTGGCGTGGGATTACCGATCCAGACGATCCCGCCGCATGGGAGTCACCCGTCGGCTACGGGCGCCCCGGCTGGCACATCGAATGTTCCATCATGTCATCACACTTGCTCACGACCCCCCTCGATATCCATGGCGGCGGTATGGATTTGATTTTCCCGCACCACGCAGCCGAAATCGCACAGAGCGAAAGTTTAGGTCATAAGCCGTTCAGCAGGCATTGGTTGCATGTCGCACCCTTGCTCTTACACGGAGAAAAGATGAGCAAATCGCTCGGCAACTTAGTATTCGCCCGCGATTTATTACAAGACGGCAACGCGACGGCGATACGCCTAGCGCTTTTGAACTATCACTATCGCTCAGGTGGCGAGTGGCGCGATGAAGTTTGGCAGGACGCCAAGCAGCTGGCCATGCAGCTCCGAGCCTATCTGGCGGGGCACCATGTAGGCAAGCAAGCCAATCTGCTCACCGCCGTCCGCGCCGCACTCGACAATAACCTCGATACGCCAGCGGCGGTTACGGCCATCCGCAAACATCTCAAAAGCGACGGAAGCACGGCAGAGCTACGGCAAGCCCTCAACCTCCTCGGCATTGCATTGTAATACAAGTGTAAGCGTATAATCATACGAAGATGGCACGCGCACAAAGTTCATACATCCTATGGGTATTTTCCGCATTAATAATCCTTGCCGTAATTGCAGGTTTACTGCTTCACGCGCATCATCCCAGTAAAGCACCACCGCAAACGGGCTGCGTCGCCCAGCGATTCACTGTCGGCAGCTCCGGCGCGTGTGTTAGAGACATTCAGACCATGGTGAATTATATGGAAACCGCGGGCCTCAGCGAATGCCCCTTCACTGACGGCAAGCCGCTAAATATAAATGGTACGTACGATGGTACCACCAAGCAGCAAGTCCAGTCCGTGCAGACGTGGATAAATTGCTACAACAAACAAGAAGGCTCGAACACCAGCATACCAACCGATGGCACCATCGGTTCATCGACATGGCCGCAGCTCTGTAGTTATGCCTACCGCTTCCCATCCCAGTCAAATTCGAGCACTTCGCCTTACTGCGCTGAAGCGATCGCCGCCGGCAAAAACGCCGGCTGCTAGCCAGGGTCTGGAAATACTGCCGGCGTTTTGCTACAATGCATGGGAATTAATGGGGATTGGCCAAGCGGTAAGGCACTGGGTTCTGGTCCCAGGATCGGGGGTTCGAATCCCTCATCCCCAGCCATTTGTTATATTATTTTCTTCAGTCATAAACCCTCCTTGTTGAGATTTTCGTTGTGCCAAGAATATGAAGCTATATTCCCGTGCCGCCACCATATACTAGACGACGTGTAGTGTGCAGCAAGTATTATAGAAAGTCATAGAATAAGCCTACTGGGCGTTCCTACAAGAACTTCCACTGTTTGAGGATCCAGTGAACTATCGTGCGTGTGCTATTTAGAGGTGTAAGCGGTCGAGTAAAGCCAATCCCCCCAGAATGGAGAAAGAGTTCATGCTACACTATATATCAAATATGCCGTCAGATAGTTCGTCAATACTTAATAGCCCGATATACGGCAGCAACTGTTGGTACATACCGCATGGTAAAAAAATGATTAGCGGAAGCAGACGAGGCGTGGTGACTGTATATCCTGGCGTATATCTTATTCATGACAAGGAAAACGGCCAAGAAGTACGGCGCATCCCGCTACATAATGATATTCACTTCGCGAGCTACACCATGTTCCCAGTTTCTGGGATAGATTACATGGGCGGTCACAAGCTTTCACGATATAACACCGACTACCAGGTCGTATTCGGACATCCAATATCGGCAGCGTACGGCGGCATGCCCGGCTCGCTAGATAAAGTGGATCAATTCCAAAAGGCCTGTAGACAGGCCATCATGCCCTTTCCGCCTCGTGTAGGGGTTGATGATTATATTTATGTACAAGTACGCCGGGGGAAACGGGAGTGGACGCTTGAAGCATCCTTAGATGCTTCCACGCCCGTGAGATCTATCCCCTCTTCGCCGAACCTCGAAGCAATGCGCCGCCAATACGATATGATACTGCGAGCCAAATACGGCGGGACCAGGGACAAATTGAAAGTGCTCTATGTAATTGAGCCGCGGCCGATTCGTATTTTTAGCCGGTTAGTTGAAGTAGACTTCGACGTAGCCCAAACCACGAGCGGCTATGAAGCGCACAATAAAGAGCAGCCGAATGAAAGGGTAACTGGTGCCTCGTTAGACGAGTTGGTCGTAAAGATAGAGCAGCTCGTGCCGGATAAGAGACACCACATAGTAGTGTATTTTGATCGTACAATCGCAGATCTGGAAAACGCATCGAGCACCTTAGTCGCCTAGGAGTCGCGACATCGTTATTTATCTGCCTGTTGTCAGAATACTGCAGTTCTAGTCCGGGAGCCTATTCAAGGAGACTCTCAAGAAATCGCACACAGGGCACTTGTTGATCGAAGGAGCCACAAAATATTTTTACTTCACCTTTTTCTCTAGTCTCCGTTGAGCATTTCGCAAATCTCTTGGATGTCGCGTATCTGTCCGTCATCCGTTAATATCTCGTCTGAAAAAAGTTGAAACAAATCCCGTTTGCCCAGCCAAGCATAAGCACTATGGATAATGCCATAAACGTGGCATTATTTTTTTATGCTCTATATCGTACCCGAACATGTAGTAAGCGGTGTATTCGGAGGTCTGTTTATTGCAACAGCATTTGCGGGGGTAATTGTTGCATCCTCTAAAACAGGGTTTGTGGGAAATTCACCTTGGTCCGTACGGCAGCTTTCCCGCTCAACTACAAAACGTTACACCGACAAATCTAAGCTGCGATTGTTCTTTCGTCTCCTACTCATTCACTTCATTACTGTGACACTCGTTGGTTTTATTGTGTTAGGTCTCGCCCTGGCTGCTTTCGTGGTCGGAGTTATTTGGGGTGCATTTATTGCCTTACCGGCTGCCTATTTGTATTGGTACCTTGTGGTGGTCAAAATCAAAGATAAAGACGAGAATGGGCCGCCGTAGGTTGTACCCAACCCTGCTTGCGAATTGCGACAGCTAGAACCAGGTCGGTAAACACTGTGAATAATGCCATGAATGTGGCATTATCCTTTTATGACTTTCACCCTACAGGGAGATAAATACCCATGACATGGAGTAAAATTACCGGCCTCAAAGACTGTAATGGCACGCCGATACATTTAGAAGATCGATTAGTCTATAGATATAATCAGGAAGCAGATAATGGGCATGAGGCAGTTTCTATAGATGTTTCTGGTACAGTAAAGCATCTCGAAGTTAAAGAAGCTGACCTCGATGTTTTTATGTTTCTAGAGGATGGCGGTAAGTCCTGGACTATTCACAACGAAGATCTTCCATACTTTACCGTCATACAAAGAGATAGTTCGAGCTAGTCATTTTCGTTATTTGAAAGGTTCTAAGCTCGTCTACTAAGGGCAGCCAAACTTCTTATGTTTAAAAGACTTCTTAGGAAGTCTTTTTGTTATACTTTTGACATGACGATTAAGCCCTACGTATTTAATAATTACGAAAAATCCTTACCAGAACAACCTCGAGGCCAATATTTATCACAACCGGTAAGTGAAGCAGTGGAAAATAAGCATAAAAAAAGCAACGGCATAATGATGACGGTTGATTTAACTGACGTAAAAGATAAAGCTGATGCATGCGAAAGGTTTTATAAGAAGTTAGGGTTTGCCACTCATCAGGGCCATGCTAATTGGGACGCGCTAGGAGATTACTTGTGGTTCTTCCCAGAGTCATCGGCCTTATTCAACGATCTCAACCCAGCCGTTGTCCACCCGCGCGTAAGGAACCTGAATCACCTTTGGAAATCTAGCGTTGATGATTACAGCATCTTATGCGAAATACTGGTGACAACAACCGATAACTCTCGATTCTCTGACGGATTTCGTATGATAGTAGAAGTTATAAACGAATAAGTGCCGACGCTGCATTTAGCCCTATCAAATAGTTAACGCATGAACACTAGTTCTTTGACTCGTGCAAGTTCGAAGCTCGTCTACTAGGGGAGCCACGATCAATAACAGAGGTGCAAATGTTCCAATTTTGGAGCATTTTTTATTTTGAGACAAGTCTACCTCTGTTTTTTTGGGTTCGAATCTCTCATCCCTGCGTTGGCCTGTATAATCAGGAACATGAAGCTATACATTGCCAGGCACGGTGAAACTACAGAGAATAAAGAAAAAAGAATATTAGGCAGCACACCGGGAGTTTTAACGGCCGAAGGGCATGCCCAGGGACGCACACTAGCATCCAGTATCGCAGCCCTAAAAATCAATCTAGTACTCGCATCTGACCTACAGCGCGTGAAAGATACGTGCGAATATTTTGACAAAGATCTCATAGTCGGCTTTACTCCTCGGCTGCGTGAACGGAATTTTGGCAAGTGGGAAGGTTCTCTGCGCAAAGAAGTCAACTGGCAGGGACTATGGGAGTCGCCTAAGGAGCCGGAGCTAAGTACTGAGATAGGTGCTGAATCACTTGATAAATTCACGAGCCGTATCGCAGATTTTTCCGTTTCGCTGTTCGATGCTCTTGGAGATACTGATAAATCAATCCTGCTTGTTGCACACATTGGCGTATTGAATCGGTTCAATTTCCTTACCACCCCGGACTCATTTGCATATATCGAGTATCCCAACGCAGAGGCCATTGAGTTTAATTTGCAGGTCATAGCGAAGAATAGCCGTAAGTATCTTTAACTGCTTTTGTGACGCTGTCGTAAATAAACCCTTGGTCAGCAAGTCGTTGTACGATGAGCGACATTCTATCTGTTAAAGTATTTCACCTGGCGACCTCATCCCCAGCCAGCTTCGATAACAGATTAGAAAGGTTCCATTTTTGATAAAATCGTGGAACCTCTTTTATTTTCACCCCTGTTGTTTGGGGTTCGAATCCCTGTACGCCTTATTGCTCATTCAACCGTCTCTCGCATCTGAACTTCTTAAATTGTAAATCGTGGGCCGATTCTTGTGGTAAAATGCGCCCAGATGGCCAAGTCTCTCTGGAAACAAAAAAATTTCATGTTACTGTGGTCGGGACAGCTTGTTTCATGGGTTGGCACAGAAGTAACAAGCATCGCCCTTCCTCTTGTAGTATTGTCGCTGACAGGCTCACCGGCATTAGCCGGTAAAGTTGCGGCTATACGCGGATTGGTATATGTATTTTGGGCAATTCCTGCCGGTGCCTTGGTTGACCGCTGGAATATTAAAACTGTCTTTGTAGCGTCCAACCTTGGTAGTAGCTTAGCTATGGGTGGCATCGCCATAGCGCTAGGACTCCACGTACTTAAATTGCCGGAACTGTACCTAGCTTGCGCTATTGAAGGCTCCTTTTTTGTTTTCGCGAACTTGGCCCGTTTTGCCTCATTGCCTCGCGCAGTTGCCAAAGAGCAATTCCCGGCGGCGTCCGCGCAGATGGGGTCAGCTAACCAAGCCGCCATATTAGTCGGCCCACCACTTGGAGGTCTCCTATTTCAGCTTGCCGGTGGCTTTGCTACGTTTCTGGTGGATAGCATCTCGTACTTGGTTAACGCCATTTCAGTACTCTTCGTTAGTTCTTCACTAAATGCCGAGACTCCGGCGGAACGTAAAGCATTCCACAAAGACATACAGGAAGCGTTTGCCTGGTACCGTAAAGCGTCGGTTATACGTTTCCTAAATCTCATGACCGCTGGCCGCATCGGAGTCGAGGCAGGATTGTATCTATTGGTGGTAGTGCTTGCAAAGGAGTACCATGCGTCGTCAGTTGCCATTGGGCTCATATTTACGACTGCAGCCATTGGAGGCATTGCGGGCTCCTGGGTGGCGCCGAAGATACATAGTCGATACAGCCTAAAGCAACTGCTGGCTGGCGTCAGCTTGCTCAGCCTAATAGTATTTTGCCTATACGCATTGGCTAACAGCATCTACGCTCTTGGTTTTGTTACGGCGCTGTACTATGCCGTTGATCCCTTGTTCCATGTGACAACTTCTTCATATTCTGCGAGGGTGATTCCCGATAGATTAAGGGCTCGAGTAGTAAGTTTTACTCGGCTACAGGTCTTGACCGCAAATTCGCTGGGATTCTTTATCGTTGGCCAGTCGCTGGAGTATCTCGGCGCTCACGATACCGTCTATCTGTTCATCGGGGTACTCGTTATACTGTTTGTCCTCATCACCGCCAATCCGAAGTTAACTCAACGTGGCTCGACAAATTCTTTAGAATCAGCAACGTAATGGTAACCCTGCTCAGCAAGCCGTTGTATGATGAGCGACATTCTATCCGTTAGGTGGTTCCACCTGGTGATCTCATCCCCAGCCATTAATAATTTGAACTAATATAATCAAACCACGACAGGGGTCGTGGTTGTTTTTTGTAGCATACTCTAATCTCTTTATCATGTTCACCTCCGTTGGAGAGTTTGAGGCCCTTTTCCCTTCTAGGATTTAACCTGCCACAATTCATTAAGATCGATGGTCTCACTTTGAGGGTGCTCATCCTCTTTCAATAACTTAACATTTACCGACAACGGGAATTTGTTCATCTGGCCAGCAATAAAACAACAGCAGGTCGACAAATTAGATATAGAATCAAATGATAGCTTTGAGATCATTATCGTTCATGGGTCTACGAATATGAAGTAATTAATCTTTATCTATATCGAAGCGTAACTCATTTGACCGTTAAATGCCTTTTTCGTTCTAACGCCCTTTTGACTTACAATGCGATTTAGTTATGAATGTCAAAAACCTATTAAGGGGATTCTCACCCTCAATTCGACACATACGAGCTGAGAGTAAAAAGTTAAACACAAAGAGGGCCGAGGTTGGATCGGTAGAGCTTAGCGGCGAGCAGCAGGCAGTGTACGACTTGCTAGAAGGGACTAGCGAGAACACTTACATAACAGGTAAGGCTGGTACAGGTAAATCGTTACTCTTACAGTATTTCGTTGAACATACCGCGAAAACCGTGGTAGTACTTGCTCCGACTGGTATTGCAGCGCTAAATGTTGGTGGCATGACCATTCATAGCTTTTTTAAATTTCCGCCAGATATCATTGATCCTAAAAAAGTAAATGTCGGCTATAAGACCCGTGAGATCCTCCGCAACATCGACGCTATCGTTATTGACGAAGTCTCTATGGTAAGTGTAGATCTCATGGAAGGCATTAACGCAAAATTACAACTTGCACGTCGAAGCGACGAACCCTTTGGTGGGGTGCAGGTAATTATGTTTGGCGACCTATACCAGCTTCCACCTGTAGTTACCGACGGACAGTTACACCGCTACTTCAATCACACGTATGGCGGCATATACTTCTTCAACGCTCCAGTCTTTGAACGATCCACTCTAAAAATATACGAGCTTAACAAGATATTCCGACAAAAAGATCCTAGCTTCCGAAACCTTCTTAATTCGATTCGCCAAGGCGATAGTTCAGACAACATCCTAAATGAGATTAATAAGCGAGCAGCTGCTACGGTGCCCGAGGAAGGATGTGTGATTTTAGCCGGCACTAACGCGACCGTATCAGCGATAAATCATAAAAAACTAGCAAGCTTACTGGGAATTGAGCATTCATATACCGCCGATATACAGGGTGACATTAAAGACTCATCATTTCCTACCGAGAAGAACCTCAGACTTAAGGTTGGAGCACAGATAATGATGCTTAAGAATGACCAAGAGAAGCCAATGCGATGGGCGAATGGCACGTTAGGGATTGTTTCTAAGCTTAGTGATGATTTTATCCACGTTAGTATCGACGGTGTGGAGCATAGTATATCCAGAGCTACCTGGGAAAAGGTTACGTATGAATATGATCACGTGAAGCGAGAACTTAAGAAAGAGGTAGTGAGTACGTTCACACAATTCCCGATGCGTCTCGCTTGGGCAATCACCATTCATAAATCACAAGGTCAAACATACAGATCAGTTGCAGTAGATATGAGCGATGGGGCATTCGCCCACGGACAGACCTATGTGGCACTCAGCCGTTGTACTAACTTAGGCAGACTATATTTGACGACCGAAATTCGACCTGAAGACATTATTGTTGATCAAGTAATAGTAGAGTTCATGAAACGAGCAATAATACTAAATACATAGCCTCCTACGCGGCTATTACTTACCAGGGTAACTAAATTATTGACGACCCGAACCACATTTAATACGTTAATACTCCATTATCATGCTTGTACTTTGCTATATAAGCATGAAATCATACCGGCAAAGCTTCTGTCCAAGTAGTTGTTGCCAAGATTCGAACTCGCTACGGAACATCGTAGTGAGGAACTTTGTTGATCCATATTTTGATGAGAGCATTGGTAACTTACGTAATTCATTAGGCGTTCCATATTCTGAAGAGCTAAAAGAGCTAGAACCGCAAATAGTATTTGCAAATGAGCATACGCATAAACTGTTGCGTGGGTCGTAACAAGCTCTACACTTTTTTTCATTCATTTGGTCAGGGGTTAAGCCAAAATGCCCTGTTCGTAAATCGTCCGCTATAGCCAGCCAATACCTATAATGGCTCCGGGTAATGGAGCTTTTATTTATCTGAAACCTCACACACTCCCCACACTCCAGCGTTATAAAAAATGTAGAGACCGAGTCTCACGACCGCCACATCAGCATAGGAGCTGCCGCAATTTCCACCCTATAAGCACTATACGTATTTTTCAAGGCAGTGAGTTACATTTTACCCATATGTTTGTGAAGCCCTGCTTGTTTGTGGTTGTATTTACACATCTCTCCTTTTATACTTTCTGACGAGTGAACCCCTAAGGAGGTTATTCAAGACTGTGGATCGCACAGCCACTCACTTTTAATGTGTACCTACAGACATTCCACCATCTACAAGCCCGAGAGGAGGATGGTAGAGCAATGCAGTGTCACGACTCGCAGCCGCACGGCCCGCACACCTGGTACGAGCCGGACCCCAACGGCGGGAAGCAGATCCAGCACCAGTGCCCTGGTGTTGCGGCCCCGGAACCTCCGGAAGACAAGTAGGAGTCAGACGCCTGAGGCGACCTCAGGGCAAGAGTTACATGTGCTGCGGGACGATAGGCAAAATAATGCCGCTCAATGGATGGGCGCATAGCCATCGGCATCGACGGCAACGTCCATGAAGACACCTGGAGCACGCCCTCGCGGATGTGGGTTCTATGCCCTGATCTTGTAGGTATATAAGGCAAGCAACGCACGCGTTAGCTTTGAGCTGACGTACGCTTCGCCTGCGCGGGGGTGGGAATATAAGATTTCCGGGCTGCCAGCTCGTGAGACCCCACCCCCGCGTTTGTACTACCACGTACTCTGCAAAACTTATGACTACCTACATGACCAATACTTGAGTAGTGAAGATGAGCTTTAGGCCCCTTCACAAATAACATAACCGTTATACGGAGCCCATGCCTGATCATATACTTCCCTTCATTATGAAGTGTATAAGATTCTATGGTGATGAGCGCCAGTTGAAAAGAAAGCTCACATCAGACCTTAGCCTAGGAATACGCGGCTTTAGTATACTGCTTATAGTTACGCTATGACCACGCCGAAGCTCAATCAGAAACACGCACTCGCCTGGCGGGCCGTATTTACCGCGACGCTCGTCGCGGTAACGGTTCTTGTATTGACACGATACTGGGTTACAGTCAGTAGCAGCCTAAGGATTGCGCGCAGCAGCAATGTTGTGTGGTTGGTAGTCGCTCTGCTCAGTGCAGCTGCCACGTTTTGGATTGCGGCGCTCGTGTACGATGTATTGGCATTGCACCGGCTTCGCTATCGGCAAACGCTACTGGTGGAACTGGCCAGCGCCTTCGTGAACCGCTTACTACCAGCTGGGCTGGGAGGATTGGGGCTCAATGGCGTGTACCTATATCGGCGCGGACATACGCCAGCCGAAGCCACGGCAGTCGTGTCGGTGAACAACCTGCTCGGTATAAGCGCGCACCTAGCGCTTCTGGCCGGCCTGCTGCTGTATGAGCCGGACGTGGTGCGTGCACTATTTACGAAATACCATATAGCCGTGCCGTGGGGATGGGCCATAGCAGCCGGCGTACTACTCTGCCTCGTGTGGACACTGCCTGCTACACGTAACAAAACTGCGACATTTACGAATCACCTGTTTGCGAGTGTGCGCAAGATTGGGCCGCCGAACATAGTACGCGCCTTGGTGCTGTCAGCGTTTACTACTACGGCATACACGCTCGCTCTGCTTGCGGCCGCCCGCGCAGTCGATATTCACTTGGGAGTGCTGCAAATATTTATTGTTTTTACTGCCGGTGAGTTAGTCGGAACAGCGACACCCACCCCTGGCGGGTTGGTGGGCGCTGAGGCAGGGCTGTTCACCGGCTTTGTGGCCTACAGTGTGCCTCCTGCTACTGCGGGGGCCGCGGTGCTGCTCTTCCGGCTTGCGACATACTGGCTGCCACTTTTCCCGGGTATGGCCGCGTTATTGGCAGTACGCCAGCGCAAGCTCTCGTAAGGTTATGGTGATGCTGGACATTAATTTGATCCGCTCGTCTAGGACTCATTACTGGACCCCTACGGCCAACAAACACTTTAGCATTACGGGTTTGGCTTCTGAAAATGGCATACCTTCGATATAATGAAATTAAATTATATACAGTAAAAACAAAGCATAATGTCCACGGAGCACCAAAAAATTCGTAAACAAACTTCACTCTCGCTGCCACGGATGACGATGCTTGCCTTTGTGCTCGTATTTGCGGCGGTTGGCTCCTACCTGTTATTCGCTGGACATGCAGCCACATCCGCCACACAGCTACAGCTCTCCCTGAACCGCGGGCTCTGCATGGACAACTGGATGAGCAACACCACCAACAATAACAAAATCGACATTTACACCTGTAACAACACGATGGCACAGGAGTGGAATTTCCAGAGCGTGTCGGGCGGCTATCTGTTAGTGAATGGACAAGGCACATGTGCCGAGGATACGGGCGACGGCGTTACCGGCACCAGTTACGTCTACCTGGTTTCAGACGCATGTAGCTCGACTAATCACGCGCAGATATGGAAGTGGAACGGCCAGCAGATCCAGAACGCCTACAACAATGGCTGCATAAACGATCCTAATAGCAGTACGACGGCTGGCCAGCAGCTAATCGTATATTCGTGCGGCGCAAACCAGCCTAACGCGGAATGGTATAAGACTGCGCCGCCGGCGCCGACAGTCAGTATCTCCGCACCATCGAGCGGGGCTACGGTGAGCGGCAGCAGCGTATCGGTATCGGGACAGGCTAGCGTGTCGCCTGGCACTATCACTAAGATCACTTTGAGTGTGGCGGGTACTTCGCTTGGTTCATGCACGAATGCGACAGGTTGCTCTGCCAGTTGGGATAGCACGTCTGTCAATAATGGCAGCTATACTGTGTTGGTTACCGCGACAACCTCCGGTGGCGCTACTGGACAGGTCACTGAAACGATTCAGGTGAGCAACGCGTCCTCCCCTTCCGGCAGTGGGAGTAGCGGAAGTGGAAGTAGCACCAGTAGCGGTGGCGGTAGCAGCTCCAATGGGAGTAGCGGAAAATCAGGCGGCGGGAGTGGCAGTAGCTCTACCACCGGCAGCAAGACATCCTCCGGATCATCCGGCAGCTCAAGCACTCCCAGCACCGGCTGCACCGGATCTGTTTGCATAAGCAATACCAGCCCGCCTTCAGGCAGCGTCACACTCTGTGATCCGGCAGCCGACCCGTCATGCTCCGGCAACAGCACAACACTCTGCACCACATCCGACCCGTCATGCTCAAGCAGTAACTGTACGGCAACGACAAATATGTCCGACTCTTCAGCCACCAATTGTCCGAGCAGCAGCTCCTCCAACGGCACCGATACGAGCACCAGCAACGATAATACGTCGAGCTCTGGCTCAAGCGGCAGCACCAACAGCAATAGCAGTTCTCTCAATCCTAACGCCAAAAAAGGCAGCACTCTTGACGTCTTTCTACTGACGGCATTCTCTTTTATAGCCGTCGCAGGCGTTGTTGCCTTTATGGTTATGAGGCGGCGCCAGCAAGCAGCCGCATTAGCGGCGACAAACCAAGTCTCGTTTTTTGACGAATACCCCGAGTTTCTAGCTCAGGAGCAATCAGCGCAGATGCAAGCCCAGACGGACCAACCCCAGACCAACTACAACGGAGGCGATGCCAACTGGCCGCAAAGTCAGGTAATATACCCGGATACAGCGCCAGCACCCACCGATCCCACCGAGCAGCCATCAACAACACCGGAACCCCCCGTGGACGACCCCGCGATGCAGCTTGACATTCCAAATGACATGTTTGCCGAAGGGCGCGCACGCCTCGAGCGAGAAGAAGCGGAACGACAAAACCCGCCCGGCCCTCAAGAGCTATAGCTCAAATACTTATTAAATATGATCGTCTTGGGAAATTTTGAGTCGGTCTTGACATACGCTGTACATGTTATAATATTCTCATGCCTAAAGTACACAAAGAGGCATTGCTGTTTGAAACCCAGCTGACACATGTTCCTATATACGAGATACCGGTAGCCGCCCGTGTAGTCGTAGGGCTAGAAGTAATTCTCGAAGGAAGTCATACTAAGAACCCCGACCCGATAGCTGAAATACAGAATGCCAGTAGAGTAGACTCAGTGAGAATCGTTAACTGGCCAAACGACACGCCCAGACGGTTGGTTGCATTCTGGAAGAGCATGCACAAACTCCAAACCGGACAGCTAGAAGGCGTTCCAGGTATTAGCTGCTTCAGCCTGTCTGCTTACGTAACAGGTTGCTATGAAGTATTTGATGTGCCATTTGACCCTAAACACCTTGGTCGCTATGGCCTGGAGGCAGATATAGACAGTCTGGAACCTGGACAGGCATATATTGCTGTCGGCAATGAAAAACCTAAGCATGTATTCTATGGGTTAGGCGTCCAACATCAGCATGAGAACCTCAGTATTTTAGGCACCGGAGGCCCCCTGTCATTTACGAACACGTTTGAGTGTCTAGAGGCATTCGAGGCGGATAGCATATACCAGCTTGGGTACAGCCAACCAAAATGGCGATCGTCATAGTTTCATAGTTTATTAAGTCTTTAAGACCCACTTGGCCTAGTAGTAATTTTCCTGCTTCCTTGTGATTGCTTTCCGCGCTTGAGCTTCTCGGCGATAGCCTTCCCGATAGGCTGGCCTGTCTCCATCTCCACAAACGCCCACTGACCATTCGGATTAATCTCCAGAAACCATGTATGCCCTTTTTTATCGACGATCAAGTCAAGTGCACCAAATTCCAGATTGAGTTCACGGACAAATCGCACGCACTTTTTTGTAAGCTCCGGCGATAGCTGCAAGGCCGTCGCTTTAAAAGTGTCATTTGCATGAGCGTATCGCCAGTCCCGATATTGCGAAGTAAGTCCATCTGTTTCTTCCCCTTCAACTTTTGCCGCAAATATCTGGTCGCCCACGACGGTAACACGAAGTTCGTAGGACGGCTCAATGTACTGCTGAAAGATATATGGGTCAAGATTAAGATTTGTGTAATCAATATCGTCACCACTACGAAGTACCTTAGTAAATGCGAAGGTCTTGAGCGGAAGTATATGCGCCATCGTCTTGGCGATACAAATACCGTGTTTATCCACGAATTCCTTTGCTCTTCTCGGAGTGGACGCGAACAATGTCTCAGGAACATGGAAGCCGATTTCTGCGGCTAGCCGTAACTGCACGATCTTTCTGTCGGCAAATTTAATAGCAGATGAATCTGATACCCAAAGAGCTTCGGGAAATGCAAACGAGAACATCTCCAAGTGGGCCCCGACAGCATTCTTCACATGGGCAATGTGAGAAGTTTTAACTGGCATGCGGCGAGCAGATAGTTGCGTTGGTCGACGCAGCCATACGCTTTTGACATCGTTCAGCAACTTGTCTTTGTAGTAGACTTGGACATTTCTGTCTTTATACACATAATCAATTGCATCGCCGTCGAACATGTCGGTCGGATTAATGAGCAATATCTCCTCTCCCGAGAGATGATTAGTTACGAACTTTAAATGCGAGTCAGCTTTAGTGCTTAGTATAATGATCTTACTCATTCATCAGCACCAGGGCCGGTACCACCATCGTCCGCTATTTGATTACCCTTATTGTTAGGACTAAAAGTTGGCAGCGGCTCTTTGTAGGTTGTGGGCGTCGGTGGCTTATCGGCATCCTGCATCGCCCATTCAGCTTCCTCCATAAGCTGGTCACCGAAAGGTGTTCGTGCATCCACCTCATCCAATGGCTGATCGTGACTGCGTACAACCTCAACGCCACTGGCCCTCGCAATACCCTCGAGCGCCAGGCTCAATTCATGAGCATTCAACGCATTAATACCCTCTAATAAGAGGTCGGGAGACACTAACTGGATGGGTTCTGCTTGTTCCATATTGGTTCTGTTCTCGATTGGATCATTATATATTTATTGGTTTCGCTTGTTAATATCCTCGACAGCTCATGCCATATCACCGCAATTTGCCGGTCTTTAGTTTCTGTGCGATCGCCTCCCCGATCGGCTGACCTGTTGCTTCTTCAATGAAGGCCCACTGTGGATTCGAGTTTATTTCCAGAAACCAAGTTTGTCCTTTTTCGTCCACAATCAGGTCAAGCGCCCCGACTTCCAAGTTTAACTCGCGAACGAGCCAAACGCATTTCCGGGCAAGCGCTTTAGACATCTCCGTCTTGGTCGCCTTGAAAGTACCGTGTGCATAAGCATAGCGCCAGTCCCGAAAAGAGGAGGTTGTTCCGTCAATTTCTTCCCCTTCAACTTTTGCCGCAAATACCTGGTCGCCCACGACGGTAACACGAAGTTCGTAGGACGGCTCAATGTACTGCTGAAAAATGTACGGGTCAAGATTAAGATTTGCGTACTCTATAGTATCAGTACTGCGCAGCAGTTTAGTAAATACCACCGACTTAGACGGAAGTGTGTGCGTCATTGTCTTAGCAATACACACACCATGGGCATCCACAAATTCCTTGGCTCTTCTCGGACTGGACGCGAATAGCGTTTCAGGGACATTAAAGCCAAGCTCTACAGCTAGGCGTAATTGCACGATTTTTACATCGGCGGCCCTTATCGCTAACGGGTCTGACACCCAAAGCGCGTCCGGAAATACAAAATTTAGCATCTCCAGGTGACGAGTCGCTGCATTCTTGACATATGCCGCATGGCGCAGCTTGACTGGTATAGTACGCGCACTAAGGACAGTTGGCCTGCGGTACCAAATACTTTTGACATCATCGAGTGGTCTGTCTTTGTAATAAACCTGGACAGTGCCGTTTGTAAATGCGTAATCAATCGTATCACCGTCCAACATATCTGCCGGGTCGATGCGGACGACATGTTCATCAGATAGGTGATCAGTTACGAATTTGAGGTGAGCGTCATGCTCATTGCTCAGGATAACAATTTTGCTCATTCATCTTTTCCAGGACCCGTACCACCATCATCGGCTATTTGGTTACCCTTATTGTTAGGACTAAAAGTTGGCAGCGGCTCCAGGGTTATAACGTCGCCACCTTTAATATCCTGCCAGCTTGCATCTTCCATAAGCTGATCACCGAATGGAGCCAGCGCATCGACATCGGCTGCCATCGATTGGTCACGCACCTCATTCATGCCGGATGCGCGCGCGATCCCTGCCAATGCTATATTCACATCCTCAGGACTCATAGCATTAACAGTCTCCAAAAGGTCAGGTGACACTAGTTGTAAGGGGGTTGTTTGCTCCATGGTGCCTTGTTCTTTTATCTTTACCAAATTTTTATACCTATTTTGACTACATGTCAACACAGATTATGCTAGCACCCCGTCAGGTGAGGTAGATGGACGCTCAAATTTTATGTCCCGCCAGGTTGCTTAGTCCAGCTTGGCGTCGTTGACTATCCACTTGCTGCCATTCCAATCAACGGTAAAGGTAGTAGCCTGGCTCTGCCCTTGGGCGCTGGTTGTGCCGTCGATAGTTCCATGCGCAGCATTGCCGCTCCATGTACTCTCATTTATTGATACCTGTATAGAGTTATAGATAGTGGTCGCATTCAGTCCGAGCAGTTGGACGTAGCTATTGGTCGCAACCCCCTGTTTTATAGCTGCGAGCAGGCTCGGGCTCCAATATGGATTCCCGTCCTTTTGGGTGTTGAAACTCAAGATCGCCTTGCACACACCAGCCGGAGGCACTTGTGTCTTACAAGGTGGTCCCTTTACGAGAGAGGCAGGCGTTGTAGGGGGAGCCGATTTGCTGCTGCCGGCAGGGCTCTTTGATGTGCTATTGGTGGCGGAATTTGTGCCGCCTCCGATTGGTGCCGGCTGGCTGCTTTTTGACTTACTGCCCGATCCATTTACTTGGGCGCCGTTCTGCCCCGCTGCCGTAGTTGACGTCCCTGCAATGTTCCTACTATTGTTAGATTCCGTCGCCGTGTGCGTCACTGCCGGCCTGGTAGACTTATGCGCGTCATGAAATGCAACGCATATCACACCTAGGCTGGCGACATTAACAACCGCTATGGCAATAGTGGACAGCGAGGCTAGTGGGTGACGACTTGGACGAAGCATAATGCCTAACCATGAGAATAGCACAACAAATCGTTTGCCATAAGCGTGTGGCCGCCTTCTCTCTGTCCGCCGACAGGCTTACGAACTCGAATATCGGCGAGCGGCAGTTCAGAGCTAACAACATCATTACTGCCAACCTCACAATATAGTAGGATCGCTTTCAAGCCACGACAAGCCGGGCCTGCCCTACAGTTATAATTAGAATCATACCTACACCGTAATATTCGGACACTAACATGTATGGAGCATTAAGGAATTCCCAGGCACAAGCACGATCAACCTTTATGGTATAATCAACTTGAAATCAAGGGGCCGCAATGAATCGAATAAGCAAACGGGCAGGATATGCGGCATGCATATTTTAGCTAAGCGTTTGCGGTCATCCCGGCAGCAGCTCAAGGCCCGAGTCGCCATAAAACTAGTGAGCTTCGCTGCCCTGTTTTCCATTGTTGCCGTAGCATTGCTGGTTGGCGCATACGCCGCCTCATCGGTTAAGGGTGTCAGCGTCTCTCCTCAGAAGGGACATGTATGCGGTGGTGCCACAGTAGTGTCAGACGGCTCCGCTATCGGCGGCTCCGCGGTTAAGTTTGGCGCTGGCAGTAGTTCATGCACCGGCACTTCTCCGATAGTTGCAGCAACACCGCCCATGGGCTTTAATGACTGGTACGTGTACCGCGGCAGCGTAACCGAGCAGGACATGTTGACCCAAGCTAAAGCGCTCATATCCACCGGGTTGAGTAAACTTGGCTACAATTATGTGGTCATTGATGACGGTTGGCAGGCTTCTACGAGAGCTTCAGATGGCTCGCTGCAAGCCAACCCGACGACATTTCCGCATGGCATCGCCTGGCTAGCTAGCCAGATTCATGCGTTAGGTTTGAAGCTCGGTATTTATGAAGCGTACGGTCCCGGCACCTGCATCAACAGCGGCGCGCTGCCCGGTAGTTTCGGACATTATCAGCAAGACGCGAATACCTTCGCCAGCTGGGGAATAGACTTCGTCAAGTTTGACAATTGTGCGCACCCGCCAGCCGCGCAAGATACCCCAACCACACTGTTCCCGCAAATGGGTGCCGCCCTGAAAGCAACCGGCCGCCCTATGGTCTATAGTCAAGAGTTGCCAGTCCTGGTTTCGAACGAGATCGACCCACAATTTACCCCATACAGCGCTAGCAACGCGCAGCAGTTCGCAAACTATGTCGCGATATCGGCCACGACTTCCAACATGTGGCGTATTGCGCCTGACCTGCAGCCTACCGCCGGCGATGCCACCTACGGGGACGGCGATATACAGCTCATGAAGCACATGGACAATGATCTGCCGCTTGGCAAGTATGCGGGACCAGGCCATTGGAACGACTTGGACATGATCCTTGCGGGCAACACAGCATACGATTCTTCGTTGTCTCAAGCTGACACGCAAATGAACATCTGGGCAGAGCTAGCCTCCCCTTTGTTCATCAGCACCGACTTGACCAAAATATCAGCTACGACGCTCAGCATTTTGAACAACAAAGCGGTTATCGCGGTGGACCAGTCTGGACAGCAAGGACATTTAGTCGAGACACTCAAAAATGCGGTCGACCTAATCACCAAACCGTACCCCGGCGGCGGCTACGCCGTGTTGCTCGTAAATACTACCGATACAAATCAATCGGTTAATTTTCCGGTAAGCGATACAGGAGAAACTGCTAAGACATCGACTTTCACCAACCTATGGTCTAATGCTGTCACATCCGCAACCGCCACCTTCACTCTGTCGATCGGAGCGTATCAGACGGTGCTGTATCGCGTGCAGTAGTGGGCATATGGTGCCTATATAGACTAACCGGGTAAATTCTCCATCTCGGTGTCCGTTGAGTTTATATCTCAGGGCATGCTCAAGTAATTAAGGTTGTTCCAAGGAAGTTTTACACATGTGACATAATGTGTCACAATACATTAAATGCGTATGTACCTGTCCTCCGAAGGTCTCGGAGATTATACCGATGAGCTTATGAGCCTGTGGCCCGACAACGGCCGTATAGGCGTTATCGCCAACGCCACTGACGGTGAACCGCCTGAAATACGTGAGGAACACGTTACTCGGCAGCTCGTGGAATTGGCTACCTTGGGACTCACACCAGAAGAGATCGACCTGAGACGCTATTTCGAGAGCCCGAGTAATGAGATTGAACGCCGCATCGGGCAAAACTACGGTGGTCTATGGGTGCCTGGTGGCAATGTATTTGTCCTTAGGCAAGCCATGGGCCGGAGTAGTCTTGATCGATACGCACGCCCCTTACTTGAGGGCACCGGTCTCGTCTATGCCGGTTATAGCGCGGGCAGCTGCCAGACAGCACCTGACCTGCATGGATTAGAGCTAGTCGACGATGCGAACGAAGTGCCTCCGGAGTATCATCGCGTAGCCGCTATCTTTGAGGGTTCGGGCCTTCTGGACAAGCTCATCGTGCCACATTTTCGCTCACCAAATAATGGCATATCGCCGCTTATGGAACCGGTGGTCGCCGACCTGCGCAAACGGCGTGCTCCTCACATTCTATTGCGCGACGGCGACGTTGTTACCGTCCGGGACGGCAAGCAGCAAATACTTCGCCAGAGCCCCTTGCCAGTTTGATGAACCGCGCATAGTATCAGTGTATGAAGGACTGCATTTTCTGTCAGATAGTCGCTAAAAAGTCGCCAGCGAAAATCTTTTACGAGGATGAGCATGCGCTCGCATTTCCAAACCTCAATCCTATCGTGGAGGGTCATGTGATGGTAATACCTAAGAAACATGCGGTCAATATGCTCGACATTGCTACAGAGGACCTCGAAACTCTCGTTGCATCAACTCGGCAAGTTGCCCAAAAAGTCGTTACGGAATACGAGGCAACCGGTTTTAACTTACTCATGGCCAACGGACACGATGCCCAACAATCCGTTTTCCATTTCCATTGGCACATCGTACCCAGATGTCCCCATGATGGCCTTGATCTATGGATCAAGCATAGTCTGTAGCAGGCACCGGCCATGACCTACGGCTCGCTGCTATTGTTCTGTATGAAGTTCGCCGGCCGTACTTCAATAATGCCGCTGTTTTGTGTATTCTTATGCTTAGATCATTTAAGTTTTGGCTTCAACCGCAGAACGTATCATATTTAACGCACACAAATCTATGCATATCGCACGCTACATATGTCTTACGATCGGAAACCAGTGAGAAGTACGACACGCTGGATGAGCTTTGCGGTAGTATTTGCCGCCGCCGGGTCTATATTATTACTCGTCACCCATGCTGCCCAACCCACTCTTGGCAATGCTGAAGCCGAGGGCGGAAAACTCGCAAGCGGCGCCTCGGTTATTGCCGACGCCACCGCTTCCGGCGGTAAAGCTGTGCAATTTCATGTCAGCACCTCCGGTGGAGGCGGTGGCGGCGGTCAAAGTACCGTTACCGGGCCATCCGGGTCCGCATCCCCGTCTGGCAGCAGCTACGGTAATCACGCCCTATCTCAGTGGCTGACCGCGCTCGCCGGGCGCTCCAGCAAACCGGTAAACTGGGTTGCCTGGGGAGATTCGATCACTGAAGGCCAAGGATCATCAACAGTAGCCGGCCGATGGATCAACCAAACGCTGAATGGTCTTCGCAGCGCGTACCCCACCAGCGGCGTCACTGGTGGCTTTGGATACATACCCGCTTGGTACGGTACCTACGGGCCTGATTCACAGTGGTCAACGGACCCAACCGGCAATGCGTCGTGGAACATGGACAGCAACCAAATGGGCAACGGCCCTGGCTTAGGTCTGCTGACGGTAACGTTGCAAGCAGGCAAATATGAAACTTTTAAAGTCACCGGTACTTCTATCGACATTTTGTACAACTACGGCGGCGGGAGCTTCAGTTACAAAGTCGATTCCAGCGGAGCAACGAACGTATCTGCTAGCGGCGGTTCTGGCGCCACCGGCAGCAAGCATGTAGCATTTTCTTCGAGTGGATCGCATACCGTTACTATCAGCGGCGTTTCCGGATCGGTAATACTGGAGGGTGTTATGACCTACAACGGCGACGAGAACAAGGGCATTCGCCTATACGACAGCGCACAATCTGGTGCTACTACCGGCGAGTTTAAAGCCCAAATAAGCAATTTGGCGGCCATTACCGCGCACGTCAACGCGAACCTCGTAACGATACAGTTCGGTGGAAACGACTTCGAGAGTAACGATGAACTGTCGCCCTCGCAAGTAAGTGCAAACCTGAAAACCTTCGTGAGCGATATCCGCTCTGCCGCTACGGGCCATGAGCCATCCATCGTCATAGTAGTGCCGTATAATCATACCGGCACCAATGGCCTCGGCTACACCTGGCCGCAGTACGTCAGCGCTATTAAATCCGTGACTACTGCCGATTCGAGCCTGGGTCTTATTGATCTCACCACCTTTGCCACGGAAGGTACTTCAAGCCCCTACCTATCTTCAACTGATCAAGCACATCCGAACAATTCCGGCCAAACGCGGCTAGCCTCAATGGTCGAATCCTATCTGGAGGATAAATAAACAGCTACAGCACTACTACGGACATCCGTCCGCAATTGATAGCACACACCTTTACTCTTTGAAGGGCCGCCCTGTAACAGCCAAATGGCCTTAGGCTATACGAAAAATAAGGCAGCCAAACAATACACATGCCAGCCGTCACAAGGCGGCTCTAGACGAACAACTTGCAACATGACTAAACACTAGGACGTCGGGACCCCCATCTCACCCCCTAATGCCGGATCGTAAACTCCCCTTCGCCATTGCCGGCGTCAGGTGCCGGGGGTGTCGGCTCGGGCGGGGTTGCCGGTGTGGGAGCCGGAGCCGGGACTGGTGGCGTCGGCTCAGGTGCCGGTGGGGTGGCGTAGGTGGGCTGGCTCGGGTACGGCTGCGGCTGTTCAAAGATATCCATGCCGGTGGTGTCAACGCCGGTGTTCGGCATACCGGTCGTACTCGGCGGGTAGCCGCCCATGCCGCCTTGGAGTGACGGCGGGACTGCCGCAGTCGGTTGGCCGGCTCCGGGTACGCCGGGCTGGTTGTACATGTCGTAGAACTGGCTCGGTTCGGCGCCGGCCGTTTCGGTAGCCACGGCGGCGTTGCCGCGGCGGCGGATGTACCAGACTGCCGCGACGGCCAGTACCAGCAGGAGGACAATGAGCCAGAGATACTTGACGGCCAGTAAGCGGGCTTCTATGAAGGCACTGTTCTTGACGACGACCTGCTTGGAGGTGGTGGTGACCTGCCCCGAGCTGGTATACGTCTTAATGGTCAGGGTGTAGGTACCGTTCAAGTAGTGCGTCGGATCGAAGGTGTAGGTGAACGGTGGGGTGGTCTCGGTGTCGATGAGCTTGTTGTTCAAGAGATACTCGACTTTGGTGACGCCGGTTTGGTCGGTGGGCTGGAGGGTGGTGGCGCCGGACGATGACGAACCGCTCGGCTGGGTGGCCGTTATGCCGCCGCCGGACGTGATGGTGGTACTACCGCCACCAGTGCTGGTGCTGCCCCCGCCGCCGCTACTACTCGAGCTACTCGTACAGTTGTCGCCGGTACCGGTTGGCGTACAGCTGCCATTCGGGATGGCTTCGATGCGGTCCAACTCGGTGTTGTTGACGAGGCCGGTGAAGACGAAGCTGTAGGTGCCCTTCGCCAAAGAGATCCGGACGACCGCACTCGTATTGCCGCTGTCGTAGTCTACCCATTGCCACGAGTTGGCGGTATGGGTGCCGAAGTTGTAGCAGTTGGCGCTATTGAGCTTCATGTGGACGGCGGCGTTGGTGGCGGCCGGAACCTTGATACGGACCCAGAAGGTGTAGCTGCCGGAGGCCGGGATCGAGAGTGACACCGTGTCGGTGCCGTAGGTCGTGCCGGACGTCGTGCAGGACGCGGCCAGGGCTTGGCCGGTGAAGCCGACGGCGCCGAAGACCGGGGCCAAGAGGGCGATAAGACACAGCGAGGTGACCAGCGCCCG